>OODP01000876.1_pt1 | contig 22087 bp, 18 predicted proteins | sample 1671011 | NCBI WGS metagenome assembly OODP01 (sample SAMN06348113, study PRJEB24527) | human gut metagenome | biome: human gut; feature: ankylosing spondylitis patient; material: feces | host: Homo sapiens | place: China | collected 2015-10
GAAATCACCAACGAGAAAAACAAAAGCAGGAAATCTGAAAATGTAAACATCCCGCTGACAAAAATGGAAGTGAACCCCGAAAATGAGGACATTTCCGGACAAAGTAAAGTAAAGCAAAGTATAGTAGAGCAGAGTAAAGAACTTCCCCCTTCCACTCCCCCCAGGGGGAGGATGGACGGAGATGAAGACCATCAGGCTTCCCTTCCCGAACCACCGGCTTATGCCCTCAATACGAAAACGCATAATTATTATGGACTATTGGAAAGCCTGAGGCTACACAAAATAACCGAAATGAATGAAATCAAGGCCATATTGAGCCTGTCCAACTATGGCGAAAAAGGGACACCCGTGTGGAAACTGCTCGCGAAAAACAATTGGAGCAAGATTGAGGCACCGGGAAAATACATCATTAAAGTACTGAGGAGTTCTTAGGTGTATAGGAAGGTCATTGATTTGTCAATATGAAGAATTAGTATTTTAACGATCTCTTAAAATACTAATTAATTCATCTTTAAGTACGTATTCTTGGATAGCAAGAGTACGTACTTTTATTTTCGTAGTGCGTACGGAAAACGATTTGCATTTATATGAAAGACATTAGGTTATGGAATTAAGGAGATATTGTTAATCAGCCACTCTTCAATAGCTTGAGCCGATGCGTCTTTTAAGATAACCGTTTTATCCGAATCCAATAAATAAAGGGTAGGGATGGCTTTTAAATCATATAAATTTTCAGTTTTGAGTGTAAGCGATTTATCATATGCGGTAATCCATTCGGATGGGAATTCAGAACGATGCTTTCTCCAATCGTCAACTTCTTCGTCCGGATAAAGTGAAAGTATGATCATTCTTTTTTTCTTTATTAGCTCTTCGATCATGGGAATATTTTTTATGGCATTGATCGTTTCGGTACAGGCATGACATCCCGGATTATTGATAAACAAAAGTGTATAGTCTGATTTTATTTGATAAAGTGTACTTTGTCTACCTGATGCTACCGTGTAGGTAAAGTCGAGAGCCTTTGTGCCGACACGGTTCTTTTGCGCCAGTTCCAATCTTGCTTTTGGGCGGATTTTTTCAGTTTCATTTAGAATAGGGGAGGTTATCATTGCTTCAAGCACGGGGATATAATATTCCTCATTGCGCATAGGGGAATTGGGGTCGTACAGGTACTTATCTGCCAGATCGGTCATGTAATTGAAAACTTTTCTTTCCGCTCCTGCTTTGTTGATGGCGGCTTTAATGGCTTCTTGGGCTGTAGTCAATGTTACATGGTTCAAAAGGTCACAATAATCCGCCCATGCTTGTTCTATAATTTCGGGATGATGAATATAATTGGTATCGGCAAAATTCGTATTGTCCCAATAATGTTTGACTATAAAGTCCGCCCGTTGCTCTGGTGTTGTTAGCATTACGGGGATGGTGGGCAAGGTAAATGTTGTAATTGTATCTTGTTGTGTATTGTCTGCAGGAACGGAAGCATTTCCGCTTTTGCATGAACACAAACATAGCACCAAAATTGTTCTCAAGAGGTATTCTATATGCTTCATCATTCTAATCAATGTGTTTTCTATATCCTACAAAAATACATGATTATTTTCTTAAAGCAATAGAATTGATTTCTAAAATACGCATTTATTTTATACTTTTTAATTTGTCCAAATGAAACTAATTAGTCACATTTGTGTCTGAATTAAAAGAATAGTTGTTATGCCTGAAATTTGTAGATTCTTTGGCATCATAATAAGCCTTTATTGGAAAGACCATAACCCGCCACATATTCATTTTACTTATGGCGATTATGAATATTCTATTAGTGTGTTAGATAGAATAGTAGACGGGCAAGTACCTGCAAAAGTAATAGCTAAAGTAAATGAATGATTGATTTACATGAACCTGAGATTCTTACTTTATGGGAAAAAGCCCAACGCAGTGAGAAAATAGATAACAGGCATTGGGCATTAAATTGAAAACCGAATATTGATGCCACCATAGACCATGCTTGAATATTGATTCTCTTTATTGATAAAATATCTACTATCATTGACCATTATCTAAATATTCTTTCTATCTTTGCCTTCGCATTGGTTCGCAAACTCCTTTCACAGAGAATGCGATTAAAAGGGAATCAGGTGCAAATCCTGAACAGTCCCGCTGCTGTAAGTTCTATCTATGTTATGGACAACTAACTCAATTTGCCACTGGGAAAACCGGGAAGGCAGTTCGTAACAGGAACAAGTCAGAAGACCTACCATGCAAATCCAATTTCATTGCTTTCGTGGAAAAAGCGTTGAGTCTAATGAGCCGGATAATTCTATCCATCATTTCATTCACCACTCTGATTCAGAGAAAGTATGATTAAAATAAACTCTGCCAAGTTTATTATCGTGTCCGGTCGAAGTGATTTCGCCCGGACATTTTAATGCAAAACGAATTGAATGAACAGATTGAAACTGAATTTTAAATATAGACTCTTGGGAGTCATCTTATACTGTTACTATTGTACTCCCACACTTTTTGCACAACAGCAAAAAGTGGATACCACACATATTTACACCATTCCGGAAGTGATAGTCGCTGACCGCTACCAGACACAAGAGGTACGTTCGGCAGCCCCCATACAGATTTTCTCTAAAGATGAATTGAAAAACCTGAATGTCTTGCAAGTATCCGATGCAGTGAAACACTTTGCCGGTGTGACGGTAAAAGATTATGGGGGTATAGGCGGATTGAAAACAGTATCACTTCGAAGCCTAGGGGCTGAGCATACCGCTGTCGGCTATGATGGTATCACACTGACTGATTGCCAAACCGGTCAGATTGATATCGGACGCTTTTCATTAGACAATGTGGACAGGCTTTCTTTAAGTAACGGACAGAGTGATAACATATTCCAACCAGCAAGATTCTTCGCATCGGCAGGTTTGCTGAATATACAAACTTTGACACCCCGCTTTAAGAATACTAAAAAGACCAATATTCATGCCTCGTTCAAAACAGGCTCTTGGGGATTGGTGAACCCATCGTTACTGATAGAACAACAACTGAACAGCAAATGGGCATTGTCCGCCAACGGAGAATGGATGTCGGCAGATGGACATTACCCTTTCACACTGCATTACGGTGATAAAGGTGATCTCACCTCCCGTGAAAAAAGAAAGAATACCCAGGTAGAAAACTTACGCGCTGAAATCGGACTGTTCGGAAACTTCTCCGACAAAGAACAATGGAGGGTAAAGGCATATTATTACCAATCTTCGCGAGGATTGCCCAACGCAACGACCTTTTATTATGATTTTGCCGCCCAGCATTTATGGGATAAAAACACCTTTATCCAGAGCCAATATAAAAAGGAATTCAACCGTAAGTGGGCATTCCAGACTTCAGCAAAATGGAACTGGAACTATCAACGATACCTCGATCCGTCTTACAAGAACTCTGAAAAGAAACAGGACAATAGTTACTATCAGCAAGAATATTATTTGTCAGCTTCCGTTCTGTATCGTTTTCTGGACAATCTCTCCTTCTCCCTATCCACGGACGGAAGTATCAATACCCTTAATGCGAACTTACCCGACTTTGCCTACCCCACCCGTTATTCATGGCTAACCGTACTGGCCGGTAAATATGTAAACGAATGGGTGACCCTATCCGCTTCTGCATTGGCAACAATGATAAATGAAAAAACAAAAGAAGGAGAAAGCGGGAAGAATCATCATAAACTAAGTCCTTATGTCAGTGCCTCTTTTAAACCGTTCAACGAAGAAGAATTCAGAATACGTTTTTTCTACAAAAGCATTTTCCGCCTTCCGAATTTCAACGATTTATACTACGGAAAGATAGGAACAGTAACCCTTCGCCCCGAAAATACGAGGCAATACAACCTGGGACTTACTTATAGTAAAGCGATCAATGAATTTTTACCCTATTTATCTGCTACGGTAGATGCTTATTATAATAAGGTAACAGATAAGATCATTGCCACTCCGACAAAAGATATTTTCGTATGGACAATGACAAACCTCGGCAAAGCGGAAATCAAAGGAATCGACGTGACCGGAACTATTACAATGCAGCCTCTGGAGAAGCTACGGATCAATCTCTCCGGAAATTATACCTACCAGCATGCATTGGACAAGACCGATCCCAACAATGAACCGGAGAAAGCAACTTACGGTCACCAGATAGCCTATACGCCTCGTGTGTCCGGTTCGGGACAAGCGGGTATCGAAACACCTTGGATTAACCTCTCCTATTCATTCCTTTTTTCCGGAAAACGGTATACGCAAGGAGAAAATATCAGCCAGAATCGACTGAGCGGATACAGCGATCACAGTATTTCGGCAAGCCGGGAGTTCAAAATAAGGAATATACATACATCACTCCATGTGGAAGTCCTCAACTTATTGAACAAGAATTATGAAATTATCAAATTCTTCCCCATGCCGGGACGTTCGGTACGAGCCACTTTAAAAGTAACTTATTAAAACCCAATCATTATGATGAACTATAAATATCTGATAGGATTATTATTCGCCCTACTCTTTTTTGCCTGTGATGACTTGACAGACAAAGAGAATAATAGAGAAGAAGGCGGAGGGGGTAACGGAACAGTTACCGAAACAGGAACAGCCGGGATCTATGTGCTGAGTGAAGGATTATTCAACCTGAACAACAGTACACTGGCCTATCATTCATTCAAAAGCGGGAAAACGAACATTGACTATTTCCGCAGTCTCAATCGACGCGGACTGGGTGATACTGCCAACGACATGGCTATCTATGGCAATAAGCTCTACATCGTTGTAAATGTATCGAGCCAGATAGAAGTAATCGACCTTACATCGGGACTGTCATTGAAGCGTATCCCTATGTTGGGTGAAGACGGCAGTTCACGCCAACCACGCTATATTGCGTTTCACAAAGACAAAGCTTATGTCTGTTCCTATGACGGAACGGTAGCGAGGATAGATACCGCTTCACTAGCTATCGAGACTTATGCACAAGTGGGGCGTAACCCGGATGGCATCTGTGTACAAAACGACAAGCTATATGTATCCAACTCCGGTGGATTGGACTGGGATGGTATCGGTGTGGACAATACCGTGTCTGTTGTGAGTATTGACCCGTTCAAAGAAATAAAAAAGATAGAAGTAGGTCCCAATCCCGGCAAGATAGCGGCAGATGAATACGGAAATGTCTATGTAGCGACCCACGGGAAGGATATCAGTGCAGGAGACTATAATTTTGTAAAAATTGATGCTGCCAGTGATGAAGTCGCAAAGATATACAATGAGAAAGTTATGAGCTTCGCCATCAGCGACCAAGTGGCTTATTTATATAACTTCAGTTTTGAAAACCAAGCTTCCCAGATCAAAGTTTTCAATCTACAGAACGGAACTACGATCCGTGAAAACTTTATCACCGATGGTACTGAAATACATACTCCTTACGGAATTTTCGTAAATCCATATAGCGGCAATGTGTATATAACAGACGCTTACAAATACCAGACACGCGGAGACGTGCTTTGTTTCACCCCACAGGGAAAACTGCAATTCAGTATCCGCAAGATCGGACAGAACCCGAACACGGTAGTTTTTACCGATAAATACACAGAAAATGAAGAAGAAGAACCATCGGACGATCCTCAAATTTCCGCTTTCGCAAATAAAGTTTTAGAATACAATCCAGCCCCGTCACAATACATGAACACTACCCGAACAGCTTATAAAACAGGGTTTTCTTATCAGCAAGTACTGGAATACGCGACCGAGTTGCTACAAGACCGAAATATCTGCCTCCTTACATTAGGCGCATTTGGCGGTAATATCACAGTAGGCTTCGATCATACCGTACCGAACGTACCGGGTGAATATGATTTAAAGATATACGGCAATGCCTATTACGACATGTATGGTACTTTCCTTGATAAACCGGGTGGGAATTCAGAACCGGGCATTGTACTGGTTTCTAAGGATACGAACGGAAACGGACTCCCAGACGATGAATGGTACGAACTTGCCGGAAGTGAATATAACTCTCTTGCAACGACCCGTGATTATGAAATAACCTATTACCGTCCGGAGCAACCCGGAAATGACATTCGTTGGTCGGACAATCAGGGAAGCGAAGGATATGTAAAACGCAATGAATTCAATACACAAGAATCCTACTATCCGGAATGGATTACGAAAAGTGAAATGACATTCAAAGGAAGTCGTCTGGCAGACAATGCTGTAAATGAACCGCGTCCGGACATGCCCGAACATTGGGTGGGTTATTGCTATCCTTACGGATATGCGGACAACCATCCGAACGATACGGAATACTCACAGTTCAAGATCGATTGGGCGGTAGATAAAAACGGCAATCCCGTACATCTGGACGGAATAGATTTCGTGAAGATCTATACTGCCGTCAATCAGGATTGCGGATGGTTAGGGGAAGCCTCAACGGAACTACAGGCTATTGAAGATTTACATTACAATAAATAATGAATCAATTATCAATAATCAAAATTACAAGTAAATTAAGAAAAATGAAAAGACTAAGTTTATTATTCGGAAAATTGTGCTTAATTGCATTAATGGCATTGCCGGTATTCACTTCATGTAGCGATGATGAAGATAATGGCAAAGAACCTACCATAATCCATAAATATGAGAATGGATTTTATGTGATCAATGAAGGGAAAATGGGCAGTAAAGGTTCTATCTGCTACTATAAAAATAAACAATGGTTTAATAACATTTACCGGACAAATAATTCGGGAAAAACCTTAGGGAATACAAGCACTACTGCAACAATTTATAATAATAAAATGTACGTAGTATCTAAAGAATCTCCATACTTAACAGAAATAAATCTAGAAGATTTCAGTCATGTTGCCGCTATCGAAGGGGAAGAATTATTAGGAACAAATGGACAAAGCAATGATTTTTGTATCATCAATGACAACACTGCTATCTTAACCTCTACAAACGGTGCATTTAAAGTAAATTTGAATCCACTTGCTTTAGGTGAAACCATCGAAGGCACAGGAAGGACAAAAGACGTATATAAATCAGGAAACCACGTACTGATAATCTCTGACGATAAGATTTTATCTTATAATGCAATTGACCTATCTTTTGAAAAAGAATTAACAGATGCCGTTACAGGATTCACTCAATCCAAAGATGGTAACATATGGGCGGCCAATATGGATAAACTAATAAAAATAGATCCGAATACATTAACCGTTTCAGAAATTGCCCTTCCGGAAGGTTTCAGTGTAAACTATAACAGCATGGCGTATACTCCTACTTGCCTTTGCTCTTCAATTTCGGAAAATGCTATCTATTTTGTAAAAAAAGATGGCTGGAACTCTAAAGAAGCTTATAAGTATGATATCGCATCCGGTGATTTAACCAAAATAGTAACCGCACCGGATAACTACTCTTTTTATGGTGCCGGATTGTCCGTTGACCCGAAAAAAGGAAATGTTTATGCCACATTTACTGAAGACGGTTGGGGCGATCATTACATGAATAATCAAATACTGGTTGTAAATGGCAAACAAGAAACTCCTATACAAACCATTGATTACTCTGGTGAATTCTGGTTCCCCTCTAAAATAATTTTTTAATTAAAATCCAAGGTAGTTCTCTACATGAACAACATAGATGTTCCAAAATAAAGTTCTCTAAAGTGGAAAGAACTATTAATTTTTCTCATTTAATAAGAGCCTGCGCAATGCCAGGCTCTTACTTTTTAATTATAAACTGAAAATGTAAAGTCAATATACTTATATCCGTTTTTCAATCCCCCGACGATACTTGTAATAGACTATCCCTATGAGATCTGCAAAAAACCAGCCGATAGGAATTGACCACCAAATGCCGTTGACACCGATGGACGGGATGCTGGCAAGCCAATAGGAAAGCACTACACGAATACCTAATGACACTACCGTGAGAATCACTGACATACCCGGCATCCGGATAGCCCGGTAATATCCATATAACAGGAATAAAATACCGATGCCGCAATAAAAAGAACCTTCAATACGCAGATAGTCGATCCCGACACTCAATATATCAGTTTCATACGAACGGACAAAAATCAACATGAGTGGCTTTGCGAATAAAAATACCAAAACAGAAATGATGAGGGAAAAAATAACTACCGTAATAAAAGCACTACGTACTCCCTTACGAATGCGGTCATATCGTTTTGCCCCATAATTCTGGGCAATAAAAGTTGAAAAGGCATTTCCAAATTCCTGTACCGGCATATAGGCGAAGGAGTCTATTTTAATGGCAGCAGCAAAAGCAGCCATGACTACCGTCCCGAAACTATTCACCAATCCTTGCACCATCAGAATCCCGAAATTCATGACAGACTGCTGAACACAAGTCAAAGTGGAAAAGGAGGTGATCTCTTTCAAACATTTACGGTCAAAACGTAAATCCTCCCTATGCAACCTAAGTTCAGGGCATCTTATATAAGTATATCCCATAATCCCTAAAGCAGATACACCTTGGGCAACGACCGTTGCAATGGCAGCCCCTTCTATCCCCCACCCCAATCGCAGAATGAAAAACAAATCCAAACCGATATTCAATACGACAGAAACCGCCAGAAACCAAAGTGGCGTCACCGCATCACCAACAGCACGCAACAGAGCCGCATAAAAATTATAAATAAAAGTAAAGGGTATACCGTAGAATATAATCCATAAATAATTATACATCATGGCATAAATATCCTGCGGCACTTGCAGAAGTCGGAGGATAGGATCCAACCAAAGGAAAGCAGCCAAGTTTAACAAGAATGTAACCGCACCGATAAGCAGAGAAGATACATAGATACTACGGTGCAAGGCTCCCATCTGCCCGGCACCATATTGAAGGGAGAAAACAGTGCCACTACCCATCGACAAGCCTAGCATTATGGATATAAGAAATACCATCAGCGTATAGGCTGACCCTACGGCAGCCAATGCACCTGCACCAATGAATTGCCCTACAATTAACGTATCTGCTATATTATAGCACTGTTGCAGGAACGAGCCTGCTATCATCGGTAAGGTAAAACGTAACAAGGTTCCGGTTATTCCTCCTTGTGTCAGATTTCCTTTTTGCAGCATTACTTTTTTACGACTTTTACTTTTTCTAAACCTTAAGTGTTTATCCGCTTCTTATCTCTGAACAGAGGAAGTGTCTCGGCAAAAGTAATACATAATCCGTGGAAATATAGCATATATCTTTTCTTATTTTCTTTCAGAAGATACTACCTACCAAAAGAGTGTGCCAAAACGTTGACACACTCTTCCAAACCTATATTCTGAAAACGATCACCTGCCTCATTTCTCAATCATAATCTTTTCTGTCTGTACCTTGTCACCGCTTTCGATTTTCAGGAAATAAACCCCGGCAGGGAAAGAAGATACCGGTATTACGTTTTCTGAAGTGGCGGTTACAACCTGACCATTGATATTCAGCAAAGTTGCCTTGACAAATTCGCCCGTAATGTTGATACGGTCTGTCACCGGATTAGGATAAATCCTTATGCCGTTATTCAAATCAAGATTACGGATAGAAGAAAGCTTGCCAATCGTAAAACGATCCGAAACATCGGAAACCGAGCCATCAAAATAATACGCGACCACTTCATAGTAACAATCGTCCATCGCTTCCGTATCGGTGAATCTCGATTGGCGTTTGTCTAACAATTGGTTACTGATTTTCTCACCATTTCTAAATACATTGTAAGCCAACATGTTATTATCCGGATTCATATCGGTTGTACTCGAAATAGATTCATCGGTAATATTAGCTGTAATGTCCCAACTGCAATATCCGCTCTGCTCCTGTCCTTCTATGGCTGCATAGTAATCAGACAGTTTCTGCCATGTCTTCCCTCCATCTTCGGAGTAAAGGTCGCTCTTTCCGGGTAAGAATTTCGATGTGGTCTGATAGGCAATCGGAATCTGCCGTTCATCGTAATCGAATATCTTCAACCCTACTTTCAGTTCTTTTTGTCCATCCACCGGAATAGGCTCATCCAATAGTACGGTATTATAATCATTGTATTTAATATCTTCCATTTGTTGCTCTCGGATCAGTTTTCCGTCTTCGAAAATAACAATAGAAGCATGGGTATCTTTTGAATCTTCTATATAGCTATGATTAATGAAGGCACTGACGGAGGTTATGTATTTTCCTTTATAAACAGCTAAATCTGTCGTATCGAATGAATTGGCCGCAATAAATTCCTTGCCTTCGTTTCCCACAGCCAATCCCATTGAATAATATTCGTTGATATGATTCAACTGGTATGCTCCAAACGAATTTTTCCAAATAAGGTTCACCTGTCTTGCATCGGTAATCTGTCCCGTCAAGCCTTCCGGAGCATCCTTTTCAGGAGTGGTTCCCACTTTAAACAGGTCGATGCTGTAATAATACTGGGCTACGCCTTGTCCATGCTTACGAAGTCTTACCTGGAATAACTTTCCTGCAACCCACTTCGACAAGTCCACAGTCTGCATGCTCCAATTGCTTTGAGGAAGGTCTTTGAACGACATTCCCTTGACTTCTTCCCAGTTCACGCCTTTATCTGACGAAACATCAATGCTCAAAGAATCTTTGTCCATTTGTTGGTTGTCGGAATTGATCAAACCATAAATGATAGCAAAAGAAAGAGTGACATGTTTCTCATTCTTCGCATCCATTGGCCGCGAAATTAACCCGGAAGAATAGGGAGCTTGAGTGGTGGGAGATGAATACAGACCATAATCATAGATTCCGTAGTAAGGAATAACTCCCCATGTATTGTCGATCATATCACCATAATATGGTTCTTTCGTCCAATAATTAGTTTCTAAAGACTGGGAATCGAAATCGTCAAAGAAAGGCAATTCATAAGTGTCGGGAACAGCCACTGCCACCGGATTGGATTTGGGCGATTCAACCTTAGAAGCATCGGCAGCTTGGAACACGCTAGCAATGGAGTATTCCGGAAATCCGGGAGTTGCATTTCGATGTCTATAAGTGAGTTCGAGGACATCTGCCGCAACGTTGTCAATCTTTTCTCCTCCACAGTAGACGTTATAAGACTCTAATTCCAATCCGTCATAAACCTGCTCGTCCTTGTTCCAAGTAAGAGTTACTTCTTTAAATTCCTGTGATTTTGCCTGCAATCCTTCTGGAGTAGCCGGGATTTTGACCGTACGGTACTCTGTTTGCAACATCCAGCATTCGGGCACTCCCCCCATGGCGACTACAACGTCGTTATTTCCCATAATAAAGGTCCCATCAGCTGAAATAGCACAAGGTGTTACTTTCGTTTTCTCTTCATATGCAAATGTAAAAGAGGGCTTGACTCCCTGGGCAAAAAGACTCATGAAATAGTCAAAACCGAGAATGCGATCCTCTTCATAAGAATACCAGAACGGTCGTTCATAGATTTCACCGGTAAAAAATGATCCATAACCAAACGAGCTAACAGCATTCCCATTATCGGCAACGGCAAGATCATCCGGAGAATGATAGGGTTCGAAGGGAATAATTTTCTTATATGATTTCTGCAGTACATCATAAACGCCTGGTTCGCTATTGCCAAAAATAAATCCAACAAATCTGCCATTCGGACTGACGGCACACGCCTTATTTTGTCCAGTCCCGTTGTATTGCACATCCTCTCCGACTCCTTCTATCAGATGGCATTCCCCATTTTGCCAATAAGCAGCAGCCTCATACATCGGAAACCAGATGACACCGGTAATGATACTTCCATCTGTAGACACATCGACGGCTTTACCTCCTACCGCATCCTGCGGGAGATTTAATTGGCTAAACGTCCACGCACCTGAGTCCGCTTGCTCCCACTTACATGGAAACATGTAGGTGGAATTCCCGATTCCTATATTTCCAACCACGGTCTTTCCGTCTCCCGATATTGCATTGGCAAAGCTCCCATCTTCAAAATAATTGAATTGTGAAAGTTCGTAACTGCCGAAACCCAAGGATGTACGGATGCCATCTTTCCAGACGGCAGCGACATTGATAGGAAAAGTGCGATCTCCGTCGAAATCGCTTACAGTAATAGTATATTCAGGATCTTTAAACGTACCTGATATTACTCCATCATTCGAGACATCCGCAAAAGATCCGCTTTTACCATAATCAGTCTCGTCATAATCCGTAATCCATTCCATGCTTCCGGTTTCGACATTGTACAAATAACTTTTCATATATATATTATATGCAAAGTACTGGCTACTTACCCCTACAACATATTTCCCGTTAGGTGACATACCCGTGCCTAATGAATTGGCACCTGTCGCGGTGAACGTCTTTTCTGCATGTACATTTGCTACACAAGCAAAGATACCCATAATTAAATAAAGTAATGTTTTTCTCATAATCTACACATTTTAGTTTATTGATTACCAAAGACAAATCTATGGTTTTATAAAGGAAAAAACAAACCGAACTCTCGCTGATTCACGAATTCGATACTATTTTTCGATTACAATTCTTTCTATCGTTTCAAATGCTACACTGTTTAGAAACTAAAAAATAAGCAAACATTAAAGCGACTATTGAAATATCCGATTTTTTAATACTTTTCCGATGCAGGAAAATATATAATCTTAGCTTTTTTCTTCTTCCCTATCCCATCTTATTATAAATTCTATTATCTTTGCCACGAATTGGTTTCAGATGCACAATTCTGTGATTTGAATTAAAAGGGAATCGGGTGTAAATCCCGAACAGTCCACGCTGCTGTGAAACTCTGCTAATATCTTGTAAAACACCTTTGCCACTGATGTGACATTTATACATTGGGAAGGCATCAAGATTAGGAGTCAGTCAGAAGACCTGCCATTCATTAAAGGCTGCTTTGGCTCGTGGGATTAGAAAAACAGTACGAAAAAATAAGTTAACTAAGTAATTAACATGAGGTATGCCTATAAAAAAGGTATGTCCGCGTTGCGGTGCGACATTTGATTGTTCGCATAATGATATTTCATCCTGTCATTGTGCTACTATAAATCTTGGTAAAAGTCCATGTACTTATATACAGAAGCACTATTCAGACTGTCTTTGTCATGACTGTTTGATTGAAATAAAAGCGAACTTCGACCATAGTGAATCCAACCTTTATTGCATAAAAAAGAAAGATGATGTTTAGCTGATAAAAATGCGGTAATATGCCGCTATAAAGGTTCGATGTGTGTGTATCCCTGTAGAAGTGATTTCTCCAGGGATACTTTTAGCAAACCGAAATTTATATGGATTTACATGGAAATATCATTAAATGATATTATGAACAAGCCATAAACAAAGATTTATAACTAATAAAACAAATCATAACTTTCAATAAAATGGAACTTTTAAGAAACCTTTTCGAAGGATTCCCCAATCTTTGGGGTGGTGGAGTAGCTCACTCCGTACTAATTTTGTCATTAGTGATTGCTTGCGGTATCATATTAGGCAAAATAAAAGTTGCAGGTATTTCATTAGGTGTTACCTGGATACTTTTCGTCGGTATAGTTTTCGGGCATTTTAATCTAAATTTAGATGAACATTTACTTCATTTTCTAAAAGAATTCGGATTGATTTTATTTGTATATTCCATTGGTTTACAAGTAGGTCCCGGCTTCTTTTCTGCTTTTAAAAAAGGGGGATTCACCTTAAACATGCTGGCTATAACAACCATTTTTCTGAGTATTGTCATTACCATAATTCTACATTTTACAACAGGTACTCCCATTACGACAATGGTCGGTATTTTATCAGGTGCTGTTACCAATACCCCGGGATTGGGAGCAGCTCAACAAGCGAATAGCGATATGAATGGCATAGATGCACCGGAAATAGCCATGGGGTATGCAGTTGCATATCCTTTAGGGGTAGTAGGTGCCATTTTTTCTTTATTGATACTAAAATATATACTGAATATCAATACTTCAAAAGAAGAAGCAGAAGCTGAAAAGGGTTTGGGACATTTACAAGAACTAACTGTGCGCCCCGTTTCAATTGAAATAAAAAATGAAGCTGTTGACGGAAAAAAAATTAAAGATATCCGTCCATTGGTAAACCGTAACTTTGTCATCTCACGTATCCGCTATCACGAAGGAAAGCAAGAGACCGAATTGGTAAATTCAGAAACAGCCCTGCACATTCATGATAAAATTCTGATTATCTCGAACCCGATAGATATTGAAGCCATTTCAGTATTCTTCGGCAAACAAATTGAGATGGAATGGGAACAACTGAATAAGAACCTGATTTCACGTCGTATCCTAATAACAAAACCAGAACTAAATGGGAAAATGCTTTCACAACTTAAAATACGCAACAATTTCGGAGCAAGTATTACTCGCATAAATCGTTCGGGTGTTGACCTTGTAGCGACACCCAATCTACAATTACAAATGGGGGATCGCGTTACCGTAGTAGGGAGCGAATTAGCAGTAAGCCACGCAGAAAAAGTGTTGGGTAATTCCATGAAACGATTGAACCAGCCTAACCTTATACCTATATTTATAGGTATTGCATTAGGATGTATCCTGGGAAGTATTCCATTCATGTTTCCCGGTATCCCTCAACCGGTAAAATTAGGTTTGGCAGGAGGTCCACTTATCGTATCTATACTAATCAGTCGTTTTGGTCCTCAATATAAAATGATTACTTATACAACCATGAGTGCAAATTTAATGGTAAGAGAGATAGGAATTTCATTATTCCTTGCCTGTGTAGGCTTAGGAGCTGGCAAAGAATTTATTGAGACAATAATAAATGAAGGAGGATATATATGGATTGCCTATGGTGTACTCATTACTGTAATTCCACTATTGTTGACAGGAATTATCGGGCGCTATGTATGTAAATTAAATTATTACACGCTTATAGGTGTATTATCCGGTGCAAATACCAACCCACCCGCCTTAGCCTATTCTAATGATCTTACATCCTGTGATGCACCGGCAGTCGGATATGCTACTGTATACCCTTTGGCCATGTTCTTACGTGTACTTACGGCACAACTACTTATTTTATGTTTAGGTTGAATTTCAATTTTTTGAACCATATCCCAACTGGAAACAATATCAAAATAGGAAAGGCGCATCAAGCATATTTTTTTATTTGAGTGCATTAAGTTGGGAAACGTATGATAATCATTTGTCACTATCCATATTATGGGGTTGCTTCACTATGCGCTTCTACTGCATTAATTTTCGACACGACATCAGAAATAGCACTTGCAACAAGTGTTCTTTATCTCGTACCGGGGGTACCTTTAATAAATGGTGTCATTGACATTGTCGAAGGTTATATTCTAACAGGATTTGCACGTTTAGTACAAGCTTCCTTACTGATAGTATGTATTGCTATCGGACTTTCATTCACTTTATTATTAGTCAAGGATAGTTTATTATGATAATTATAGATATTCTTTCAGACGGACTATTTGCAGCTGTAGCAGGTATTGGTTTTGGAGCTATTTCAGATCCCCCTTTGAGGGTTGTTAGAATTATCGGTTTACTAGCTGCAGTAGGCCATGCCTGTCGTTATTGCTTAATGTCGATCACTGAAATGGATATTGCAACCGGATCTTTAGCAGGAGCCTTAATCATTGGATTTGGTAGTATATGGCTCGGAAAAAAGGTTCGCAGTCCAATGATAGTTCTCTACATTCCTGCACTATTACCTATGATTCCCGGAAAGTTTGCTTATAACATGGTATTTTCTCAGATTATGTTTCTACAAAATGTAAATTCACCGATAGAAAGAACTAAATATATGGAAATGTTTTTTTCAAATACAATGGTAACATGTACCGTAGTATTTCTATTAGCTGTCGGAGCAACATTACCTATGTTTCTTTTTCCCCGACGTGCTTCATCTTTAACTAGAAATAAAACAATAAAATAAATGAATATATTTTGGAAAACGATTGGCTTATATAATTCAGCGACTTGGATTTATCAAATCATCATTGTATTATTTGGAATTTTATTGACTATAATGCTTTTACGCCGACCATATCCCTGGCTGAAAATTGGAATGAAATTATATTTGATAGCAATTTACCTATGGATTTCTATCGTTTATTATCATATTTATTGTGCTGAAAGAAGTTACAATAATGTGATGTCTGCCTTTTGGATAATTCTCGCTGTAGCATGGATATGGGACCTAGTCACAGGTTATACACAGTTTGACCGTAATCAAAAATACTCAAAATTAGCTTTTCTATTGCTATTAATGCCTTTTCTTTATCCTTTATCCTCTTGGTTAAGAGGATTGACTTTTCCTGAAATAACATCACCGGTCATGCCCTGTTCTGTGGTAATTTTTACAATCGGATTATTATTGTTATTCACTCGAAAAGTCAACCTATTTATTATTTTACTGTTATGTCATTGGTCTATGATCGGCTTATCAAAAACTTACTTTTTTAAAATTCCAGAAGATTTTCTATTAGCAAGTGCTTCTGTCCCCGCTTTATATCTATTTTTTAAAGAATATTATTTATGTAATCTAAATGATGAGACTAAGCCTAAAAATAAGTATATTAATTATCTGCTCATAACCCTTTGTATTGGGATTGCCATTGTGCTGATGGGAAGTATGTTCTTCCAACTAAGTCGTGATATCTGATTCTTTATATCCTAACTAGTTCGCAAACACAAAGTTTTCCTTTTTTTATTACCAAAATAACAAAAAGTCACTTTTTTATTGCACAAACCAAAGAAATACGTTAATTTCGTCGGATAAAATTAAATATCTAAGAACATGGAATTACCTTTTGCTGAATCATGGAAAATTAAAATGGTAGAGCCCATCCGCAAAAGCACCCGCCAAGAACGCGAGCAATGGATAAAGGAGGCACACTACAATGTATTTCAACTCAAAGCCGAGCAAGTTTATATCGACCTTATCACCGACTCAGGCACAGGTGCAATGAGCGATCGCCAATGGGCAGGAATGATGTTGGGTGATGAAAGTTATGCCGGTGCATCTTCTTTCTTCAAACTGAAAGACATGATCACCAAACTAACTGGTTTCGAATATGTCATCCCAACCCATCAGGGACGTGCTGCCGAAAATGTACTCTTCTCATATCTGGTACATGAAGGCGACATCGTACCGGGAAACTCTCATTTCGACACGACCAAAGGTCACATCGAAGGACGTAAAGCGATTGCTTTGGACTGCACCATCGATGAAGCCAAACAAACTCAACTCGAAATCCCCTTCAAGGGAAACGTAGACCCGAAAAAGCTGGAAAAAGCTCTGCAGGAACATGGCGACCGGATTCCTTTCATCATAGTTACCATTACTAACAACACAGCAGGCGGCCAGCCCGTCTCCATGCAAAACTTACGTGAAGTACGTGCCATTGCCGACAAATACCACAAACCGGTAGTATTCGACTCAGCACGCTTTGCAGAAAATGCATACTTCATCAAGACACGTGAAGAAGGTTATGCAGACAAATCTATCAAAGAAATCACTCGTGAAATGTTCAATCTGGCTGACGCAATGACAATGAGTGCCAAAAAAGACGGTATCGTCAACATGGGCGGCTTCATCGCAACACGTCTGAAAGAATGGTATGAGGGTGCTAAAGGTTTCTGCGTGCAATTCGAAGGCTATCTTACTTATGGTGGCATGAACGGCCGTGACATGAACGCACTAGCAATCGGATTGGATGAAAACACCGAATTCGATAATCTGGAAACCCGCATTCACCAAGTGCAATATCTTGCTAAGAAACTTGATGAATATGGCATACCTTACCAACGTCCTGCCGGTGGACACGCCATCTTCGTAGACGCACCGAAAGTTTTGACTTGTGTACCGAAAGAAGAATTCCCCGCACAGACACTAACCGTTGAACTTTACCTTGAAGCCGGTATCCGCGGATGTGAAATCGGTTATTTATTGGCAGACCGTGATCCGGTAACCCGCGAAAATCGTTTCGGTGGTCTTGACCTTTTACGCCTTGCTATTCCACGACGCGTATATACGGATAATCATATGGACGTGATTGCTGTTGCACTGAAAAACGTATATGAACGCAGGGAAAGCATCACCCGCGGTGTACGTATCGCTTGGGAAGCACCTCTGATGAGACACTTCACCGTACAATTAGAAAGATTATAATATAGATCATTCAATGAAGATGAGGTTGTGGCGCGGTGTCACAACCTCATTTTCAGTTTTTAGTAATTACATTATCTATCTGCCAAGTTAACACAAAATCGGGATGAAGTAAGTAATGTATCTCAAAATATCTTTTCAGCTCCGTTCTATATTCATATGCCAGAAATACTCCTCGCTCTTGGGGAATAAAAGGCTCTATTCGCAGATGCTCACGGAAATCCACTTCGGAAGCATCCATGCATTTAAACATGACCTCTTTAGCAGACCAATGGAGCAACAGACTCCAAGTATCATCTCCACGATAGGAATTAACAGGCTCGTCTTCGCGCATATATTTATGAGCCACCTTATGTACGCGTTTCGAATATTGTTCGATATCTATGCCTACCCCGGCAACTTCACTTAAAATTACAGCAACATATCCCTTCGTATGAGAAATACTAATGAACCGGGAACGATCCGCCAAATATGGCTTGCCGTTCGATTCATAACAAACTTCTTTGTGACTGCCCAATAAATGAAATAAAAGACAGCGAACCGATAGCCATTCTAATTTACGATGAGGCGCATTAAAACGTTGCAATTCCTTTTCATAATAGGCTCGCTCGGGAAGAATACTCAGTAAATCCTCAATGGTTTCTTCCATTTTCCAAATTCCCCATTTCAAGGATTTTCCAGAATGTTCTAAATAGACCGACATAATTATTATTCTTCCGATTCCGGCTCGTTGATAGTAAACTTAACCTTCAAAATACGGCGATTATCCATTTCAAGTACTTCAAACTCATAATTCATGTAAGAGACTTTCTCATGTAAAACAGGAAATTCCCCTTTTATCTCCAACAAAAGTCCTGCAAGTGTATCCGCATCACCGACAATCCGTTCAAAATCATCTTCATCCAGCTTTGTGATTTTAAAGAAGTCCGTCAACAAGGTCTTGGCTTCGAATACCCATGTATGATCATTCAATACGGCATAAGTACGTTCCTCATCATCATATTCATCATGAATCTCGCCTACAATTTCTTCAATAATATCTTCCATAGTGACAATGCCGGAAGTTCCCCCGAACTCATCGACTACGATAGCAATGTGAATCTTGTTTGCCTGAAAATCACGCAAAAGATCATCTATCATTTTTGTTTCGGGAACAAAATAAGCCGGACGGATCAACGATTGCCAACGGAAATTATCCCCTTTATTGACATGAGGCAATAAGTCTTTAATATAAAGTACTCCTTTTATGTTATCACGCGAACCTGCATACACCGGAATACGTGAATATGCATTATCGACAATGCATTTCATCACATCTTTAAAAGGGGTACGTATATCCAGATCTACGACATCCAGCCTGGAAGTCATAACTTCTTTGGCAGTTTCACCTCCAAAACGGATAATGCCTTCGAGGATATTGTTTTCATCCGAAAGTTCCGCTTTATCCGTCAACTCCAAAGCCTGTGAAAGTTCATCAACGGAAATGTTATGACTTTTACGAGTAAAACGTTTATTCAAGAAGGCAGTGGAATGCACCAATATGGTAGAAACAGGACGAAATATTTTACGCAAAACATATATAACGGGAGCTGCAAAACGACAGAAAGCCAAAGTCTTTTGCGCAGAGTATATCTTCGGCATGATCTCACCAAACAATAACAAAAGAAAGGTAAGAATAACCGTCATTATCAAGAATTCCGCAATAACCGAGGTAAATTTAAAAACCTGCATAAAGAAGAAATTGCAGAGCATGATAATTGTTACATTCACAAAATTATTAGTGATCAGTATAGTTGCCAAAAGGGTTTCGGAATTCCCTAAAAGGCTGCTGATTTTATAATCCGAAGGATGATTACGCTCTTCAATATCATTGAGATCGGAAGGTGATAACGAGAAAAAAGCTATTTCTGATGCAGAAGCGAAACCGGAAGCAAGCAAAAGCATACCGGCCAGAACAATGGCAACAATTGCCGAAAATGAAGGTGGAGTTATGGTAATACCATTAAAAACATCTGCCAATTGGCATAAATAAGCGTCTGGGTCCAAAATCTTGGTTTTTAGTTAAACAATAAATAAGGTCGGTAACCGGTAATTGACAATTGGCCTCCGTTAACAGTCAATCATCAATCGTCGATTTACCAACTTAAAACGGCAAATCATCTGCCGGATTATTCTGTATCGGGGTCACTGGAGATTGTTGAGGTTGTGCCGGAGTGACCGGTTGCTGAACAGACGAAACGCCCGATGATGCACTCTTCGGAGTAAGCATTTCCATATTATCTACGAAAATTTCAGTGATATATCGTTTGGCTCCTGTCTGGTCATCATAAGAGCGGGTTCTGATCTTTCCTTCAATATAGAGTTTATCTCCTTTATGAACATATTTCTCAGCCGTCTCTGCCAGCCCACGCCACAAAACCAAATTATGCCATTCGGTTCTCTCAGGCACTTGTGTCCCGTTAGCCAAAGTATATGCCCGGTCGGTAGTAGCCAAGGGGAAAGTAGCAACAGCAATCCCCGTATCCAGATATCTGACTTCCGGGTCTTTTCCGACATTTCCTAACAATATTACTTTATTTACTGACATATATTTCTATATTTAGATTATTCTGTGCCAAAATTAAACAGAAATACAACACAAAACAAATTTTTATACATATTTCTCCAGAAAGGCATGTATCAACCGGGGAACTGCATACTGGCCTAATTCCTCTGTCCGTACCTTTTGGAAAGAGGAAAAAGAAAGTGTATCCTCCGGCAAATTAACTTCGTAGAAATTAGCATAAAGTACCCGATGTGAAAGCACGTGTTTGACATCCCGGCAAACAGAATGAACCACCGGAGTCTCACCGCTTGCAAATAATTTAGTAAAATCAGGAAGAGCCAAAAACTCTTCTTCCGTAACCGATTCTACCGTTTCGATCAATGGCAGCTCAAACAGATTTTTCCATATATCATCCCCCGTCCTCTTATTGATAAAGGTATAGGTATTTGTATGCGCATATACATAATTTAAGTAGCGGTTGGTTGTTTTTGTTTTGTGCTGCTTCACCGGAAGCTTCATGACCAGTCCCTTTGACAATGCGATACAACTATCCGCCAACGGGCAAAACAGGCAGACCGGAGTCTGTGGAGTACACTGTAATGCTCCGAAATCCATAATAGCTTGATTATAAACAGCAGGACGAGATTTATCCATCATTTCACCGGCTAATACGGAAAAAAGTTTTTTCCCTTCTGTAGAATCGATAGGTGTCTCTATTCCCAAATACCTGGAAAGCACCCGGTAAACATTTCCATCAACAACTGCATAGGGCATATCATAAGCAAAGGAACAAATAGCTGCAGCCGTATACTCCCCTACTCCCTTCAAAGCCAATACTTCCGGATAAGTTTTCGGAAAGGCTCCATTCATGCTACGGGCAGCCGTATGCAGATTGCGCGCCCTGGAATAATATCCTAATCCCTGCCAGTATTTCATCACTTCATCTTCCTCAGCTTCAGCCAATGTTTTTACATCCGGAAACCGATTGATGAAACGCATAAAATAATCATATCCCTGTACTACGCGAGTTTGTTGAAGTATAATCTCCGATATCCATATTATATAAGGATCGGTAGATTCCCGCCAAGGCAGTTCCCGTTTATGTTCACTATACCAATCAATTAATATTTTGCTGAAATTATTCATTCTAAATTATTTAGGAACTGTTTTTGTTCTTATTATATACACTTATTTTATGGGCACAAAAATAGTTCTTTTTCAAGCTAACAAAACCTAAGGAGAGACTTTTTTATAAAAATGTTCAGAATATATTTTTTTGAGAGCTTAAAAAGCTATATATTTGCAGTCCAAAAAATTAGAAAGAACATAGTAATAATATTTTTTTTAAGGAAAAATGACTAAAGCAGATATTGTAAAC
>OODP01000907.1_pt1 | contig 21500 bp, 17 predicted proteins | sample 1671011 | NCBI WGS metagenome assembly OODP01 (sample SAMN06348113, study PRJEB24527) | human gut metagenome | biome: human gut; feature: ankylosing spondylitis patient; material: feces | host: Homo sapiens | place: China | collected 2015-10
TAGTTCAAAACAGGGATATTTAATCTCTATTTTTTCTTCATCTTCAAATATGACCTTGCCCTTTACCATGTTATTTTGTTATTATATGTAGTACCGAAAAGCCAATACCCATTGTCATCATGCGTTCTTTCCTGTTGGTTAGAAGTTGTTGCGTCCAGTCGAGCAACCCACCGTCGCCAATCTCAATCACATTCTCGCCTACTACTATTTTTGCTTTTATCCGAAAGCCATAGTAATAGTTATTTTCATAGTCGGGTTCGACAACCGATACTTTTATATGGTCGCTGTTTTTCTGAACATATGATATTGACTCTGTAATTAATGGGCTTTGACCGTCATACCCTTTGCATGGGATAATCTCGAAGTATATATGTTCAAAGCTGTAACTTCGTAAAACGTCATACGATGCTGTCAGGTGTTTAAGTAGTTCCTCTTTTTCAAAATTAAAACTCCCTGTATCTTTACCACAGGAAATCAGGCAAATAACTGAAAAATGAGGAGTGAAATTAGGATTGTCAAATACCTGTGTTCGAATAATCCGTGAAATATTACTGTAGTTGTAGGTTCGGCTATCTAATCCGCCTTTTTTCTTTAATGAAGCATAATGCAAGGCTGTTGCATTGGTTGGGTCTGCCTGCATTTCTGTATTTCTTAAAGCTGTCAACACTTTCTTTTGGTCTACGGTAGCAACAACACTACTCGTTCCCAACTGTGCGGCAGGAGAATGTTCTATCGGTTCAAATCCTCTGCTGGCTAATACTTTATAGCACGTCAATTCTTGTTCTTTGTACCTTAAAACATCTATATTGGCAGGTTTGACAAGTTTATTCCCCTCGTATTTATTTAATAAAGACGAGGGCGTTTCTTGCTGGATGCGCCTGTTAAAAACCTCCAATAAAATAGTGTTCAGTTCCGACCCACTTAATTCATCGGATAGTATCTTAACTATATCCGGTAAATCCAATTTGCTGATAATATGTTCACCTATATCTTTTTTCATGTCTTTCTAATACTGTATAAATGTTCATCAATTATTTTCCCCTCTTTTATTACTGAGGATTTAATAACAGCCTCTTTTTCAAAACCCACTTTTTCTAGATTTGAATTGTTTTTTATGAGTTAAATTAAAGTATCTCAAATAGAACCGTAAAATTCCAGATACTTGCTAACATTGGATTGTACATATTCCGTATTGTGATGTCCCGGAAACAGGTAATTTTGAGTATTTACTCCTTTTTTCTTTAGCATATTGTGAAGAATGGAGCCCCCTTCATAAAACCTGCCCTCATCCTTTTCTCCTGCATCAAGATAAACCTTCATTTCAGAAGAAATATCATTGTGCTTTGCAATATATAGCGGGTCATACTTTTCCCAATCATTCATATCTCTGTAAAAGGATTTATATTCATCTTCGAGTTCGAGCAGTAATGCAGGCATGTGTCCTCCAACTTTCGAAAACTTATCCTGATGCCTGAATGCATTGTGTAAAGCGGTATATCCTCCTGCGGAAGCACCACCGATGTATCTGCCTTTCCTGTCATTTATGGTTTTGAACGTTTTATCTATGAAAGGTATTATCTCATCTATAAAGTAGTCTTCATATCTCCCTAAATGTATCGTTCTATGAGATTTTACAGGGTCAGGGATTTCCTTACAGACTATGGACGAGTTTACGCCACGGCTGTTTTCCATTCTCGGACATACAATTATCATCGGCTCTATTCAAACATTATATTTTCATCACCCCTTCTTTGGTGTAAAAAGTATAACACAGGAAGTGAATCGAGATGATTATAGGTTGTGGGTAAATACACTAGCATTGACATCTCTTTTTCAAGGATGTTACTATATAAATCTACTTTTTCTACTTTCAATTTAATCATTGTCCTTATTAAAACTTACTTTTTTCGTAATTATAGGGAATGCTTGTTCCCACAAGTACATCTTCGATTTTCTCGATAATCAACCAATCATCCATATTTCCTTGATGTTCAAAATCAAGTGCAGGTTCAATCTTCTCCAAGCCGGAAAACTCTACCAATATCAGGCATTTCTTATGCCAGCGTTCCTTTTGTTTGTCTGTCAGGTCGAGTTTAGGGTTATTTAGTTTTTCGAATCGGTAAGTTTGGTATAGTTGTCTACATGGGTTACCATGGCTTTAGCAGAGATTTTCTTCGAATCTTTCTGCATGAAGTAGAGTATTTCACCTTCGTTTACCCGGCTGTGGGGGATTTTTCTTCCTGCCGCTCCACGAACGATCATTATTTTACTGCCATTCATTATTTTATCTAATGCTTTGGCTTTATCGTCACAATAAACTAAGTGTACCATTTTATTCAAGTATAATTATTTTTTTTATTTTCTCTGTTTATGAACCGTTATATATAGCCCTGTTACTCGTACTTCTTATTTTCTTCTATTAGTTCTTCACTCCATTGTTCCGGAGCCAATGGTGAAAAAAGTTCTATTAAATTATCTTCAGGATCACGCAAAAGTACCGTGCGGCTCCCCCAATCAGCCATATCGGTAGGTTCGTTAACAAATATCACACCCTTTTCTTTCAATGCTCTATAAGTATCATCAACATTATCCACACTGAATGCCACAAGTGATTTCTCCCGATATCCTACAGGCAATTCTTTATCTGCGTTGCCTACAGACGGAGCCATCCAATCGGATACAAAAAGAGCAAATCCTTCTATTCCGTCTGCTACCTTAAAATAGGCATACCCACTGTTCTCGTCACCCCAAGCCGGTTCCAGACCTAGTTGCTCGGAATAAAACTTAAAACACTTAGCAAAATCTTTAACTAATAATCTTACGTTACTAAATCTCATTGTTTACAGATTAATGGTTTATTATTTGTTTCTTAGAATCGAAATGCAAATATAATCATTCTATCGGATGACGTTTCATGAATCCGTATTTACCTCAAAACTGTGCGAAAATAAAGTAAACCGGTATCAAAATGAATCACCATTCAACCAGTGATCCGCACCGTTACTCATCCCCCGTGACCTGTTACCCACCACCCTCCTCACCAGCTACGATTATTACCTATTACTTATTACCTATTCAAACAGCTCCTTCTCCGGCAACCAGCACGAGCTGTCATTGACAGTGTTTCTGACCCGTTGTTCCGGTGGGACGGACGGGTCTTGGGACTCTTCGCAGGGGAGGTAACGTCCGCTGACGGGATCGTAGACAAAAGTAGCCACACCACCCGTTCCGAGATGTTTGAACTTCACTTTTTCGACATAGACACGTGTCACTCCGACCTCCTTGTCACGCTCCACTACCAAGCCGTAATCCGCCTTGTTGAAGAAATCGGCAGACCCGTTTACGTCGTACATATCCGGACGCGGAGTATGGTTTGTCACCGGATTGCGGTTCATCTTTCGGGGGTGCGCCACAAGAATCACCAGACAGTTATATTGCGTGGCAAACTCCGTAAACAGATTCAGAAAATTGGAAAGATACTGCGTTTCCGATTGCCCCGGCGCGGGGGTATGCTCGAAACGGTTGACCGGGTCGAAGACGAAGATGCGGCATCCCCGACGCAGGACAAGTTCACGGGCTTTGGCAAGCACCCGTTCCGGAGTGGCGCTGCCTTTGAGGGCGATGTGACAGACGTTTTCGGCAAGAAACTCTTCCGAACGGAGCAGAAGTCCTTCCGTCATGCCGCAACCGTTTTGAAAACGGCGTCCGGTCAGTTTCTCGATCAACTTGCGGAGATGGTAGACGATAGGATTATTCTCCGGACTGAAAAACGCAATCTTCCACTGATGGCGCATACAGAGGCGCAACACCAGTTCGTCCAGCCATTCCGATTTTCCGGCCCCCGGTATGCCCGTAACGATGACCAACCGTCTACGTTCGTACGTACAAATCTTATCCATCTCCTCCCAGCCCGTCTCCGCTCCGGGACCGAAGCCGTTGTCGAACAATGCCCGCAGGTCTTCGTGCAGATCGGCGGCGGTGAAGATGCCTTCAAGAGGGATTTCTTCCGCCTGCTCGATGGCGATGCGAAGGCTGTCGATCCCATATTTGACAAGATGTTCATTGGCATCCTTGCACCCCGGTCCGTAGACGGCCACACGGCAGCGTTCGGCACCCAGACGGTTGACCAGTTCGTCACGCAGTTTAAGCCCGGCAGAGTCGGTGTCAACGGCTATGATGATGTCTTTCAGATTCTCGAAGTGCGACTCCATGAAGCGGTCGAGCCACGAAAGGTTCGCGTTAGCTCCGGCAGGTACGGAGATCACGCTTTTGAATCCGGTGGCAAGGGAGGACGCGGCATCCAGTTCGCCTTCGTGGATGATGCAGGTGTCCTGTCCCAGCACGGAATCGATATTGTAGGGAATCAGTTCGGCTCCCTGCATCATTTTGAAATTTTTGGCACCGCTGCGGAACTTGGTGTTGACGAGTTTCCCGTCCTCAAAATAGTTGAAACAGACGCACCGCTCTTTCGTGCCGGATTGCGACATGAACTCTTCCTGCTCCGTGATGCGCAGACCGGCGATGACGGACTGCGGAATGCAACGCGTCTCTACCAGCCAACGCTCCGTAGCTTCGGAAAGCGTCGTCTTCGAAGCGTCGAACACCGGACGGTGGAAATGCTGGGGAACGGCAGATGCCGCACGACGTTTACGGGCAGCCTGTCGCTCGGCTTTCGCACGCTCTTCGGCATCGTCGGGGACGTAGAAGTCGGCTCCGCAATGGTAGCAATGGCAATGTCCTGTGTCGATATTGACCCGCAGCGAACGGTCACGCTTGTTGTGCCTCGTCGGGAGGCATTGCTCGCAAATGGTTTTAACGACACCGCTGGTATGTCTGCGGACATTGACATGATAATTAGCAAAATTTCTCATATTTCTTGTTTCTATTCCTCCCTTTCGAAAAGGAGATTTTAAGTTGTATTAATAATTCAAGTTTCGCAGGTTACCTTTGCGTTATCAAAACTATCTTAATTCCCCTCCTTCAGGAAGGAGGAGAATAAAGGTAGAACCGACTTTTTAGTCAACCCCAATTGAGATACTATTGTTTGTCAATATTATAAAGAACTTGCGAAACTTCAGTTAATAATTTTTCTATCAGTTCCCAATGCAGGCGGAAAGCTAAGCATCAATGGGTACCGAGCTAAACACCGATGGGCAGCGAGCTGAACACTGATAAGCAGCGAGCTGAGCATGAATGAGCACCGAGCCAAGCATGAATGAGCACCGAGCCAAGCATGAACGAGCACCGAGCTGAAAGGCAACGCTCACGTAGCCGGATGTCGGAGAAATCCGGAGCTAATTTCCCCACTTCCAATGCACTTCATCCCACACGGCAGACCTGTCCGGTCTTGGAGGCGCATCCTTCGGAATCGGATGCCCAAGATACGTCCGTTGCCCGCCAATGAGTTGTTCAAAGCGATACAGTTCTTCCTCAGCTGCTTGCCGGCAACTGCCGAGCAGCCTTTTCTTCAGCTCCTGAGCCGGACGTCCGCCCGGAGAGAGGTAATTGCCGAAATACAGTTTCACATCCCTCAAAAACAGCAAGCCATCTTCCCTGCCAAAGCGTCGGATATGCTCTTTAAAAGCAGCGATCACCTCCTCCTGCCGTTCCACGAAAAGTTTGCCCATACAGGAGTGCATAGCCATCGACTCCATGTAACTTTCCGATTCGGCCATCTGATCCACCAGCATCTCCCACGGAAGAACCGGCTGTAGGGGCAACTGTCCCCTATCCTCCGGTGGAGGAACGATCTGAAGTCTGTCAGAAGCGGCGGCGGCAGAATTTTCTTTCTCTGTCTTTTCTTCGTTACTACTGTTGTTGTCTTTGACAACAGTAGTAACTCTTCTCTCCTCTTCTCTACTCTTCTGGTTTTGATTCGGTTTTTCGCCTTTATCCATCGGTGTTTCCGGCGTGCTCTCCATGCGTTTCGGACGACCTCCTTTTTTGCCGTTCGCCACATTAATCATCCGTCTTTCTTCGAGCTTCGCCATCACCCTGTCCAGATAAGGCGACCGGAACATTTGCCGTTCTTCATCAAGCACAAAAAGGTCGAACTCACGGAGAACCCTTTGCAACACATCGGCATCCAAATCATACATCCGCGCGAAAGCCCCCATACAAAGCGGACAACAAGATGCTTCATAATTGTCCGCTTTACGCAAATGCGTAAGAAGCATCATATAGATTCCGAGCGATTGCGCAGCGTCAAGTTCCATCATCATTCTGACAATATTGTCATTACTCAAAAAATTTACCTCTAAATTAAAATACTGATCTTTCTTCATATCTTACAATTAATTGACTGTGATTCAGGATGTCCCGAATTCGTTCTGCAAAGGTCCGAATACTTTTTTGAAAAACTACTTGCAGAACTGCAAACGATGTTTGACATTTTTCTATGAACTTTGCGGCATAATTAGTAAAAAGAAAAAATTATGAAAGGATACGAAAGAGCGACCAAGGAAGAAATTTACGACCGGCTGCGTATTGAAGCGAACTGTCATGCACAAATAGAACGAATCATCCATTTGCGCCACCTATGTAATCTGAACCTTGAAGAGGCGGCAGATGTGACCAATCTCAGTATTTCCACCCTGAGCCGGTACGAAAACGAAGTGACCAAATGCAGCGTACAAAGTTTCATAACGATATGCTACCACTATCAGAAGTACCTCCATAAGCGGCATATCCCCTTCGACAGGAGCCTGTTTCTCATAGATATGAACACGCTTGACAACTAATAGAGTAACAGAGAGATAAAACGGACGCACAAGGAATAAAGGCACAACACCGAAAAAAAGCAAAAAAGATGAAAAGTATCATATCTTTTATTACCTTTGTATGTGGCAAAAGCCCACCAAAAACAAAGAATCAAGCATGAACGACAATGAAATAGGCAATCCACCGATAAAAGCATTAATCGTTTTCAGAGAGAATGGAGATACGGACAATCTTTTTGTCCCCATTTTATGCGATGCTATCAGGACGACGGGGATTGACGTACGATGTTCCACGAATGAGTTCTGGAACTCGGATACACCTTACGACATCATCCACTTCCAATGGCCCGAAGAGGTGATGGAAGGGAATTGTGACGATCCGGACAGGATTTGCCGCCTGAAGGAGTGTATCGCTTTTTTCCGGTCCCGTGGGGCCCGGTTCGTGTATACGCGCCACAATGTCCGTCCGCATGATGCGAACGAGGTGATCGGCCGTGCTTATGACATTATCGAAGAACAAAGCGATGTGGTGGTGCACATGGGACGTTACAGTCTCGACGAATTTGCAGCCAAACACGCGGACAGCCGGAATGTCATCATTCCTCATCCTATTTATCAGTACACATACAAGGAGGACATCAGCGTGGAACGTGCGCGCCAGTATCTTAATCTGCCGCAGGAGGCGTTTATCGTCACGTCGTTCGGAAAGTTCCGGAATCGTGAAGAGAGGCGGATGGTGACCGGAGCGTTCCGAAAATGGGATGAAGCAAAGAAGTTCCTGCTTGCTCCACGGCTGTACCCGTTTTCGAGATTCAACAGGTATGGCAGCAACTTCTTCAAGCGCTGGACATCCCGGGCAGGATATTACCTGCTTATACCCTTGCTCAACCGCCTGCGCAGAATGCACGCCGGAGCCAGCGACGAACCTATAGACAACTGCGACCTGCCTTACTACATGGCCGCTTCGGATGTAATATTCATCCAACGAAAAGATATTCTGAACTCTGCCAGTATACCTCTCGCCTTCCTTTTTCACAAAGTGGTCATAGGTCCCAATATCGGGAATATAGGAGAAATCCTCCAAGATACGGGCAACCCCGTCTTCCACCCCGACAACCAATTTGATATCATACGAGCACTGGAGGCAGCCCGCCAACTGTCCGCCCGAAGGAAGGGGGAAGACAACTATGCATATGCCATCGAAAACATGAACAGCGGAAAAATAGGAAAAGAATATGCGGAGCTTTACAGAAACCTAGCCAATCTCTCTCTTTAAACGATCTCAAAAACAAACAACAATAGAGTAGCCATACACAGAATTTATGGAAAATAAAAAAATAAAAGTCAGTGTTGTCATACCTGTCTATAACACCGAAAAATATGTTCGGGAGGCAGTAGAAAGCATTATGAATCAGACACTGCGGGAATTGGAAATCATCATCATCAATGACGGCTCCACGGATAACAGTCTGCAAGTTGTAGAAGAACTGGCTGCGGCAGACAGTCGGATACAGGTGTATTCGCAAACCAACCAAGGATTGTCAATGGCACGCAATGCAGGCATCACGCATGCCCACGGAAGATACATCTATTTCATGGATAGTGATGATCTGTTGGAAAAGGATGCAATGGAGTTATGCTATAACAAATGCGAAGAAAAAGAACTGGATTTCGTTTTCTTTGATGCTCAGAGCTTTTTTGAAGAGAATATTCGCAATGCTCCCGTACTAAATTATCAACGTACCGATAAGTTAGAAGACAAGGTTTATACAGGTCCCGAAGCTATCAACATACAATTGCAGCACAAAACGTACACCCCATCCGCCTGCCTGAACGTTATCCGCACAGCTTTTCTGGAAGAACGGCAGCTCCTCTTTTATCCGGATATTGTACACGAAGATCAGCTATTCACGACCTTACTTTATCTGCAAACCCGAAGAACAAGCTGTATCCAACGATCGTTCTTTCACCGGCGCATACGTAAAAATTCAATTATGACATGCGATTTTTCACTCAAAAATTTAAAAGGATATCTCACTGTTGCTCAAGAGATAGTCAAATTCAAGCATCAAACCTCTGAATACAAAATCAGGAATACTATTGATTTATATCTGTCGCAAATGCTGAATGCTGTCATTTGGCAAGCTCATGTGCTCTCTTACCCGTACCGGCTTCGGCTGGCGTGGCGGTGTCTGTTTAGATACAAAAAACTCATATCTATAAGAAGCATCGGAGTCTTGTTATTCAAAATCCATCATTCATAAGTAGACCAGAAAAGAATCATTCAGGCAATGGCAAACAATATTAAACATCAGTTATTTTCCGGAGTTTTCTACACGGCACTAGCCAAATACAGCGGAATCATTATATCACTCGTCGTGGCAGGGATTCTTGCGCGGTTGCTCTCTCCGGATGACTTCGGAGTAGTGGCAATCGCTACGGTCATTATTGCATTTTTCAATCTCTTTACGGATATGGGAATATCGCCTGCTATCGTACAACATAAATCATTGACTAAAGAAGAACTATCGGACATCTTCTCATTCACCGTATGGACAGGCATCGGAATCAGCATACTCTTTTTTGCCGCTTCCTGGCTGATCGCCGATTACTACGAAAGTGGGATCTTACGGACGTTGTGCCAGCTCCTGTCCGTCAACCTGTTCTTCGCCTCTGCCAACATCGTGCCGGGAGCCTTGTTCTACCGCAACAAAGAGTTCAAGTTCATTGCTATCCGAAGCTTTATCATCCAGATAGCCGGAGGTGCCGGAGCAATAACTGCCGCGCTTTGCGGAGCCGGTTTATATGCGCTGATCATCAATCCTATACTTTCCAGCATACTGATATTCGTTATTTCCTATCAACGCTATCCGCAACGGCTGCGTTTCACGTTAGGACTGAAAGTACTCCGAAAGATATTCTCCTATTCGGCCTATCAATTCTTGTTTAACGTGATTAACTACTTCAGCCGCAATCTGGATAAACTGCTGATTGGTAAATATATGAGCTTGTCAGCACTAGGATACTATGAAAAGTCCTACCGCTTGATGATGCTCCCTCTGCAGAATATTACGCAAGTCATCACACCGGTAATGCACCCCATCTTCAGCGATTTCCAGAATGACAAGGAAAAGCTGGCAACATCCTACGAACGCATTGTCCGTTTTCTGTCATTCATCGGTCTGCCACTCAGCGTACTGCTTTTCTTTACGGCAGAAGAAGTGACATTGATTATTTTTGGTGATCAATGGCTGCCTTCGGTTCCTGTATTCCGGATACTGTCACTTTCGGTCGGTATTCAGATCATACTCTCCTCTTCAGGCTCTATTTTTCAGGCAGCAGGTGATACAAGGAGCCTTTTTGTCTGCGGACTCTTTTCGTCCATACTTAATGTGACCGGAATGCTGGCAGGGATATTCTATTTCGGCACACTGACAGCTGTAGCAATATGTATCGTGATAACTTTTACTATCAATTTCGTACAATGCTATTGGATGATGTATCGAGTTACATTCCAAAGAAACGCATGGATATTTATCAGACAACTTCTTTCTCCACTCCTTGTCAGCCTACTAATAACAGCATTCCTCACGCCTATATATTATATGATGGAAAATATGAATATTTTCGTAACACTTATTGCAAAAAGTTTCGTAAGTTTTATTATCTTTGGGACATATATGCAAGTAACACACACCTATGATATCACAGGCAAAGTGAAGACTCTTGCAAGAAATAGAAAGTTAGTACAAAAGAACAAACAATGAAAGGATTATTCCTCATATTCCATGGTTTCGAAGCATTCAACGGAATCAGTAAAAAGATACGTTATCAAGTAAAAGCCCTCAAAGAATGCGGACTAGAAATGCATACGTGTTGGCTAGACGATACGGACAACCATAAACGCCGTATGGTAGATGAATCGATAATCGCCGACTATGGTTTCGGGATCAAAGGAAAAATCCTAAAAAGAATCGAATTTGACAGTATCGTACATTATGTACAGAAAGAAAACATAGACTTTATCTATGTACGCTATGTCCATAATGCCAGCCCTTTCAGCATACGGCTGATGAAACTGCTAAAAAAGACCGGAGCACGTATAGTGATGGAAATCCCGACATATCCATACGACCAAGAATATAAGGGCCTCCCATTCGTATACCAACGAATCCTATTTATAGACAAATGTTTCCGACAGCATCTGGCACGCTATGTTGACAAGATCGTCACTTTTTCGGACTATGACATTATTTGGAATCGCCCCACCATCCGCATCTCAAATGGAATTGATTTCAGCGAAATCCCTTTAAGAGGTCCAAAGAATGATACCACACATTCTCTACAACTGATTGCTGTAGCGACAATGCACCCATGGCATGGTTTCGACAGAGCTATAGCCGGCATGGCAAATTACTATCGTACACATACCGGCACTCATGATTATAAAGTATATCTCAATATCGTAGGCTTCGGGGTTCCCGAACTGGTGGACAGCTATAAAAAAGATGTAGCCAAACATCAGTTAGAGAAATATATCATCTTTCATAGTGCCTTATACGGCAAAGAACTGGATGCCGTGTTCGAGCAGTCGGACATGGGAATAGGCAGTCTGGCTCGCCATCGTAGCGGTATTGACAAAATTAAGACCTTAAAAAACCGTGAATATGCAGCAAGAGGCATTCCTTTTGTTTATTCAGAAACGGATGATGACTTTGAGCATCAACCATACATACTTAAGGCAGCACCGGACGATTCGCCCCTTGACATCGAAAAAGTAATTCGCTTTTATCAATCATTGAAAACAACGCCGCTCCAAATACGGATGTCTATAGAGCAATCACTTTCATGGAAAGCCCAGATGCAAATTGTTATTAATGAAACCTTTGAATAAAACTATATCACTATGAATATACAGCCACTGATCAATGCTATCCGCTATAAATTGCGTTATGGCATTACTGTAGAATGGTACAATTTCTGGTACATGGCTCTCAGATGCCATCAGAAAATAACTCCGCAGGTAGCTTCCATTGATGAGACCATTCGGATAATCATAGAAGACCAATGTTCCGTGAGCCGTTTCGGCGATGGTGAGATGCTGCTTACCAACCCGGACAAGGAAATAGGATTCCAAAAAGGAAATGTACTCTTGGCTCAGCGTCTCAAGGAAGTATTGACAAGCCATGAAGAAGGACATTTGGTTTGTATCTCCGATACTTTCGAAAACATTTATCGCTATAACCGCAAAGCACGCCGATTCTGGAGAACTCACTTCTTTCTGTATGGCAGCTGGTGGGACCGCTTGCTGTTGCCCGACAGGCTATACTACAATACATTCATCACCCGTCCCTACATGGACTTCGCTTCCAAAGAAGACTGCCCACGGTGGTTTCACCAAATGAAAGCTATCTGGAAAGACAGGGATGTCGTATTCATTGAAGGCGAAAAAAGCCGTTTGGGAGTAGGCAACGACCTCTTTGACAATGTAAAAAGCATCAGACGTATTCTTTGTCCGCCCCGTGACGCATTTGACCGCTACCAAGAAATTCTGAATGAAGCGCAAAAACTCGAGAAAACCGCTCTCTTCCTGATTGCTTTAGGACCTACGGCTACTGTACTGGCTTACGATTTATTCAAGTCCGGTTATCAGGCAATTGACGCAGGGCACGTGGACGTAGAATATGAATGGTGGCGAATGGGAGCCAAACGGAAAGTAAAGCTGGAACGAAAATATGTAAACGAAGCCGCCAACGGAAAACAAGTGTCCGACGCCGGAGAATTTTATCGGAAACAAATCATTGCTAAAATCTATTAAATCATGAAGATAGCCTATTACCTGCCCTCACTACAGGCACCTGGCGGAATAGAACGGATAGTTACATTCAAAGCCAATTATTTTGCAGAACATTTTGAAGGATACGACATCACCATCATTACATCCGAACAAATGGGTAAAGCACCACACTTTCCATTATCCCCCAAAGTAAAGCATATCGACTTAGGAGTATCTTTCGACCTGCCCTACTCTCAATCCATAGTAAGTAAAGTGCTGAAGTATCCGTTCCGCTACTATCGGTTTAAACAACGACTATCGAATCTATTGAACGAACTGAAACCGGACATTACTATCTCAACCATGCGCCGGGAACTGAACTTTATCACTAAATTGAAAGACGGTAGCCTGAAAATCGGAGAGTTTCACGTCAGCCGCTACGCCTATGGCGCAGAAGCACTGAAACGTAAAAGCCCGATTGTCAACATGATAAAGAAAAGATGGGCAAACAGATTTGTCAAAAACCTGTCTAAACTGTCCAGAGTGATTATACTTACAAGTGAAGGAGCTAAAGACTGGCCGGAACTGACTAATATCAGCATCATCCCTAATCCTATTTCTACTCCTGTAGAAGGAAAACAAACAGATATTCTGTCACATAATGCTATTGCTGTAGGGCGATATGCGCCCCAAAAAGGATTTGATATGCTAATCCCCGCCTGGAGCATTGTCGCCCAAAGACATCCGGACTGGAAACTACATATTTATGGAGAAGGCGACCTGAAAGAGAAGTTCACCAAACTAATAGATGAACTACAACTAAATAATAATTGTCTGCTTCATCACACTGTATCGAATATAGCCGAAAAATACTGTATGAGTTCGATATTTGTCTTATCAAGCCGATACGAAGGTTTTGGACTCGTTTTGGCAGAAGCAATGTCATGTGGTATACCCTGTGTCTCATTTGACTGTCCGCATGGTCCTTCGGATATTATAAAAGACCATGAAGACGGTCTACTAGTGGAGAAAGAAAATATCAAGGAACTTGCAGACAAAATCTGCTATCTGATTGAGAATGAAAATGTACGCATCAAGATGGGACACAAAGCCAGGGAAAACGTAAAACGCTTTCTGCCGGAAAATGTGATGCCACAATGGAAAAACTTATTCGAATCATTAACTTATTCTTCTAAATAACAGAACAACATATGGTAAAGTGGTATAAAACTTATCTGGAAGTATACGGGAAATCTTTTGATGAGATTTCTGACGATAGTATCCGCAAAGTCAAAAGACAACTCAAAGAACGTCAAAACGATTCTCCACTGGTATCGGTTGTACTCATTGCACACAATGAGGAACGTCATCTGATAAGTTGTATCTGGTCACTCTCCGAGAATCATTGCCATTTCCCCATTGAAATAATAGCCGTTAACAACAATTCAACGGATAAAACGGAAGAAGTATTAAAATCATTGGGAGTTACCTATTATAACGAAACGAAGAAAGGTCCGGGATACGCCCGCCAATGCGGATTGGACCATGCAAAAGGAAAATATCATATTTGTATTGATGCAGATACTTTATATCCACCGCATTACATTGAAACGCATGTAAAATATCTAATGAATCCGAAGGTTGCATGTACATTCAGTTTATGGAGTTTTATGGTTGACGAAAGACATTCCCGATTCGGACTATGGTGCTACGAAGGCCTGCGCGATATATACCTCCGCTTACAAGCCATCCAGCGTCCTGAACTCTGTGTGCGAGGTATGGCTTTCAGTTTTAATACGGAAATAGGACGTCGGTTTGGATTTCGTACAGATATTATCCGCGGAGAAGACGGTTCGTTAGCATTAGCTATGAAACCGTATGGAAAAATCGTATTTATTACAAGTCGCAAAGCACGAGTGCTTACAAGTAATGGAACCCTAAATTCTGAAGGATCACTGATTGATAATATATGGATACGGGTAATCAAAGCACTGAAAGAAATCACCGGACTCTTTATCAAAAAGACGGCATACAAAGATAAAGACTCTAATCTCATCAAATAAGGTCTCATCAAAATCATTATGGATATGGCAAAATATATAGTAAATATCATCTTAGTAACAGCTTGTCTTTTCACCTATACTTCCTGTATAAGAAAAATGAATCTATACGATGAGAATAGAAATACAGGACAAGACAATAACGAAAAAGATACAGATTCTACTCCCGTCTATATGTATCCTTTCGACAAAGAAACAGCAAACGTTACAGCAGAAATCATTATCCACACAAAAAAAGAAATACAGACCAAAGATATTAATGTCGAAATCCCTCATTTAAAATACAATAAGACATGGATGTTGATGCTAACACAAGACGACTGCATGCAGGCTGCTTTTTGCCGTACGTGGGCTGCAATAAACGGTAAACCGATCTCAAGTTCAATACCTTATCCTACTCCAACTCCCACTGATCAGAATATGAAACATCAATTATATTTTGACATCAAACATTTGCAAAAAGGGGATCTTCCCCCTACTATTATTTCCGCCAACCAATCTTTGGGATGTACAGACGGAGCAGGAAATGAAGTTCGGTTTGCTATTACTACCACTCTTGCCCCTGAAGAAAAATGGATGGATGCTGAAACAAACGTACTGCCGGGGTTTACTGCAAACTATTATCGTTTTTATATGAAATCCGGACTTATATGGGATAACATACGAGAGATGTTGAACTATGGAACAGGCATTGCCCTCCATGATGTAATGACAAAAGATGCTAATGATCCAATACAAATATTGGAACATTTTGATATTGCCCAAAACATTATTGTAGAGAAACTCACAGGAAGGGGATGTAAATTTCTTGCTGAACCCAATGGAAATAAAACATACGTAACTGCTGCTCTTCAATGTCCGGAAATTCAAACGATGACCGCACAAGCAGGAGCAATTACCCTATATCCGTATCAAGTGTCTGAAACTTTACAAAAATCTCTGATAGAACGGGAGTTTAACGATTCACCAGCATATTTTAAACAACAGATTACTGACCTGCTAAAATTACCCAAAGAAGAACGTAAAGCAATCTGCATAGGTGTTCATGGTACGGACAACAATTGGATCGACTTTTTATTATGGTTAAATAGTAATTATGGTAAAGATGGGGATGATTCGTTATGGTTTCCAAGCCAGGAAGAATATTATGAATATAACTATTATCGTTTAAACAGCCATATTAGTATAGCACAAATAGACGCAAGTTCTTTCAAATTAACAGTAAATTTACCGGGAGAAAAGTTCTTCTACTATCCTTCTACCACTATCAATTTGCCGGGAATTAGCATGTATGACATTGTTTCTATCGAAGGAAATGATGCATTGACCGGACTATCTTATGCTGACTACAGAGACGGTATCATGCTCAATATCGACTGTCGGAAATACCTGTTTGAACACGCCGAGAATTTCGTAAAACGATATGAGGCCAATCCTTCCGATGCTTCCAACAAAGCAGACGCCCTCTACTTTGTAAACATACTGAAAGAATCGGCTAAAAAAGAGGCACTAAAAAAACGACTTCAATAAGTAAATCAACAAACATCTATTAAACGAGAATATAGCTATGAACGAAACCCTCATCCTCGAAATCATCTTCTGGTCCGCCCTGTTCATGGTGTTCTACACCTATCTGGGCTACGGTATCGTCCTCTACGCCCTCGTCAAGCTGAAAGAGCTTTTCGTGAAACCCGTGAAACGGGTGCTGCCACCGGACAGTGACCTGCCGGAAGTAACCCTCTTCATCACCGCCTTCAACGAAGAAGACGTGGTGGACGAAAAGATGGAGAACAGCCTCGCCCTGGACTACCCTGCGGACAAACTCCGCATCGTCTGGGTGACGGACGGAAGCGATGACGGCACAAACGACCGTCTCCAAACCCACTGGAACGGAAAAGTAACCGTCTACTTCCAGCCGAAACGGCAGGGAAAGACAGCCGCCATGACACGAGGAATGACACTCGTCCGGACCCCGCTTGTCGTCTTTACGGACGCCAACACGATGGTCAACAGCGAGGCAATCCGTGAAATCGTACTGGCTTTTCAAAACCCGAAAGTGGGCTGCGTGGCAGGAGAAAAACGTATAGCCGTACAGACGAAGGACGGAGCAGCCGCCGGAGGCGAAGGCATCTACTGGAAATACGAATCGACACTGAAAGCGCTCGACTCCCGTCTCTACTCAGCTGTAGGCGCTGCCGGAGAACTGTTTGCCGTCCGCCGCGAACTCTTCGAACCGATGGAACCGGATACGTTGCTCGACGACTTCATCCTCTCTCTCCGCATCGCCATGAAAGGATACACCATCGCCTACTGCACCAATGCCTACGCCATCGAAAGCGGATCGGCAGATATGGGTGAAGAGGAAAAACGAAAAGTGCGCATCGCTGCCGGAGGGTTACAGTCGATCTGGCGTCTGCGCCCGTTGCTGAATCCTTTCCATTACGGAATCCTGAGTTTTCAGTACACGTCGCACCGGGTATTGCGCTGGTCTGTCACTCCATTCCTGCTGTTTGCGCTGTTGCCACTGAATATAGTCGTTTTGCTATTGGGCGAATCTCCCCTGTTTTATGGCACCCTGCTGGGGTTACAGATTCTTTTCTACGGAATGGGATACTGGGGATATTACCTCTCTACCAGACAAATAAAGAATAAAGTACTGTTTATTCCCTATTATTTCTTATTCATGAACGTGAATGTGCTCAAAGGAATCGGCTATCTGAAAAGAAAAAAAGGAAGCGGCGCCTGGGAAAAAGCAAAACGTGCCGAAAAATAAGAACAGAGAATCAAATATTTTGCTATCTTTGCATGAAACAGAATCTTATAAATCTAATCGGACAAGCATGAACAGAACATTACATGAGGCAGATAATGCGCAAAGAATACTGAAGTTGACCGCCGACACCATGCTATTAGTCGATAGAAATGGCATTTGCATTGATATTGATATTCATAGCAATTTATGGTTTTTACAAGAAGAGAGGCTCTTAGGAAAAAATATATTCGAACGGATGCCCGAGCACACCCGTGAGAAGGTTTACAGCACCTTCCAGACCGTGCTTCGGGAACAGCGAAGCATCAGCAAGAACTACAAGCTGGAACTGGAGGATAATACCTATTATTTCAAGTGTATCATGTATCCTTACGATGACATGGTGCTCTGCCAATATCGGGACATCACCCAGCGAAGCAACGTGAAACGCCAGCTGGAACAGGTGAACCGAAATCTGAGGGAGATACAGAAAGTGGCTCAGATCGGACAGTGGATGTACAACACCCGCGACAATGTCTTCTATTACATGGGCTACACCGGAGTATTGTGCGAGGAATCTTCCAGAAGCATCTCTCTGGAGAAATATCAGGAATTTATCGTCGAAGAAGACCGCCTGAGCTTCACCAACTGGTGCCGGAAAAATGAGGAAGGACTCAACGAAGATAGTATCAGCTATCGGGTCCGTGTCGCCGGAGAGATTTACTATATGCGCCTTCAGGCTTATCTGCGAGACGAACTACCGAACGGCAGCTGCAACATCGAAGGTTACATCCAGAACATCACCGACATACAGCGTCGCAGAAACGACATCAACACGCTGACGCACGCCATCAACAACGCAAAGGAGAGCATCTTCGCCGCCAAAGAGGACGGTACGCTGATCTTCGCCAACCGCCAGTTCCTCCACAACCACGGCATCCCGGAAAGTGAGGAGATCGGCAAACTGAAAATCTATGAAATCGCCGGCGATATGAACACGCAGGAAGACTGGCATGAACGCTGCAAGGATATCCTGCACGGAGGAAGCAGAAGTTTCGTCGCCCATCATCCTTCGAAAGTCAGCAAGAATATACTGGCTTACGAGGGAATCATGTATAACGTCACCAACGACTCCGGTGAAGAAAGTTACTGGTCATTCTCCCACGACATATCCGAGCGACTGCACTACGAAGCGCAAATCAAACGGCTCAACCTGATCATGGATACTACCATCGACAACCTCCCCGCCGGAATTGTCGTCAAGGAGATCAACAACGATTTCCGATATATCTACCGCAACCGGGAATCGTACAACCGGAATCTGTGCATCGGCGAATCTATCGGCAAGAATGACTTCGACTACTATCCCCCCGAAGTGGCAGAAAAGAAAAGGGAGGAAGATACACTAGTTGCCACCACCGGACGGGGACTGCACTGGACAACCGAAGGGAAAGACAAAAACGGAAACGAGATCATCCTCGACAAACGGAAAATACGGGTGGACGGAGACGAACTTTCCTCCCCCATCATCGTCAGCATCGAATGGGACATCACGGAACTGGAGAAGATCAAACGGGAACTTCAGACATCCAAAGAGAAAGCCGAAATGTCGGACAAACTGAAGTCTGCTTTCCTCGCCAACATGAGTCATGAAATACGCACACCTCTGAATGCCATCGTCGGCTTCTCGCATCTGATAGCCGAAAGTGAAAATAAGGAAGAACGTAAAACATTTTATGAGATCGTCGAAGCCAACAACGAACGTCTGCTGCAACTGATCAACGAGATTCTTGATCTTTCGAAGATCGAATCGGGCATTATCGAGTTCACCAGCGCACCGATAAATATCAACAGTCTGTGTAAAGAAGTACATGACGCTCACGTATTTCGCACGCCGCAAGGGGTACAACTGATCTACGAGCCATCCGAAAACGGACTGGTGATAGAGACTGACAAGAACCGGGTGTTCCAGGTGTTCTCGAATCTGATAGGTAACGCATTCAAATTCACGAAAGCAGGCAGCATTAGTTACGGATATAAACTGGTAGGTAATCAGATCGTTTTCCACGTGACTGATACCGGTACGGGCATCGAACCGGAGAAGATAGGACGTGTGTTCGAACGTTTCGCCAAGTTGAACAACTATGCGCAGGGGACGGGGCTCGGACTGTCTATCTGTAAAACAATTGTCGAACGGCTGGGAGGTGAAATCTCCGTTTCTTCGGTGGTAGGTCAAGGGACGACTTTCACGTTCACCCTGCCTTACGAGTCGGAACAATCGACCGACACGGGTTCTATAAAGATTGACATGGCTTCTACGGAGACGTCAGTAGAAACGTCTGTCAAGGAGGATTCTGAAAAGACTTCCGGAAATACGGACGATAATAGTTCCGATAGTATTTCCGCCAATGCCTCTCCAAGCCAGCGGACTATTCTGATAGCGGAAGATGAGGACAGTAACTTCGATTTGCTGAAAGCTATTCTTGGAAGAAAGTACAGGCTTATACGTGCACGGGACGGTATGGAGGCCGTTACCTCATACGATGAAGCGAAGCCGGACCTTATTCTGATGGATATCAAAATGCCTAATCTCGACGGTCTGGAGGCTACGAAGATCATTCGTGAGCTCTCTCCTACTGTGCCCATTATCGCACAAAGTGCTTATGCTTATCAACAGGATCAGATCGCTGCAACGGATGCCGGATGCAGCGACTTCATCGCCAAACCGATCTCGCAAGCGAAGCTCAAGGATATGATTAATAAATGGTTACCATAAAATGAAAGCCTTATATAGATTACTTTACTACCTGTCTATCCTGCTGACGAGTATTCTGGCAGGTTTCACATTAGCCGGAGCCTTCGCCGGAGATGCTTCGCCGGAGGGCTTTAAGCTGATGCCCTTTATCGGATTGGTTCTGCCGATACTTTTGCTGGCTAATGTCGCCTCTGCCATCTATTGGACGGTTCGCTGGCGATGCTGGGTTTTCATTCCTTTAATCGCCATACTGGGAAATTTGGGGTATCTGACCCGTGTCCTCCAGTCCCCGCTTTTCGATTCGGCTTCCCAACCGAATACTGAATCTCTGAAGAAAAACGAAAGGGCCACCGAATCAGCACTGACTATTGCCACCTATAACGTTAACAGCTTTAATCACGAGCACACAGGTTTCTCATGCAAGCAAATCGCTGCTTACATGAAGGAGCTCGGTGTAGATATCTTCTGTTTTCAAGAGTTTGGGATCAATCATGAATTTGGTATTGACAGTCTTCGCACCGTTCTTTCCGAATGGCCGTATTACTATGTACCTTCTTCTCCTGCCGGAGAGAGTCTTTTGCAACTGGCTGTGTTCAGCCGTTATCCTATCAAGGAGAAGCAGCTCGTCACCTACCCAAATTCCAACAACTGCAGCCTGTGGTGTGATATCGACATTAACGGCCAAACAATCCGTCTGTTCAACAATCATCTGCAGACTACGGAAGTCAGCCGCAACAAGCGCAAACTGGAAAAAGAACTTCGTGCAGACGATACCGACCGTGCGGAACGTGCCGCTCTCACCCTTGCCGATGGTCTGCATGAGAACTTCAAGAAACGTGCCGCACAAGCTGAACATATCAATCAATTGATTTCCGATTCTCCCTATCCCACCCTGGTATGCGGTGACTTCAACTCTCTCCCTTCTTCATATGTATATCAAACTGTAAAAGGAGAAAAGATGAATGATGGCTTTCAGACCTGCGGACATGGGTATATGTACACTTTCCGATATTTCAAGCATCTGCTGAGAATCGACTATATCCTCCATTCGTCTGAGTTTCAAGGGGTGGATTACTTCTCTCCGGATTTGGAGTATAGTGATCATAATCCGGTGGTGATGAGGATGAGGTTATAAGCTAACAACAAAAAATAGTCTCATGACTAACCTAAAGGCTATTAAAAAGCAAAAATAAGACTAGTTCAAATCTGTACTCATATAAATTTCCCCCTTATTTAACCTATTCTATGAATGAGTAAAATAAGGGGGAATATCAAAATCAAGGTTTTAACCTATAAGATTCTATGTGTTTTAAGACTGAACTCACTTCTTGTACTATCTCATAGCATACTAATTAAAAATATAACGTAAGCTAAATTGTACAGAATAAGTGGAATTGAAACTTTGATAATTTCTAAAACTGGATGTTAATCGTTCACCATT
>OODP01000909.1_pt1 | contig 21451 bp, 22 predicted proteins | sample 1671011 | NCBI WGS metagenome assembly OODP01 (sample SAMN06348113, study PRJEB24527) | human gut metagenome | biome: human gut; feature: ankylosing spondylitis patient; material: feces | host: Homo sapiens | place: China | collected 2015-10
TTAGCCAGAAAGTAGAGCGGGAGTTTGTATGTATCAAGTGACAGTGATGCTTAAGAACTGAATGAGTAAAGTAATCATATGAATCCCGCTCCGAAATGGATGCGGGATTTTTTTATATATATCATCAAAGGAAATGAAAAAGATAGCAATTCAAGGGACACTCGGGTCATACCATGACATCGCCGCGCACAAGTACTTCGAAGGGGAGGAAATAGAGTTAATCTGTTGTTCTACTTTCGAAGATGTGTTCCAGTCCATTCGCAAGGACAGCCAGGTCATCGGTATGCTCGCCATCGAAAATACCATTGCCGGAAGCCTGTTGCACAACAATGAACTATTACGTAGCAGCGGCACACAGATCATCGGTGAATACAAACTACGCATCTCGCACAGCTTCGTTTGCCTGCCCGAGGAGGACTGGGACGATATCACGGAAGTCAACTCCCACCCCATCGCCTTGATGCAATGTCGCGAATTCCTGCAACAACATCCGCAGATAAAGGTAGTCGAAGGCGAAGACACGGCACTAAGTGCAGAAATCATCCGGACAGAGAACCTGAAAGGTCATGCCGCCATCTGTTCGCGGGCTGCCGCCGAACGCTATGGGATGAAAGTGTTGCAGGAAGGCATCGAGACAAACAAACACAACTTCACCCGTTTCCTGGTAGTGGCCGATCCGTGGCAAGTAGATGAGATCAGAAGAAACCAGTCGGCGGAGACCAACAAGGCGAACATCGTATTCACCCTGCCGCATACCGAAGGCAGCCTCTCGCAAGTTCTCTCCATCCTCTCGTTCTACAACATCAACCTGACCAAAATACAGTCACTCCCCATCATCGGGAGGGAATGGGAATATCAGTTTTACGTGGACGTGTCGTTCAACGACTATCTGAGATACAAGCAATCCATCACCGCTATCAGTCCATTGACCAAAGAACTTAAAATATTAGGCGAATATGCAGAAGGAAAATCAAACCTATAATATCGCTCCGGCAAACAGGCTGGCAAGCGTAAGCGAATACTACTTTTCAAGAAAGCTGAAAGAAGTGGCACAGATGAATGCCGAAGGAAAAGATGTCATCAGCCTGGGCATCGGCAGTCCTGACATGCCGCCTTCGGAAGTGACGGTCAAGACGCTTTGCAGCGAGGCGCAGAACCCGGACGGGCACGGCTACCAACCTTCCGTCGGCATCCCCGAACTCCGCAAGAGCTTTGCCGGATGGTACAAAAAGTGGTACGGCGTGGAATTGGATCCTGCCAACGAAATTCAACCGTTGATCGGTTCGAAGGAAGGCATCCTGCACGTCACCCTGGCTTTCGTCAATCCGGGCGAACAGGTGTTAGTGCCCAACCCGGGCTATCCGACGTACACCTCGCTCAGCAAAATCCTGGGTGCGGAGATCGTGAACTACAACCTGAAAGAGGATGAAGGTTGGCTGCCGGACTTCGATGAACTGGAACGGATGGATCTGAGCCACGTGAAACTGATGTGGACCAACTATCCGAATATGCCGACAGGTGCCAACGCCACGATGGAGATGTACGAACGCCTGGTAGATTTCGCCCGACGGAAGAACATCGTCATCGTGAACGACAATCCTTACAGTTTCATCCTGAACGATCGTCCGTTGAGCATCCTCAGCGTTCCCGGGGCAAAAGAGTGCTGCATCGAATTCAACTCGATGAGCAAAAGCCATAACATGCCGGGGTGGCGTATCGCGATGCTGGCTTCGAACGCCACGTTTGTTCAGTGGATTCTGAAAGTGAAGAGCAACATCGACAGCGGGATGTTCCGAGCCATGCAACTGGCGGCAGCCAAAGCTTTGGAAGCAGATGCCGAATGGTACGAAGGAAACAATCATAATTACCGGAACCGCCGCCATCTTGCGGGAGAGATCATGCAGACATTAGGATGCACCTACGATGAAAAGCAGGTGGGGATGTTCCTGTGGGGAAAAATCCCCGCATCGTGCCGGGATGTAGAAGAGCTGACGGAGAAAGTGCTGCATGAAGCCCGTGTTTTCATCACCCCGGGATTCATATTCGGAAGCAATGGAGCGAGATACATACGGATTTCACTTTGTTGCAAGGATGAGAAACTGGCGGAGGCATTGGAGAGGATTAAAAAGCTGCCACTCCCTGCACCCTCTGTCGAAAGATGAAGAATGAACCAGAGATATCGATAGCATGCAACAGAAAAAACGATTCCAATCATGCAAGTGATTATACATCTCATTATGAATCATTTAAACCCCATTTATCTGCTATCAATATTCGGTGTAATGACTATTAATCTCGAGCGGGATAACCATTAATATCCAGCGTGATGGTTCTTAATATCCAACGCGATAACCATTAATACCCGACACGCTGGTTACAGATAACCAACAAGCAAGGTATTCATACCTTGAAAACGAAGTATAAACAACAGTAATAGAGCTAAAATATATGGAACTCGAATCTATTTTACTACCGGGCATTGAAGCCAAGCGACCCATTGTCATCGCAGGCCCCTGTAGTGCAGAAACAGAAGAACAGGTAATGACCACTGCCAAGGAACTGGCAGCCAAAGGACAAAAAATATTCCGTGCGGGAATCTGGAAGCCCCGTACCAAACCGGGAGGCTTCGAAGGTGTCGGAGTGGACGGACTTGCCTGGTTGAAAGAGGTGAAGAAGGAAACAGGCATGTACGTTTCCACCGAAGTGGCTACCGCCAAACACGTGTATGAATGCCTGAAGGCCGGCATCGACATCCTTTGGGTAGGTGCCCGCACCACCGCCAACCCGTTTGCCGTCCAGGAAATTGCCGATGCGTTGAAAGGGGTAGATATCCCTGTACTGATCAAGAATCCGGTCAACCCGGACCTGGAACTGTGGATCGGTGCTTTGGAACGTATCAACAACGCTGGTTTGAAACGTCTGGGAGCCATCCACCGGGGGTTCAGTTCGTACGATAAAAAGTTGTACCGCAACCTGCCCCAGTGGCACATTCCTATCGAACTACGCCGCCGCCTTCCGGAACTCCCGATCTTCTGCGACCCCAGTCACATTGGCGGGAAACGCGAATTGATAGCCCCGCTTTGCCAACAGGCAATGGACTTGAATTTCGACGGACTGATCGTAGAAAGCCACTGCAATCCGGACTGCGCATGGAGCGATGCTTCCCAACAGGTAACACCGGACGTGCTGGATTACATTCTGAACCTGCTCGTCATCCGTAAAGAAACGCAGAGTACGGAGAACCTGAGTCTGCTGCGGAAGCAGATCGACGAATGTGACGATAACATCATTCAGGAATTGGCGAAACGTATGCGCGTGGCACGTGAAATCGGAACCTACAAAAAGGAACATGGTATCACCGTCCTTCAAGCCGGACGCTACAACGAGATTCTGGAGAAACGTGGCAACCAAGCCGAACAATGCGGCATGGACAGCGAATTCCTGGTCAAAATATTTGAAGCGATACACGAGGAATCGGTACGCCAACAGATGGAGATAATTAATAATTATTAATTTTTAATTACCCATTATCCCCCTTCTCCTCGTTTTTCATTATTAATTTTTAATTATTAATTCTCCATGCGGATATTAATTCTCGGAGCCGGTAAAATGGGCTCCTTCTTTACAGATATACTAAGTTTTCAGCATGAGACGGCTGTTTTTGATGTCAATCCGCACCAGTTGCGTTTTGTATACAACACTTACCGTTTCACTACGTTGGATGAGATCAAAGATTTCGAACCCGAACTGGTTATCAATGCGGCAACCGTTAAATATACGCTGGATGCTTTTCGCACCGTATTGCCGGTATTGCCGAAAGATTGCATCATCAGTGATATCGCCTCCGTGAAAACCGGATTGAAAAAATTCTATGAAGAGAGTGGATTCCGTTATGTCTCCAGTCATCCGATGTTCGGCCCGACCTTTGCCAGCCTCAGCAATCTGAGTAGCGAGAATGCCATCATCATCAGCGAGGGCGACCATCTCGGAAAGATATTCTTCAAGGATCTCTATCAGACGCTGCACCTGAACATTTTTGAGTACACATTCGATGAACATGATGAAACGGTAGCCTATTCGCTTTCGATCCCGTTTGTTTCTACGTTCGTATTTTCCGCCGTAATGAAACATCAGGAGGCCCCGGGAACGACTTTTAAAAAACACATGGCGATTGCCAAAGGATTGCTGAGCGAAGACGATTACCTTTTGCAGGAAATCCTTTTTAATCCCCGTACTCCGGCACAAGTGGAGAATATACGTACCGAGCTGAAGAACTTGCTGGAAATCATCAATAATAAGGATGCGGAAGGGATGAAGAAGTATCTGACGAAAATAAGGGAAAAGATCAAATAAAGGCAATATTCTTCTTTATCATAGACGAATTTGCCAGTCTGATCGTAAAAGATGTCTTCATAGTGAAGCAAAACAAAAAGAACGGACAATAAATAAACATATTCTTGTCCGTTCTTATATTAATGCATGCACACATGTGCCATATTATAAATAACTTAAGTTAGTTTTTCAATTTCATCAACCGACAAGCCAGTACACTGTGAAATTACCGCAATGTCAACTCCAGTTGTTTTCATATTACGGGCAATCGTCCGTTTAGTTTCCAATTCTCCCTCGGCACGTCCTTCAGCAAGCCCTTCGGCAAGCCCTTCAGCACGGCCTTCCAATTTTCCTTCCAACTTACCTTCGATCAATTTCGTTTCCAACAAACTTTTCTGATACCTCACATTTTCCTGATGTCTCAGGTAAGCTTTGCGCTCCTCTTCATCCAGGTCATCTATGCGAAGACGGTTTCGTGCCTCAAGCAATCCTTCGGCATTGACATGCTCGTCTATCTCCCCGGTCTTGAGGAAAAGAATCCATTCGTCAAGCGGTGTTACAGCATGTCTGTCAAAATCATTCACGCGCAGCACATAATACTCAGGGAAAAGCTCACCGGCTTCACGACGAATAAACTTTTGCTGCTGGGCAACGGAAAGTTGCAGCACATCATCGTTATGAAGCCCACGGAACACAGTATATCCATGATAGACATAATCTTCCCCTTGTCCCAAATCGAAATAGACTATATTAACCGAATACACTTTATGCACCTGATCATAAGGGTCACCCTGGTTGATATATTCCGCAATCGCTTTGCAAGTGCCGTAAAGCATCCGGTGAAAATAATCCACCTCGCTACTATTCTGCACCTCGATAATAATCAGTTCCCCCTTGCTGTTTTCCGCCAACATGTCCACCCGGTTGAACTTATCCTCAAAACGATCCTGATTGCCCTCGCTCTCCAATATACGTTCAATACGAATTTTCTCACCCAGCAACGTGGTGAGGAAACCTTCCAGTATGACAAAATTCGACTTATTACGGAGCAACCGCTTGGCAGCCCAGTCGAAACGTACTAAACGCGGACTATTACCCATAATGATTTATTCTATTGATTATTATATAAGTTGTAACACAACAAAGATAGGAAAAGTTTATAAACAAAACAAACAATAATGCGCATGATTTAACCGAACCAACGGGCTTCGCGATTTGATTTTAACGAAAATATCCAGTACCTTTGCATGGCTAAACAAAGGAACGTTTCATGATAGACCAGCCCACCATAGACCGCATTATCGATGCCGCACAGATTGTAGATGTCGTATCGGAATTCGTCACGCTGAAAAAGCGCGGGGTGAACTATGTCGGACTGTGCCCTTTCCATAGCGACAAAACTCCTTCGTTCTACGTCTCGCCCGCCAAAGGGCTATGCAAATGTTTCGCCTGCGGAAAAGGAGGAAATGCCGTGCATTTCATCATGGAGCATGAGCAGATGACGTATCCCGAAGCCCTGAAATTCCTGGCGAAGAAATACAACATCGAAATCAAGGAACGGGAACTGACCAGCGAAGAAAAGATGGTGCAGAGCGAACGTGAAAGCATGTTCATCGTCAACAACTTCGCCCGCGATTATTTCCAGAACATCCTCCACAATCATGTGGACGGACGCAGCATCGGCATGGCTTACCTGCGCCAACGCGGTTTCCGGGACGACATCATCGAGAAGTTCCAATTGGGATATTGCACGGAAAGCCATGATGCCCTCTCACAAGAGGCGCTCCGCAAGGGATACAAAAAGGAGTACCTCGTCAAAACCGGACTTTGTTATGAAACGGATGACCACCGCCTGCGCGACCGTTTCTGGGGGCGTGTCATCTTCCCCGTACATACCCTTTCGGGAAAAGTCGTGGCGTTCGGTGGCCGCGTACTCAGTAGCCAGACCAAAGGGGTCAAGGTGAAGTACGTCAATTCGCCCGAATCGGAAATCTACCATAAAAGTAACGAGTTATACGGCATTTATTTCGCCAAACAAGCGATGGTGAAGCAGGACCGGTGCTTCCTGGTAGAAGGTTATACGGATGTGATATCCATGCACCAGTCAGGGGTGGAAAATGTGGTCGCCTCTTCGGGAACGGCACTCACTCCGGGACAAATCAGGCTGATCCACCGTTTTACGAACAACATCACAGTACTCTATGACGGAGACATGGCGGGCATCAAGGCTTCCATCCGGGGAATAGACATGTTGTTGGAGGAGGGAATGAATATCAAAGTTTGCCTTTTACCGGACGGAGACGATCCCGACTCATTCGCCCGGAAACATAATGCAACGGAGTTCCAACAATTTATCCAGGAACATGAGACGGATTTCCTCCGGTTCAAAACCAGCCTTCTGCTGGAAGATGCCGGTAAGGACCCCATCAAACGGGCGGAACTGATCAACAGCCTCGTACAAAGCATTTCAGTGATCCCTGAAGCCATCGTACGCGATGTTTACATTAAGGAATGCGGGCAATTGCTCCATGTGGAAGATAAATTGCTGGTTTCCGAGGTGGCCAAACGCCGGGAAGCCTTAGCTGAAAAGGCAAATAAGCCGACCTATAATAATACACCCGATGCAACGGCAGAGGTTCCGGGAAGTGACCTGGCGGGAAATGCCGTTCCCCCACCCTTCCCGCCTGAAGAGGGAGAAAACCTCGATACGTACCAGTCATACATCCCGCAGGAAGGCAAAGAGGGACAGGAATTCTACAAATACGAACGGTTGATTATCCAGGCAGTGGTGCGCTACGGAGAGAAAATCATGTGCAATGTGGAAGACGAGGAAGGAAAAGAGGTTCCCATCAGTGTCATCGAATATGTCATCAACGACTTAAAGGAGGATGACCTTGCTCTGCACAATCCAGTTCACCGCCGCATCCTTTCAGAGGCAGCATCGCACATTCACGATTCCGGCTTTGTCACCGAACGATATTTTATCGCTCATCCCGATCCGGCAATCAGCGCAGTAGCTACCGAACTTGCAAGCGACAGGTATCAACTAAGCAAGTTCCATTCCAAAACGCAGAAGATCATCACCGATGAAGAACGCCTCTTCGAATTAGTCCCCATTTTGATGATTAATTTCAAGAACGCCATCGTTGCCGCGGAGCTGAAGCATATCATGTATGCCCTGCAAGACCCAGCCATTGCGGAGGATGACGAGAAATGCGCTGCCCTGATGCAACGCCATAAGGATATGAAAGAGATCGAAAAACTGATGGCAAAGCGGCTGGGAGACAGGGTGGTGTTAAGATAAGAAAAAGAGACGAAGGAAGAGTAAAGAAGGAGGAATTGAGTGAAAATAGTTTACACTAATAAGTAGCAGAAGCCATAGTAAATACCCGGCACCGAGGAACACTTTGCTGCTCACCGATGAAGGGACTGTTGCTCACCGATGAAGAGATCGTTCATCACCGAGGAACAGGGTGTTCATCACCGAGGAAGAAAAGCGACCAAAATATTTTGATAATCAAGCATTTATATCCTGCATTTCAGAAAAGACTTATCCAAAACAGCAATTTTACAAGTCATGTGCCTAACTAAAGAACTGGAATATTATTTGACAATCTTCTTCTATTTTTGAGCGATTATCTTTTTATCATTCGATCAATGAAGTATAAAACTCCGCCCCATTGACAGAATTCACAAACGACGAAGATTCAGAGGATTTGCCAAAAGAGACTTTCAAAAGAGACTGACAGGAGTAACTGCATCTCAAATTTCCCCTCTTCATTCTCTCTTATCAACTCTCAATACTTCTTTCTTCCCTCTTGATTCTAAACTTTTCCCTCTTACTTCATCGATTAATCAAATCCATAAACTCTTCCCGAGTTTTTGCCTGATTGAAAGCACCTGTAAAGTCGGAAGTAGTCGTAATGGAATTTTGCTTCTCCACACCCCGCATCTGCATACACATATGTTTAGCTTCTACTACGACCATGACCCCCAGCGGGTTCAGCGTTTCTTGAATACATTCCTTGATTTGCAAAGTCATTCGTTCTTGTACTTGCAGACGATGAGAGAAGATATCGACCACGCGGGCAATCTTGCTCAAACCGGTGATATAACCATTGGGAATGTAAGCTACATGCGCCTTTCCGTAAAACGGAAGCATGTGATGTTCACAAAGAGAAAAGAAATCAATGTCCTTCACAATCACCATCTGGCTATATTCTTCCTTGAACTTGGCCGAACGAAGCACTTCATGCGGGTCCATATGATAACCTTTGGTCAGACTCAGCATCGCTTTTGCCACCCTTTCCGGAGTCTTCAACAAACCTTCTCTTTCGGCATCCTCGCCCAATAAGGTAATAATACTGTGATAATGGCTTTTCAATTCCTCCAGATTTGGAGAGACTATTTCTTCTTTTCCTAACATAGTGAGTTTATAAAGGAATATTTATTTGATCTTTGACAATGGACACTTCCCTGAAAATGCCGGTGGCTCTCAACTTGCGCATCATGGCATCCGCTTCTTCGATACTGCGGAAATCACCGACACGGCACAACCAACGGGGGGATGTGAAAAACGTATAGGTCTTCAAATCCGGAAAATATTCATTCACTTTCGAAGCTACATGAGTGGCTTCGCTACGGGCAGCACGGGAATTGTTTCCGGCATATACCTGTACACGATATCCTGACGATTTCAGCACAGTCTGATCACCGCCAACCTTATGTTCGGTTCCTAACAAAGCTTCAATACGAGGATCCTGGTGAATAGTCACCTTTCCCTGTCCCGGAACATAACGTTCCAGACTCTTCACAATGTTCTGAGACTGCATGTTGACAGCAAAAACAGATAGCAACAAAAGTAAAATAATACGCATGGCAAGTGGAAGGTTAAAAGGGAAGAATTCTTAATTCTTCCCTCTTCATTCTTATTTTATTTAAACGCATCGATAATTCCCTTGAAATCGGCAACCTTCAAAGCAGCGCCACCGATCAAACCACCGTCAACGTCCGGGTTGGCAAACAGTTCTTTTGCGTTAGAAGGCTTGCAGCTTCCACCATAAAGGATAGAAGTATTGTCAGCGATCTCTTTACCATATTTTCCGGCAACGCAAGAACGGATGAACGCATGGATTTCCTGAGCCTGGTCAGGAGTGGCAGTCTTGCCAGTTCCGATAGCCCAAACTGGTTCGTAAGCCAAAATAATCTTTGCAAAATCTTCGGCAGACAGATCGAATACGGAAGCCAGCTGTGCGGCAACCACTTCATTCTGCTTGTTGGCCTCACGCTCTTCCAACACTTCGCCAATGCAGAAGATAGGAGTCAGACCGTTAGCTAAAGCCAATTTCACTTTCTCTTTCAGGATCTCGACTGTCTCACCATAATAAGCGCGGCGTTCCGAGTGGCCCAAAATAACGTATTTTGCACCGGTCGAAGCAACCATAGCGGCTGACACTTCTCCTGTGTAAGCTCCTGATTCCTTGTCGGCACAGTTTTCTGCACCTACGCCAATCACAGCAGCGTCAACGATAGGAGTGACAGAAGCCAAGTGGATGAATGGCGTACAGATCACTACATCGCAATTAGGTTTGTCAGCAACCAATGCTTCATTCAGTTCTTTTGCCAAAGCAACGCCCTCTTGGAGGGTTTTGTTCATCTTCCAGTTTCCTGCAACAATGTTCTTTCTCATTTTGTCTAATTATTAAAAGGGTTAATGATCAATTATATATCAAAATCGGGCTCAGACAGGATTATCATCCTTAGACTCCTCCTGATTTAATGCACTTTCGCGAATAAGGCGAGCGTTTCTCCTTCTGAGTGCTTCGCTTTTCTTCTCCCGACGTTTTATCACCAAAACGTCCAGTCCCAGCACCAACAACAACGGAACAGCGAACCAAAGGAATACATAACCGATTGTCCTTCCGTCACTTACCTGCTTCTGTTTGCCCAAGGCCAGACTTTCCAGCTTTCCCGACAACTCATACTCATCGGGCAGGTCGGCATCATTCCACTTATTCAGGATGACTCCGTTCCTTATCAGCATCAGTCCCGGATTAGAACGAACCATCGTTTTCAACGTGATATCATCTACCATGCAAAACGGATATTCCGCACCGGTCTTGTCACGCCATATCTCTATCTCTTCATCCGGAGAGGAGGTCAGGCAATAAAAGCGATATCCGTTCTCCACCGAATAGTCATAGATCTCATTTATCAGATCGATATTGCTATCGTCGGCATTTTCTATCCTGTGCGCCACCAACAGGAAGGTATAGTTCATGTCGGTCAGCACATCGTCTGTAATATCTTCGTCCGTAGCCTGCTCCACCAATGAGAAATCGTGAATAGGAGGTTCGTAACCTTTTTCCTTCAGCACGGTACGGGTATCGACAAACGTCCAAGTACTGTCCGGATAATTCTCAAGTGTAAACTCCTTCCTCACTCCGTCTTTTTCTAAGACAAAAGTCGTTTCATAGACGCTTGGCTTTGCACCCTCCGGCATCGCCATTCCTTCCGGAATGCTCTTTCCTATCTTATAGGGGCGAAAATCCAAAATCGGCAGATGTGCCAAGCAATAGAAAGAGAGAGAGAATACGAACAAAATGGTATACAAAGACACAAGCCATTCCGTCTTTGCCGTTATAAAACGTAAAATCAGTTTTTTCCATCGGAAGGTAGATATGGCGGCAATGAGTAACACGATATTCTTCCCGAAAGTCTCCCAGTTGGTCAACACCCAAGCATCACCAAAACAGCCACAATCGGAAACGGGATTCTCCAATGCCAGATAAAGTGTCAACGGTGTCATGAAGACCATGATCAAAAGAGCCAGCGTGGTAGTCACCGTTTTCCGTATCCCGAAAAACATACATACCCCAACCGAAAACTCAAGCGCTGACAAAAGGATGGCTGCCAATATAGGGAAAAAGGATGGTAGCCAAGAGGTCATTCCAAAGGCTTCGAGATAGTCTTGTATCTTGTATTGCGACCCCAATGGATCGACAGCTTTTACAAAACCGGAGAAGATGAACGCGAACGCCAGCAGAAAACGGCAGACGTTTGTCCAAACCTTCAGGATAATATTTAAATTCTCAACCTTCAAATTCTATCTTTATTAACCCAAACACGGAATAATTGATCATGTCCATGTAGTTCGCGTCAATACCTTCGGACACCAACGTATCGCCTGCAAGACTCTCTATCTGTTTGGTGCGATAAATCTTCATCAAGATCAGATCGGTATACGAACTGACACGCATACTGCGCCACGCCTCGTCATAATCATGATTCTTGGCAAGCATCAATTCAAAGGCGGTTTTCGCATACTTGTCATAAAGCACCATCGCCTCTTCATTGCTGATATCTGCCGATTCGGCATATCCCAATTCCAACTGGATCAACCCGATAATACCGTAATTGACAATGGCAATGAACTCCGAACGAATACCTTCATCGATCAATGCCACCCCTTTGGTCTCGATACAACGGATGCGGTTGGCCTTGATAAAAATCTGGTCAGTAACTGAAGCCGGACGCAAAATACGCCATGCAGCACCGTAATCGTGCAGCTTCTTGGAAAATAAGTCACGGCATAAGGCTATGACATGTTCAAATTGTTGCCTGGTATCTTTCATATCCTTACAAATAGGACGCAAAGGTACAAATAAATAAAGAAAAACGAAAAAGGAGGTAGTGAAATTAGGAATTGTTTGAAGTTACAGCAACGGTGAATAAAAAAAGAGAACGCGCCAAAAGTAAAAGCAAACAAGGGGATGACTTTGCTGCCATCCCCCTTAGAATATATAAAAGATTTGTACTTATTCTTTTAAGAGCAACGTAACACCTGTCCGATACGGAGAGTTGTCTTGGTCGTTATACGGTTTAACTTGCACAAAGTACTGACAGACACCCCACGTAACTTAGCAATACGAGACAATGTATCGCCACTCTTTACCTTATGATATCTGATCGTTCCGTCACTAGCCAACTGGTTATCATGTGATCCACCGGTCTTGCCGCGCTGGTAACTTTTTGCTTTCTTGAACGTATAAGTATCTGCTACGATGTCCTGATTGGGAAAGTCGAACATATAAATGGGATTGATAGCTATCCCGAGAAAACGTGTTTCAAAATGCAGATGTGATCCTGTTGAACGTCCTGTATTACCGCCTAAGCCAATCGGCTCACCGGCCTTTACTAATTGATTCTCTTCTACTATTTGTTTTGACAAATGACCGTAAATGGTTTCCAAGCCGTTATCATGACGAATCACGATGTACTTGCCATATCCACGACGTTCATATTTCACGATACGCACCTTTCCATCAAAAGCAGCAACGATGGTATCACCGATGTTCACTTTCAAGTCAAGCCCGTTATGCATCCGTCTCCAACGTGGACCGAAAGGAGAGGTGATACGTGTGCTGGGTGTAGGCATACAAAACCCGGTCAAATCGATCGTATAAGTTTCGGGGATAATAACATCCTTGCCATAAGAATGTGCATACTGGTTATTCCAGTTCGGGTATAGGCTCAATGCCGGATATTCGGATTGCTCAGCACGAATCTGCTTTTGCAAAGCCAAGGAGTCTACTGATTTTAATTTTTTGTCAATGGGAGCCTGGCGGGCGATCAAGTCCTGAGAGAAAGAATTCAAGCTGATCATTGCCGTCGCGGCGATTAAAACTGTTTTAATACAATTGAAATTCATTCGTTTCGTTCATTCGTTTAATATTCGTCATTCGCGTACAGGTAATCGAATGTAGCCTGCTTGTAGTCGAATATTTCTTCTGGTTTAAAGAATCTGGTTAACTCGACCGCAGCGGTTTCCGGTGAATCGGAAGCATGAACGATGTTCTCTTGGAAACTCATGCTATAATCACCACGGATGGTACCCGGTGCTGCCAGACGTCCGTTCGTCGGGCCAGCCAACGTGCGAACTGTTTGAATTGCGTCCACACCTTCAAAACAACAAACAATGACAGGAGCTGTCATCATTGAATCTTTCACTCGCTGAAAGAACGGTTTCGCACTCAGGTGGGAATAATGCTCGCTTAAAACTTCATCTGTCAGTTTAATCATCTTCATACCGGCCAGACGTAATCCCTTACGCTCGAAACGATGAAGAACTTCACCTACCAATGCCCGTTGAAGGGTACCAGGTTTTAGAATGACCAGTGTTTTCTCAATCATGACATGCCAGCTTTCAAAGTGTTAAACGATACATTTCTTACAAAATTCTTTCAAAGATAGCTATTTCTATGGAAAAGCCGGATAATTCCTTAACTATTTTTTTGTACAGTCGAGGAAGTTCCGTCCGCAACACCCACTCTAAAGTACTATAAACAGGGGGACTAAGGCAAAAACATGTTTTGCAACATATTCTATCAATTAGACGCGTGTTTAACCGTTTTTCAGCTTATCGAAGCCCAATTAACGTTCGTCTTACGGAGTGCCCTCAGTTGTTGCCAAAGAATATCATTCTCCGGGTTGCGCGATTCAGGATCAGTTTCCACGATGCTTTCAGCAATACCACGTACGTATTGCAGCAATTGTCCGTCACGGGCAATATCGGCTATCTTCAAGTCAAAAGCAACACCGCTCTGCTGGGTACCTTCCAAATCCCCCGGTCCGCGCAATTTCAGGTCGGCTTCGGCTATCTCAAAGCCATCATTGGTACGTACCATGATTTCAAGCCTTTTCCGGGTTTCTTCCGTCAGTTTATAGTTCGTTACCAGAATGCAATAGGATTGATCGGCACCACGTCCCACACGACCGCGAAGTTGGTGCAGTTGCGACAGTCCGAAACGTTCCGCATTCTCTATGATCATCACCGAGGCGTTCGGCACATTCACCCCCACTTCTATCACGGTGGTAGCTACCATAATCTGGGCTTCACCCGAGACGAAAAGCTGCATCTGCTCGTCCTTTTCGGCAGGCTTCATCTTGCCATGCACTTTACAGACGCGGCAGTCCGGAAATTCCTCACAGATATGCAGGAATCCCTCTTCCAGATTCTTCATATCACTCTTCTCACTCTCCTTGATAAGCGGATAAACAATATAGACTTGCCTTCCTTCGGCAATCTGTTTATGAACCGATTGATAAAGGCTTTCACGCCGATTATCGAACTGATGAAAGGTTGCAATCGGTTTGCGTCCGGGAGGAAGTTCGTCTATCACAGAGACATCCAGGTCTCCATATAAAGTCATCGCCAATGTACGTGGAATAGGCGTAGCTGTCATAACCAGCACATGAGGCGGCTGAACATTTTTGCTCCATAACCGTGCCCGCTGGGCCACTCCGAAACGATGCTGTTCGTCAATTACGACAAAGCCGAGGGAAGAAAAATGAACCGTATCTTCAATGACGGCATGAGTGCCGATCAGGATATGCACATCACCGGTCAGCAAGGCGGCAAGTATCGCTTCTCTCTTTTTGCCTTTTACAGAACCCGTAAGCAGTTCTACCCGGACATTCATCCCGTAAAGTAATTCCTTGATCGTCTCATAATGCTGGTTTGCAAGAATTTCCGTAGGTGCCATCATACAAGCCTGATATCCATTGTCCAAGGCGAGCAACATGCTCATCAATGCCACCAACGTCTTTCCACTTCCCACATCTCCTTGCAGCAAACGATTCATTTGACGGCCTGAACCGACATCCTGGCGAATCTCCTTCAATACTCGTTTTTGCGCACCGGTCAATTCAAAGGGAAGATTGCGGGAATAAAAAGTATTGAATATCTCGCCTACCGTCTCGAATACATAACCCCTGTATTTCCGTTGCCTGTCCTTGGCATATCGTAGGATGTTTAACTGCACATAAAACAGTTCTTCAAATTTCAGACGGTACTCCGCCTTTCTTTGATGCTCCGGGTTGACAGGAAAATGAATATTTCGCAGGGCGTCGGTAAGCGGCATGAGGTGATGGTCGGACAAGATTTTTGGGGATAATGTTTCCGGCAAGGGTTCTTGTATCTGTTGAAGCACGGAAACCATCATCTTGGCAATGGCATGCGAGTTGAGGAAGCTGCGCTTCATCTTCTCAGTTGTGATATAATAAGGTTGCAGCCCTGCCGCTGTCAGTTTCAGTTCCGAAGTTTTGTCTATGTCGGGATGGGCAAGATTAATTCTACCACCGAACACGGTGGGCTTGCCAAATACTATGTATTCCTCATGAACTTTATATTTGCCGATAATGAACTTGATTCCTTGGAACCACACCAAATCGACCACTCCGGTACCATCGGAGAAATGGGCGATCAATCTCCGTTGACGACCTTCACCAATGGTTTCAAAGCCCAAAATTTGCCCCTTCAACTGTATATAGGGCATGTTTCCGTCTATCTCATGGATATAATAAATACGGCTACGATCGACATATTTATAAGGAAAATAATAGATAAGATCGTGTACGGAGAAAATGCTCAACTCCTTGTTGAGTACGGTAGCTTTTTGCGGGCCTACGCCTGATATATATTTTATGTCACGAGTAGTCAGATCGAACATTCTATCAAAGCACTGCTTATTTTCAAGTCGAAAGGAGTGGTTATTTTTATGTTTTCACGATTGCCCTCAGTGAGGTATACGGGTATCCCCATGGCTTCTACTACAGACGCGTCGTCTGTAAAAGATGGAGTGTACTCCTGCGCATATGCCTCTTTTAGAAGAGCAGTGTCAAACACTTGCGGAGTTTGTACCAGCTTATAATCGTCACGATTCACGGTCTCGCTGCCCGTTTCCGTCAAATGCCGCACCGTTTCAACCACATTGATCACTGGAATAACCGCTCTTTTTGCCAATGCCATCTCATAACAGCGTCCGATTACTTCTTGCGAAACAAATGGACGCACACCGTCATGAATGCCTACCAACCCCGGTTCCGCATAATGAAGTCCGTTTTTCACGGAATGAAAGCGTGTTTCACCGCCATTGGCAATAATATGGTCTATTGCAAACTGGTGTTTAACGCAAAGTTCTTTCCAGTATGGCTGTTGTTCCCTTGGCAATACAAGAACAATTCTTATCTCTTTGTCAAAACGGTGAAATGCTTCGATAGTATGCATCAATACGGGCTTACCCCCGATAGGAAGAAATTGTTTGGGGAGATCACTCCCCATACGCAACCCCTTTCCACCAGCCACAATCAAAGCGGTACGAGTCATATTATCAACGTTTTACACACATTGCCTCTACCAGTTCATCGACTTTGTCTTTACCGACAAGCTTTTCTACTATCGCCAAAGCAAAGTCCATAGCCGCACCCGGCCCCATTGCCGTAATGATATTACCATCCGTCACAACCGACTCATTTGTACATTCAGCACCTTCCAGATATTGTTCAAAGCTGGGATAACACGTAACGCGACGTCCCTTCAGCAAACCTAGTTTTCCCAATACCATCGGAGCAGCACAAATAGCAGCAATCGGTTTATTGTTTTCTGCAAACTTCAGGATCAATTTACGCAATCCTTCGTGCTTATCGAGTGTAGCGGCACCGGGCATCCCCCCTGGTAAAAGCAACAGCTCGGCATCCTGGAAATCGCAATTCACAAAGTTCACGTCGCAAAGCACTGAAACATCGTGTGCGCCAACTACAATCTCATCCGGTGTCACAGACACTATTTCCACATTCAATCCCGCACGTCTCAACGTGTCAATGGCTGTGAAGGCTTCAATTTCTTCAAACCCGTCTGCAAAAAAAGCATATACTGTTCCCATAATCTTATATATTGATTTATATCTTTATCTCAAATTAAAATAGTATGTAATCGTACCGGTTTGGTTATTAATGCCGTCTACAGCGTTGAAACGAGCTTTCTTCGCAGCGTCTTCAGCAGCCTTTCGTAGTGCGGCATTCACCGTATTGGTCTGGCGGTTAATACTGGTGGCAATTACATGTCCTGCTGGGTTCACCGTGATTGATACGACCACACGACCTTCCTCTTGTACATTATATATAGGCCGGGGCAGACCGCCTTCACCTATAGAACGCCCTCCGAGGTCAAATGTTCCATAACCTCCCGTACCAGTCGTGGCACCTGTCGAGGAATTACCGTTTTTACTACCTTCCACTCCGGTTCCACTTTCTGCCGTACCTTTACTTCCTCCCATTTGGGCACCTTTTCCAAAAGCGCCAGAAACACGTTTGGCAGCAGCTTCAGCGGCTGCTTTCCGTTCTTGTTCTGCTTTTGCTTCAGCCAGCCGTTTCGCCTCCGCAGCTTTCTCGGCAGCGGTCTTCTCAGGTTTCTTCACCTCTTTCGGTTTTTCTTTCTTTGGTTCGGCCTTCGGTTTTATTGTTACGGTCTCCTCTTCCGTCTGAGTGATCATCTCTTCCTCCACTGTTTCCTGTGGTTCAGCTTCGAGAACTTCCTCCGGTGGAAGCACATCGACATCTACCATCGTAGAAGGATCATAATTTCCTTTTGCAAGATCCACATCTCCCATCATCACGGGGACACCTCCCTCTTCCTGACTATCGGGCACAGTGAAACTCACCAGAATCAAAAGAGCAATGAAGGCCACATGCACCAACACAGCACCCAGCATACCTACATATTCACCCTTTTTCTTTCTGTCCATTATCTAATTATTCGTTTCAGGCGGGCGGGTAGCCAGCACCATTTTAAAATGATTCTCGTTCGCAATATTTAGTACTTTCACAATCTCACGGTAGGGTACTGTTTCATCTGCATATAGTGCCACAAACATTTCAGGCTCTTTGTCAGCACAACTTTGCAGAAAAGGAGTCAACTCTTCCAACGTCAGGGAATGTTCCTTTTCATTTCCAAAAGCTGCGTAGAAATTCAAGTCTTTATCAATAATTACCCTAGTCAAAGGCTTCGCAGAAGTCTGCTGTTTTCCCTGTGGGAGTAAAACCTTAATCGCATTAGGCGACACGACCGTAGAAGTAATCATAAAAAAGATCAGCAACAGGAATATGACATCCGTCATGGACGCCATACTGAAACTAGGCGATATTTTAGCTCTTCGTTTTAATGACATCTGGATAGTTATTTCTGTGCCGGTTCATTGAGTAAATCCATGAAAGCCATCGTTTTCGACTCCATCTTGTTAACAACCCGATCTACCAGCATAACCAGGTAATTGTAAGCGAACATAGCAATAATACCTACGATAAGACCACCCACCGTAGTAATCATTGCTTCATAGATACCACCGGACAACAAGGTTATATCAATATTGCCACTTCCAGCATTAGCCATATTGTAAAAGGCACGCACCATGCCTGTCACTGTCCCAAGAAAACCCAGCATAGGTGCCCCACCTGCGATAGTCGCCATTACGGGTAGACCTTTCTCCAACTTGGCTACCTCTATATTTCCTACATTTTCTATAGCGGCCTGTACATCATTTACCGGACGCCCCAAGCGGCTGATGCCTTTCTCAATCATTCGGGCAGACGGTGTATCGACGGTACGGCAATAATTGATAGCTGCCTTTATCTCACCACTATGGATATAATCTTTAATCTTATCCATAAACATAGGATCCTCCTTGTTGACTTTCCGCAGGACGTACATTCTTTCAAACAAGATATAAAAACATCCGACAGACAACACGGCAAGTACAATCATGATCCAGCCGCCCTTAATTGCCATATCGAGCATATTCATCTCTGCCGGTGTACCTACAGGGGTAAGTACCGGATTGGCTGTAGCCAGTGAATCGGCCATATTTGCAGCCCCTTGGGCTAATAATAACAATGTATTCATCAGCGAAGACAATTTTTATATTCCTGAATGGTACGTTCCAATCCCAGATAAAGTGCATCACTTATCAAGGCATGTCCGATAGAAACTTCATCGACCCAAGGAATGTTTTTATAAAAGTAATTCAAGTTCAATAAACTTAAGTCATGGCCTGCATTTAGCCCGATACCAAGTTTACGCGCCACCTTGGCAGCTTCTACAAACGGGGCGATAGCGGCTTCCGGACCTTTTGGGAAATTTGAAGCATAAGGTTCTGTATAAAGCTCAACCCGGTCGGCTCCTGCCTTCGCTGCATACTCGATCATTTCGGCATCAGCCGACACGAATACGGAAGTACGAATCCCCGCTGTATTAAATTCATCCAACACTTCTGTAAGAAACTCCTGATTAACCTTCGTATCCCAACCTGAATTAGAAGTAAGCTGCGTTGGAGAGTCGGGCACCAAAGTTACCTGATGAGGTTTAACCTTCAACACGAGATCTATGAATTCGGGAGAGGGATAGCCTTCTATATTAAATTCAGTCCTAAGCAACGGACGCAAATCATATACATCTGATTTACGGATATGCCGTTCGTCCGGTCGCGGATGAACCGTAATGCCATCAGCACCAAAACTCTCACAGTCAAGTGCTACTTTTACCACATTCGGAACATCTCCGCCACGTGCATTTCTTAAAGTAGCCACTTTATTTATGTTCACACTTAATCTAGTCATCATTACATGAATTGTTTGCTGCAAAAATACAAATATTAGTAACACCATAACAGCAATCCCGAAAAAAAATGCCAAATTTGCATCCTGACCAATGAAGTTAAATATGAAATTTGCTATTTTTGGAAATACATTTCAAGCCAAGAAATCATCTCATGCAGAAACCCTGTTCCACATTCTGGAGGAACATGGAGCAGAAATATATATATGTAGGGAGTTTTATAACTTCCTAATCTCAGATTTGAAACTAAAGCTTTATCCGGCAGGATTGTTCGACGGAAATGACTTTTCAGCAGATATGGTGATCAGCATTGGAGGAGACGGCACTTTCTTGAAAGCAGCCAGCAGAGTAGGTAATAAAAACATTCCGATTCTTGGTATAAACACCGGACGTTTGGGATTTCTGGCAGATATCTCCCCAGCAGAAATGGAAGAGACCTTCAACGAGATATATGCCAAACATTATTCGATTGAAGAGCGTAGCGTTCTACAACTTATCTGTGAAGACAAGCATTTACAAAGTTCCCCGTTTGCCCTTAACGAAATAGCCATATTAAAGCGGGATAGTTCATCCATGATCAGTATAAGAACTGCCATTAACGGTGCTTTTCTAACTACATATCAGGCTGACGGATTAATTATTGCTACTCCAACAGGTTCTACAGCCTATTCGTTAAGCGTTGGGGGACCGATCATCGTCCCTCATTCCAATACGATTGCCCTTACTCCGGTAGCCCCACATAGTCTCAATGTTCGTCCGATTGTGATTCCCGATGATTGGGAATTGACACTTGATGTTGAAAGTCGTAGTCACAATTTTCTTATAGCTATCGATGGAAGTAGTGAGTCATGTAAAGATACCACTCGCCTGACTATTCGCAAAGCGCCCTATTCCATCAAAGTTGTCAAACGTCCTCATCATGTGTTCTTTGACACTTTACGTTCCAAGATGATGTGGGGGGCCGACACAAGGATATAGTGATTAGCAAATTTCCCATACCACAATACCACAAGTGTGGCAGTAAGCCCCGGTACCCATTGGTGCGAGGCAATGGACTACATCATCCTTTCATTAATATAAGGACCACCATCCATGAAAAATATAAGTAAAACATGTCCAAGCCAAAAATTTCTGTCCGGGAATGACAGATAAGATGAAACAGGAAAAGTAAAAATAGCATATTGGCAGCCTCATGCTGCTTTCGATTATGTGAACGAGCATTGAATGATAGCATGAGTTCATTCCGTCGCGCCTTCCGGGCGTCTCCGGCCTCCCGCGGGGGGGGGGGCGACGGCGGCCCGCGGCAAAAAGAAAAGCCCCCCCGCGTCCCTTCAGGGGCGCGGGGGGGCGGCAAGACGGCGGCTACCTACTCTCCCACTGTTACGCAGTACCATCGGCGTGGCCGGGCTTAACTTCTCTGTTCGGGATGGGAAGAGGTGGAACCCCGGCGCTGTAGCCACCTGAATGAGGCGGACATGACGGAAAAGCAAACGAAGGGCGAACCCGCAGGGCGGGGCGGAAAGCGCCGGGCGGACGGAAGTGGACGGGCAATTAGTAGGGCTCGGCTGTGGTATTGCTACCTGTACACCTGCCCCCTATCGACGTCATCGTCTATGACGACCCTAAGAAATCTAATCTTGTGGCTGGCTTCGTACTTAGATGCTTTCAGCA
>OODP01000912.1_pt1 | contig 21434 bp, 16 predicted proteins | sample 1671011 | NCBI WGS metagenome assembly OODP01 (sample SAMN06348113, study PRJEB24527) | human gut metagenome | biome: human gut; feature: ankylosing spondylitis patient; material: feces | host: Homo sapiens | place: China | collected 2015-10
AATTCGGCGGGACGTCCGTAGGTTCCGTGAACAGCATTTTAAGCGTAAAGAGAATAGTAGAGTCGGCTGGTGAACCGGTCATAGTGGTAGTTTCCGCTTTAGGCGGTATTACCGATAAACTGATTAATACCTCTAAAATGGCGGCTGCCGGTAATTCGGCTTATGAAGGGGAGTTTCGCGAGATAGTATACCGTCACGTGGAAATGGTCAAGGAAATCTTTCCGGCAGGAGAGGAACAGACCGCTTTACAACGCCAGGTAGGGGAACTGCTCAATGAACTGAAAGATATTTTTCAGGGAATATATCTGATTAAAGATCTTTCTCCCAAAACATCCGATACCATTGTAAGTTATGGAGAACGTCTTTCTTCTATCATCGTTGCCCAGTTGATAAAAGATGCCTGCTGGTTTGACTCACGTACTTTTATTAAAACAGAGAAGAAACATTCCAAACATACTTTGGACACGGAATTGACGCATCGGTTGGTGAAAGAAACTTTCCGGTCGCTTCCGAAGGTTTCGTTGGTTCCGGGATTTATCTCTTCGGACAAAGTGACGGGGGATGTAACAAATCTCAGCAGAGGTGGTTCGGATTACACCGCCGCAGTTATCGCTGCCGCCCTTAATGCCGACAGCTTGGAGATATGGACGGATGTGGATGGCTTTATGACAGCCGATCCCCGTGTCATTTCCACAGCGTATACAATCAACGAACTGAGTTATGTGGAGGCAACAGAGCTTTGTAACTTTGGAGCAAAAGTGGTATACCCGCCTACTATCTATCCGGTATGCCATAAAAACATACCTATTATAATAAAGAATACATTCAATCCCGAAGGAGCCGGAACTGTGATCAGGCAGGAGGTGTCCGATCCGCAAACGAAAGCGATCAAAGGTATTTCTTCTATTAACGACACCAGTTTGATAACGGTACAAGGTCTTGGTATGGTGGGCGTTATCGGTGTGAACTACCGTATCTTTAAAGCTTTGGCAAAGAATGGAATCAGCGTGTTCCTGGTGTCTCAGGCATCTTCCGAGAACAGTACTTCTATCGGTGTGCGTAACGCGGATGCCGATCTCGCATGCGGAGTATTGAACGAGGAGTTCATGAAAGAGATCGAGATGGGTGAGATATCACCGATACAGGCGGAAAAGAACCTTGCTACAGTGGCTATTGTGGGCGAAAATATGAAGCATACACCGGGCATTGCCGGAAAATTGTTCGGTACATTGGGGCGCAATGGTATCAATGTGATTGCTTGCGCTCAGGGAGCTTCGGAAACAAATATCTCGTTTGTAGTCGATTGTAATTCTTTGCGTAAATCTTTGAATGTGATCCATGACTCTTTCTTCTTATCGGAATATCAGGTATTGAATCTTTTTATTTGCGGTATAGGTACGGTAGGAGGAAGTCTGATAGAGCAGATACGTTGCCAGCAGGAGAAGTTGAAGTTAGAGAACGGATTGAAATTGAATGTTGTAGGGATTGCCGATGCTTCGAAAGCTTTGTTCTGTCGTGAAGGAATCAATCTCACCGATTACAGGCAGGAGCTTTCAGAGAAGGGAATCGAGTCTACACTCGAATCGTTGCGGGATGAAATTATCGGCATGAATATTTTCAATTCCGTCTTTGTCGATTGTACGGCAAGTCCGGGAGTGGCTTCGCTCTACAAAGACTTGTTGCAACACAATGTTTCCGTAGTTGCCGCCAATAAGATAGCTGCATCGTCCGAATACGAAAACTATCGTGAACTGAAACAGATTGCCCGTCAGCGTGGTGTGAAGTATCTGTTCGAAACGAATGTGGGAGCCGGGCTTCCGATTATCAACACCATCAATGACTTGATTCATAGTGGTGACAAGATTTTGAAAATAGAAGCGGTGCTGAGTGGTACACTGAACTATATATTCAATAAAATCAGTGCGGACATTCCCTTTAGCCGGACGATAAAGATGGCACAGGAAGAACGCTATTCCGAACCTGATCCGCGCATCGACTTGAGCGGTAAGGATGTGATCCGTAAACTGGTCATTCTGGCTCGTGAAGCAGGATATAGACTGGAACAGGAAGACGTGGAGAAGAATCTTTTTGTACCGGATGATTTCTTCAAGGGTTCATTGGAAGAATTCTGGAAACGTGTGCCGGGTCTTGATGCCGACTTTGAAGCACGCCGTCGGATATTGGAGAAAGAGAACAAGCATTGGCGTTTCGTTGCTAAACTGGAAAATGGTAAGGCTTCCGTAGGTTTGCAGGAAGTAGGGGCCAATCATCCTTTCTACGGTTTGGAAGGAAGTAATAACATCATTTTGTTGACTACCGAACGTTACCGGGAGTATCCGATGATGATACAAGGTTACGGTGCCGGTGCCGGAGTGACGGCTGCCGGAGTATTTGCGGATATCATGAGCATAGCGAATGTTTAATCAATATGAGTGAAAATGAAACATATCATCATATTAGGTGACGGTATGGCCGACTGGCCTGTAAAGTCACTGGGAGGTAAGACGCTCCTGCAATATGCAAAAACGCCTTATATGGATAAGCTTGCTCGAATGGGACGTAACGGAAGGCTGCTGACGGTTGCTGATGGTTTTCATCCGGGTAGCGAAGTGGCTAACATGTCGGTATTGGGTTATAATCTGCCGAAAGTATATGAAGGCCGTGGGCCGCTTGAGGCAGCCAGTATCGGAGTGGACTTGCAACCGGGGGAGATGGCGATGCGCTGCAATCTCATCTGTTTGGATGGGGAGAATATCAAAAATCATTCTGCCGGTCACATTACCACCGAAGAAGCGGATGTATTGGTGAAGTACTTACAGGAAAACCTGGGTAGCGACAGGGTGCGTTTTCATACAGGTGTGCAATATCGCCATTTATTGGTTATCAAAGGAGGAAATAAGCAAATCGATTGCACACCTCCTCATGACGTCCCTTTGAAGCCGTTCCGACCTTTGATGGTGAGGCCGCAAGTTCCGGAAGCAGAAGAGACAGCGGAATTAATTAACGAGCTGATCTTGAAATCTCAGGAACTCTTGCGAGATCATCCGTTGAATTTAAAGCGTATCGCCGAAGGTAAAGATCCTGCCAATAGTATTTGGCCGTGGAGTCCCGGTTACCGACCCAAGATGGAGACTCTTTCGGAAACTTTCCCGCAAGTGAGAAAAGGAGCGGTCATTTCAGCGGTCGATTTGATAAATGGAATCGGTGTCTATGCTGGTCTGCGGTGTATTGCCGTAGAAGGGGCTACCGGGCTTTATGATACGAATTATGAGAATAAAGTGGCTGCCGCTTTGGAAGCTTTGCAAACCGATGATTTTGTTTATCTGCATATCGAAGCCAGTGACGAGGCAGGCCACGAAGGAGACATCGATCTTAAATTGCTCACGATAGAGAACTTGGATAACCGTGCAGTCAGACCCATCTATGAAGCCGTGAAGGATTGGGAGGAGTCTGTAGCGATTGCCGTTCTGCCCGATCATCCTACACCTTGCGAACTCAGGACTCACACCAATGAACCTGTTCCTTTTCTGATCTGGTATCCCGGCATTGAACCCGATGAGGTGCAGACCTATGATGAAGTCGCTGCTTGCCGTGGAGCATATGGTTTGATGAAAGAAGATGAATTTATCCGGGAGTTTATGACCGTTTCCGGAACGGAAAATATCCATACCAATAAGTAAAAACAATAGATTATGAAATATTATAGTACGAACCGTCAAGCACCTGTCGCTACTCTTGAGGAAGCTGTAGTGAAAGGGCTTGCTGCCGATAAGGGACTTTTCATGCCCGAAGCAATCAAATCTTTGCCGCAGGAGTTTTATGGTAGCATCGAACAATTATCTTTTCAGGAAATTGCCTATCACGTGGCAGATGCTTTCTTCGGAGAGGATGTTCCTGCAGAAACATTGAAACAGATTGTATATGATACATTAAGTTTCGACGTTCCGTTGGTACGTGTTAAGGATGCTATTTATTCGTTGGAACTGTTTCATGGTCCTACGCTTGCTTTCAAAGATGTTGGTGGTCGTTTTATGGCACGTTTGCTTGGACATTTCATCCGTAAAGAAGGTAAAAAACAGGTAAATGTGCTTGTTGCCACTTCTGGCGATACCGGAAGTGCCGTGGCCAATGGTTTTCTTGGTGTAGAAGGTATTCATGTATACGTACTCTACCCTAAAGGCAAGGTGAGTGAGATTCAGGAAAAACAATTCACCACTTTAGGCAGGAATATTACAGCTTTGGAAGTAGACGGAACATTTGACGATTGCCAAGCACTTGTCAAATCGGCATTTATGGACAAGGAACTTAATGAACATCTGCAACTCACCAGTGCCAATTCCATTAATGTAGCCCGTTTTTTGCCACAAGCTTTCTATTATTTCTATGCTTATGCGCAGTTGAAGAAGATAGGTAAGGCTGAAAACGCTGTTTTTTGTGTACCTAGCGGAAACTTTGGTAATATTACGGCAGGATTGTTTGGTAAAAAGATGGGGCTGCCGGTTAAACGCTTCATTGCTGCTAATAATAAAAACGATATCTTCTATCAGTATCTTCTGACCGGACTGTATAATCCTCGTCCTTCGGTAGCTACTATTGCCAATGCTATGGACGTGGGAGATCCGAGTAATTTTGCCCGTGTACTTGATTTGTACGATGCATCTCATGCCGCTATCTCTTCCGATATTAGTGGAACCACCTATACCGATGAGCAGATTCGCGAAACAGTGAAGAAAACCTATCAGGAAACCCGTTATTTGCTCGATCCTCACGGTGCTTGTGGGTATCGTGCCCTTGAAGAAAACTTACAACCGGGAGAAATCGGGGTCTTTCTTGAAACAGCGCATCCAGCTAAGTTTCTGGATACAGTAGAAAGTATTATCGGTGAGGAAGTTGAAATACCTGTTAAGTTACAGGCATTTATGAAAGGAGAAAAGAAGAGTCTTCCTATGACAAAAGAATTTGCTGATTTCAAGCAATATCTGCTTTCGCTATAATTTCTCTATAAAGAGTTTACTAAACAGTTCGATTCTTTTCACTTATGGCTTGGAGATCGATCGGCTGTTGCCTAGTGGTGTGCAATAAAAAGAGATAACAATTGATAACCAGAATCTCTTATTATTGTACACCTTTTTTTACTTGTCAATCAAAGGCTTATATATCTTCATGAACAATCAAAATATTACTCGTAATAGGTGTTAAAGATCATCGTGACAGGTATTAATGATCATCGCGATAGTGGTTAAAGGTTATCGCGGTGATCATTAATAGTCATTGTGACAAACATAAAGACTCATCAAATGAGATATGAATGCCTATCTCGATAGATATCTTTACCCTATAATATAAAATTTCAATCATTCATTATCGGAAGTTCTGAAATACCAAATAGTTTCCTGATGCCTTAATATGGAATTCTGTTCCTGTAGCTTCATTCAATGTGCCTTGCCACCAATTGCTGAAATCGCTTAGGGGATACACAAGGCCATCTGCTTGCAAGCCTTTCGCGCCAAAATTGAAAATAGATATCTGTTGACCGGGATAAGATGTGAATGTTTGAGAATTGTGAGTAGGAATGAATACACCATAATCTGTGATCATCCTTACTTCTAATTCTTCTTGCAGATAATCTATTAATAAACTGATATTTCCAAGTGTGTGGTCTTCCCGCTTTCCGGTTCCTCCGACGATAGCAATTCGGTGTTTTCCTTGTGCTTGTAAAAAGCGGATCGCTTTGGTCTGGTCGTTCGATTCCTGATCTTTGATAGGGTGGAAGATATCTGCGAATTTCTTTTTGTTTTCTGCAGAAAGCGAATCTCCGTCACCTATTATGGCATCGGGAGTATGTCCACGATGAATGTATTCATTGGCTGCCCCGTCACAACAGACTACATAAGGAGCTTGTTGCAATAGGTCTAAGGGGTAGGGATGTGAAGGATAATCTCCATTGCCCAGAATAACAGCTTCTATCTCCATCTCTATCATATATCTTACTACTTTATATTTGACGATTTATTTTCCCTGTTCCATCATTCGTTTCCACTTCAGGTAGCCAAAGATAGCAATTATAGAGTAAAGTCCGTAAAGTCCCGAAGTAAAATATAATTCTTTGTAAATATAAAGACCGCAGCAAACAACATCCACAAGTATCCATGCCCACCATTGCTCTACATATTTGCGAGCGAGCATCCACATGCCGACAATGCTCAAAGCTGTGGTGAATGAATCGAGCCAGGGTACGTTGCTATCTGTAAATTCAATTAATATCCAGGCAATACCCAACAGTGTGACGAGAAATACGACTGACAATGAAAACAGGTATTTTAATGGAAGGTGTGTGATGGGAAGTCCGGCTGCATACTGCTTTTTATGCCCCGATTTCCATACAATCCATCCGTAGACGGCTGCAACAAGATAGTAAATATTAATACCAAAATCGGCATATAGCCCTGCTTTGTAATATACAAAAATGTAGATGGCAGGCATTATGATTCCTGCTATCCAGAGGTATATGCTTGCCTTGTATTCAAGCCATAAATAAATCAGGCCAATGAATGTACCGAGGATTTCGAGATAGTTCATGTCAGAAGCGAATGGTTATATGGGCTAATACATTGGTCCCCGCCATCGGATAAAATCGGGGATCGAACACAAGCACAGGTTTTTGTGTCTTATCGTTTCCTTCGTAAGTGGCAATGGTTTGCGAGTATCCGTTTGTTTCGTATTTTGTATTGAAGAGATTATAAACGGTGGCTCCAAGGGTGATTTGCTTGATTGAAGGCAATTTGAAACTATATGCCATGCTGAGATGATTGACAAAATAAGAATCCAGTGAATTTTCCTTTATTCCGAAATTGTCAAGGTACTGGCTACTGACATATTGTGACTGGAACGATGCTTCGAAACCTTTATAATTGAATCCGATAATGCTATTTCCCATGAATGACGGTGAGAAGGAAATAGGTGTGTCACCTGCTTCTATCTTGATCTGTCCTTCGTAATCATAATCGCTGACATAACCTACGTAGTTTTTGATCCGGTTTTTGCTCCATGTGCCATTGATGTCCCAGCGTAGCCAGTCGGTGATGCGTGCGCTGATGGAGATCTCTGCTCCCATACGATAGCTATCCTTTACATTTTCAGCCATCGCTTCACCGATGTCGTTGACTTTACCGTTTAATATCAATTGGTCGGTGTAATCCATATAGTAAAGATTGATTCCGGCTGTGAACCAGTTGTTACGGAAGGTATATCCCAGTTCATAGTCCAGCATCTTTTCAGGCCGTGGAACCTCATTGAAAAGTCCGTCCGTATAATTGTTGCGTGTCGGCTCTTTTTGGGCCACGGCAAAAGATGCATACGCGCTATGGTTCGTATTGATTTGCCAGAATAGACCTGCCTTGGGATTGAAAAAACTGAAATTTTCATTTACTTTCAATTTTTGCAGATGTCCCGGATCAGCTGTCCAATCCCATTTGTCATTGTCTCCATTGATCTTATATTTAATGTAACGATATTGCAGGTCTGCGTATGCATGGAGACCTCCGGTAATCTGGTAATTGGCTTTTGCATAGATGTTTCCATCTGTTTTTTCGGCTTTATTGCGGTAATACTCATGGTCGGGATTCAGATCGGAAGTGTAGTTCTTCACCCAGATTACTTTTCCATAATGATCATTGCCGTATTGGTTGATACCACCCCCTAAAGAGGCATTTAGCCATTCGCTTTTATAATTTACGGAGAATATGCCTCCGCCAAAACCGCTATCCACTAATTTTTGGCGTACTAAATCAGTTTTCTTCTGAGGTTCCGTTTCTCCGGGAAGATAAAAGGGTTGCAGGCCATATTCTTTCAGCGTCCGCATATTTTTATATTCCTGGTAATATCCGAAACCATCTGTATAATGCAATGCTACATTCATATCCCATGTGGTAGAAAAGATATGATTGAATATCAGTTGGTAGTGTGTCTGGCGGTAGTTATCCGTTTGGTCGTCATAGAATCCCGTAATGGTATTTCCATGTTTGATCGCTCCGTTCGGATTGAAAGTCCGGTCTGTTTTTAGTTGCTCGCGGCTGATACCGTCCCAGGCATGATAGGTCTTTTCTTTTCCACCGAAAGTTATGAATTTCACTGTGGTAGATTCACCATAATAGCCTCCTTGGACGAAATATGATTTTAAATCCGAAGTAGCCCGGTCACGATAACCGTCACTTTGTATGTTTGAGAGTCGCGCATCAAAAGCCCAATGATTGCCTAATAGTCCCGAACCGGCACGTACAGTCTCTTTATGGGTGTTGAAAGAACCATAGGAACCCGATACTTCAGCGTAAGGTTTTGACGGGATGCCGGCCGTGCGTAAATTAATGCTGCCACCGAAAGCACCGGCTCCGTTGGTTGATGTGCCGGCTCCGCGCTGTATCTGCATATCTTCCAATGAAGAAGCGAGGTCCGGGGTATTCACCCAAAAAATCGAATGACTTTCGGCATCGTTCATCGGTATCCCGTTGGCGGTAATGTTAATGCGGGTTGCGTCCGTTCCACGCACGCGGATACTTGTGTAACCCACACCTGCTCCGGCATCAGAAGTGGTAAGAACGGATGGGGTAGAAGTCAGCAGAAAAGGAAGGTCAAGACCGAAGTTTTGTTTTTTGATCTCTTCTTTGGAAATGTTACTGTAAGCTACCGGGGTTTTGGAGGAGGCACGGGTAGATACTACCTCCACTTCTTGTAAGTTGACAATTCTCAAACTATCTCTGGCATCGTTTTGTCCAAAGACGGATACGCTCGCTATCGTTGTCAGGATAGCTGCTAAAACATTTCTTTTCATTTTGCTACTATATTCATTCTCTACGCCGGCATTACCCGGTTCAGGTTCAATGGGTATGTTCTCAGCCCGTCATGTTAAGGCACCCCTTTCTTGTGAAATCGCCCGCAAAAATAGTTGTTTTGGATGAAGAAAGCAAAGAACCGGATAACTATCTATGACTTTACCGGTGGAAGGAGTATTATATGCCTTGCTTAAGATAGGGGGGGCTTTTTATTTGTCGTGAAAACCTTTTATTATAACTTGAAACGCAGTATCTTTGTCACTTGATCTTACAAACCATAAAATTTATATTCATATTCAAATTACATTGTTATGATATTATTACAAGTTACACAGGCGGTTGCTGATTCTTTACAAGTAGCTGCCGACAATCTTGATCAAGCTATTGCTAATGCAGACGGCCTTGATAAATTAGCTCTTATAACTCAACAACTGATTGATGCCGGTGTCCGTGCCGGAGGAAGTATTTTAAAAGCGTTACTTGTCTTTATCGTAGGACGTTTTTTAGTCTCGATGCTTAATAAATTGGCAGCCAAGATGATGGATAAACGTCATTTGGATGTGAGTATCAAAACTTTTGTTAAGAGTCTCGTAAATATTCTTTTGACCATTCTTTTGATCATTTCTGTGGTAGGTGCTTTGGGGGTTGAAACGACTTCTTTTGCTGCTTTGTTGGCTTCTGCCGGTGTGGCAATAGGTATGGCACTCTCCGGGAATCTTCAAAACTTTGCAGGTGGGTTAGTAATTCTCTTGTTTAAACCTTATAAAGTAGGTGATTGGATTGAATGTCAGAACTTTTCCGGTACTGTAAGGGAAATTCAGATATTTCATACCATTCTGACAACTGCTGATAACAAGCTGGTATATGTACCGAATGGTTCGTTGAGTAGTGGGGTCGTTACAAATTACAATACACAGGAAACGCGTCGCGTTGAGTGGGTAATTGGTGTGGATTATGGTGAAAATTATGATAAGGTTGAGAAGGTTATAAGGGAAGTCGTTGCAGCTGATGGAAGAATTCTGAATTCTCCGGAACCTTTTATAGCTTTAAGTGCATTGGATGCCAGTAGTGTAAATATTGTCATACGTGTATGGGTGAAAACCAGTGATTATTGGGGTGTTTACTTTGATATGAATAAAACGATTTATGCTACCTTCAATGAGAAGGGAATTGGTTTCCCGTTCCCGCAACTTACTGTTCATCAAGCATAATTCTCAATATGAAAATGCCCGTAACTCAAAGTGTAGGTTACGGGCATGTTTATACTATCATTCCTGTTTTAATTTAGCAAACTCCAAACTCTTCTTCTATTTCTTCGGCATTATCAGTTATATTTAATAAGTGATTAATCTTCTTTCGCTTTTCCAAGTCTGTAAAATAACTCTCTACCACCTTATATAAATCAAAACAAGATGTTGACCCTGCTGCCATGTCGAGTGACTCTACCATTTTTTCTACAGCCTGATGTATTTTAGCCTTATCAATCAGGTGTAATTCATTACTATGAATTAGATATTTTTCCATAACCGCAATGTTTTAATGTTATATAGATATAACATATAGAGGTAGATAAAGTTCAGCTTGCCTATAGTATATGTTCTCTGATAAAAAATGTATTTTATATCACGTAAAAGTACGTATTCTCAGGTTATAAAAGAACGTATTTAATGCGTTGTTAAAATACTCTTTTTACAAAGGGCGAAAAGTTGTAGCCATAATAATAAGATATCGTGTATAATGGATTGCTGTTTAATGTTTATACTTGATACCATCGGATATTCTAAAAATAAGGAGAAAAGGAATAGGAACTGATCCGGTGTTTCTATTAATTCGGTATCTTTGCATTTAAAATGAAAGACGAATTTTCACAAATGACCGAAGAAGCTAAATTGCAACTCTTGGAATGGGCAAGAGAGTATCATTGTGCAGACTTCATACAGGGTGATCCGGTTCAGTTTCCACATCGATATACACAGAAGCAAGATATTGAGATTAGTGGGCTGCTTACTGCTATTATGAGTTTTGGAAACCGCAAGCAGATTTTGAAAAAGGCCGATGAGCTGCATTGTTTAATGGGAAATTCACCTCATCAATATGTATTGTCCCGTCAATGGATGGAGGAGTTTCAGCCAACGGACAGAAGTAGCTTTTACCGTATGCTTTCTCATGCAGACTTTTATGCTTATTTTGCTCGGTTGCATGCTGCCTATGTTCAGTATGATAGTTTGGAAGACGCTTTGTTAGTCTACCTCGGTACTCCTATGGAGAGGTTGTGTGCATTTCTGGAAGTTTCAGCTAAAAGTCCGCAAAAGAAGTTGAATATGTTTCTGCGTTGGATGGTACGGAGAGAGTCGGAAGTGGATTTCGGTATTTGGAAGAATTTCGACTGTCGTGATTTGGTCATTCCTTTGGATACCCATGTTTGTCGGGTAGCCTATTTGTTAGGACTTACAGATATGGAAACATTCTCTTTGAAGAATGCACGAAAAATAACGTCCGCTTTGGCGGAAATATTTCCGGACGACCCTTGTCTGGGAGATTTTGCATTGTTCGGTAGTGGGGTAAACGGAGTGTTGTAGGATCTTTGTCATTATTTACCAGTCGATTTCCTCGATACCTTTACTCCGCAAATAATCGTTGGCTTTGCTGAAATGTTTGCATCCGAAGAAACCGTGTTCTGCGGAACGGGGTGAAGGATGAACGGTTGTCAATATAAGGTGTTTACTACTGTCAATCAAAGTGACCTTTTCTTTGGCATAAGCTCCCCAAAGCATGAATACCAGATTTTCTCGTTCATCGCTCAATTTCTTGATGACTGCATCTGTAAAAGTTTCCCACCCCATATTTCGATGCGAGCCGGTTTCGTGGGCACGTACCGTGAGAACAGAGTTCATGGAGAATACTCCTTGAGCTACCCATCGGTCTAAATTACCGGAAGTAGGGATCGGTTTACCCAAATCCTGATTTATTTCTCTGAATATATTGGCCAATGAACCAGGTATGGCTATCCCATCCGGTACGGAAAAACATATGCCGTAATATTGTCCGGGATTGGGGTAAGGGTCTTGTCCTATGATAACAACTTTTACTTTTTCAAAAGGGCATGAATTGAAAACATGGAAGATAAGGTGCCCAGGCGGCAGTACATTGGCGTGTCCGTATTCACTTTTCACAAATGATACTAACTTCTCAAAGTAAGGTTTATCGAATTCTTCTTGCAGACGTTGTCGCCAACTCTCTTCTATCTTGACATTCATAAGGTATTGATATTACATCTAAGTACGGTGCCACAAAAGTACAAATAATTTTGTTGAATGCATATGTGTTTTGTGGCTAAAAATATGTTGTAAAAAAGAAGGGGTTGTATCAAAATTTGAAGTGAACCCTAAAAGTTGGACAAAAAACTTTTAGGGTTCACTTCAAATTTTGACACAACCTCCTGAAAAACTATACCTTATCCTCAATAAATTGCGGATCGTGAATAATGCCATTTTTATAAATAATATCCTTTAACCATTCTAAACAAGGAACTTTCGTATTTACATCTTTGATCGTTTGAGCAAAATTATAAGCGGTTAATGGTTTGCCATCATCTGATTTTACCGTTATTCCGTGTGCGTCTTCAAAATTATGAATATGTACATACCGTTTCGATAAATTATTGCTTGCTTGTACATTTTCCCATATCTTGGTATTAATTGTCCACGCAGCTTTTTTTTCTTTATCATCAGAATCGTGTATAATATAATGTTCTATATGAAAAGCTGTGAGAATTTCCTGAAAAAAAGGTATGTTCATTTTTGAACCAGTATTAAGAACGAATATTTCCTCGTCAGGAAAAAAACGAGTCAATAGATCTCGGTATACTATCGTTTCAGTATCTCCTTCAACTAATAAAACTTTGTCTGCATAAAATGCTTCGCAGATATGAGGATTAAATCTGTTTACCATTTGCACCCATTTCTTTGCTTCTTCATCTCTTCCAAATAGTGTTTCCCCAACTTGATATGTTTGTGTTTCTTCATCTGTATTTTTGATCACCCTAATAAGCGACGAATGTGGTTGTGAAATGTCTATCATCAGTGGAGAATGAGTAGCACAAAGAATTTGATATGGGCTATTTTTTGATAACTCATATAGACTTTGTCGTAATTTAAATGCAATTTTAGGGTGTAAAAAAAGTTCTGGTTCTTCAAATAAGATAATGTATTGTTTCTTATTTCCTTCGTTTTCTCTTTTTAAAAATGTGAGAAAATTGAATAGAGCTTGCCGTATGACCCCATGTCCATTTTGAAGAAAAGTTTCTTTTCTTTCTGTTCCAGCTCTTTCTACTGAAATAGAATGGTTTTTCTTGAACGCATCTTCGAGTTTTATATTTTCTTCTTTTGAAGGTTGAATTTTTAGAGTAAGTTCCGCAAAAACTTCTTGAAAATGTTTATTGAGTTCTAAATTCAATTTTTCGACTGCTTCAGAACCAGTAATACGCTCCTGCAATTTTCTTACTCCATCTATTAAATTTTTAAACTCTTCTGGATATTCTGACCTTACTTTTTTGATAAAATCATCTTGAATGAGTTTATTAACTTTTTCTTCCAACGATGCTTGATCTTCCATTGCGTTGATAGCAATTGGAGTTGGGGTATATTTAGTCAATTTTGTGTGTAATCCACCAAATCCATTTTCAATCCAACTTGCATCATGTGGAGAATATGTTTCTTTTGCAAATGTACTATTAGGTTTACTCCATGTTTTTCTAACCTTTACAAAACCATTTTCATCAACCCATTTCTCAATCCAATTAGGTTCTTTCTTCTCTTTGAGGTCAGGATCATCAGAATCTTCTTCATCCAATTCAAATATACCTTCAATAACTATTGGGGTTGAATAATCATAGTTATTAAAATCATCAGTCTTTGCTATTTGTTTCGGGTCAATAAAGAACTCATATGCTCTTAGAAAAGATGATTTTCCAATATTGTTTTGTCCAATTAAGAATATGATATTAGAATTCGTGAAGTCTATAACATTACTTCCTTTCAAACCTCTAAAGTTTGATATGATTAGTTTTATAAGTTTCATGTTTTATTTATATAATTTTGTTAAGTTCTTCTTCAACTTCCTCAATTGTTGGTAATTTGCTTTTCAGATTATCAGGAAGTAGCTCCTTTACATTAAACTCGCTAACTCCAATTGGTGACGAAATATTCTGCAATGCATATTCAACTTCAATCCTATCCTTATCTCGGCAGAGTAACATTCCTATGGTTGGATTATCATATTCTCCTCTTAGGGTGTTGTTGATAAGGTTTTGATAGAAGTTTAGCTGTCCCAAGTGTTCAGGTTTAAAGTTTCCATTTTTAAGCTCTATAACTACGTAAGCTCTCAAAGGTATATGATAGAACAAGAGGTCGCAGAAATACTCCTTGTTGTTCAAGTTCAAACAATATTGCTCCCCTACAAATGCAAACCCTTTGCCTAATTCAAGAAGAAATTGAGTAATGTGAGTTACAAGTTGTTTTTCTATATCTCGTTCTCGTGCTTTTTGAGATACAGACACAAAATTAAACCAATACGGGTCTTTTACTACTTCCTGTGCCATATCCGCTGTTAGGGCTGGTAAGGTCTGCGAGAAGTTTGTTTGTCCTTGTCCGTAATGTTCGTAGAATTGTTGCTTGAACTGATTTTCTAAAATGCTTCTGCTCCAACTGTTAGATAGAGTTTGATGTGCATAGAATAATGCTTCTTCTATATTTTGCGCTTTGCTGATTATCACCTTTTGATGTCCCCAAGGAATATCAAAGATAATCTTATAATTATCAGCTAGTTGTAATTGTCCCTCAACTTGGGGGACAATTGAATTATTGGGTGAAATATGCATTTGCCCTGCATAAAACTCATAGAAATTCTTACTGTAGTATAGGTTCTGACGGGAAAAGCCCTGCATATCAGGAAACTCATTGCGCAAGTCTACTGAAAGCTTGTTTATTACCTTATCACCCCAATTTTGCTCTTTCAGTTTTAGAGAGAGCATTTGTCCTAACCGCCAATAAAAGTGTATCAACTCTGTATTAGCTGTTTTTATCATTCGTATTTTAGTAGAACGAATTTGCTGTTTGATGGCTTTCAGCCACTCTATATATTCACTATCTATTGTACTAATAGGATTATCTTTCATGTACCTTTGTTTTTTGCAAAGGTAAACAATTAAATATAATGATAGTATGTTTTTGAAATACATTCTTTTAGCTTAGTAGTGGTGAAAGTTCATAGAACACTCCTAAAGTATTCCTTTGAATTGAATAGTGTTATGCTAATACTTGGTTCCGAAAATCTGTACCTACTAATATTATGCAATTTGTATCTGTTTCCATTTGCCTTTTATGCTTTACTTTGCAATATTTTAGTTCTCAAATACATTTAATGATTATGAAGTTGAAATTTGCAAATAGAATGTCTTATATAAAGGCTTCGGAAATACGAGAAATACTCAAAGTAACAGAGCAAGAAGATGTTATTTCATTTGCTGGTGGACTACCTGCCCCTGAATTATTTCCAATAGATGAAATTAATCAAATGACCCAAATAATATTGAAGGAAGCAGGAACAAAAGCTCTTCAATATACTACTACTGAGGGGTACTCACCTTTACGTGACTGGATTGCCAAACGAATGAATGAACGTTTAGGAACATCGTTTGATAAAGATAATATTCTTATCACACATGGATCACAGCAAGGATTGGATTTGTCAGGTAAAGTTTTCTTGGATGATGGTGACATCGTATTATGTGAAAGTCCTACTTATTTAGCTGCAATTAGCGCATTTAAGTCATACGGATGTAACTTTTTGGAGATACCTACGGATGAAAAGGGCATGAATATGACTGTATTGGAAGATGTACTGAGTAATACCCCAAAAGTGAAATTAATATATGTAATACCCACTTTCCAGAACCCCACCGGAAAAACATGGAGTTTGGAAAGACGCAAAAAACTTGCGGAACTATCTGCCCGATATGATATTCCTGTTATTGAAGATAACCCTTATGGAGAATTAAGGTTTGAAGGAGAGTCTTTACCCTCTATAAAGTCTTTTGATAAGGTAGGTAATATCTTATGCACTGGTAGTTTTTCTAAAATCTTTTGTCCGGGCTTTCGGATTGGGTGGATTGCAGGTGATAAAGATATTATCCGCAAGTATGTGTTAGTTAAGCAGGGCACTGATTTGCAGTGTAACACAATAGCTCAAATGACTATTGCCGAATATCTAAAACGATATGATATTGATGAGCATATTAGCAAAATAGTAGAAGTCTACAGAAAACGCAGAGATATAGCTTTAGAATGTATTGAACGCTATTTTCCTAATGACATAAAATATACTCATCCTCAAGGCGGGTTATTTACTTGGATTGAATTACCCGAAAATATTTCAGCGCATGACATCCTGCAAAAATGCATTGAACAGAAAATAGCCTTTGTACCCGGCAGTTCATTTTATCCTGTTGAGCACAAAGAAAATACTTTTAGAATAAATTACTCTAATATGCCAGAAGATAGAATCATGAAAGGACTTCAAGTAATAGGGGAAGTACTAAAAGAATACATACATCAGTTAAAGTGATTTTTAATTATATCCCCCAATTGTTTTAAGCGTTCTTCAAGAAGTGGAGTCCATCGTTGTCCATAGCTTAAACGCATACAATTGGTATATTGCTCTTGTAATGTAAACATACGTCCGGGGGCTATGCTTATTTTTCGCTGCATAGCCCGATAATAAAGTTCTGTTGTATCAATCTGTTTGTCTAATTCCACCCAAAGCATAAATCCTCCTTGTGGAGTAACAATTTTTGTATTCTCGGGGAAGTAATCCATGATGGAATGGGCAAAATGAATACTGTTTGCGTATAATTCTTGTCGCAGTTTACGTAAATGGTTTTCGTATCTGTCATTCTCCATGAAATTGGCAACCGCTTCTTGATTAAGCGCAGGCGTAGAAATAAGGTGAATATTCTTTTGGCGAATAATAGCATGTTTAAATTTGCCGGGAGCAATCCATCCTACCCGATACCCCGGCGCTAATGTTTTAGATACCGCACCACACCATAAAACAAGCCCCTTCTTGTCAAAAGCCTTGCAGGGCTTAGGACGTGAATTTCCAAAAAATAAATCACCATATAAATCATCCTCGATCAAAGGTATATCATATCCGGCCAGCATATCAACAACTACCCTTTTATGTTCATCAGGCATACAACTTCCCAATGGGTTATTAAAGTTGCTTATAAGCAGGCAAGCTTTAATTTGTGGTAAAACTTTTTTCAGCGCATCTGGATCAATCCCTGTTACTGGATTGGTAGGTAATTCCAATATACGTAACCCCATACTATTGGCTAATTGTAACATTCCAAAATAGACCGGACTTTCAACCGCAATAGTATCTCCTACCTTAGTAATTACAGATAAAGCTAAAGCAACCGCATTAGTAACTCCGGCAGTTGTCACTATATCATCTTCTGTCAAGTTTCCCTTCCAACTATACGTAAAACGAGCTATAGATTTACGTAATCGCATATTTCCCTGTGTTTCATCATACCGGGTTCCATTACCCGGAAGTGCCTGCATAGCTCTTATAAGTTCTTTATTAAGTTTTGCAATTGGTAATAAAATATCTTCGGGCATTCCTAATGAAAATCGAGTGATCGATTTATCTCCTATTTCTAACGAGCTGTATACGTCAGCAATCAAATCTACCACCTCTTTGCTCTCAGGCTTTACAGACGGTTGTGTTGTCGCTGGAACAGATAGGCGTATGGGTTTGTAATTGACAATATACCCTGATTTTGGGCGTGATATTATAAATCCGTCTTTTTCCAATTCATAATATGCCTGAATTGCCGTATTAAGACTTACACCATTTTCATTGCTAATAGTGCGTAAAGAAGGTAGTTTCTCACCAGCTTTCCACACGCCTTTCTTAATTTGACAGGCAATAGTTCTCGCTATTTCTTGATATAGGATTTCTTTTTTCATACTTGTTAGGTGTTATCTGTATCCTGCAAATATACAAAAATCGTGTCTGTATCTGTTTTGGACTTTGAAATACTTTTACAGAATGACTTTTGTATTGCTTTGCTATTCTTAAATGGAAGAAAGGTATTCAAGTAAACAACTGAATTCAACCACCATTAATAAAAAAATCACAGTAAAACAGGTTTCAGATGATAATATCTAAAATCAATACAGAGATTGAAACCTTCTGCATAGATAGTGATTTCCGACAATCGTACCCCCTAATCGTTTTTTGGGGAAGGGGGTACGATTTGGATACTCAACCGTGTCTTTTCGTGCCCCTTTTTTGTCTTTTAAGCAAGACTGAAACAATAAAAAAAGTCCTACAATACGTTGATATTGTAGGACTTGTCTCTTTTTTGTCGCCGTTTGGCTTTGTTCTTATGTGATCCGCCTGGGATTCTCCAATAAGAGTTACCACGCTGATATTTAAAACTTTATATTTTTAGCTTCAAGCATATCCCATGATTTATCCCACTAATTTGCTACGTGCTTTTGCGGTAGTTTGCTCATGGAGAATACTAGATGCAAAAATAAACTTTTTCATTGTACGATACAATTCAAAGTAGTTTATTTTTTATATTTATTGCGAATAGCTTCCATATTACCAATAAAATCATTTAGGTATTTCTCGTTAACAGATACACCATTTACATTTCTCAACATACATAATAGACTACGAATATCTGATAGTAAGCTTTCTTTGAAATCATTTTCTTCTGATAATGAAATACTATCTAAAATGAGCCATATAATATAGAAATCTTGGTATGATCGCCTAAATGTCAATGCCTGTTTTACATTGAAGAATTTATTTAATAATTCTTTATTTGGAGTTTCTATAAATAAATTGCCAAAGTAGTTTATTAGTCGATCGGTTTTTTCTATACATTTCACAAATATAATCTTTTCATTTGCTTCTTTTTCCAACTTTGATAAAAAATCGGTCATACCAGTCTTGTTTTTAAGACGGCATGTAATTCTGTCTTGTCTGTTGAAAAATCCCAATATTTTTTCATAGGAATTTAATCTGCCATGATACGAAATATATGATAAAATAGTAATCAATTCTTCGTTTTCCATTCTATCAGTTCTATTCTCTTCATTTAGATTACTTTCTTTACTAAAAAACCAAGATGAGTATTTTTTTGTAACATCTTTAGCTTTCTGAACAATATCTTTATCAATAGTTGAATTCCACATCTCAAAGGAATTTTGTTCAATTGGGTAAGGTTTATTATTTAGTCTTATAAATAAATCAGTTGGGTCAAATGTCGGATTGATATTCTCTTCTATTATTATAACATCAATAGTGAAATCTAATATTTTATCTTGTAAATCAATATTTAAATCTGAATAATTACATCCATTCAATTCTGATAATATCTTTAGGGATTTCAATTTAAAATTGTTATTTCTTGAAATTACTAATTTCCCTTCTTCATTTTTATATTGTTCTCCTAAAAATCCGATAATAGACAATAAGCGTTGTTGCCCATCAATAACTTCTTTAATTCCATTAGTGCGTTTAAAAACGAATATAGGGGGCAAATTAATCCCAAGCAGTATACTTTCGATGATAGATGAAGCTTTTAATTGATTGATTTTCTCTTGACGTTGGTAAGTTGGTCTTACCAAATAATTACTTGTTTTAATATCATTCTTTATTTCATCTATTGGTGTTGAAATTGGAGAATTGTTCTATAGTGCTAACTGCCGCTTGTTCTGTCTGTTTGATATCTTTGACAGTATCTTTAAAACCGTTGTTTTTTAAGTATATATCAAAATCAAAGTTAGTGATATTTTTTAGAAAAATAGCGGTATCACTAAATCTATCGATAATACTTTTATAATAATGAGGATTTGAGTTAGAGTAAATATCTATATTTTTAGAGTAATAGTTGGAAGCTTTTGCTGTTAGGTCATCTAAATCTAATTCAATAGATTCATTGTCTAATATTCTTACTCCCCACAGTAGGCATTCATATATATATTTATTCTTCAGTCTTTCATCTTTTTGAGATAATTTATCGTAAATATAAATCACTTTATCTATTTGTGATTTGTAGAGTTTGAATTCCCTGTCATAATCTTCAATATTTTGTGTTGCAAAATCATATAATAAATCTAAAGTTTCTGTTCTATCACTACCTGCGGCATACTTCGATATAGGAAAAAAACTAAGTGTATAGCAACGTCTTATATAATTCACTATGTTAACAACTAATTCTGCTGAATTTGAAATACTTCCAAAAAAACATTCTTCCATTTTACATAAAAAAGCATTGTTTTTTTTGAGATACTTCGTAAACAATATAGATAATTCATCATCATTATATTTGGCATTATCAACTTCGGTTGAAGTTAAAGGCGTTATACCTGTATTATATCTCCTAAAAATTTCTTTTTTTATTTTATCTTCAATCTCGGGATCTAGATTAGGTTCATTTATAACTTCAAATTCAAATATTCTAATATTTGAATTCCAGAATATATCTTGAATCTCGGGTGCCATTTTATTGAATGAAGTGCGTGCTAAGGCAGGCAAAGTCATTAAGCCTTTACCACTTAACATTAAATCATTTTCCTTAAACCTTTTAAGGGTTTCAAATCGCTGTCTCCCATCTATAACTTCCATTCTCATTCCACTTTTAAAGAAGATTAATGGAGGTATTTCAGTTCCTAAAATAACACTTTCAATAAAAAAATGTTTGTTTAATATTATCCCAAACATAATTTCTCTGGTAATATGGTGTATAATTGATTCTGCGTAAATTTCTTTCACTTAAAAGAGTTTTTATTGATATTGTTCTTGCATCAATCTTTAAACTATTTTTGAATATTTTAATAAACTTGTCTTCTTTTACTGTAGTGCCCATATTTATAAATATTTGTCTGAATTAATTACTATTGGTTGCTCACTTACTATTTTATATGCAAATATTGTTCTGTCATCTTCATTGATGATAGACTTTATCAGTTCATCTCCACTTGGAATACAAAATCTGTCATAAAATAATTTGTCATACAAAAAATGACAAATAAATGAGTTGAATTCTTTTATACTAAATGGAATTTCATTTATTTTATCATTGTCAAATATTATTTTTATTTCGATTGCTTCGTCAATATAAACCCCCACAATACAATCATAAATATTGCATACCTCTTCAACTATAAGTTTATCTGTATATTCAATATCGTATCCATGATTAATATTTTCTGTTAGTAATTTATTGAGCCATGATGTAAAAAAAAACAGCTTTAATTTTCTCATCTTCGTTCTTGAAAAAATATTTAAATTCAAATTCGATTTTTGATAAAGTTTGTAAATGCTTCAATATATTATATTTAAGAATTAAGGAACGTGTCTTTTCCCCATATGATGTATGATAGTTATAATATAAAATTAATAATTCATAGTCAGTCAATTGAGATCTTATGATTTTTCCATAAGAAATTTTTTCTTCTGTTGCAAAAGTTGAAGTATCTACAATCTTTAGTAGTCTATATATTGTCTTAAAATAATGAGATA
>OODP01000915.1_pt1 | contig 21416 bp, 18 predicted proteins | sample 1671011 | NCBI WGS metagenome assembly OODP01 (sample SAMN06348113, study PRJEB24527) | human gut metagenome | biome: human gut; feature: ankylosing spondylitis patient; material: feces | host: Homo sapiens | place: China | collected 2015-10
AAATTGAATTTATAGGGCTGCCATACGGAGTTTTTCCGACCGTTCGTTGGGATTGATGGAAAAGAATCGATTGTGGGGCAATCAGCCGTTTTCATTTAGATAGCAAAAAGAAAGGATAAGTGACTTTTATGTTCGCTTATCCTTTCTTATTATGTGTGGTTGAACATCCTCGTAGGAATTTTAGTTTGAGTATGCTACTTCAAGATGATCTTTGGCAAAGATGCAACTAGAATAAAATAGCTCAGTTATCCTTCCTTTTCAATGCTTAAGGCATGTATATCGGTGAGGAAAGTACGGTTCCTCGGTGGGGAAGAGGCCGTTCATTACCGGGGAACCGATCCTTCCTCGGTGACAAACTGTTTTTATCTCGGTGTCACATTGACCTAAATACGGTTTGTGATGTACTTATAGACGGTTTGTCCTCATCGTCTTTCTCTGTTTCAGGGTCAAAACTCCGGTTCCCATCTCTGTTTCACCTTTTTATAGAAGGAGGCCTGTTAGCAAGAAACGGAATTTACCGTCATTTTGCTACGTTATTTACTGGTTTACCTGCCACATAGCCTTTCAGGTTTTCCAACATGATTCCCATCAAACGTTCGCGGGCAGCAGTAGTTGCCCAAGCGATGTGCGGAGTGATGTAACAATTGCGGGCAGTCAACAATGGATTGTCTGCACGGGGTGGTTCGGTTGAAAGTACATCTACGCCTGCTGCATATATCTTTTTATTATTCAGGGCATCAGCCAAGTCTTGTTCGTTTACTAACGGGCCGCGTCCGGTATTGATTAGAATGGCCGTTGGTTTCATCAGAGACAATCGGTGGGCATTGACCAATTCACGGGTCTGTTCGGTCAGCGGACAATGTAAACTGACAATATCGCATTCACGGAATATCTGATCCAGTTCCATCTTCTTTATTTCCGGAGGCAATTGCAAGCGCGACTTGGATGTGTATGCCCATACCTTCATTCCGAAGCCGATGGCGATACGGGCTGTATTGTATCCTGTTTGTCCTAGTCCGATAAGACCGATTTTCTTTCCGAGCAATTCAATGAGTGGAGTATCCCAGAAGCAGAAGTCGGCACTATTTGTCCAACGTCCTTTGTGTACTTCCTCGGAATGATGTTGCACTTGTTGGGTGATGTTCAGGATATGTGCGAATACCATCTGTCCTACGGACGGGGTACTGTATGCCGGTATATTGGTGACAACGATACCGCGTTCGCGAGCTGCATCGATATCGATGACATTATATCCTGTGGCAAGTACACCGATATATTTCAGATCGGGCAATGCTGCCATGTCTTCTGCTGTGATTGCCACTTTGTTCGTAAGCAGTACTTCTGCACCTGCTGCACGTTCAAGGACTTGTTCGGGTGAGGTACGGTCATAAATCGTACATTCTCCCATCGCTTTCAATTCGTCCCAGGATAAATCGCCTGGATTTGCGGCATAACCGTCTAATACTACAATCTTCATGGAATAATTTTTTAAGAATCACAATTCATTGTTTATACTTATCTCCCCATAGCTGTTGCATGCGTTCGGCATGTTTTTGCTCCGCAGCATTCGCTTGGGGATGCCAAATTTGTTTGTTTGCCAGTCCATCGGGCAGAAATTGCTGCTTCACGAAGTTGCCTTCATAATTGTGGGCATACTTGTATTGCTCACCGTATCCCAACTGTTTCATCAATTTGGTCGGTGCATTGCGCAGATGCAAGGGAACCGGCAAGTTACCCGTTTCCCGAACCAAAGTTAATGCGTCGTTGATGGCGTTGTATGCCGAATTGCTCTTAGGGCTTGTCGCCAGATAAATAGTTGTTTCAGCCAATGGTATCCTACCTTCCGGCCAACCTATCTTCATGAGCGTGTCGAAACATGCATTGGCTAATAGCAGTGCATTCGGATTGGCAAGTCCGATATCCTCGGCAGCCGATATGACCAAGCGGCGGGCGATGAAAGCAGGGTCTTCGCCCCCTTCCACCATTCGTGCCAGCCAATAGATGGCACCGTCTGGATCACTTCCGCGTATGGATTTAATAAAGGCCGAGATGATGTCGTAGTGCATTTCACCGTCTTTATCATAAGCAAGGGGATTCTGTTGCAAACGTTCGGTAACCATCTCGTCGGTGATCACCACGGTTTCTTCTGTTTCCGATTCAACCACCAGTTCCAGTATGTTCAGCAGTTTCCGGGCATCCCCTCCTGAAAAGCGGAGCATTGCACTGGTCTCTTTCAACTCGATATGGCGTTCTTTCAGTATGCTGTCGGTTGTGATGGCGCGTTGCAGCAGTTCCAGTAAATCTTCTTTTTCCAAAGATTTCAACACATAAAGCTGACAGCGGGATAGGAGAGGACGGATCACTTCGAAAGATGGGTTCTCGGTGGTTGCACCGATCAGTGTAACTGTACCGTTTTCTACCGCACCCAGCAGTGAATCTTGTTGCGATTTGCTGAACCGGTGAATTTCATCTATAAAAAGGATAGGGCTTGCCTGCGAAAAGAAACGATTGTTTTTGGCACGGTCGATCACTTCACGCACGTCTTTAACACCGGAACTTACGGCACTCAATGTGTAAAAGGGTGTTTCCAGCTTGTTTGCGATAATTTGCGCAAGAGTGGTTTTTCCTACCCCCGGAGGTCCCCAAAGGATGAATGAAGAGATCCGGCCCGCATCGATCATCTTACGCAGGATAGCACCCGGTCCGACTAAGTGCTTCTGACCTATATATTCATCTAATGTTTTTGGCCGAAGCCGTTCTGCTAATGGTTGCACGTTATTAAGCGATTAATTGTTTAGAACACCATTACCACCATGAACCGTATGCCCCATTTATTAATGTCGGGATTGTCACGGTAAGTCAAGCGGTGTACATATTCAACATGTAGAAGTTTGAAAATGTTGTAGATTCCCACACTTGCCTCCATATAAGGTATTTTCGGGTCCATCACATGACTGGTGTACTTTCCGTCACGCATAGGAAAGAGGAACAATTCGGGATTGTCACTCTTGAACGGATTGTTTTTGTCGGTCAATGTTCCCCAAAGTGCCCTGAACCGGAACATCTCTCTCCACTTCAACTTCTTCAGCAACGGGATTCGATTGAATAGTTTTCCGTTCATGTCGTACGACAAAGAAACCGAGGCGAAACGGTCGTTCAGGAACTCCATGTTATTGATAAGGGAGAAAGTTTCACGTTGGGTGATGTACGAAAGATTTGCTTCCGGCAGAATCAGTAACGGAAAAGGAACCGTGTTCCATTCGGCACCACCTTTCAGGCTGATATCTACTTTACCCCAAGAGGAAGGCAGCCAGACGCGTTTCCATATGCTTGCTTCCGTACGGTTGAAATTATATTCCCCACCGAGGACTCCTTTAAATCCCGAAGTATGGGTCAGTGTAAAGATCGGTGCATCCAGGGATACGGGGATCCGGCGTTGTTTCGAATTGACGAAAGATTCCCCGGGGGCATAGCGAAGTGTTACGCTTGCCTCCGCGGTAGTAATGTCATGGATCGGTTTCTCGTTCGGCAATGGCATTTTGTCCGGACTGTCGTTGTTAGGCCAGTATTTCAGGTTGCCGGTCGGTTCATCATTACGGTGGCGAAGCATGGCTTTGACACCGAATCCGGTATGAGTTTCCAGTTCGTAATTGATCGTAGCGTCACGCATGTATGACATCTGGTCTACGGTTGTTGTCTTCCAGGAAAGGAATACGTTGTCTTTGTCCGTAAAGAGGAACTTATCCATCGGTGACATCACATCGTAGCCATAGGTGGCTGAAATGAAATGCTTGGGAAATTCCCATACGACATAGTCTCTTTTGTTGAACGAGTAGGTCAGTGTTCCGCTGTATTTCCAACGGTGGTCTTTGAAACCATAGGCTCCATAACCGTTGACAAACCAATGCGGGTTGAGGTTGGCGGTAGTCATGCCGCTTAACCGCAAGCGCAAACCATCGATGTAATTGCTTGAAATAGTGGTGTTGATGGGTCCGAAATCGAACTTGCTTTTCTTTTTCGGTCCAGTGGTCTCAACGAAGTTCTCGATCAGAGCTTTTGCTCCGAAGATGATATATTTGAATCCCGGTATCTGTTCGATCCGGTTCATGAATATATCCATGCTGCTTTCGGTCTTGGTCAGCGGTACTTGCCGTACTTCCGCCCAGTACTCATCACTCTTCGAAAGCATGTCCGATTCTTTGATGACTGAACCTTTCATGCGGAAATATCTTGCTTCGATGGGATCGAACTTGTAATTGCTGTATTTCGTAGTACGCTGCACCTGCAATCCTCCGGTTGCTTTTACCAAAGACAGATCGACTAGCATGTCATCATCTTTCAGTACCCAGTTCCCGTTAGGCAATTGTTCGTATTGCTGCACAATGTCCATGCGATTGACAAAGTTTACGCCTGTCTTTTTGGGCAGATTCATGACGCACTTTTTTACTGCATAGGTAGAATCTTTTAATACGTAAAGATGTCCCGTGAATCCGAAGTCCTGTGAATTTTGGGGAACGAACGAGACGTGAACGCAAGTGTCCCGATCCACAGTCAATGTGTCCATCAGATAATATTTATAAAAGTTGAGGCCCTCTTTGGCTATCGGGCTGGTGAAACGTCTTTGAAGTAGACGTATCTCGTCATCGTAAATGTTGACGTTAGTGAAGACATCCTGTAGAACTGTGCCTAACATGTCACCGGTGGAAAAGAATTCGTTGATGCCATTAGAATTCATGCCTTTGATGACAGTCTTTTTGCTTTCCGGGTCTTTCCGGAAAAGTGTCTGCGAGGACGTTTCTTGTATGGATATGGGGAGAATCAGACTGTTCGTCACTTCCGATACTTCGATTTGATCTTTTAGAAAAGCGTATTTCTTATAGATTCCCTTTTCTAACTTCTCCGGAGTGATTTCGTTAAGGGACATCTTCATCTTCTCGTATTGGTCGTACTGGTAATATTCGTTTACTTCCAGCCTTTGTGCCTTTTTATGCTCGATCACCTTGCGCATGAAATCTACGGCCGGATTATTCTTTTTGGAGTACTTCTCCTTTTTGGGCTTTACTGTCACTTCGCTTAACATTACATCGTCCGGGGCCATTTGTACGTTCAATATTTTCTGTCCCGGTGACAGTTTTACCACTTTGGTGCGATACCCGATCGAGGAGAACGTCACTTCATTCCAACCTCTGCGTGTTTCTATCTGATATTCTCCATTTGCATTGGACACTCCACCGACTCCCTTTCCTTCGTAATATACAGAGATATACATTAATGGTTCGTGTGTTATCGAGTCTGTGATAACCCCTTTTAGCTGTGCAAATGCCTGCGAAGCAGTAATTATGAGCAGGGATAACAGGATAAGTTTTCTATATTGTTGTTTCATATACTTCAACATGAGGCCGCAAAGTTAGCAAATTACTGTTAATCCTCATGCTAATATTAACTAAGAAATAAGAGGAATGTTTAAGAATGAACCGATTAAATGCTATATTTGTGCAATAATTAATGTAATAATCAATTATTCATGAAACTTCATGTCGTTAGCTTTCAGGTTCCTTATCCGCCTGCATATGGTGGTCTCATTGATGTGTACTATAAGTTAAAAGCCTTAAAAGAAGCAGGTTGTGACATTGTTTTACATACATATAAATACCGGACGGAAGAGGCTCCGCAACTGAATGAAGTGGCTGGGAAAGTCTATTATTATGAACGTTTTACGGGGGTATCTTCTCTGTTTTCATTCATACCGTATATAGTGTACAGCCGTAGGAATCGTTTACTGCTTCAGCGGTTGAATGAAGATGACTCTCCGATATTATTTGAAGGATTATATACTTGTTATTTCTTGGATCATAAAAGTTTGCGATCGCGTTTAAAGCTGGTTCGGACTCATAATGTAGAACATGATTATTATAAACATTTGGGGGATTCTGCAGTTTCATTTTTTAAACGTTGTTATTATAGGCTGGAAGCATGCAAGCTTCGTTCTTATGAAAAACAATTGCGCCATGCGGATGCTATTTTAGCGATCACTCCCTTTGATCAGGAATACTTCTCAAAATGTTATGCACCCGTGCCTGCCGAATGGATACCCTGTTTTTACAATAATATATTGCCCGATACGAGTACCGGTACTGATTCTTATGTACTATATCACGGTAATCTATCCGTAGATGAAAACGTACATGCGGCTCTTTATATATTGAATGATTTACTTCCTTCATTAGATAGGAATATACGGGTGATCATTGCCGGTAAGTCTCCTGCACCTGCTTTGGTAAAGAGAATTGCCGATTTTTCGAATGTTCAATTGATTGCCGATCCTTCCGAGGAAGAAATGCAACGATTAATTGTCCGGGCGCGCATAAACCTTCTTTTGACATTTCAGGATACAGGTATTAAATTGAAGCTTATTCATTCATTATTCAAGGGGCATGGTTTCTGCTTGGTGAATACTCCGATGCTTACCGATTCGGCTTTGGCTCCGTTATGTCTTGTTGCAGATGGAAGGACAGCACTTGTGGAGCAAATAGAACGCTTATATGTCATGGAGCCTTCTGCAGAAGAGGTGGAAAAAAGAATCAGGCATCTGCAGATGATATATGATAATCATGCAAATGCCTGTAAGTTGCTTTCTCTTTGTAAATCACCCAAAAAGCCTTGAGCTTGTTTATTGATGTTCGGAAAGTATCTGTACGATACGGTCTGCTGTCCGTCCGTCCCAACGTTCGGGTAGTTCTCCGTGTTTCCATTCCCCTCGCATCAGTACATCCATTGCGTTGCTTAAGGCCACCGGATCTTCTCCTACTAATTCGTTCGTACCGATACGCCAGGTTTCAGGATGTTCTGAGTAAGTGTTGAGTGTAATGCAGGGAGTGCCCAAGAATGTGGCCTCTTCTGCAACGTTGCCGGAATCGGTAATAATTCCTTTCGCTTTGCTCATCAGGTAGCCGAAGGACAAGTAACTTTGCGGTGGCAGGATATGCAGGTTGGGTGCAGTAATACCCAGGCTTTTGATAGCGTCGCTTACATATGTATGCATTGGGGCGACAATCGGCATGCCTGCTGATTTTTCTATAATGGTTTCGACCAGACTTCTAAGATTGGCTTTGTCGTTAAGAAGAATGCGTCTGTTAAGTGTCAGTAACAGATACTCTCCTTCATTTACTCCTAAGGCAGATAACCAGAGTGGACGGATAAAATGATTGCGATTGTATCGGATATTGTCGATCAGAATATTGCCGACATAATATACGTTCTCTTTTTCCGTGCCTGTCTGATTCAGGTTCCGATTGGCAACCATACCGGCAGTGAACAGATAGTCGGACAACCCGTCGGTTATCATTCGGTTCACTTCTTTGGGCATCTTCATATCGAAAGAACGGGTACCTGCAACAAGATGCGCCACTTTTATCCCTTGTTTTTTTGCGACAATGGCACAGCTCATAGTCGCTGTAAGGTCATCTACGACAAGTACGATGTGGGTGGGGTTTTCTGTCAGCTCTTTGTCAAATGCCACCATGATGCCTGAGGCTAATTGCGTGGGGTTGCTGTCACTGACTTCCAGATACACATCAGGACCTTTCATGTGGAGGTCTGCGAATAACGAAGCATCCAGGCTAGTATCGTCATGTTTCCCGGTGTATACTAACCGGTATGATATACTTCTACCCTGCGCCCGTGCAGCATCAATGGCACGTGTAATAGGCGCTATTTTCATGAAATTCGGGCGTGCCCCGGCAACAATTGTTATTTTCATATCACTTTTCTATCTATTTTCAAGAAACAAATGTACGCTTTCTTGCGGAATTATTTGTTCCTTTGCACACAAAAAACTTTAGCTATGCCCACATTCGTTCAAATACTTGACTTCATTGGTACATTCGCTTTTGCCATCAGCGGGATTCGTTTGGCATCTGCCAAGCGCTTCGATTGGTTCGGAGCTTACGTAGTCGGTTTGGTGACTGCTATTGGTGGCGGTACCATTCGAGATGTACTATTGGATGTTACTCCCGGCTGGATGACTAATCCTATTTATCTTATCTGTACCGGACTTGCATTGATATGGGTTATCCTGTTCGGGAAGTATCTCATCCATTTGCATAATACCTTTTTTATATTCGATAGTATTGGTTTGGCTCTATTCACAGTGGTTGGGGTCGGGAAAAGCGTTGCTTTAGGGTATCCGTTTTGGGTGGCCATCATTATGGGCAGTATTACCGGTGCAGCAGGAGGTGTGATCCGCGATGTATTCATTAATGAAATTCCACTTATTTTCCGTAAGGAAATCTACGCAATGGCATGCGTATTCGGTGGAGTAGTATATTGGGGATGCCACCTGTTGGCGATGGATACCGTTCTTACCCAGATTATAAGCGGGAGCAGCGTCTTTGTTACTCGTATCCTGGCTGTGAAATACCAAATTTGCCTGCCTATCCTTAAGGGGGAAGAGGAGCCGGATATCTAATCCTTGTTTAATTCTTCTTTGTAAGGTTGAGCGAAAACGACGAAGGCTATTGGTTTCCGTTAATCCACTTCTCCTGAAAAACTGATCGATTCACGATTCTGCATATAAACGTTGATGCTTGTCGAACCATTGGAATAGATATTTAAAGAGAACTGAAAGCGGTCTTCATTATTACGGGTTACGAATTCTACTTTGGCAGCTCCCCTTTTGTTCATTTCCATTTTGTACTCATGGATTGGAGCTTTAAAAATCAATCCGTCACCGCCTCCGTAGGGGATGTTGTAAGCACGACCGTAAAAAGGCAGGTAAGAGAATACCGAATCGTTCCTTATCTCCAATGAATAAGGAGATGTAAGATGTACTGATTTCCCACGGCGAGGATAGGCCGTGGAGACATTTATTTTATAATTCTCTGAAATGATTTGTTCTTTCACTTCCTTTTCCCTTTGTTCCTTGCGCTCCTTTTTAGTCGGCTGGCCTATGATATCAGATATTCCGACTATTAACAGAAATAACAGGAAGGTGATTCGTAGATTTGTTTTCATATCATTACTCCTTTTAATTATCAACATCCAAATATAATAATTTGCAGATTAATAGTTACTTATTTAATGAAATTAAACAGAACAAAATAGCCAGAGCCACTAAAAGGAACTTTCGTTGAATGATCTGAGCCGTTTTTAGAATAGAAGTCTATTATAATAAAGGTATAATCTAGTGAAAATGTTATTTGATTTCTGTTATTTTGTATATGAAAGCTTTTGATAGCTATAATTAATCACCTGAATTCTATCAGAAACCACCTAAAAACTGTTATTTGATAGTTTTTGCCCCTAAATGTGACTAATTTACCCCTGCCCAACTCCAAAATTAGCCCTAAACTTGCACCATCGAGAAAGAAACGAAATATTAACCGTAAAAACCATCAAGTATGAAAAGTTTAAGTTTCAGAAAAGATTTAATTGGAGTTCAAGAGGAACTGCTTCGTTTTGCTTATAAATTGACTGCTAATCGTGAAGAAGCTAATGATTTGTTGCAAGAAACATCATTAAAGGCATTAGATAATGAGGAAAAATATATCCCGGATACTAATTTTAAGGGATGGATGTATACCATTATGCGTAATATCTTTATTAATAACTATCGCAAAATAGTTCGTGACCAAACTTATGTAGATCAGACCGATAATCTATATCATTTGAATTTACCGCAGGATTCGGGTTTTGAGAGTACTGAAGGTGCTTATGATCTGAAAGAAATGCATCGGGTAGTGAATTCACTTCCTAAAGAATATAAGATACCTTTCTCTATGCATGTATCAGGATTTAAGTATCGTGAGATAGCTGAAAAACTGGATTTGCCTCTTGGAACGGTTAAAAGCCGTATATTCTTTACTCGACAAAGATTGCAGCAAGAATTAAAGGATTTTGTTTAATCAATAGGTATAAATATATATAGTTTTAGTTTAAAAGAAAAAGAACCGTGTAATGTATTAATCTGTGTTTTAGCATAGCTAATTAATGTTTAATTGTAAGGAGTAAGAGTGTTTTTCATTTCTTACTCCTTTTCTTTGCTGACAATATGATATAAAACATATCTTTTAACCCAAAGATTTTTGTTGCTTTCTTGTCTTTATGTCAAATAAATCACTATTTTTGTAGGGAAAGATGTGTTAACCAAGTTAAATCACTTATAGATTACGGCAATGAAAAAGGAAATTAAATTCAGTCTCGTTTATCGGGACATGTGGCAATCGTCCGGTAAGTATCAACCCCGTGTCGATCAATTAGTGCGAATTGCTCCGTTGATTATTGAAATGGGTTGTTTTGCCCGTGTCGAAACCAATGGAGGAGCTTTTGAACAAGTGAATCTGTTGTATGGAGAAAACCCCAATAAGGCCGTACGCGCTTTTACTAAACCATTTAATGAAGTGGGTATACAGACTCATATGCTCGATCGTGGTCTTAATGGTTTGCGTATGTATCCGGTACCTGCAGATGTACGCCGATTAATGTATAAGGTAAAACATGCTCAAGGTGTAGATATCACAAGAATATTTTGTGGCCTGAATGAGGTACGTAACATCATTCCGTCCATAAAATACGCACTTGAGGGTGGTATGATTCCGCAGGCTACACTTTGTATAACTTTCTCTCCCGTACATACGGTAGAGTACTATGCCGATATTGCCGACAAATTGATAGAGGCCGGAGCCCCGGAGATTTGTTTGAAAGATATGGCTGGTATTGGCCGTCCCGGTATGTTGGGCCGGTTGACAAAAGCAATTAAAGAAAAGCATCCTGATGTGATAATACAATATCATGGTCATAGCGGACCAGGTCTTTCAATGGCTTCTATTCTCGAAGTTTGTGAAAATGGTGCCGATATTATAGATGTTGCTATGGAACCGATGTCGTGGGGTAAAGTACATCCTGATGTGATTTCCGTACAAGCTATGCTGAAAGACAAAGGATATAAAGTTCCTGAAATTAATATGAAGGCATATATGAAGGCTCGTGCCATGACCCAGGAGTTCATAGATGATTTTCTGGGATATTTCATGGATTCTACAAATAAACACATGTCCTCTCTTTTGTTGAAGTGCGGGCTTCCGGGTGGTATGATGGGATCTATGATGGCTGATTTGAAAGGGGTTCATGCAGGTATTAATATGATCCTGAGAAGTAAAAACGAGCCGGAACTCAGTATAGACGATCTGTTGGTAATGCTATTTGACGAAGTGGAATATGTCTGGCCTAAACTCGGATATCCTCCTTTAGTGACTCCGTTCAGTCAGTATGTGAAAAATGTGGCACTGATGAATGTGATGCAATTGGTTAAAGGTGAAGAGCGTTGGACTATGATCGATAATCATACATGGGATATGATTTTAGGAAAGAGTGGACGTTTACCGGGTAAGCTTGCTCCTGAGATAATAGAGTTGGCCAAATCTAAAGGTTATGAATTTGTGGATACTGATCCACAGGAGAATTATCCGGATGCTTTGGATGAATACAAGAAAGAAATGGATGAGAACGGTTGGGAATATGGTCCGGACAATGAAGAACTATTCGAATTGGCTATGCACGACCGTCAATATCGTGATTTTAAATCGGGCGTTGCTAAAAAGCGCTTTGAGGACGATTTACAACGTGCCAAGGATGCAACTATGGCTAAGAGCGGTTATTCAGAAGAAGATATAAAGAAGTTGAAACGCGCAAAAGCTGATCCGATTATCGCACCTGACAAAGGTCAGGTACTTTGGGAAGTTTCTGTAGAGGGACCTTCTACTGCTCCTTTCATTGGACGTAAATATCAGCATGACGAGGTGTTTTGTTATCTCTCTACTCCATGGGGGGAATATGACAAGGTAATGACTGGATTTACAGGCCGTGTAGTTGAAGTATGCGCTCAACAAGGAGCTGTAATAAATAAAGGTGATGTAATTGCATACATTCAGCGTAGTGATATATTTGCTTAATTCTTTATTTTAATCTTAAGAGAGAGTGTGGGATGAGCTTGATCTTTGACTTGTCCTGAAAAGAAAAAGGACTCTGTATCATCGAATTAGGGTGATCAGAGTCCTTTGCTTTGTTTAGTATATTTATGGAAAATATGCGAAGATTACTGATTAGGGTCTATATCTAACAAGTTTCATTCCTATCAGCTTATCATACCTTTCACCGAATGGTCGGCTGTAAACTAAAATCAGATATTCATTTTCGGTTTCATAGAAATTCCCTTCTACTGGTCCAGTTTCTCCCTTGGTGCTACCATCGGGGACATACAGATATAAGTAATTGTATGCTCCTTGTTTCAGAAGTTGTACGGATTCATATGAACTGGTTTCTTCATTGTACTTCATTTCACTTTGTTGATTAAATGTATCATAGGTGAATTCTCCTTCAAGATATAAATTGCCTCCTTGAAAAGGTTTATCCCAAGGAAGGGTGAAATGTACGAAGAAATAATCAGCTTCTATATCATTATCTGTAGCATCATCATACCGTACCAGGAAGTGTCCGTTTTGGTCTTCGTCATATGTGTAATTCCGAATACGTGGTTCGCTGGTAAAGAGAGTTGCATGATAATAGGGATCATGAAATTGTAAACTTTCCACTCCTAAATTGGTAAAACGTGTGCTTACTATTTCAAATCTCCGATATTCATTTCCTGCTGGAAAAATTAATGCACGATTATGTGTATATCGTAATTCATCTGGTCCTACATATGTTGGAGAGATATTAGAGACCATATTATCGACTCGTCCGTTCTGCATTACCTGTATTTTGATCTCCTGTTGCGGATTACGAATCACATATCCTTTATGCTGAATATTGAAGCTGACCTGTTGATGACTTTTGTTTCTGTCTATTTCTGTATCGCTGCTTACTACTGCAGATATACCGACATGTTGTTCCAATACGCGAAAGCATGTTTTAAATATTGGCGTATCGCTATCCGAGTCATCATAAACGGTAACTGTATAGTTCCCGGACAGTGTCATACGCACTTGATTGTTTGGTAATCTGAATTTATAATGTGTGTATGGCATTGTAGTATTAATCGATGTTTCGTAATCATCGATCGGATTGTTGTTAAATCCATCGAGATAATCTAATTCGGACAAATCAGAAGGAGTCCAATCTATATTGCAATGAGAAATCACATATTGATATCGGTGATATTCATGTGACAATTCATCGAAGGAGATTTCAATATTTTCTCCCCGTCCTAAAGTGATGATTGGAGGAGCCAGATAATTATCATTTGCTATTACTTGTACGGTTTGTATATGGGGTGCATAGACTTCGGTACGTTGAGCATACATTTCGCCTGACAGATAGAGGAGAAGAGACAGAAGTGAAAAGTATTTTATCATATTATTATATTGTTAATAAGTGAATAGGATATTATTATTTTTTTCGTGGTTTGGTGACTTTCTTGTCTTTTTCAATGGGTGGAAATTTAGGGATTAAATTCATTAAGCGCATTATTTGTTTTTGCCTTTTCAGAATATAAGGTGTAGGATGTGCAGAGTCGAAACGTATCGGATTTGGCAGTGTGGCAGCAATAAGAGCGGACTGTTCCTTGCTCAATTTAGCTGCAGTAGTATGAAACTTATATTTAGCTGCAGCTTGTGCTCCATAGATGCCGTTTCCCATTTCAATAGAGTTAAGATAGACTTCCATGATCCGTTCTTTGGACCAAAAGATTTCTATTAAGAAGGTAAAATAGACCTCAAATCCTTTTCTTAGCCAGGATGATTGAGGCCACAAGAAAACATTTTTTGCCGTTTGTTGACTAATAGTGCTGGCACCTCGTTTTCGCTTCCGTGTCTCGTTTTCTTTAATTGCTTTTTCTATTTCCTTGAAATCGAATCCATTGTGTTCTGCAAAGCGATTATCTTCAGAAGCGATGACCGCCATAGGAAGGGTAGGGGAGATCTTATCAAAAGAAACCCACGTGTGTTTGCACGTGGGTTTCTCTCCCGATACAATTTGTTGCACGCTTCTGATGACCATCAACGGAGTAACGTATACCGGAAGGAACCGGTAAATGATGACCGTAAATATGGTTGACAAAAAGAAAAAGAGCAACAGATTACGTATAATGAGAAGTATTTTATTTGCCGGCTTCCGCATTCTTAATCATTTGTGTGCTGGCATACATATAAACTTCCACGCGGCGATTCTGGGCAGGAGTCAATGACTCGTCATATTGTGAATAGCCCACTCCTTCCACTTCTTTGAACTGAGAAGGTGAAACACCACATGATTGCAAATAGTTTTCCACTGCATAAGCACGATTATTAGAAACTTTTTGATTGGCTTCCTGTGTACCTACTTTATCCGTATGACCTATTATGGCGATATCTATTGTGGGATCACTTTTCAATATGTCAGCAAATTCACGTAAAGATTGTTTTGCACTGTTGCTTAGCGTAGATGAATTGAAACCAAAAAGAATGCCTGAGTCAAATGTTACTTTAACAGCTGCTAATCCATTATTATCGGTAATTTGCTCAACTTGTGCCCCTTCAATTTTGGCAGCTTCTGCAGCTTTTTTATCCATCTTGCGACCGATTAATGCACCTGCGGTACCTCCTACAGCCGTACCTATGGCAGCACCTATGGCAGCACCCTTACCCTTACCGGCAATACCACCGATAATTGCACCCAGAGCAGCACCCGAACCACCACCGATTACTCCACCTTTAGCGGTATTATTCATTGATCCGCAGCCTCCAAATACTAGAGCCAAGCTCATGAAAAGAGCCATAAATTTAATTTTTTTCATACCCAATTGATTTATTAAAATTAGCATTTTTATTAAAACATGGCAAAGATATAGATAATATGATTAGGTTGTTCTTTGCATTATTGAAAAAACAACTGATTACTCCTTTTTGTTGACCGAAAGCACTTTTTTACGAATAAATACGAACCATGCCAGTAATATAACTCCTTTGGCGGTGGTTGTAAGACAGACAGCCCACCATATTCCTTCTACTCCCATGCCTAACTGAACGAAGAATATGGCGAGTGGAATACGCATGTAATTGCAGGTGATGCTAATGACAGCAGGAGGAATGGTTCGTCCGATACCATAGAACACTCCTTGCATTGTGATTTCGAGCATCATGAATAATTGAGAATATCCGTCAATTCGTAAAAAGGTTCCTCCTGCTTCATAAGCTACTTGTTCCGGCACAAAAATAGCAAAAACTTCATTCCCGAAAAATATGAATAAAATGGTACAGAATGTTCCAAAGATTCCTGTCATCCATAGAGTAGTATGCCAAGCACGTATTACTCTTTCGACACGTCCTGCGGCATAGTTTTGAGCAATAAAAGCGCTTAGTGCTGTTGAAAATCCTTGTGAAGTATTCCATGTGATTGCTTCAATCTGTCCTCCGGTGGTGAATGTCATTAGTCCGATATGTCCTCCTTGTTCTGATGCGGTACGGCATAGAAACATATTGACGAAAGCAAAAAGTGTATTTAAAGTGGCTACCGGTAGTCCAAGTTTTAGGATACGGTATGTATATCTCTTTTTTAATTTGGTAAAAAAAGGAAAACTGCCTAATAATGCATCTCGCCAACGAAGTTGATATACAAAAATTCCGAATACAGATGCTTGGGAAATCCAGGTGGCATAAGCTGCTCCATTGGTTCCCATGCCAAAACCGAAAATGAAAAGAGGATCAAGTATGATATTCAGTATTAAACCTGTGCCGCTGATATAAAAAGGGACTTTGCTTCTTCCAGCAGCATTATAGATTCCAGTAAAAGCCGCAGAAAGAAAAATGAAGGGTAAACCTGTAGAAACAATTCGTAGATAGTTTACGGCATTATTTGTGATGTGTGGTGCCAGTTCATAGATTTGAATAATGGGTTTTGCTAATAAAAATAATAATGTCCCCCAACATATGGAAATAATGAGTGCTATTGTAATATTGTGGGAGGCGAACTGGCGTGCATCTTTTTGATTTTGCGCCCCAATCGATTGTCCTACACTTACTTCCGATCCAACTTTATTTAATAAGGATATAGAACCTGACATCCACGTGAGAATACCTACAGAACCAATAGTTGCTACTGCTTCACTTCCTAAACGTCCTACCCAAGCCATATCTGTTAAACTGTATGCCATCTGTATAAAAGAGGTTGCCATTATGGGCATAGCTAAGTTAAACAATTGCTTATTGATGGACCCTTGAGTCAGATTTTTGATGCCTTGCATGAATCTATTTTTGATATTTATATGAAAATGTCGTGCAAAGATAGGAAAAACTATATCCTGAACTCTTTATCTTTGCAGTGAATTTCTTTCATAAGCTTATTAAACATTTAAATATGTATACAACAACTAAATCCATTACATGGTACCATATTATGGCAGCAGTAACTTTTTTAGGGGTGGTTGCCTCTATGCTTTGCTATATTATGTGGAGTGTTGTGGTTAAAAAATTAGGAGCTGTTTATGCTACAAATTATATTTATGTTATTCCTCTTGTAACATTGTTTATTTCAGCTATTGTAATTGATGAACATATAACTATCGTTGCATTAATAGGTTCTGCTTTCATATTAAGTGGTGTATATTTAGCGGAACGTTAATTGGTGTGGACTCCATCATCTTTGAAAAGTAAGAATGCACAAGCTGCGGCCGCAAAAACACTATAATCAAATGGAGACTTGATGTTCACGAATAGCATCATTGAAAAAGCAAACATTAGTAGTAGGATCCCGCTAAGAAGTGCAACAATGCGTTTTTGGAAACCTATAAGTAACAAAATTCCCAGAATGATTTCTGCAACTGTAGCTGTCCAGGCAAATAATGGTAAAAGTGATTTCGGAACCCATGGAAGTAAAATTCCTGTGTATGTAATAAAGTTTCCCATATTCCCCCAAACAACATATTCACTTCCTAATAAAGATGTCCAGAAGCCAAAACGATCCGCAACTGCGGATAAAAATCCAAAGGCAAGAGCTAAACGTGCGAACAAAGAGAAATAATCTATTTTTTTACCCATATTGATAATATAAAATTGCGTACAATCATTGGTCTTATATAAAATATATTTAGAATGCAACAGTCGCTTTTTATATTAAAACAAAAGAGAAGCATAATAAGTTTCAAAACTTGATTGAAGTATGCAAGAAACCATTCTTTGCTTACATCCCACAATATGTAGGATCCAATCCTTTTGATATTATTGATTCGATTGTCTTATATAGTGTAAATCTCTATTTGAGAATATATAGTATGGCATATAAAAATACTATTTTAAATGCTATAAAATTACATATTTACATAGGGTTAAAATACTATTTTTTTATGACTAAAGAATTAAAAAGGAATTATAGTAACATCATTCAGATAAATGGAATTGATCTTATATACATAATATATACCTTTGTAATTTGCCGCAAAGCCTTCTTTAGATTTTCCCATATATTCAACTTGTAATTCCGCATGGACGGGCAGTCCATTCTTAACTCCTTTTGTTATTCTGTCATATTCTTGATAGAGTTTCCCGGTTTTGTCGATTATCCAATAAATATCGGTGCTTTTTTCCTGTTTGAAAGAACGTACCTCTGAACCGATTACTAATTCCCCTTTTACGGTTAATGTCTTTTTGGCTGGAGTAACAAAAGACGCAGGAATGTTTTCAGTTATTTTTTCCTGCTCTCCAGTTTCTCTGGCATACCGGAGAACAAGCATTCCTCTTTTCAAGATCAGACTGTCTTCTGTCAGGCTTTTGATGTCAAGCGTGTCTGAAAAAGAGAGTGATTGGTGACTACCTATACTTCTGCCTGAAAGAATGAGTAAACTACCTTGTTGTTGCCACCTTTCGTAAGATAATGTTGCTATATTGACAGATGATGCCTTTCCTCCTTCTGCGAGTTCAAAACCCTGTTTGACATTTTGCATTCCCGGAACGGGTTGTATCCATTTTCCCACAATGCTTTTGTGATCTTCGCAAGCAGTCAATATTATAGTTGACAAGCATATTGAAATAACTACAATAAAATGATTAATCTTTTTCATTACATTATTTTTATAACACGAATACGTTTACACCATTCGAATACAAAGAGCTATTTTTTCTGGTTTAGGGAATGTCTTTTTTGTTCTTATACAATTATTGGGAAAAAGAACGGCCATATGTAAATATGGACATTCTTTTTGGGGATTATTATTGATTTTCTTTAGTAAAAAATACGAGGTTCGACTTTGTTTTGATTCATGTCAAAATTGAAAGTTGTCGGAGTAAAGTCCGGAAGTGCATTTTGTTCCTCTCCTTCACCTAGTAATATTTCTGTTGCTACAAAATTAAACTTCATATTCGCACTTTCTACAGCATATCCTGCAACTTCTCCCGGTTCAACTTTCACTTCAACAACTAATGTCTCCGGTTCTTATCAATATATGCTTGTACCTTACACCTAGAAAAATTACATGCTGAATCTTGATGTATCTATTCCTTTTATTTCTTTCTTTTTATATCCTCCAAAGCGATAACTGAAATGTAAAGTAAATGCTCGTGAATAGAATCCGCTATTCATATTCAAGTTTTGTCCTTTGAAGCGGACTTTTGTAGCAGGCATCCCAGCATTAAATATGTCATTACAACGGGTAGTCAAGCTGAATTTGTCATTTGCAAAATTCCATTTCAATCCGGCAGTGAGATTGAAGATTGATTCTATATCAAATGTCCCTTGTATGGCGGGTGTCTGTACATTTCCTATTAACTCGAAAGACAAGTTCTTATTTACTTTTAAAGTATTATCTAGTGTACCGCTAAACACCCATTTCTTACGATTGAAAGGAATGTCGAAGAAATCATCACAACGTTGGCGTATTTGCATACCGACTAATGTTAATCGGGATTCCAGCCAGTTTCCTGCTTTAAAAGGGAATATAATATTTGCTCCATATACATGCATATAGTTCCAATTTGTATTTTTATAGATTAGTGCCAGTCGGTCGGTTGATTGATAGGCTGCTTGTGTGAAATAATCTGATGTGTGCGTGAAAAACAGACTAAAAATATATTTCTTCAAAAAGATATAACTTCCATTCAGATTATAATTTGTCATAGGCTTCAAATTCGGTGTTCCCCATAATTCGGTATATCCATTAAGATAACTGACAGAAGATTGCATATCCCAATAGCTCGGATAGGTTTTATCCGTAGATAATGAGAGTTGAAACATATGCTTTGGTGTCTTAAAATAAGTCAATGATGCTTGTGGATAAACTGCCCATTTGTGATAGTTACCGATAGTATAATATTCTCCTGTAGCAGAAACAGATAAGGATGTACCAGTTTGATAGTTTTTATTTAATGATACGTAGAAATTGATAGTTTGCTCTTTCAGATTAGAATATGTATTTTGAGTTTGAACATTCCCTGTTACCTCATCATAAGTTTGGAAATCAAGGTCTTTGGTAAATCGGTAAGATGCTCCATAACCTAAATTCCATCCTTTGGACAAAGACTGCTTTTGGTCTGCATAGATAGAATAGCGGTCTATCTTTTGTCCGCCAATCATAGAGAAACTACTCTGACTTCCATCTTGATAGTCTGCATATAATCTTTGATTTTTATTAGAAGTATAATGAGTATAGTCGCTGCCTATTTTAAGCCCGAATCCAAAATGATATTGCAATGTGATATTATGCATTTGATTGTTGATATACTTGTCTACATTACTGACTTGGTAATTGCCTGATGTTCGGCTACTATTATACTGATTGGGGGTATAACTGCCTGTGTATGCTATATTGATATTGTTTTTGTTGTTGAGGTTATATTCAAAGGCTGTTCTAAGGTTGTGATTCCAATACTTACTACGTAACTGTTCATTTTGTGTGATATTATATAGTTCATCTTTTAGTGTATGTTTGGAGTCAAGGTCTATGTATTCCATGTTTTTCACGTTATTTGTTCCGTACATCACATCAAAAGCCATTTTAGGAGTTGATAAACGAAAGTTTCCATTCATCCCCCCACTATTGAAGTATTGATTTTTATAATCAGTGCTGATCTCTCCTTGAAAAGAGTAACCGTTTGGATGCTTCAAAATAACATTAATGGCTGCGCCTCGTACATGGTATTCAGGAGGCGCACTATACATTACTTCTGCTTTTTCTACACGGTTCACCGGAGTATTGCGCAACAGAGTTTCCAGTTGTTCGGCATCCATCGTTGTAGGTTTCCCGTTTAGAATAACAGTTAGTTTTCCTGCTCCGGCTAAAGTTAATGCTCCTCTATCTTCTTGCACTCCCGGTATCTTTGTCAATGCTTCATAAGCATTGTTTACGAGCTGCTTTTGGGTAAGGACGGCAAGATTATACCCTAAAAGTCCATTCTCCACTTTCGCAAAAGGACGTTCAGTCTTGATAATAACTTCATCCAAAGCATAGTCTTTAGGTTGAAGTTGAATAACTCCGGCATCATTTCCCTTCCCTAACATTTGTTTCGTTTCATATAAAAGATGCTGTATAATCAGACGGTATTCTTCCTGTTGGTTCTTAAAAGTGAATGTTCCGTCAACATTGGATATGGATGCACTTATATAGGTAGAATCTATCGTTTGTAAAACAATAGTTGCACCATCTATCGGATGTTGATTGCAGTCTATTATTTTACCGCTAATTGTTTGTCCTAAAATAGTTGTTTGAAAACTACTTGTTATAATTGTAAGAATTGTCAATATAATTGTTTTATTCAATCGTATCATTTTATATTAATTATAATCTTCTTGACACCTTATGGGAAGGTATAAAAATAAACGTGTCTATAAAAGTGGATGATATTTAAATTCATTATTATTGAGGATTTATATGATTATTGCTAAAGTTACTTATTGCATTTGCAATCTTGAAACATTCGTCCCTCTTTAATGATTTTTGCTTAATGAGCTGTGAGTTTTGGAAAGTAAAACATGTAGTAACAGCATACCAACCGCCACTATTTAATTCTTTTTTATAAAATATTTTTTCCTCTAATTGATTCTCTTTGTTATATTGGGTTTCTTGATTGAAAGGCTTACCATATTTAAAAATAAAATTCTGTTTACTCATTCCTAATTCGACATGATTTGCGGAGAAAGTACTGATATGTTTACTGGAATAACAGTTACACATCATGAATATTAATATTATTAGAACACTTATCTTTCTCATTTCTTTTGCTTTTTAATTCTCGGCAAATTAACGGAAAACAAAGAAAAGAAGTCTTGAGTCAATTCAAGTCTTCTTAGTTATTAACACATGGAATGTTCATTTAACGAAATAATATTAGGTATTTATTGTCCTAACTTCTTGTTTCATAATCTCACTTTCTTAGATTGAAAAACTAATTTTAATTACTGTGAATGAGATATTTGCAGTACAGACAAATCAAGACAACAAACCGCCAATTTCAGACATT
>OODP01000931.1_pt1 | contig 21164 bp, 12 predicted proteins | sample 1671011 | NCBI WGS metagenome assembly OODP01 (sample SAMN06348113, study PRJEB24527) | human gut metagenome | biome: human gut; feature: ankylosing spondylitis patient; material: feces | host: Homo sapiens | place: China | collected 2015-10
ACTGTCACCTATACTTTCAATCTCAGTCACCTCGCGAAGCATGGCACGTATCTGTAACTTACTTTCCGAACTCAACCGCCCTTCGGACACCTGATTTAGATAGTTAGCTATTTCCAGTTCCATATTATCACTAATGTTTTCATACTTTTCTACACGGCTGAACAATTTATTAAAGTCATCATCCTTTTCAGTATGTAAAAGATCCCTCACCATCCCAAACATACGGTGTGTACGTTCAGCAAACAGATGAATTTCTTTGCGTGCTTCAAGAATTGAAAGTTCTGCAGTAGAAAGCAATCCTCTGGAAATATAGCGCAAGCGATATTCCTCGTCGGTGTCTTTCAACGGAAGCAATATACAAACCACACGTTCTATGCCCTTTACAAACCATATAAGTAGAAGTACATTGAAGATATTAAACGCTGTATGGAAGGCTGACAATTCAAAAGCGACTTGTGTTGCCGGGTTATGCTGATTCATAAAATCTGTAACAAACCAACTTACAGCCCTTGTAAAAGGATGGAAAATACAAAGCACGACAATTACGCCAAAAACATTAAATAAAAGATGCGCAAGTGCTGCACGCCGTGCCTGCGTATTTCCGGTCAAAGCTGCAAGATTGGCCGTAATTGTTGTACCGATATTCTGCCCCATCGCTAAAGCCGCCCCCAATTCAAAACTGATCCAGCCATTAGCACACATAATAAGAGTAATAGCCATTGTAGCAGCAGATGCTTGCACAATCATAGTAATCACGGCTCCAACCAATACAAAAATAATGATTGAGAGAAATCCCATATCCGTATAATTCTGTACAAATGCAAGCATTTCAGGATTCTTACTTAAATCCGGTGCATACATCTGTAAGTATGCAAGTCCCATAAAAAGGAAAGAAAATCCAAAAATAAATTCCCCGACAGACTTACGGGTACTTTTTTGCGAAAATAGAAGCGGAACGCCAAATGCCAGAAGCGGAAGTGCCATTGCAGCTACATCGATTTTAAATCCGAATACAGAAATAATCCAAGCAGTAACTGTAGTACCGACATTGGCACCCATTATTACACCGATAGATTGTGAAAGAGTCAGTAGTCCAGCATTTACGAAACTCACCACCATAACCGTGGTAGCTGAGGAAGATTGGACCAGAGCAGTAATAAGTATACCTGTAAGTACTCCAGTCACACGGTTCGTAGTCATTGCCGTCAAAATGGTTCGTAAACGGTCACCGGCAAACTTCTGAAGGCCTTCACTCATGATCTTCATTCCATACAGAAACAGCGCTAGAGAGCCCAGTAACTTTAAAAAATCATAAAAAGAATATTCCATCCTTTAATTAATTAGAGAGTTTTATTGTCATATCTATTATTAACCCCTATATTTACCTGTAAATGATAAAAAAAGAGATGTCATGAAACACATGTTACAAATCTGTTGCAAAAATAATAATATTTATAAAGAATTCCCTATAGGAAGTTCACTTTTGGATATTTATTACGGTTTTAATCTAAATTTCCCTTATCAGGTTATCAGTGCCAAGGTCAATAATCGCTCCGAGGGTCTTAACTTTCGTGTCTACAATAATAAGGATGTAGAGTTTCTGGATATCAGAGATCCATCAGGAATGCGCACCTATGTGCGTTCTCTATGCTTTGTACTATACAAGGCGGTCAATGAGCTTTTTCCGGATGGGAAATTATATGTTGAGCATCCTGTTTCCAAAGGCTATTTTTGTAATCTCCGCATCGGTCATCCCATCACTTTGGAAGATGTATCTCTGATTAAAAAGAAAATGCAGGAGATTATTGATGAAAATATTTCTTTCCATCGCGTTGAATGTCATACAGCCGAAGCTGTACGTATCTTCAGTGAACGCGGTATGAACGATAAAGTCAAACTGCTCGAAACTTCCGGTTCTCTCTATACTTATTATTATACCTTGGGAGATACCATAGATTATTATTATGGTAACCTGTTACCTAGTACAGGGTTTATCAAACTATTCGATCTGGTGAAGTATTATGACGGTCTGTTACTCCGTATTCCAAATAAAGACAATCCCGAGGTTTTAGAAGAGGTAGTAAAACAGGAAAAAATGCTCGATGTTTTTAAAGAATATCTAAACTGGAGTTCCATCATGGGATTGAACAATGCCGGTGACTTCAACCTTGCCTGTGAAGCAGGACATGCCACAGATCTTATAAATGTAGCAGAAGCTTTACAAGAAAAGAAAATAGCACAAATAGCAGATACGATCTTTAACCGTGGTGAAAATGGAAACAGAGTGAAACTGGTATTGATTTCCGGACCTTCTTCATCTGGAAAAACGACTTTTAGCAAGCGCCTATCCATCCAATTGATGACCAATGGATTAAGGCCCTATCCCATTTCGCTTGATAATTATTTCGTTGACAGGGAAGACACTCCCCGTGATGAAAATGGAGAGTATGACTATGAATCTTTATATGCCCTTGACCTTAAATTGTTCAATGAGCAATTACAGGCATTGTTGCGAGGAGAAGAAGTAGAATTGCCCCGCTTTAATTTCGCACTTGGGAAAAAGGAATTCAAAGGTGATAAGCTAAAAATAGACGAACACACAATTCTTATTCTGGAAGGTATTCATGCCTTGAACCCGGAACTGACTCCGCAAATTCCTAATGCTAGCAAGTTCAAGATATATGTGTCTGCCTTGACTACTATTTCGTTGGACGATCATAACTGGATTCCTACAACCGATAATCGGCTGTTACGCCGCATCATCCGCGACTTCAATTATCGTGGATACTCTGCACAGGAAACTATTTCACGCTGGCCCAGCGTACGTGCCGGAGAAGATAAATGGATATTCCCTTATCAAGAGAATGCCGATGTTATGTTTAACTCTGCTTTGCTTTTTGAGTTTGCAGTACTCCGACTTCACGCAGAAACTATCCTGACCGGAGTTCCAAGAAACTGCCCGGAATATGCCGAAGCTTACCGGTTACTAAAATTCATCAAATATTTCCTTCCTGTTCAGGACAAAGAAATACCTCCCACCTCTTTGCTAAGGGAGTTTCTGGGAGGAAGCAGTTTTAAATATTAGATGGAAAGAGAAGAGAATCCTTTACTTTACATAATTAGACAACTGCGGGATTCAGGTTTTACACTTGAATCCCGCAGTTATCTAATTATACAATACAAGGAATCTTAATTCTCCCCCCTCACTTTCCGTTTCGTATAATACCAGTTTATTACTTTCTTCGACATCTCCGAAGCCAACTCTGGATGTCTGTCAGCAATATTGGTAGTTTCGTTCGGATCTTCTTTAATATTAAAAAGTTCAAGATTCGTTCCGTCGCCATTTACCAATACCTTCCAATCTCCCCGACGGATACCTAAATGCGGACTTTGTTGGTGTACCTGTGCCGGACGATTGAAGTAGCGATTACGACCGAAATCCCACATCATGTCTTTCTGCCGAGCTTGGTGCTTAATCCCTAACAACGCCTTACTCATATCTTCACCACTGTAATTAAAGCCTGCAATTTGTTTTGCACCTGTAATGGCACACAATGACGGATATATATCAACGGCATTGATCACACTCTCATCATCCACTCCACCGGCTTTAATTTTATTCGGCCATACAATAATGAAAGGCATATTCACACCCCCTTCATAAATACTGTTCTTAGAACCGCGATGACCGTTGCTACGTACTTGATTGAATGTTGGATAAGCACCGTTATCACTGGTAAAAATGACGATTGTATTCTCTGCTAGCCCTAACTTTTCAAGACCATCCATGAAGCGACCGATCTGGCGATCATACTCTTCCAACACCTGACGGAACGGAACTTCCGTTGACCACAACTCTTTCTTGTTATAATAATCTGCCGATGGCACCCATGGATCATGCATATCATCCGGCCACAAATTCACGAAACAAGGTTTTCCCTTATGACGTGAAAGATAATCCAAGGTTTTATCTATAAAATAACCGGTACGTTCCCAACGCTTGATACTATCGTTCTCACTCCATATCCAATTAGAAGCTGTAATCAGCTTGTCAGGATCGGGGCTTTCATACGTACTCAGGTATTCATCAAAACCATATTTGGGGATCTGAGGAGCATCATCCACATCACGGCCACCCCCCATGTGCCATTTACCGATATGAGCTGTGGAATATCCCGCAGCCTTCAATGATTTAGCTATCGTAGGAGCCGAACTGTCCAAATAATCACACTGCTCACAATTGGCATTGTATTTACGGTTGTTCAAGAATGTATTAATCCCCCATTCGGTAGGAAACATACCCGTCGTCAGACCTACTCGGGAAGGCGAACTTACCGGAGAAGATGTATAATAGTGGTTAAACTTTAACCCCTGGGAAGCCAAACGGTCAATATTGGGAGTCATTACCCAACCACTGTTATAACATGACAAATCTCCAATACCCATATCATCCGTATAGATGATAACAATATTGGGCTTCTGAGTCTGAGCAGCTGCCATATTTGCCATTCCGGCACATGCTGTCAACAATAAAGCTGTTTTATTCATTTCATTTAATATTTGATGTAAGAAAATGTGTCAGCAGCCAGCAGCTACCAACACATCCCCTTGCGGTTTATTAATAACCTGTATTCTGCTTCAGCAACGGATTCGCGTCAATAGCCGATTGCGGGATCGGGAAATAGACATGAAAGTCTTGTGCATTCTTAATTCCGCGTTTCTGTGCATCGGTAATGAAGCGCCCGGTACGGATCAAGTCCGTTCTTCTCTTGCCTTCATACCAGAATTCCCATTTACGTTCATCCAAAATCTGATCCTGCAATTTTTTCTTATCGCCAAAATCACTCAACTTCAGATCATCTAATCCGGCTCTGTTTCTGACATCATCTATCAGGTCGAGTGCATCCTGGCTCGGACCAAACAATTCATTCATCGCCTCAGCTTTAGCCAACAGAATTTCTGCGTAACGGACAACCGGGAAATCGTTGCCATGTTCGTTTGCCTTGGCTGCTGGATCGGGCGGATATTTTGTACCGCGAATATTTCCCTTACCATTCGTTGGCGTATCTTCCAGAAGATCCACTGTTTTGCCATTCGCGTTTATGTACTTCGTCAAAATACGACCTTTGCGCTGATCCTTTTCATCAAAACTATCATAGAAAGCTTTATACATACGGTAATTGGAAGCAAAGTTAGACCATTGAGAATTCACTACACCTTCCAGATAGCCATCCAAACCTTCTTTGAATCCCGTAGGCAATGTCGTTGCAAGCAACACATTCGTCGCACCGCTATTGGCAAGATAAGAGAAGACAAGCATAAATTCCGAATTCTTCTCATTCTCTATAGCGAACATCTCATTGTAGTCTTTACAAAGTTCATACTTCTTACTCTTGATAATATCATCCGCTACATCGATACACTTTTGCCATTGATGAGTATTCAGGTACCATAAACAAAGTAATCCACGAACACCACCCCGATTTACACGACCATAAGCGGGTTCTTCACCTTCCAGATAAATATCACCCAGTATCTCTTTGAACTCAGTCTCCATGAAAGTCCTGAACTCCTCTTCCGAAGGACGCCCTAAGACATCGGGATCATTAATGCTCCGCCGGATAGGCACTGGTCCGTATTGATCCCATAAAGCATAATATGCCCACACCCGAATAAAACGCGCTTCGGCAATCAACTGCTTACGTTGCGTCTCATTATTAAAGCCACTGGCGGTAGGTACATTTGCCAACACGATATTGACATCACGGATCGCCTGCCACAGATTCATCCAGTCAAATGCTTCCAGCGTATTGGAAGGGTCCCAGTTGAAATTGATCAAAGGAGTAGCCGTACCCTCTTCACCTCCACCGCTCTGCCACAAAATATCGGTAGTCATTTCCCCGCGTTTCACTACATTCCGGGCACTGTTATTCTTACCATATGCATCGGCTATCACAGCTTCAATGCCCGCTTTCTTCGAAAGCAACGTAGCTTCGGTAAATTCCGATTTTACGGACTCATCCAAAATAGCCTCACAACTCTGGGTTAGGAACCCCAAGAGCGACAAAGATAGTAAATAAGTAGCTATATATTTTTTTGTTTTCATATCTTTCAAAATTTAATCGGTTACACTAAAAGTCAAGTTTCACTCCAAACATGTAGGTACGGGCACTCGGATAGGAGTTAAAGTCCATACGGAAGTTAACATTACTATTCGAATTCACCGTTGGATCCAAACCAATGTAATCGGTAAACGTAAATACATTCTCAGCCGTTGCATAAACCTGTAAAGAACTGATGAACTTAGAGAACTTAGGGAATGTATAGCTCAAACGGATCGTTTTCAGACGTACATACGAAGCATCGGACAGCGTTCTGGAGTTAACCACTTTACGACCATGTGCCAACGGATCGACAAATGAAGGGTATTGGTTCGTAGGATTTTCCGGAGTCCACCGGTTCAGATAAAGTTCCGAGAACTTGTTACGGCGGAAACTTAACGGGAAGTAGTTGTCAATCAAGTTACCATTCAACATCTCGACACCTTGTACTCCTTCAAAGAATACGTATAAATCCAAATTCTTATAACTAAATGTATTACCAAACGACCAAGAGAAATCAGGGAAAGAATCACCCAATACCACACGGTCGGCATCATTGATATACCCATCACCATTCTGGTCAACATATTTCAACTCGCCCGGTACGAACTTCTCTTTCATTTTACTGTAATCATCCTTTTCCTGCCATACACCGGCTACCTCCCAACCATAGTATGCATTCAACGGATACCCCGGTTTACGTATAGCTACCTGATCTACATGCAGATATCCTGCACCGATGATAATTTCATCCACACTGCCGAGACTCTTCACTTCATTCTTCATAGCCGAGAAAGTTACATCCGATGTCCATTTAAAGTCACCGGCATGGATATTCACCGTATTCAAGAATATCTCTAATCCTCGGTTATCGATACGCCCGATATTGGAAAGTTTGCTCGTATAACCGGTAGTCTGGTCAACGGGGAGTTGCAACAACATGTCCGTAGTCTTCTTCCAGAAATAATCGACACCTCCGGTAATGCGGTTATTAAAGAAACCAAAATCCAAACCGACATTAAACTGGTCGGTCGTTTCCCATTTCAGATCCGGATTAGGCATTTTACTGGGCTGAATACCATTGATTTTCTTATCTCCCCAAACAGCAGCATTAGCCACACTATACGTAGTCAACGACGGATAGTTACCAATGTCCTGATTACCGGTACGTCCCCAGCTGGCACGAATCTTCATGGAAGTAATCGCACGGATGTCCTTCATAAACGATTCATTGGATATCTTCCATGCCAAAGCGGTAGATGGGAAATAACCGAAACGGTTGTTCTTACCAAAACGTGACGAACCGTCTGCACGGAACGTAGCTGTCATCAAGTATCTGTCATCGAATGAATAGTTGACACGTCCGATATAAGAGGCCAGACGATTGCCGGTAGAAGAATTCGATAAACGATAGGTATCTTGGGCTCCCGCAGTCAGATTATCCGCTCCCAGAGATTCGTCAGGGAAGGAAGCGGCACGCATATTCATGCTTGAATTGCTGAAACGCTGATAACTGAGTCCAAACAATGCACCGAAAGAGTGTTGTTTGATCGTCTTGTTATAGTTCACCGTACCCTCGACAATGTAATTGGTCTTTTCACCATTCTGATTGGAACCTACTCCACCGTTGTCGCGTCCGAACTCACAAAGACTGGAATTAAAATTCTTACGGTTCTCGTTCAGGAAGTCAGTACCGACATTCAATTTGGCAAACAAGTCTTTGGTGATATGATATTCAGCATAAGCCGAAGCAAGGATTCTGTACGTATCCGAACGTGAACTCATACCTTCCTGAATAGCCACCGGATTGTCTACCGACAAAAGGCTTGAAGTGGCATAAGCTCCATCTTCCCCCCAAACCGGAAGTGTAGGGTCAAAATTATAAGCGGCATACAATACGCCGGCATCTTTGTTCACACCGTAACCATCGGCTACAAACTGGTCTTTCATATACGATCCTGTCACGTTCATTCCCAAAGTCAGCTTAGAGCTGATATCCGATTTCAGGTTCAGGCGCGCGCCCCATCTTTCAAAGCTGGTATTCTTTACGATACCGTCCTGTTTGGTATAGTTGAAAGAAGCATAATAAAACGTCTTTGAAGTTCCGCCCGAGAAAGACAACTGATGTTCGTGCGTAATGGCATTACGGGTAACTTCATCCTGCCAGTCGGTACCTGCACCATTGTTGGCAATATCCCCCACCCGGTTTCCTTCTTCACCTGTTCCGGCATCAATGATTTCATTCATAACACGTTTGTAATCGGTAGCATTCAGCAAATCCAATCTTCTTGCAGGTGTCTGTACACCGAACGAACCGGAGTAACTGACCTTCATCTTCTCGGAAGAGCCGCCACGAGTCGTAACCAAAATTACACCATTGGCACCTCTCGAACCGTAGATAGCCGTAGCGGAAGCATCTTTCAGAATCTCGATAGATTCGATGTCGGCCGGGTTAATGGAAGCCAACGGATTGCGCGGTGTGCGGCTACTGTTGAAACCAGAGATAGAACCTTGGTCTATGGCACGTGAGTTGTCGATAGGAATCCCATCGATTACATACAACGGAGAGACACCGGCATTGATAGAACTGGCTCCGCGGATATTGATAGAATATCCTCCACCCGGTTCACCACTGTTCTGAACAACGGTCACACCTGCACTTTTACCAAACAACATCTGGTCGACCGAGGTGCTGACACCCTCCTTCAATTCATCCACTTTCACTGAAGACAAAGAGCCTGTAATATCGCTCTTCTTCATCGTTCCATAACCAACGACCACAATCTCATCCAGCGTCTTGGTGTCTTCCTTGAGTACGACTTTGACGAAACTCTTGCCTTTTATATCTACATTCTGTACGATATATCCGATATAAGACACATGAAGTGTGCAATCTTCGGGGACTTTCAGTGAGAACTTACCGTCCAGATCGGTGATGGTACCTATTGACTGACTACCCACCACGCTCACATTTGCACCGATGATAGGTTCACCGGCAGCATCGGTCACTGTTCCCTCTATTTTACGGTCTTTCTGTTGTTGGATAGCATCTGTTTTTGCTTTATTAGCCAAAAGGATATAATCATTTTCAAACTCATATCCTATTTCCGTTTTCGCGAAGGCTTCCTTAAGAAGAGTCATAACCTGTGCAGACGTATTTTTTACATTTATCTGACGCTCGGTATTAATTTCCCGGTTACTGTACACTACCAGATAGTCCGTCTGTTTCTCAATCTCGGAAATCAGGTTTCCCACTGATAATGATTGAGACGGAAGTTTGATAACCGCATCCTGGGCTTTTGTGTTCGAGGCCACCAACTGGAGTGTGCCTGTCAAGAGCAAGAACAACCATAGTTTCATAACTCTAAAATAAAATTTAACGCTGTGATTTTGGACAATACAAGATAATAACAAAGGATTTTTCATATCTTTGCAATGTTAAGTGAATACTAAAATGTGTGTGTTTACTTCTCATTCAGAGTGGCGGATGGTGGTGCATCGGTCACTCTTTTTTTCTGTTTTTGATAAGATTATGTTCTCATAGGCAGTTTTTCGTATTATAATGGGTTACACAATTGGATTAACTTAAGGTGATTGTATTTTTATCTTTATCTATTTTGATTTTAAAGTGATGAATCTTCTGAATGATATGTATAATCTCTTCTATACCATCCCTTTGCCGGAATTTACAGGTATAACGCACTTTGGCGAGTGCCGGATTGGTAATATGTATTTCAACGTTGTAATACAATTCCAATTGCCGGACAATATTCTCCAACGTTTCATTATCGAAACTATAAATTCCATCTTTCCATAACAATGCCGCCGGATGCTTGATTTTTCCTACGATCATCTTTCCATTCCTTACGGTGACTTGCTGATTGGGTTCCAATATTACTCCTTTCGAGGAGATGCCTTCACAAGACACTTGTACACTTCCTTCCAAAAGGCAAGTTCGTACAATCCCCGTTTCAGGATAACTATATACATTGAACTTTGTCCCCAGCACCTTCATTTCCACTCCTTGGGACGCGGACACGATAAAAGGCTTTTCCGAATCAGGAGCCACTTCAAAATATCCTTCTCCTTTCAGGGTAACACGCCTTTCAGAACCTAAGAAGGAAGAGGGATAAGTCAATGTGGACTGTGCATTCAGCCAAACCACACTCCCATCCTGCAAAGTGACACGGGCGCGCTGCCCGACCGGGGCATACAACACATTCGTCTCGGCCATCAACTTCTTACGGAAAGTATCGGTAACTTGCCTTTCTGCCAACCAGTAGGCAGATAAGATCACGATCGCAAATACTGCTGCATATTTCATGATCCGAACCGTCCAACGATATCCGTTAATTCTACGAATTCGACCGGCAAATTGCTTGTATTTTTTCTTTCCTTCCTCCCTGTCTTCCCCATAAGAAGAGAGGTGGGCTAAAGCTCGTATATTCTGATATTCGACAAACTGCCTTTTAAGAGTCTCGTCCCTCTCCGCTTCACGCAGAAATTCCAATCTCTCGGCAACAGTCAGTTCGTTCTGAAAATATTTTAATATACGTTCGTCCATATTTTATCGGCTTGATACATAATGTAAACGAATAAGGAAAAAGAATCCGCTAAAAGAAAATAGTTTTTTTTATTCAAAATCATAAATAAAACAGGAAAATGAAAAGAGGAAAGTAATCCTTTAGTTCACTTTTTAGTTTCTTATAGGCAATGCCCATCTGACTCTCAACGGTATTTACCGAAATATTTAACTCAGCTGCAATATCCTTTTGCTTTTTGCCTTCAATTTTATTTTTAATAAAAATCTCCCTGCACTTCTCCGGAAGCGAGTCAATAGCCTTTGATAAAACTTGTTCGATATTCTCTTCTTCAAACAATTCGTTATCAAAAGCTTCCAATGAATAATACTTCATCTGAAGGGTAAGCCGATACTCTGCTTGCATTTTATCTTCCGTGTCCTTTGCCACAATCCTGTGCCGGAGAAGATCGATACAACGGTTCTTAATGGCAGTAAAAAGATAGGCAATGATATTGACAGGCAATGCCAGAATTTCTTTTTTTTCCCATAGTTCAAGAAAAACATCCTGCACAATATTCTCGGCATCTTCATCTGACAAGACATATTCACGAGCGAAATACTTCATTTTAGAGAAATACATAATGTATGTCTGCTCAAAATCAATGTGTTTTTCTTCCTTGATCACTTTATTCATTCCTATTAATATGATGGCAAATATACCATAAAATATATAACGATGAATCCGAAAATAAAGTAATATTATTTATCACTATAATAAGTTATGTCTAACAAGTTATGTATTAACTACATGCAATCAAAAAAGTCACTTCATTAATTAAAAACACCCAGATGTTATATAGTAAAACATCCGGATGTTCTATAATAAAACATGGGGATGTTATCAACTAAAACACCCGGATGTTTTTGTATCTTATCCTTCTGTTTTCATTTGTCTGATACCTACGTTTCAGCTCTTGAAGATAGGAGTTCTACTTCTGAAATATAAAGGACGTATCTCTTATTTCAAGGCTTAACTATTTTCCATTCTTTCGGAGCTTTGAAAGTGTCCTTTCCCAAACCGTAATCTTTCTCTTCAAATACCGGTTTTACAGCATCGTATTTCTCTGCTATTTTCTTCAGGCGTTGCATCTCTTCCGGATTATTAGCGGCACTGTTTTTCTGTTCGTAAGGATCATTCTTATAATCGACCAGATAGCCTGTTCCCAGGTTTTTCATATGGTTGTTTTGTCCCGGAAGAATCAGTTTCCAATCCTGATTGACAACTGCACCACATCCCAGATAAAAATCACGCCGGATACTCTCACGCTCACCCGTTAATACAGAGCGTACGCTAATGCCGTCCAACTCACGTTTGGGTGCTTTCTTCACATCGAGGATATCCCGAAGTGTCGGGAGTACATCGACGAAGCCGGTCACTTGTTCCACTTTCCGGGGTTGTTTGAAACCCTTGTTCCACTGGATAACTGCGGCCGTACGTACACCACCATCCCATTCTTGGAACTTAAAGCCACGCAGCTCTCCGGATGAACCGCCTTTACCATCCGTTCCGTTGTCGCTGAAGAAAAGGAAAATCGTATTATCAAGCTGGCCGTTCTTTTCCAACGTGTTATAAATATCACCGATCCCCCTGTCCATGCAAGTCACCATTGCGGAATAAATACAACGGTTTTGCTCTTTCTTCGAAAGACTTTCCAAGTCGGAAGTATAGAGAGCAATATCTTCAGGCTTCGCCTGCAAAGGTGTATGCGGAGCATTGAAAGCCACATAGAGGAAGAAAGGTTCTTTTTTATGGTCGTTGACATAACGGACAGCTTCCCGGGCAATCAGGTCCGTGGAATACCCTTTGTCATAACAACTTTCCCAATTCTTATGCCAGTCCAGTTCTCCTTCACGTTCGTGAGTAAAGTAATCGATCGCCCCGTTCAGATGACCATAGAAATAGTTAAAGCCGCGGTTCAAAGGATAATAAGCTTTACGCCCATGACCGAGATGCCATTTGCCAATAACCGCCCGGTGTTCATAACCAGCATCGCCAAGAACATCGGCAATCGTCTCTTCGGTTTCGTCCAATCCATATTCGCGCCAAGGAGGAATAACCGTCTTACGGATGCCGAAACGATTCGGATAACGCCCGGTCATCAATCCTGCACGGGTAGGCGAACTGACAGGAGCCGTATAAAAACGGTCAAGAATGATTCCTTGCTTTGCCACCCGATCCAAATTAGGAGTCTTTATCGAACTTTGATGAAACCCCACATCTCCCCAGCCCAAGTCATCGGCTACTATGATTACGATATTGGGACGATCCCCACTCTCCACAGGAGCCTTCTGCGCCTGTGCCATGACTGGCTGCAATAAAAAAGAAGAGCCAACCAGTCCTACGGTACTGCAAATCGAATTCTTATTCATGTTTATACCCTTACTATTGTCTTAGTTTACGTTTTGTGAAATACCAATTGATGACTTTCTTCGACATTTCTTGTGCCATCTCAGGATATTTATTCGCTATATTGGTTGTTTCGTTCGGATCTTCCTTTATATTGAAAAGTTCCAGATTAGCCCCGTCAGCATTGACCAAAACCTTCCAGTCACCTCTGCGAAGAGCCAGGTGGGGACTTTGCTGATGAGGTTGAGCCGGATGGCCGAAGAAACGGTTACGGCCGAAATCCCACATCATATCTTTCTTGCGGCTCTGGTGTTTCACTCCCATCAATGCCTTGCTCATGTCTTCGCCACTGTAATTGAAACCTTTTAGTTGCGTGGCTCCTGTTATGGCACATAAAGAAGGATAAATATCCACTGCATTGATCACGGTCTCATCATCCACCTCACCTGCCTTGATTTTATCGGGCCATACGATAATGAAAGGCATATTGACACCACCTTCATAAAGGCTATTTTTCGAACCACGATGCCCGTTGCTTCGAACCTGATCAAAAGTAGGATAAGCCCCGTTGTCGCTGGTAAAAATCACAATCGTATTGTCGGCAATGCCAAGTCTCTCCAAACCATCCATGAAACGTCCGATCTGACGGTCGTATTCTTCAAGTACGGCCATAAAGTTCTCCTTGCCGTTCCACTCCTTTTTCTTTCCGTAGCAATCGGCCGAAGGCACCCAGGGAGTATGCATATCATCCGGCCATAAGTTTACAAAACAGGGTTCACCTTTATGACGACCAAGGTATTCAAGTGTTTTATCTACAAAGTAGCCGGTACGTTCCCATCGCTTGATACTGTCTTTCTCGCTCCATATCCAATTGGTAGCAGTGATCAGCTTGTCCGGATCGGGACTCTCATAAGTACTCAGATATTCGTCGAAGCCATATTTCGGTATTTGGGGAGCATCGTCCACATCACGGCCACCACCCATGTGCCATTTACCAATATGAGCGGTCGCATATCCGGCAGCTTTCAATGACTTGGCGATAGTCGGTGCCGAACTATCTAGATAATCGGACTGCTCGCACTCCGCATTCCCTTTCCGGTCGTGTAGGAAAGTGTTGATTCCCCATTCGGTAGGGAACATTCCGGTGGTCAGTCCGACCCGTGAAGGGGAACTTACGGGTGACGAAGTATAATAATGGTTGAATTTCAATCCTTTTGCAGCAAGACGATCGATATTAGGGGTCATCACCCATCCGCTGTTATAACAGGAAACATCACCAATGCCCATGTCATCCGTATAAATAATGACAATATTGGGTTTCTTCTCCTGCGCAACAGCCATTGTGGCTGCCAGCCCACTGCAAGCGGTCAAGAACAATACTGATTTGTTCATAAGTAGCGTATTTAATAGGTTTTAGTTTGTAAAATGATAATTCTCCGGATTCCGCTTGAAATGATAACGGTTACGTGGTACGGGCAAAGGGTCTTGCAAACGAAGGTTCCAGGTGAGCAACTCTTCCAACAGTTCCATTTGCGTAGCGGCATGTTTTTTATTTCCATATAAATTATTTATCTCTACAGGGTCTTCTTTCAGGTTATAAAGTTCCCCCCTGCCATTCTGATCCATTACCAACTTCCAATCGCCTTTGCGAACCATTCTCAGCACCCCACTTTGCGTCCAGGAATTTAAGCCGTCGAAGCCTGCTTCTTTTCCTGAATAGCAACCTTCTTCCTTGAAAGTAACCGGTTCATTGAGAGTGAAATCTTCACCTCCGTAACCTTGTTCCACTACTACGCTGGCAAATTCTTTCTTCGGATATTCTTTTCCCGTCAGCATGGGCCATAAACTGCGTCCTTGTACCCCAAGAGGGATATCTGCCCCCATAATACTACAGAAAGTAGGTAGGACATCGACGATCGAAACACAATCGTCCATCGGTTGCCGACGGGGAACAATGTCTTTACCAGCCCAAACCATCGGGATGCGTGTCAAAGATTCCGGCACGCCCGCACCTTTACGAATCAGTCCATATTCACCAAAATAATCTCCATGATCGGACATGATAACGAATACGGTATTATCGTACAGCCCGGTTGCCTTCATTTCTTCAATTAAACGACGAATCTGATCGTCAATAAGACGAAGCATACCGGCATAAATACTTCTCAAACGAGGGATGTCCCGCTGTACATTAGGACAGGCTGTATCTTCCAAAGCAGCCAATGACATGTATTTCTCACCCTTATCCTGCAGATTCTTCCGGCTCGAAAGGAGTGGCGGGAGCGATTCTGGCGGAAACATAGAATAATAGGGTTCGCAGACCTGTGAAGGAGAGTGCGGTTCGGGTATGGATACAAACAGGAAAAAAGGAGCATCTTTTTGCTGCTTTACCCAGTCCAACGCTTTCGTCACAATCTGATAAGGTTGTTGCTGTTCCAGTGGAAAAGGAGAAGGGTCGAGATATTGACCGGGCATCTCCTGCAGAAATTTCCCAAGCGCTCTTTCTTCAGGCGTCCCCTTCTTGGCATTCCCACGATGGCCATAGTCCACGCTGTAATCGAACACTTCGCTCATATTCATATAAGTATGGTTTTTACCGACCATTGCAGTACGGTAACCGCACTCTTTCAGGACATCGGTCAAATCCTTTCCATGGAAAGCATCAGGTATATTATGATTCGTGCGCACGTGCGTAGCACTCGGAAACCGCCCGCTAATCAAAGAACAACGCGCAGGGGCACTCGAAGGCATCGATGTATAAGCCCGATTGAACCATACATTTTGTGTAGCCAGCGAATCTACATAGGGAGTCACAGGAAGCGGAAACCCTTCTCGCCCGCATATATCTGCCCGTTGTTGGTCAGTCATTATCAATACAATGTTCGGTTTGGTAGCCTGAGCAGCTGCTGTAACATTTCCTAATGCAGCCAAAGCTATTGGTACGGAATAAAAAGCATGTTGTTTCATTATTATCAGTTCTATTTAAAGTCATCGTCTACTCACTTTGAGCAGGCATACAAAATACGCCATTTGCATCCAAAAGCAAGATAAATAATCGGGCAGAAAATAGAAAAAACGAACCAAATCGAATTATTTCCGTTCACCAGCATAAAATACAGTCATAAAAACACAATGTTTTTTATCTTTTGTGACTAAAACATTCATATATTTGTTTTACATTTGTGTGAATTAAACAAACAAAATTATGAGAACGTCTATCGTAACCATTGTATTAATGCTCTGTTTCAATGCACTAATCCATGCACAGACAAATCAAGACAGAGCCAAAGAGTTAAAAGAACAAGCCCAGAGTAGTCTGAGCCAAAAAGATTATATCAAGGCACGTTATCTTTTCAAAAAAGCATACGAGGCCTTTGCTGCCCGCGAAAATTATCCGCAGGCAGTGGAATGCGGTATCCAAACCAGCATCCTCTATGTCAGAGAGAACTTTTACAAAGAGGCATTTGAGCTTTGCCGGGAAATGGATCAGGTGATATGGGCAGGCGAACAAAAACAGAACAAAGCCTTTTATGATCTACGCTACCCGGTCACCAAAGAAAGGCTGCGTATGTACATGGGACTGAAAAACGCTGCACAAGCCAAAGGGCAGTTGGACAAACTGGAGGAAACGGCCAACCTTGCCAAAAACGACTCGATCAATGAGGACTTACTTTATACAAAAGCCAACTATTATTACACCTTCGGGCTTAATACGCAAGGCGATGCGTGTTTCCGTAAATTAATCAACCAATATAAGGAGAAGAAGGACTACAAAAAAGTAGACGACTGTTATAAGAACTTGATTGCCATTGCGCGTAAAGCAAATAATGCCCCACTGATGGGACGGACTTATGAAAGTTATATCGTTTGGACAGATTCGGTGAAAGCTCTCACTGCACAAGATGAATTGAATATATTAAAAAGGAAATACGATGAAAGCCAGCAAGTCATTCAGGAAAAAGACGATACGCTTTCGGCAAAACAATACATCATCATAGGATTATGCACGCTAGTCGTTATTCTCATTGTCGCTTTGGTATTGCTCGCCATCGTATGGTTACGCTTTGTCGCTGCAAACCGAAAACTCAAAAAAGGTATTCAAATAGCCAACGAACACAATGAATTGAAAACTAAATTTATCCAAAATATATCTTCCCAAATGGAGCCTACACTGAACACACTGGCAGCTTCGGCAGGCGAACTCTCCGGAAAAGCCCCCCAACAAGCTCTCCAAATGCAGGAACAGGTAGGTGCGTTAAAGAAATTCAGTGATGATATTCAAGAACTCTCTTCCTTGGAAAACTCATTAACCGAACCCTACGAAATGACCGAAGTCAACGCTAACACCTTCTGTGAAGAAATAATGGAAAAAGCAAAGCAATATATGAAACCCGGTGTTACAGCCACCGTGAATGCTCCCAAACTTCAGGTAAAGACGAACAGGGAAGAATTGGAACGCATTCTGCTTCACCTATTGAAAAATGCCGCTTATTATACCGAAGAGGGACGTATCACTCTCGACTTCAAAAAGCGCGGAGCCCATACTCATCAATTTATCATTACCGATACTGGTACCGGAATTTCCGAGGAACAACGAGAAAAATTGTTCAAGCCCTTTACCGAAGTGAAAGATCTGACAATGGGTGATGGATTGGGCTTGCCCATCTGTTCGCTGATCGCCACCAAAATGAATGGCAACCTGAGCTTGGATTCAAGTTATACAAAAGGAAGTAGATTCATACTGGAATTACATGGATAATTTATACGGGAAGAACTCATTTGTCATTTATTTTACATAGGGTTCAGTTCATTTATTTTTTATCCCCAATGTAACAACACCAAAATAACCACGCCTTATACTCTTGATAATCAATATATAGGAAAGTGCTTTTTACCTCGGTGAGGAACACCCTCTTCATCGGTGAGGAACATCCCCTTCATCGGTGAGGAAAGGGTGCTTCATCGGTGATCTCCAAGGTACTCCCCGGCACCTGGCAAATTCAATAGTTACAACCACGAAGCAATGTAAAAATATTGTCCTTCGATTTAACCAATAGAAAAGGTACGCCAACTATGAAATGAACCCCGAAAGTCGGATAAAAAACTTCCAGGGTTCACTTTTATGGCGAATCATCTGCTTACTTTTAGACAGACCTTCTATATCTTACATTTAGCGAAAAGCGATATATCTACTTTTCAAAATAACCGGATCAACGAAGTGCTTCAACTTCTTCCGGTGTCAATGGGATCTTCTTACCCAAACGGCGGGCACCGGTTTCAGTAATCAGATAATCTTCTTCGTTACGGATACCGCCAAAGTCTTTATAGGTTTCTACCTTATCATAATTAATGAAATCGGCAAACTTCTTTTCAGCTTTCCACATATCGATCAGTTCCGGTATGAAATAAATACCCGGTTCCACAGTATGTACAAAGCCAGGCTCAAGCGGGATAGCCAAGCGTTGTGACTTACGACCGAACTGCGTACTTTTAGGTTCACCATTGTAACCTACCCAAAGTTCCCCCAGATTTTCCATATCATGTACATCAAGGCCCATCATATGCCCCAAGCCATGAGGATAGAACAATGCGTGCGCTCCTTCGCGTACAGCATCTTCCGCATTACCTTTCATCAGTCCAAGCCCCTTCATTCCTTCCACCATCACACGGGCAGACAAATCATACACATCCATATAAGGTATACCCGGTCGAAGTGCTTTAACAGACTCGAGATGCATTGCATTCTGGATTTCATAAACCTCACGCTGGCGAGTGGTAAACTTCTTATCGGCAGGGATAGTAGACGACATGTCTCCGGCATACCCCATCTCCGTCTCGGCACCTGCATCAATCAGAAACAGATCGCCCGGTTTCACTTTATTACCATGATAATGATTATGCAAAGTCTGGCCATTGATGGTAGCAATAGTCGCAAACGAAAGCTCACAATTATTGGCTTCTGCCACGCGGTTCATCTCAGCAACAACTTCATATTCATACATGCCCGGACGAAGCACCTTAGTAGCCGTAATATGCATATCAGCTGTTACGTTGCATGCACGTTCTATCTCAGCAATTTCTTCAGCGGATTTATAATTACGTTGGCTGACAATCGCACGGATAAAAGGTACAGAGCCTTCCTGACGAGATGGAGGTATTCCCAGCCAATCCATCAATTTCAGCTTATGTTCGGCACGATAAGGAGGCAGATAGTGGATAGCCTCCCCCTTTTGCACACACTGATGCAGATAATCCACAATTGCAGCGGACGGCAATGTATGTTTAACTCCTACAAGCTCACTTTTCTCCTTCAATGTTGGCTGAACACCCATCCAGACGACATCATCAATCGTCAATTCATCACCAAAAATAATTTCTTTATCATTGTCTATATCAATTATAGCAGAAAGGCCGGCAAACCGAAGACCGAAATAATAAAGGAAGGTAGAATCCTGACGGTAACGGAAAGTATTACTTTCATAATTTAGCCCACAATCGTCATTACCCAGAAATAACAACACTCCGGAGCCTAATTTCTCTTTCAGCAGGGCTCGGCGCTGCACATAGGTTTCTTTGCCAAACATAATGTTCTATTTTAAAGTTAATGCAACAAAGATACAGAAATTAGTGTTATACTAATAAAAATAATCCGTGTAATCTGTATTATCTGTGGTTAAAAAACTACTTTTGCAGCGAGAAACAATAGGAAATAAAACAGAAAACGTATGGCTCAAGGTTCCCGTCAAATACAATCTCAGGCGCAACAGCAGATTCAAACGCTATCACCACAACAAATCCTGGTAGTTAAACTATTGGAACTACCGGCTGTTGAACTGGAAGACCGCATACATGCCGAACTGTTAGAAAATCCGGCACTTGAAGAAGGCAAAGAAGATTCATCCACCGATGAATTGAGCGAAAGCACTCCCTCCGAGACTGAATCCGAAGGAGGTGACAACGACTATGACTCTTTGGGTGACTATCTGTATGAAGACGACATACCCGATTACAAATTACAAGAAAACAACCGTTCGAAAGGTGAACAACCGGAAGAAATTCCTTTCTCCGATGCCATCTCCTTTTACGAAATACTCCAAGAGCAATTGGGTGAACGAAAACTCACGGAACATCAACGCGAACTGGCGGAATATCTCATAGGATCATTGGACGATGACGGACTGCTCCGCAAATCACTTGAAAGCATTTGTGACGAACTGGCAATCTATGCTGGAGTTGACACTACTGAAATTGAATTGGAAGAAGTCTTACATATAATCCAAGATTTCGATCCGGCCGGACTAGGCGCGCGCAATTTAAAGGAATGTCTATTGATCCAACTGCACAGGAAAATAAAAGTGGGGAAGTCAGATCCGATATTGATGCTTGAAATTAGAATCATCGAGGATTGTTACGAAGAATTCACCCGCAAACATTGGGATAAGATCATAAAGAAATTAGGATGCAACGAAGATCACTTTAACGCTGCAATAGCCGAAATCACCAAGTTGAACCCACGGCCGGGAGCATCTTTAGGTGAAGCTATCGGGCGCAATTTGCAACAGATCGTACCCGATTTCATTGTAGATACTTACGATGATGGCAATATTAACATTAGCCTGAACAATCGTAATATACCCGAACTCCGTATGAGCCGTGACTTCACGGAAATGGTTGAAGAGCATACGAGAAACAAGGCCAACCAATCAAAAGAAGCCAAGGAAGCCATGATGTTCCTGAAACAAAAGATGGATGCGGCGCAGGGATTCATTGACGCTGTAAAACAGCGCCAAAACACACTGATGACAACCATGCAAGCGATAGTCGACTTGCAACACTCTTTCTTTCTTGAAGGTGACGAATCATTACTCCGCCCGATGATTCTTAAGGATGTGGCGGAACGTACCGGACTGGACATCTCAACAATTTCTCGTGTGAGCAACAGCAAGTATGTCCAAACCAATTTCGGTATTTATCCACTAAAATTCTTTTTCAGTGATGGATATGTCACCGAGGACGGTGAAGAGATGTCCGTACGCGAGATACGTAAAATCCTTAAAGAGTGTATCGACAATGAAGACAAGAAGAAACCACTTACCGATGATGAATTAGCTGACATTCTGAAAGAAAAAGGATA
>OODP01000938.1_pt1 | contig 21038 bp, 15 predicted proteins | sample 1671011 | NCBI WGS metagenome assembly OODP01 (sample SAMN06348113, study PRJEB24527) | human gut metagenome | biome: human gut; feature: ankylosing spondylitis patient; material: feces | host: Homo sapiens | place: China | collected 2015-10
TAGCTCAGTTGGTTAGAGCAACAGACTCATAATCTGGAGGTCCTAGGTTCAAGCCCTAGATGGCCCACCGGTAAAATCCCCATAAGCAGCAGTTTATGGGGATTTTTCTTTGGTTTGAAATTTTCTGATTATGACGAAATTGGCATAAAATCACCTTGAAATGCTTCATTGTTGACCTATTGTTGACCCTTGGAAAATCATATTGTAGCGGCTTTTTCTATTCACATAAAAAAACTCCTTATGCATAGGCAGTCCATTCGCAAATAAATATTGCTATTTATTTGATTATAAGTAACAAAAGCTCTATATTTGTTATCTGTATAACTATAGACGTCTCCATTAAGGTTTATCTTTAAAGCAGCTTCCAATTATTATACACCAAATTATATTTATGGGGGGAATATCCTGATTTCAAACATATAGCAGATTTACGTTGAACTTATAAATATATACGTCATGAAAACATTCAGATTTATTGGAATGACCTTATTAATGGCCACGTTTATTGCGAACTTTATTGCTTGTTCTAAAGAAAAAGTAATTGAAGAGCCACCTCAAAAGCCTGTTATCAAAACGGCATTTAACGGATATGTGCAGAAAGGACCCTATATAAACGGTTCATCAGTAACAATTACCCTATTGGACGACCAACTCGGTCAAACGGGTACTGTCTATTCCACAAGAATAGCAGATAACTCAGGAAGCTTTGAAGAAAGAAATATCGAACTTATTTCTCCCTTTGCCGAATTAAAAGCAGACGGCTATTATTTTAATGAGGTAGAAGGAGATGTATCGAACGCTCCACTTTCCTTGTATGCACTGGCTGATATCAGCGATACCAGTTCTGTCAATATAAACATTCTAACTCATCTAGAATACCCCCGTGTAAAATATTTAGTGAAAAAAGAGGGAATGAGTTTCACCAATGCAAAAAAGCAAGCAAGAAAAGAAGTTTTGAATATTTTTGGAGGCAACCCTGAAAACGATATGCCATCTGAACAACTCAGTCTAAACAGTGATGCCATCCTATTGACAATCTCGTCTATTATTCAAGGACGGCTAAGTACGGGTAAAGTTTCGGAATTGCTTGCCGGTATAAGCTCAGATATACAGACTGATGGAAAACTAGACAACCAAGCCTTGGGTTCGCAACTTGCCGACAATGTTGCCTATCTTGACATTGATGAAATACAATCCAACTTAATCAAAAAGTACAGTGAGTTAGGCGTAGAGTACTCTATTACTACAGAGGATTTAAACAAATGCATTCAGGACTTTAACGCAAATACCGATTATCAACGTACCTTATTCGTCACCTATCCCCAGATGGGCCAATATGGAATCAATCTTCTTGCCGATGAAGTTACTACAGTCTCGGACAGAAGTGATTATTCATTGTGCGCCGATGTGCCCGCTGGAATAAAACTGAAAGTCATTATTAAGGGAGGCTCCCGAACCGAAAAGAAATTCAGATTGGGCGTATGGGGAGGCTTTTATGTAGGCACACAAGATAATTGGATGGTCAGCTCTTTCAACGAAGAGATAGGTGGAAATATATTAACTTCCATCGAAAGCGGCAGGTCTTGTGATCTTAAAATTATGCTTAGTGGTGAATACGATATCATATTAGAGTATTATGAGAACGGAGCAACCGAACCGACCAAGGTAAAACAAGTAAAAATAAAAGATTAGATAACTAAGGTAGCAGCCTAACTTCTATCGGATAATTACTCTTTATCGATGAGAAAGGCAGCTTTTGTTTGTATCTGCTGTCTTTCTTTTATTATTTTTGCAAAGTATTCACTAAATAATAAGACCGATGAAAACAAAATGGATTCTCACAGCCTTGATATTAGCAGGCTCAATTGCTTCATGCCAATCGGGTAAAAAGGCAGATACCCAAACACAACTGACAGGTAACCCCATTATCGAAGGATGGTATGCCGACCCGGAAGCAATTATTTACGATGACACTTACTGGATTTATCCTACGTCCAGCAATGGTGCAATGAAAGCTACTTATTTTGATTGCTTCTCTTCGAAAGACCTTGTCAACTGGGAGAAGCATGCGTGCATTCTCGATACGGCAACCGTCAGTTGGGCCTCAAAAGCTCTATGGGCCCCTGCCGTACTGAAGAAAGACAATAAGTATTACTTCTTCTTTTCTGCAAACGATATCCACCAGGGAGATGTAGGCGGCATTGGAGTAGCCGTCAGCGACCGTCCGGAAGGACCGTATAAGGATTTAGTCGGCAAACCATTGATCAGCGACATTGTGAACGGGGCACAACCCATCGACCAGTTTGTATTCAACGACAACGGCAATTACTACATGTACTACGGAGGCTGGGGACATTGTAACATCGTTCGTTTAAAAGACGACTTCACACAGATCATACCATTCGAAGACGGAACCATGTACAAAGAAGTTACGCCCGAACATTACGTTGAAGGACCGTTCGTATTTAAGAAAAACAATAAATACTATTTCATGTGGAGCGAAGGCGGCTGGACAGGTCCCGACTATTCAGTAGCATATGCTATCTCCGATTCTCCATTCGGCCCTTTTGAACGAATCGGCAAAATATTGGAACAAGATCCTAATATCGGTACGGGTGCAGGACATCACTCTGTCATACAGATTCCGGGTACCGAAGAATATTATATCGTTTACCATCGTCATCCGCTGAATGATAAAGAGGGCACTCACCGTAACGTTTGCATCGACCGCATGACTTTCGACGAGAACGGATTTATAAATCCTGTAAAACTCACTATGGAAGGGGTTGAAGCAAAACCATTAAAATAATAAAGTAATGGGATAGCTTTCAAAACAGGGAATCGCGTTTATTATAACAGACCACGATGGTCATTCAAACAGCAATCATAACCATCTAAATAATGCAATAGAAATGAGATACAACAGATGGCTATTTCCGATGTTCTTTCTTGCGTTCATGGCTTGCCATGACGCAAGAAGACAAGTAGCGTCTTCAATAGTATCGCCTGATTCCACCACCCTCTCCACGAAGACAGATTCCTTACAAACAGCCTCTCTTCCAGCCCAAATCAAAAGCCGTACCGCCTTGTACCTTGATTCACTCGGATTGAAAAATATACGGGAAGCCGACAGTACGATTGTGATAAAACTGATGTATGCCACGCCTGATAATTTCACCGGAGAGATTCTTTACAGCGATCTCAAAGAAGCTTACCTGCATGAAGACGCCCTGCAATCTCTACTGCTTGCACAACAACGGCTAAAAGAACGGCATCCCGAATACCGCCTGATCGTTTATGACGCAGCCCGACCAATGTCTGTTCAGAGAAAAATGTGGAACAGAGTGAAGGGAACGTCAAAGAACATTTATGTATCCAATCCTGCACACGGAGGAGGATTGCACAATTACGGACTTGCCGTCGATGTCAGCATCATCGATAGCAACAATGTAGTTCTGCCGATGGGAACGGAAGTAGACTATTTCGGTGCCGAAGCCCATATCACCCAAGAAGCAATGCTGGTTAAAAACGGAAAAATCAGCCCGGAAGAACGGAACAACCGGCTATTGCTAAGAGAAGTAATGAAAGAAGCCGGATTCCGGGCATTAAACAGCGAGTGGTGGCATTTCAACCGATGCAGCCGCGAAGATGCCTTACGGAAATACAAGCTGATAAATTAGACCTATCTATAAACCCATAAAATTAATTTAGGATGAAAAAAAGATATGCTTTACTATTCGTTTTCCTGATAGTGTGTTGGGTTGGGTCAGTAGCCCAAAAAACGACCGACCGGGTTCATACCCTCTCTTTCCTGGCAGGCTACAGCAATATCCTGGAGGGAACTTCAGGACTTACCAGGCAAATACATAGCTATGAAAGAGAACTATCCGAAGGAGTCAGCTGGGATGTCGGTTACTATTTTCATCCTATAAAAATTATGGGAATAGGACTTTTATATTCAGGCTTTTCTTCAAAAGGAAGCCATGAAGAAGGCAGCGATCATGTACATACACATTACATAGCACCACAAGTCGGACTTTATTGTTACGAGAATCGATACTTCTTTATCCGTTTAAGTATCGGAGCAGGTTCAATGATTTATCGTAATGACAGTAAAGTTTTCGGGAAAAGCAGGCTTGTCCGAGGATCGTCCGCGGCATGCAATGCAGGAGTAAACGCCACATTAAAACTAACCCGGCATTGGAATTTAGAAGCTAACGTACAATATATACATGCACATATTAAAGAGGTTACCTCCCTATACCATGGTAAGGAAATTACTGTGGAATTCAATGACGATCCACTCTCAGTAAGCAGATTAAATCTATCAGCGGGTATCTCCTATAGCTTTTAATTTTAAAACCATAGAATCATGATAAGAAAATATATACTCATACTTCTCTCGGCAATCTTCTGTCTGGGTTGCGAAGAAGATAGGACGGTGGACACAACCGTTATGCCTGAGATCAGCAATGTAGGTGCTGATACTTTCGGTTGCCTCATAGATGGTTGGTTATATGTAGGAGGAAGGTACGGAGCCTTCTTCCTTTCAATACCAACGAAAGAATATTCTATTTCATTCTGTTATAATGAATACACAAAAGTAATGGACGTAAAAGTATTAACGAGCTGGGATAAAGCCATCCGGTTTACGATACAATCACCGAAAGAAGGAGAAGAAAGCATATTCTCCAACGTCCGGTTCGGCAATCAAGAACTGGAAGACGGCACTGTCCAAATCACCCGGTTCGACAAGCAACAGCAGATCATTAGCGGTACCTTCAGTGGCGGCAGGATCACTCACGGACGCTTTGATACTCATTATACAACTTATACAACCAACAATTAGCCTTCTCGCAACCAATGATAAATCTCTCACAGTCCACACTGGACTTTATTCGCCTACATGCCCACGATGACATTCACACGCTGGCATTGCAAGCTGCCCGTTATCCGGACATAGATATGCCGATGGCCATTACCCAAATAGCAGGGAGACAGATCGCTGCATACAAGATCCCTTCCTGGCAAAAGAACGAAAATCTTCTTTATCCCCGCCACCTTTCGCTGGAACAATGTTCTTCGGAAATAACAGCACGTTATAAAGCTTCATTGATCGAAGGAAATTCGTTAGCCGATCTCACCGGAGGATTCGGAATAGATTGTGCCTTCCTATCCCCTAAGTTTCAAAAAGCTACATACGTAGAGCGGCAAAAGGAACTTTGCGAAATAGCCGCACACAATTTCCCCCTATTAGGGCTACAACATATCACTATATATAATGATGACAGCGTAAGCCATTTACAACAGATGGAACCGGTAGATTGTATCTTTATCGATCCTGCCCGGAGAAACGAACATGGCGGCAAAACTGTCGCCATCTCCGACTGTGAACCGAATGTGGCCGAACTCGAAAAACTATTGCTGGAAAAGGGACACAAGGTCATCATTAAATTATCTCCGATGCTCGACCTGACATTAGCATTGAGAAATATGCAGCATACCCGGGAAGTACATATCCTCTCGGTCAACAATGAATGCAAAGAACTTTTATTAATCTTGAGCAAAGAGCCGAAAACGGAAATCCCCATCTTCTGTATCAATCTCACCGTTAAAGAGCAAACTTCATTTGTTTTTACCCGTGAGAAGGAACAGATTTCGGAATGTACCTATACAGAAACCGTCGGAACCTATCTCTACGAACCCAATGCATCTATCCTCAAAGCCGGTGCATTTCGAAGCATCGCCTCTTCATTCAATGTGAAAAAGCTACATCCCAACAGCCACCTCTATACCTCGGACGAATATGTAAAATGCTTTCCCGGCCGTATTTTCCTTGTAACCGGACAATGCTCCTTCAATAAAAAAGAAATAAAGAGGATGCTCGGGGATATAAAGAAAGCCAATATTACAGTCCGTAATTTCCCTGCAACAGTGGCGGAAGTCCGGAAGCGCACCCAGTTATCCGAAGGAGGAGAGGTATACTTATTTGCTACTACTCTAGCCAACGAACAGAAAATACTGATAAGGTGCAGTAAAATCCAAGAAAACTTAGCAACCGAGAACTAGCAGAAAATAAAGAGCTTATAACCAAGCAATTGCTAATCATGAAAGTCTTGCTTATCGGACATTAAAGGTCAACGCGATAAGTATTAATAGCCAGCACGCTAACCATTAATATTCAACGCGCTAATCATTAATGTCCAATACGTTGGATATAGATACCCATTGTGACAGGTAACTACAGCTAGTAAAAACAGCATTTATTGTTATCCAGTTGAATGAGAACAAACACCTGTAAAATTATAAACCAACACATAATTCAGCCTTAAATATAATTTTTATCACAAAACATACCTAGAAACTAATAATATTGATTATATTTGTAAAAATTCACTTATTGTTATACACATAAAACAAAACTTATGAAAAAAGTACTACTTCAAAAGATCCTAAGTACAGGACTATTTCTCTTATTCGTAACATCCCTGTTGGCAGACGTGCCTGTAACTCCTAGACAAAAAGTTTTAAAACGTTGCAACAAAAGCGAGTCTATAGCGACGGCCCAGAAGAACAAAAGAATGGGTCGTGTTGAATTAAACGCTATAACACGTACATCTGCGCGATATAAGACACCGAATGAAACAGTTGTGGAATACCCGGACAGCATGATCGTATTTACTCCTGATGGTATAAAAACGTACATCACCAAATTCGAATACGATGATAACAACAAACTGACCCATTTGGAAGAATTCAGACAATCAGATCTCGATAATACCTGGATACCGACAAAAGAGCAGATTGTCAGATACGATGAAGCCGGACTAGCCGTATATAATGAGTTCTACGAACTGATAAAAGAAGTATGGACAGGTACCAAAAAAGCTGCTTTAGAATATGACGAATATGGCAACATAGTCTATCAAGAACAATTCTACTGGAATGCCACTGACGGCAAATGGATGAACAACCAAAAAGAAAGCTCTTCCTACCGCCCGGACGGGAAACTCATTTCGGAAGAAGGTTATTATTGGGGAGAAGATGGCTGGTTCGGAAGTTTTAAAGACATCTACGAATACAACGAATTGGGGCTTGTAACCAGATATAATGAATGGGAATGGGAAGATGATGAATTTATTGAAAGCTTCTACTACATTTGCGAATATGATGCCATCAAACCTTTACTTCTGAAAATAAGAACGGAATATGAGCTGGACTACGCCACAAACGAATTTTCAGCTACCGCAAAAGGAACTTTCACTTACGATGCGAATGATGAACTTGAAATGGCATTTTGGCAAGAGTCAGAAGACGGTGAATGGGTAAACGATCAGAGAATAATATACGAACACATCAATGGGAAAATGACCCTGGAGGAAGGATATGGCTGGGAAGACGGTGATTGGGGATTTTCACAAAGATGGGAAGGTGAATACGATGCTGAAGGCCGTGAAATAAAATCCCGCTTTTATTATCCTGATAATACCACCGGGACACCTCTGTTAAGTTCGGTATACACCCATGAGTACGATACGAACGGAAATCAAACCCTCTATCAGATAGAATCGATCCCATACGGTAGTTCAACACCGGAACTGATCCTTATGCAGAAAGAAATTACCGAATATGACGAAGCTTCCCGTAACACGCTACATGAAGTATACGGGTATGATATGGAAGAAGCAGAGTTCATTGGCGTGATAAAAGAGATATTTGAATACACAGGACATGAAAATGACGTGGCAAATTATGAAAGCTATGTTTGGGGAGACAAAGGTTGGACACCTGCAACAAAAGAAGTCGGTACTTATGACAACAATAATCTTTTAAAAGAAATAGTCCGTTCAGAAGGTGATGCAACAACCGGCAAATGGGTAGAGGGTTCTAAATATCAGTTCACTTACAATGAAAATAGCAACCTGCTCCGTGAAGATTATTTCGTTTCAAACGGAATGAAAGGCTGGATAGCCGATTCTTACCTCATATATTATTATCCGATTGAAACAGGAATTCAAACCAATAATCAGTCAACCCGCCTGAATATTCAGGTTAACCAAAAATTACTTACCGTTTCAAACCTAAAAGGCTACGAGTCGATACGGATTCATAACATTAACGGACAAATGGTGCAAAATGCGAAATCTCAAGGAAATACATTCTCAATAGCATTACCCCAAGGTGTTTATATCATTTGCGTGGGGAATGAAACAATGAAAGTCTCGATAAAATAAAAGATTAGAAAAGAAAACTGATCAATAAAGGAGATATTATGACAGTTGGAAGGATGCTATGCAGAGATAAAAAAAACAGAAAACACTGAAACAAAAGCTTTGTATAGTCTCTTTAAAGTATTGCACGCAGAGAACGAGAATCTAGTGAGCATTCACTCTTGTAACGTTTCTCTACGTGCAATGTCTTATTTTTCTTCTTTATTTTATGCCGGCTTCGTACTTCCCGTACCAGTGGTTTGTGGTTTGATATCTTCCTTTGGAATAGTAGACTCATTGCCGTCGCGCATTGCCATGTAATGAGGAGACATAATCTCCACATCTGCCTCAGCAAACTTATCCTGAATATTCTGAAGCAGATCCGAATGAATCTGTGTCAATTTATCCGCCTCTTTAATATAGGCATTAATCTGATAGACCGGATACCAGTCCTGCAAGGAGGTCTCCAGAACGAACGGTTCCGGGTCGGCTGACACACCTTCGGTAGCCAAGGCAGAATCGATCAGCAACTGATGCACCTTCCTCCAAGGCACATCGTAACCGATGCTGACCTCCGTATGAATAATCAGACCGTAAGTGCGTGCGGACGAGCTATAATTCACAGTGTGCGAAGACATGATAAATGAGTTCGGAATCGTCACCAGTTCATTCTTCGGAGTTTTGATACGAGTCACCAATGCCGTCTTCTCAATCACATTACCTGTGGTGTCATTCAGCTTGATACGGTCGCCCAGCTTAAACGGACGCATATAAGTAATGACAAGCCCCGCCATAATATTTCCGATTACCGTACTCGATCCCAACGAAACAATCAAACCGACAAAGACAGAAATGCCCTTAAAAATATCCGAATCCGCGCCCGGCAGGTAAGGATAGATCATGGCAATCATGAAAGCGTAAAGCAGAAAACGAAAAATGTGGAAGGTGGGAAGTGCCCAATCCGGATAGAATCCCGTAATCTTCAAATGCCCGGAATCGATCTCCGTGGCAAGATAACGCAATCCCTTCACCAAATATTTCACAGCATAATAAATGATGATGATGGTGAAGAGATTCGGTATATATTCCACAATCCCCCAAAATATGCTTTTAACCGGGTTCCAGATATATGAAAAGATAGTATAGGCAAGATCTTTCGTCTGCGGAAAGATGGAAAACAGTAAAGGCACAGTAATCAACAACTGCAGCAACATGACGACGTACCGTCCTATATTAGCGAGGAATATAAGCAAGTTAACCTGCTTCTGCGTATCGAGCAATTGATAATTCTGAATGGAAATCGGCTTCAGTTTCGTATCTTTCAGCTTCTGGATACGTACTTTCAGTTTTCTGTACAGCCAGCTGGTGAGCCAGAACAAAAGATACTGTCCAGCCAACACAAGAATGAAATAAAGTATCCGCTTACCCAGCTGCCACGCACTATGTTCTTCTTTCAGCTCCTTCAATTTCTGCACGATGACCTGCCGTTCCTTAGCAGCTAACTGATCGCGCGAACAATTCGCCCAAAGGCCGTCCTGATCGGTAAAAGAAACAATTACTTTATTACCATACATGATATCTGTAACGATATCCGTACTTTCGATATATACCGAATCGGGATTCAGATTAAAACGCTTACCCAGTTCCTCGATAGCGTCAGCATCCATCTGCGCACGTTGTTGCGGAGTATATCCGCCCCTCTTTGCATAAAGATAGAACAACGTATCGCCTGTGACCACTACCGGCACTCCCGGAGTAAGGGCTCTCAAAGAATCGATGCGTTGCATCTGCTTCGCCTGTTTCAAAGAGTCAGCGGCATCCGCCTGATATTTCAGCAACTCTATCTCCATCCGCATATTTGCCTCATTCAATTTTGCAGCAGCCAGTTCATTCCTCACACGGGCAATACCTATCGTATCAGAATCGGGAACAACGGGAATTATGATCGTATCGGGGACAGATGTCTTGACGGTATTCTGCGCTGATACACCCACCGCAAGCAGCAGACAGATGAACAAAATACTTAAGAATCGGTTATTTTTCATACTAAACAAGTTTTGATTTTAGATAAACGTGCCAAACATACACAATGTTTTTGATATGGCAATCAGTGTAAATCATTATCTTTGCGCAGAGTTTACAGAAAAGGACAAAAAGATGGATATATTACTTCTTATCGGAGGGCTCATCCTCATTCTAATAGGTGCAAACGGTTTGACGGACGGTGCTGCTTCCATTGCCAAACGCTTTCGGATTCCTTCTATCGTCATCGGACTAACCATCGTAGCATTCGGAACATCGGCACCGGAGCTGACCGTCAGTATCTCTTCCGCCTTGAAAGGAAGTGCAGACATCGCTATCGGAAACGTGGTGGGGAGCAATATCTTCAATACTCTGATGATCGTAGGTTGCACGGCACTCGTCGCTCCCATTGTCATCACCAGCAACACGTTGAAGAAGGAGATCCCGCTCTGTATTCTTTCCTCCATTGTACTGTTGATATGTGCCAACGATGTATTCTTGGACGGGGCTTCCCGCAATGTCCTCAATACCACCGATGGCCTGTTGCTACTTTGTTTCTTCGCCATCTTCATGGGTTATACATTTGCCATCTCGAGCCATCCGGACAGCGGCAGCCAGCCGGAAGAGATACGGGTGTTACCTGTCTGGCGTTCCACACTCTACATCATAGGCGGACTTGCCGGTCTGATTTTCGGAGGACAATGGTTTGTCGATGGAGCCAGCAACATCGCTCGCAACTTGGGAGTAAGCGAATCGATTATCGGGCTGACTTTGGTTGCCGGAGGAACTTCTTTACCGGAACTGGCTACCTCGGTTGTGGCAGCATTGAAAAAGAATCCGGAGATAGCAATCGGCAATGTCATCGGCAGCAACCTTTTTAACATATTCTTCGTATTGGGTTGCAGTGCTTCCATCACCCCGCTCGGACTGAACGGAATCACTAATTTCGACTTGCTGACACTTGTCGGTTCGGGAATGCTTTTATGGTTATTGGGTCTATTCTTCGGAAAACGCACCATTACCCGCATAGAAGGGAGCATATTAGTACTTTGCTACATAGCTTATACGGTGATATTGATTCTTAATATCTAAAGCATTCACGATTATAAAAAGAGGCACCTCGACTTATGAGGTACCCCTGAAAATGTAATGTTATGTTCGCCCGAATCCACAAAGATGAAGCCTATTTACCTTCAGGAGTTGCTTCAATTACAACAAATAACATCCGAGCGTAATACACAGATCACTGTTCATCGCTTTCCCGTAGGAAGAATGTACCTTTAGGAATCCGGCCGAATAAGAAACACGGAGGAAATAGTCTTTGATTTGAAATTCCGACCCCAGCCGTATACCGAAATCGAAACGGTTGTAACCCACGAACTGCCCATTCTGGAATGATTGGTCTTTGAATACATTAGATATCCGTTCTTCATTGCTTTCTCCGGTTGGCTCCCAAACAGCCGTACCCTTTCCGTTAATTCCACAATTCAGATATACTCCTCCTTTAAAAATAAATCTGGCTTGTGAACTTTCGTTTCCGATTTGGGTTACATGTCCAAACATAAAGGGAACTTCTAAGCAGTTCATTTTAGTTCTCAATTCCTTTATGGCTGTTCGGTCTGACAGAAACCCTGACATATTATATCCTTTATACACATAGTAAATTCCGGTTTCATACATAAGCCCCGACCTTTTCTTTGGGAAAAAGTCCACGGTTACTCCGGCTCTTTCCATCATATCGGTAGAGTTATAGACATCATCGGAGATAATTCCGTTTATACCACCTCCTACTTCAAGTCCGACTTTGACTTGAGCCCGGACACCTGCCAAGAGCAGCAAAGAGAAAACAAAAAGAATAGTTCGTTTCATATATATTATATTTTGGTTATACCACAAAATTAATTAATCTGATTGTAAAACGCAACAGATTGTATACAAATTATCACTGTTATCCAACAATATATTCTCCCACTTAAGCCTGTCTAAATTTTACTCAAGATTTTATCGACCATGCTTTAGAATAGAGATTTAAACAGGCCTAAGATTACAAAGCCTAACTAGTGCTTCTCATATTTGCGTTTATATGCAAATAAAACAATTTCCAAAAGCAACAAGATCACTAATTCTCCTATACAATATTGATATAACAGGGAGATTGCCGGGAAATGGGATTACAAAGGCAGCCGTATCTAGTTAAACAACCAAGAAATATTTCCTTCCAACATGGACGGCAGACCATACACAACCAAACAATGAGAAAGCATTGGGTTTCTACTCCGCAAGTACGCCTAGTTAAATGGATGTTTACAGTTGCTTTTGTTACACTGGATGGCGAGGAATCGGTAGAAAGACTGATTTATTCAAGAAATAAATGAGATTCGTCATTCATATTTCAAAATCTTTTTCAACGGCATGAACACACGTTCTATTAGTCTCAAATCCTCCGTAATGATATCGGCACTCCCTTTCATTTCTCGAACAATGGGCAACTCCTTTCCGTAATTTGTACGCATTCCATCTGGCAAATATACTTCCACCACATATTTGCCGTCAGCTCCGGGCAAAGGTGAAACTGATTGTACATTTCCGCTTATATAACCGAATTCCTGATCAGGATAATTGTTCAATCGTATCAGAACCCGCTGGCCAGATTTCACCTTACCCGATCCTTGTAAGGGAAGCAACGCCTTACCCATCGGACGGGAATTTCCAAAAGGAGCCACCACAAATACTGTCATATTCGACTCCACATACTGGTTGCTGCTCCACACGCTCATTAATGTGACTTTGCCAGCTACCGGAGCAACCAACAGATAATGCTGTTCCCAAGAAGTCAGTCCAACAGAAAGTTGTTCGGTAGCATTTTTGAGTTCTATCCTATGCTTCTGTTCTTCTTCTGTAGCTTGCCTGTGTACATCCAGTAAATTTTCTTTATCCTGCCCTATTTGCATTGCAATCTGCGTCAATGACATTTTTGAAGCCTCCCGGGATTGCAGACTTTGCAAATAATCCTTTCCCGATTGGTCAAACTCAGCAGGAACTATCGCATTGCAATCGTAAAGCAATGAATCACGTTGATACAACTTATGTGCCAACACTTGTTCTTTTTCCTGCAATTGATATTGCTTGCTGGCTAAATGATAATAGGTTTGCTGCTTCCGTAACCGCTCTTCACCACTGAATATTTTACGTTGATAATAATTTTGTTCCGCAAAACGAATGTAATCACTCAATGCAGAAATGAATGAAGCATATGCCGCTTGGCACTCCCCTAATCGCAAACGTATATCAGTAAACAAAACTTTTCCTGTTTCTAACGAGTAACCAGCTTCTGCCCATTCTTTCATTTTCTCTTTCAGTAATAATACATCTTTTGTGAATGCGGCATTTTCTATTATTCCCAAAGGAGTACCTTGTTTTACAATCTCCTCATTTTTTATAAATAGCTCGGCCACCCTTCCGGCTGTACGTGCCTGCACATAAGCGGGAGGATTCTCCATACTCAGGGTGATTTCAGCTTGTATCGTATCCGGATATTTAAACAAGTAACTACCAAAAAGCAATGCTGCAATCACACAGAAAAGAACAGTTATCCCCCAGCGAAGAATCCAGGGAGATATTTTGTTCATTACTTGTTGAACGTCCTCACTGCGAAGTTCTACATTCCTATATTCCGCATCCTTTTTATCCATCAATTCCCCAATTCTAATTGATTTTTTACCAATTGATAATACAAGCCTTTTTTCAGAGTTAACTCTTGATGAGTCCCTTCTTCTACAATATACCCCTGATCAAGCACCACTATTTTATCTGCATCTCGTACCGTACTCAAACGATGAGCCACTACCACTACCGTCTTCCCTTCGTAGAAATCCCGAAGATGCTCCATGATTTCTTTCTCATTGTTGGCATCCAATGCATTCGTAGCCTCATCAAAAAATAAATATTCAGGATTCTTATATACAGCCCTCGCAATCAGGATACGTTGCCGCTGTCCCTGGCTGATGCCGTTCCCTTCCATCCCTATCTTCGTATCAAAGCCTAATGGCAAAGAATTGACAAACTTTCCTATATTTGCTACTGTCACAGCATGGCGTAACCGCTTTTGGTCTATCTCTTCGTCACCAACAGCAATATTTTGAGCGATAGATTCTGAGAAGATAAAACCATCTTGCATCACCGAACCTGTTTTGGCACGCCATAAATGTGGGTTAATAGTATCCAAGGGGGATTCACCAACCTTCACTTCCCCCATATTGGGAAGGTAAAAACCGAGCATTAACTTCACAAGGGTAGTTTTCCCACTACCGCTTGCTCCCACGATCGCTGTCACTTTCTTTTCAGGTATCACCAGATTGATATCTTTCAACACATAATTCCGATCCGCCCCATCGTAACTAAATGATAAATTCTCTATCCATATATCTTTATGCTCGGGCAAACGAGTTAATTTGGAAACAATCTCTTGCTCTTCGTCTGTCTTCCCATGCACCTCGTTCAAACGTTCAAGGCTGATTTTTGTATCTTGCAACTGCTGAGCAAATCCGATGAACGAACTGACGGGAGCGCTCAATTGTCCTATAATATAAGTCAGAGACATCATCATACCCAGAGTCATTTGTCCGTCAACTACGGCTTTCGCAGCTATAAAGGATATCACAATGTTGGTAGTCTGGTTAAAAAAGACAGATCCCGTCTGTTGTACCTGTCCCAATGCAAGTCCTTTTACACTAATCTTAAACAACCTCACCTGAATACGCTCCCATTGCCACCGTTTCTGTTTCTCACAATTGTTCAATTTGATCTCCTGCATTCCTGTTACTATCTGGATCAGATTACTTTGCTCGCCCGCTGCTTGTGCAAATCGCCGGATATCGAGTTCACGCCGATACTTCATAAACAATAATATCCAACAAACATACAATGTGTTCCCCAACAAAAAGATACCCAGAATTAACAAATCATAGTACGCCAGCACAAAAGCGAAAACAAAGAAATTGAGAAAGGAAAATAAGGTAGTTATGGACGATCCTGTAAGGAAAGACTCGATGCGGTTGTGATCGCCAATACGCTGCATGATGTCCCCCAACATTTTTGTATCAAAAAAACGTATGGGAAGTTTCATCAATTTGGCAAGGAAATCGGATATCAATGAGATATTAATGCGGGTATTCATATGAAGCAGTATCCAGCTGCGAATAAACTCCACCGAAAGTTGTGAAACGAAAATCACAAGTTGGGCAACAAGAATCAAAGTAATAAAACTTATATTACCATCCCGTATGCCGACATCAACCAATGACTGCGTTAGAAACGGAAAGATAAGTTGTAGAACGCTTACTGTCAACATGCCCAATGCCAGTTGTACCAATTGCGATTTATATGGAGATAGATAACGAGCAAAAAACCACAGGCTTTTCTTTCCTTTTTCCTCCGGTTCATCTTCCCGATCATAAAATTCTACCCCCGGCTCTAAAGCCAATAACACTCCCCGACACACTACTTCTCCTTTGATAGACAACCAACACTTTGCAAATGCCTTCTCTTCATATACCACCAATTGGCTTCCCGGATCGGCTATGTAAAAACGTATCCCTTTTCTAGTTTTCCTTATACGGTAACATACCACAAAATGATTCTGGTTCCAATGTAGGATACAGGGTAACGGAACGTTTTCAACCAAATCCTGCAAAGTGGATTTTGCTCCGACAGTACGAAAACCGATGGATTCGGCAGCATCACTAATTCCCAACAATGATACCCCATCACGGGAAAGGAAGGAACGCGCACGGAGTGTCTGCAAAGAATAGCTTTTGCCGTAGTACTTAGCGATCATTCGCAGGCAGGTTGGGCCACAGTCCATGGCATCAAGTTGTTGGTAAAAGGGGAAATTATTCTTTATCTCCATCACTAGAACTTTCATTATTAATATAACTTATGTACTTTTTTATCACCATTTTTCAAATACACAGCCGAATGTTCCTCCACGTTAATCGGGAATGGACAATTATAGAAAGCATTCAGCCTCTCCCATCCTCCAAACGAATAATATCAAAGCGATCTTTCAAATGCCCCTCTCTGTTTTGCCATCGTATAATTTTAAACGTCCACTGCCCCTTGTTAATATAGTTCAAATAAGCATCATCCGGAAAAGCCCCACACAAATCACGTAACCTAAATAAGAGAATATTTCTTCCTATAGTAGACAATAATCATTTGCAAACAAGTTGGTTCACAATTCATCACACCATGTTGGCTACTAAAAAAAAATATTTCATAGATTATCTTTAATCTAATCGTTATTACCTTCCTCAATCACGAACACTTTTATAACGAATGACTAAGTGAATAATGGTTATAATTAGTATCCTAAATGTAATCGCAAACGACAACCTATAAATGAAATTATTCGTCACATACTCAGCGATAGTGAACAATAAATCAAACCAAAAATATTCTAATATCATTCGAAAAATAAAGTCAAGGGCATTTTTAACTATATTGACACGCAATATTCTTTTCCAAACAATAAATTTATCTTTGTAATGAAATTTATTAATATACTGAACATTCCATCGACTTAGCAACAAGGAATACGATGCCATTAACAAACTAATTAGCATAATTTTGTAAATTGCCATAACTTATATTTTTTAAATTAATAATACGACTTTTCGTCAAGTAAAACCAATCAACTATATCTCAAATCTAGCCAAATAAGAATCGTAATACTTGTATAGAAAGAAATAAATTACCATTTCATGAAGTCGATTCTTCGATTTAAAGAAGCGATTCATTGTCATATGGATTAAACTAGATAGTGAATAATCAGAAATCCATTGTAATTCTTCCTTATTTAATTTCTTTGTTATTTCTTCCAAATCATTTTTCCTTCTGTTCAGAATGTCCGAATACTTAATATATACAACACTATTTTCCCTATCCATAGTTCTCCAGACATTTGACTTATTAGTCCTATATTTATCATTTAATTGCTTGGTAAATTTATGATTAATAAATCCATGTTCAAGTTTCAACTGTTCCGACAGCATACATAAATATTGTTTTTTTGATTTGCCATCAAAATCAAAAACATTTAAAAGATCATCAATAAGTAACAAAGATAAATTCCAACGTTCATACTCTCTTAAATCTTCATCATATTTCTGCAATATTGACAACAGAGACAATATAGACCAGCTGTCAATACAAAATATTTCCTCTACATACTTTATTAATTCATTGCCATAACGCTCAAGCTCACGATTATAAGTATCACACATTATTCTAAAAATAGAACCATTATTCAAACAGGGTTCTAAAAAGACTAGTAGGTTACTGAAAATAGTTGCATAAGACTCTAATTTATCAACATACAATCTTAATCTTAAATGAAACAAAGGATCTGAATATCTAACAAAGAAAGAGCCCATAATCACACCCTCATTATAAAGTGTATGAATGAAAGGCATTACGTTTTCAATCAAAATATTATCCGCAGTTTGTTCACCTGTATATATTTTAAAATAAATCCATTGGCTACCTGGAATAAATAATCTTTTAACCATACCTGTTGTTTATTTATGAAACATGAAAATAAATTCATTAGTAAATACAGACTTCCCTGATTTCACAATAGAGTGATCCTCGTCAAACAAAAATTCTTCAAGTAATACAGTTTTACGCTTAATAAGAATAGAAAGAAATAACTTAACATGACTAATTATATAAAAATCAACATATAATTCATTATCATAATCTGGTATTATGACCTTTTGAGATATTTTTTTATTTTGAAGAATTACTTTTATTTTCTCTAAAAGTTTACCATCTTCTATTTGCCTACAATCAGCAATATCAGATTCTCGAATTATCCATCTTTTTCTAATTAAAACAACATTCTTATATTGTATTCTTGGCAAATAATCCACATTATGAAATATATTATTCCAATGAAGATTCATATCAAATATAGGATTATCTCCATTCTGAAAATCACATAAAAAACGAAAAACTGGTAATGTACTTAAAGAGTAATTATATGCACATGTTAATTTAGGAATAATTTCTTTATTATATTTTTTTGATCTCAATATCAGTTTACCATTTTTTATAGACAAAAGTAAATCCGATACTGATATATTATTATCATTCATATCATTACAGTTAGATAAATAATGTAATGTGTAATTTCTTAAATCAGGTCGGGACATGATATTACCTATTCTAGATTCTGGTAAATGAGATATTTCTACTAAAATCAGATTTGTACGCAATTCAGCTTCTTTATCACAAATATCTTTTGCCATTTTTTTTATTGAGGAATTAATATAGCAAAATCGTCCTAATAAACATGCTGCACTACTATAGTTACTAATAGATTTAATATAAACCGACCTAGCTTTATCGTTGAAAATATTACACAACACACTAATGGTATCTGGAATTTCTATCTCAGAATTAAGCCTTTCAAAATCTTTATTATCTAAAAAAATTACATCTTTTCCACTAGCCAAACATTCCGTATATTTCCTAATAAGAATTTGATCAATAGAACTAAAAATATCATTTCTAAAATTTTCAGTTAAAGAAGGCAGAATTAAATCATCAACTAAAGGGCTAACACTATGCCCAGACCTCACAGGATATCCAATTCCCAATTCACTATCCATAATATCTTGCAATGGAACTTCTTGCCCATCATATCTTTCCATGAATTTTTGTTTAAATGTTTCCATATCCACATTTTTCTTTTGAATAGATATTCTACCAAGAAATTGAATAACATTATTAATATCATTAACGATTTCAGAAGAAATAGTTGCAACTTTCGTTGGTTTAAATAAGTCGGTTTGAAATAGATATTTAGAATTATAGTTGATTTCAAGTCGGTTAATAATTTTTATAATATCATGATAATATTGAATGGAATCTCCAATATCCGTTCTATTTATTTTTTCGAGGAGACTCTTTATTACATTTAAATCATCCAGTATCAGAACATTCTCTAATTTTGATAGTTTTTCTAATAATGACTCAAAAATATCATTACCAATTGTACAAGGTTCTAATTCACTTTTCAATAATTGTGAATTTATTAGTTCATAAACAAAATTTTCAGCCTCTTCATAAGTAATATCACTATCCACCAAGGTTTTTGACAAGCTATATATATTAGCGCCATAACGTGCTTTCTCGATAATCAATGAAATGTAATCCTCAAATTGAACAGATGAAATTTGATATCGTTTTAGAAAATTCACATCTATATATTCTATATATCTATATTTATCCGCAATTCTATATAATGAATCATTAGGGTAGTATAGTAATTGAATTTGAACATCATGAATATTCTCTATTTTTTTTATAAGCTCACATAGAAATTGCATATCCAATCGTGTTTGTCTTGTATAGAAATGAGAATCTACCAATTCAATTTGACTATTTTCACTAATACTACCAACAGAACATCCCGCAAATAAACCAAATGGAGTACATCTAGTGCAAGCTCTAATAAAGTATTTTAAATAGGATTCAGAGAGTTTTTTATCTTTCTTTTTATCGTAATATTTTTTTTTAGAATCTAATAAATCATTCGATGCTAAGAAAATAGCTTCACTAAATAAGGCAGAATCAATCAATTGCTCTTCTTTCCCTATATCAGAATAGGGGATCAAAGGAGTTCGTAATATGAATTTATCAAATGCAGTGTAATTATGTTTATCCATATCAGTGTTTATTTAGAAGTAGAAAGAAATGATTCCATTCAAAACATATTGGATTGTTTGAAACCACAGTCAACAACATCAACCCTATTCCAGAAATACCTGTAAGTAATGAACAATCATTTTTATAATTACCATTCCATGTTTTATACCCAGCCAATCCATCTTTAAAACTAGCCATTTTTAATGTAACTGATATCCAATAATTACATGTTTCCATGAAAATAAAGTTTCGAGTTTCATTATACATATAATAAAAAATCATTGCTAATCCAGAACTACCATGACAAATTCCTGCATCTTTTATCAAAGTATCATCAATTGATCTCCTCGTACAAGATTCAAGCATTATATTTAATGAAACAGATTTCCAGAAACTATTTTGCAGAACCTTTCCAGCTTCCCACAATGCTAAAGCTATTCCCAAATCACCATAGCACCAAGCTAATCTACTTTTCTGAAGAAATGTATCGCTTTCCAACGATTGTATTGGAAAAAAACAACCATAAATATTATAATCTATTCTCTGAGAAAGAATATAATTAACCGCTCCCGTAATTAATGTTTGAACAGATTTAGATTCAATGTTTTTTTCATAAATTCGACACAATATAATTACTAAACTTGACATTCCATGAGACAAGGAAATATTAATGCCCCGCTTTTCTTTAAAATCAATAAAAGAATACCATTTAATTTTTTCACCATCGATAACTGCCGCCTGTTCTAAACTTCTTATAGCTGCTTTTACAAATTTCACATCATCCATTTGACCCAATAAAATGCCTAAAGACCCATGAAAATAATCATAGTTACAGTTATTAAATCCCCATTTCATCATTCTAAATAAATATTTTTTATAATGCTTTTCAACATCATTATAATCTATATTCAAAGACATACTTTTATCTAATAAATTCAAGCCATATAAAATACCCGAAATCCCATTGCAATAAGATATTTGTAAAACATGACTAACTAAATTATCGAAATAAATGTCGAATCGCTTTTCTAATGTTTTGATTATATTTACTTGATCATAAATAATAGAATAATATTTTAAAAAGATTAGCGCTCC
>OODP01000943.1_pt1 | contig 20879 bp, 18 predicted proteins | sample 1671011 | NCBI WGS metagenome assembly OODP01 (sample SAMN06348113, study PRJEB24527) | human gut metagenome | biome: human gut; feature: ankylosing spondylitis patient; material: feces | host: Homo sapiens | place: China | collected 2015-10
GCGCGTGCACTTGGCGTTGACGTGACAGAGATCCTTGCAGACGAGTATTAATCTATTCAATTAGCCGGGCGGGCGTTGGGATGAATGGAAAGAGAAGGGAGCGGAAAGAGAATGGCAATTCCTACAATGGTAACGATTAAGGAAGCGGCAAAGAAGACGGGACTTTCTTATTATTACATTAGAAAATTATGTTTGGAGAAAAAGGTCGTTCACATTACAGCGGGAAGAAAAGTTCTTATAAACGAAGAAAAATTTATAAATTTCTTGAATGGCGAACAAGAGGTTTGAAATTATAGAGTATTGATGAAGAAGGTAAATGTGCAATGGCAAATCGCAGAATGGTTTCTCTTACTGTGGTGGATACGGATCAGTTTATGGACATGCCTGCATCCTCTCAGTGTCTGTACTTTCATTTGGGGATGCGTGCAGACGATGATGGGTTTGTATCATCTCCTCGAAAAATTACCAAATTAGTCAACTGTTCATCAGATGACTTGAGGATTTTAATCGCACGAGGTTATGTCCTTTTGCTGGGAGAAGGTCTGGTCGTAATAACACATTGGAAGCAGAATAATTATTTGAGAAGTGATCGCCATACACCAACAGTTTATGGGGAAGAATTAAAAGGCTTAACAATCATAAATGGAAAATACATTCGGTCTACCGATTCTCCTCCAGCGTCACCTGCCCGTTCTCCCGGATCCGCTCCTCCTCCGCCCCCACGGCGGCGCGGATGTGATCGTCTGCGAGGCCTTTGTGGGAAATGTGATCTTAAAGCTCTACGAGGGCGTGGGCGCGACGATGATGACGATGGTGAAGAAGGGCCTGATGAGCGATCTCAGAAGCAAGATCGGTGCGCTTCTCATCAAACCGGCTTTAAAAACTACGTTAAAGAGCTTCGACGCGAGCCAGTACGGCGGCGCACCGCTCTTAGGCTTAAAAGGACTTGTCGTGAAGACCCACGGAAGTTCCAAGGCAAAAGAGGTAAAGAACTCAATTATCCAGTGTATCTCCTTTAAGGAGAATGAGATTTCTGATAAAATAAAAGAGTGTCTTGCCCCGGAAGAGACAGAAGCATAACCGTTTGGTCGGGTGTTATCTGCGCTGCAGACCGAACCGTCCTCAAGCATTCCCGTCGTCATGACGCCGATGGTAAATGTCTTCCTCTGAAGCGGTTCCGTCTCGATCTTGATCGTTCCCGTCCGGCTCACCGGCATGGAGACCAGGTATTCGGAGTGGTTTAGGACCTCGACCTTGATCGGGATCGCGCCGCACATGTTTACATAACTTATTTCAATTGTAACATCCTGTAATCTGTTGATTTTTTCAGTAAAATCAGGGTTTTTCGGACATTTTCGTCTTTAAATCCATGAACTGATCCGCCATTTTCTGTGCCTGTATCTGCAGCTCGCATTCACGGTCGCCTGTTCATTTCTTCTTAATATCTGTTTTATTACCTGCCACGGAAGTTCTTAACAAGCCAATAAATAATAAGGCACATTAAGATCGGTCCAGAGAACCGGATCAGAAGATAGAACACGCCGCCCATAATGCTGAACACAACAGAGATCACAAGGAACAGGAGCACAACAAGGGCTAATTTCCAGTACCACTTATTCAGATCATAATAATGGACATGTCCACGGGAACCGCTTCCCTGAGTATAGCCGTCATTCTGGCTGTAGGAACTGTCCTGACCATATCCGCTTCCCTGGCTGTAGCTGCCTGTCTGACTGCCTTCGCCAAAAAAACCACGGAAGTGATAAGGCTCAAATGCCCCCTCCTCAGCTCCCGGCGTTGTATCCATAATCGTTCGGGCAATCAGTCTGGGATCTCCCAGTTCATCCATAATATCCTGCTCTGTTCTGCCTTTTTCCAGCTCTGTCCGGATATAATCCCGATAATAAATCAGGTTTTCCCGAACTGTTTCCGGCGGTACATTGCCGGACAGGGCTGCTTCCAGTCCCTGGATAAATTCGTTTTTACTCATTCATTCTCCTTCTGTTTCAATCTGCCTGTTCTTTAATATCGCCCCGGCGGTAGGCTGCTGAAAGCTCTTTTAAATCCTCAATCTGAGCCATCAGCTCCTTTCCCTTATCTGTGTCGCTTACCATGATTCTGTTTTTCATTTTTTCTACAATCGCAACCCTGGGCGTATTTTCCTGCTCTGGATTAAAGGGCTTATGCTCCGCCAGAGCCAGGTGATGGGAATTATAAATCAGCGTGTAGCCTGCGATTCCCGTGTATTTCTGATAAGCTTTGGAGAGTCCTCCGTCAATAACAAACAGCTTGCCGTTAGCCTTAACGGGCATTTCTCCATCCTTGATCTTTACAGGCACATGACCATTAATAATGTGGGAACCTTCGCCGTACAGTCCGAACTCCTGAAGAATCCGATCACAGACATCTTCCTGCTGACTCAGCTTATAATAAGGATTGAGCCGCTCTCTGTGTGTTGCCTTATCCGCTACAAAATAATGCTCAAAGGTTGTCATCTTATCTTTTCCGAATACAGGCGACTTGGCTCCGCACCACAGATACCACATAAAATCTCTGGCTCCATTCTTCTCCGGATCATCCTCCGGCAAAAAATATGCCTTGTGGATCTGTTCTCCAATATAATCCATAAGTGCTCTTCCTGTCAACTCCTCCCCATTGCAGATCATTCCCTCAAAGCTTCCGTCCGGCCGCATGGGAATGCAGCCGTGGTAAAGCAGATTTCCATTATGGCACTGGTACAGGGCGCCGTTGGTGTAGAGGAAACGGATGTGCTTGTGGAGAAGTCCGCTGTGTCGGAAGGACATAATCAGAGTGTGCAAAAGCTCGTCCTCTTCTTTTGTCAGCCGCAGAGGATGCTTGGGATCAATGGTGGGAAACATCGTATCCAGCATGGGATATTCTGTTCCCTCAATCGTAACCACACCTCTGCTGTAATCCACCGCCTCCAGCAAAATCCGATCATCCATCTTGTAGCCGGGATGACGCTTAATAATCTGTCCTTCCACCTTAAACTGAATCACAGCAATCGCTTTATGCATTTTAGCTGCCAGCCCCGGATCTACTGCATCATATATATTTTCATCAAGAATTTTCGGCGTAAACTGGCTGCAGGGGTCATCCCGGTACACCTTTGAAGCAAACATAGACAGCGGGCGCAGATTAATTCCATAGCCGTCCTCCAGAACATCGAAGCTGTTGTAGCTGATAGCAATCCGCAGCACATTACATACACACGCAGGGTTTCCCGTCGCCGCTCCCATCCAGGATATATCATGATTCCCCCACTGAATATCCACATCATGGAAATGCATCAGCTCATTCATAATAATGTCCGCCCTCGGCCCTCGATCGAAAATGTCTCCGATAATATGAAGACTGTCAATAGCCAGATTCTGAATCAGCTCACACAAAGCCACAATAAATTTATCAGCAATTCCTGTATCAATAATGGAACGGATAATTTCTTCATAGTATACCCGCTTATTTTCATCATTGTAATCCACATGAAGAAGCTCGTCGATTACATAGCCAAATTCTCTGGGCATTTTTTTACGAACCTTGGAACGAGTGTATTTGGAAGATACCTCCTTGCAGATCTGAACCAGTCTGTTTACCGTAATCCTCTGCCAGTCCTCCGTACCTCGCCCCTGCTGAATAATCTTGTTCAAATTCCGATCCGGATAATAAATCAGGTTTGCCAGCTCCATCTGCTCCTCCTCCGGAATAATATAGCCGTAGGTTGCCCGGATCTTCTCCCTGATAATTCCAGACGCGCTGCGCAGCAGATAAATAAATGCCTCATATTCACCATGCAGATCACTGAAAAAATATTCCGTACCCTTGGGCAGGCCGCAGATCGCTATCAGATTGATAATTTCACTGGATGCTGCCTTCAGACTTGGATATTCCTTTGCCAGCAGCTTCAGATATGCCAAATCTCTCATTTTCAATCCTCCCCAGGTTGATTTTCTCTAACAAATATAGTAACATAATCTGAAGTAAATGAAAAGTTCTAATCAAAAGATAAGGAGCCCATCCTATGGAACAATTATACGTATTCGGCACGGGAAATGCCGCTGTTATTCATTATTACAATACCTGCTTTGCCATTCGCAATGAAGATCGCTTTTTCATGGTGGACGCCGGCGGCGGCAACGGTATTCTGCAGATTCTTGACAAAATGAACGTCCAGTATTCCCAGATCCATGATCTCTTTGTCACCCATGAGCATACGGATCACCTTCTTGGCGTAGTCTGGATGGTACGCTTTATTGCTACCCGTATGTTAAATGGCACCTACGACGGCGATCTGAACATTTACTGCCACGATCAGTTGACCTCTACGATTGACACATTCTGCCGTCTGACTCTTCAGGGCAAATTTTACCGACTCATTGGTGACCGGATTCATCTGATTCCTGTTCATGACGGGGAAACGCTTTCCATCATGGACTACGAGGTTACTTTTTTTGATATTCACTCTACCAAAGCGCGGCAATTCGGCTTTACTACCACTTTAAAAAATGGGAAAAAGCTGACCTGTGTCGGCGACGAGCCCTACAATCCCATCTGTGCTCCCTATGTTGAGGGAAGCGACTGGCTGCTTCACGAGGCCTTCTGTCTTTACGGTGAACGGGAGCGATTCAAGCCTTATGAAAAGCACCACAGCACGGTTATGGACGCTGCCCGTCTGGCGGAGGAGCTCCACATCGGCAATCTGGTACTCTGGCATACGGAGGACAAGTCTGTAGGACGCAGAAAAGAGCTTTACCTGAATGAAGGAAAACAGTATTATCATGGAAATCTGTTCGTTCCTGATGACGGAGAGATTCTGGAGCTGTAATTTTTGTTTTCATCCGGGGATTTCTTTTTGGAACCCTGTCATATTTTTTTTAACCTCCCCATACACTGTGAAGAATCACGGTCGTACAGGGAGGTTTTTTATGTCATTAAAACATCAGAATCAGCCTTTTCGGATTTTCAAAAACTGTTTTTTTCCGATTCTGGCTGCAGTGGCCCTTTTTCTTGCCCTTCTGTCTTCCAGTCTGCCCGCTTCCCCATTCCAGCCTGAACCGCCCCGCTCTGTCTCAGATCCTGTTTCCAACCAGAATCCTGATTCCTCTAAACAGAAAAACTTCATTCAATGGGTTGATTTTGATGTAACCGCAGAAGCCATGAATCAGGCGCTTCATTACGATATTACCAGCTATCTTTCCCCCTGTCATTGGGACTGGATTTCCCTTCTCGCCTTTCTTGGTGCCAGATACGGCGGCGATTTTTCCCAATATCAGAAGGCCGATCTGGAACAACTCATTCAAAAGCTCCAGAATGGCTCCTCTATGGAGGAAGTGACAAGGGGTATGAAATATTATCCTTACTATCTGGAAGCCTACACAGCCGTTTTAGGAGGGCTTGTGGGGGAATATCAAATTCAGGAACCGGGGAAACCAGATGACAGCGGATATTCTGAACCTGTCTGGCAGTCCAGATACGGACTAAAGGCATTCAGTCCCATTGCCCGATATTTTCCTTATGAGGATTACGACGATTTCGGTGCTTCACGCAGTTACGGATTTCAGCGCCGTCATCTGGGACATGATTTCATGGGACAGGTGGGGACTCCCATTATCTGTGTGGAATCTGGGCAGGTCGAGGCCATCGGCTGGAACCAGTACGGAGGCTGGAGGCTGGGAATCCGAAGCTTCGACAAAAAACGTTACTATTACTATGCACACTTGAGAAAAAATTATCCCTATCACAAATCTCTGAAACAAGGCAGCATTGTACAGGCCGGAGATGTCATCGGATATCTTGGGCGCACCGGCTACAGCACTGAGGAAAACACCAATAATATTGACACTCCCCATCTTCACTTTGGTCTCCAGCTGATTTTTGATGAATCTCAAAAGGACGGAAACAACCAAATCTGGATTGACTGCTACGAGCTTGCCCGCTTCCTCTCCATGAACCGTTCAGAAACCATAAAAAATCAGGAAACCAAGGAATATTATCGTTTGTGGCAAATAAAAGACCCCGCCGTACCCGGCGGGGCCAAAGAGCAGAATATTAATCATTCTTAAGTGTTCCGTTTTCATCCAGAATATAGCCGTCAGGAGTGGTGGTATTCTTCTGCATCACTCCTGCTTTATTGCAGTAGTACTTCTTTCCATTCCATTCAATCCATCCTGTTTTCATATAACCATTTTCATCAAAGAAATACCATTGTCCTTCCAGCTCCATCCACTGGTTCATCGGGTAGGAACCATCCTCCAGCTCATACCAGCTTCCCTGAGCGTTGGACTTCCACGCGCCCCGCAGAGGACGGCTGCCTGCCTCTCCATTCCGGATAGCGGCTGCCTGCTCTTTGGAGAGATTTACAATATTGGATTCCATCCACTCGCCCTTATTGGACACATTCAGGCCATTGACCGGACGAATCTTTATCTGGTAGCTTCCGGGGCGATCCATAATATCCTTGAAATTGTAATCGGTTCCTGTTGTACTTAACATGGTAACGCCGATTCCTTCCCCGTTCCGATAAAGACGGAACTCATAGGTAGCTGCCCCCGGAACTGCGTCCCACATGCCATATCCATTGTCTGTAAGGACTACCTCTGTAAGATCCCCTACACTCTCCGCCAAAGGAGGAAGCTTCACTGTCAGCTTCAAAATCTCAGAGGAGTCCTGTTTGGATGCCTTAATATAAGTAGCGCCGCTCAGCTTTACTGAACTGGCCTTGCTTACCGAGAAATAATATCCCTCATCTGCTCTGAGATAAATCACAATCTGAGGAATATCTTCTCTGGTCCACTCAAAACCGGTATTTTCAATCTCATAATAATCAAAGGAGTACTTCCCGCCCTTTGTGTCAACCTCTATCGTTTCCTCACCGTAACGGGTATCCGGCTGAATGTCCGCTTCTATCTCCAGATTAACAGAACTGATCTTCTTTCTGCTGGCTGCCATCGCCGGCATCGCCATCAATGCTGCCATCAAAACAGTCATAGCCGCCGCTGCTAACTTTTTTCTGTGTTTCATGTTTCTTTCCCCCATTCTGTGCCCGTACAAACCTCTATCTCCAAAGAGGCTGCATCTAATCTGCTTTCACTCTATTACATTGTTTCTCTCCTGTCAATACAGGAACTGAATTCTTAAGTTTCCACCGGAAATTGTAAGAAACAACTCAGAAACAGACTGAAAAAAAGACGCGGAACGTTTTCTGTCATAGGACGAACTTTCCCATGAAAGAAAACAAAAACAGGCCGGTGTTCTATCTCTTCTGATAGAATACCGACCTGCTCCATTCTTATTACATTGAATTTTTATTTTGCATAATCTGTAGCCCGGGATTCGCGGATCACATTTACCTTAATCTGTCCCGGATATTCCAGCTCATCCTCGATACGCTTGGAAATCTCGCGGGCCATCAGTACCATGTCATCATCGCTTACCTGCTCCGGAACTACCATGATACGAACCTCTCGGCCTGCCTGAATCGCAAAGGACTTATCCACACCCTTAAAGGAATTGGTAATATCCTCTAACTGCTTCAATCGGTTGGTATATGTTTCCAGAGTCTCGCGTCTTGCACCAGGTCTTGCTGCAGATATTGTATCAGCAGCCTGAACCAGACATGCGATCAGACTCTGCGGCTCAACATCGCCATGATGGGACTCAACAGCATTAATTACAATTGCAGACTCCTTATATTTTCTACAGAGTTCTGCACCAAGCTGTACATGAGATCCTTCCATCTCATGGTCAATGGATTTACCAATGTCATGTAATAAACCGGCGCGTTTTGCCATACGAACATCCACGCCTACCTCAGATGCCAGAAGGCCGGCCAGCTGCGCAACCTCCATGGAATGCTTCAGTGCATTCTGACCATAACTGGTTCTGAACTTCATCTTGCCAAGAAGCTTCACAAGCTCTGGATGAATGCCGTGGATACCTACCTCAAGGGTAGCTGCCTCGCCATCCTCACGCATATTTGATTCCACTTCCCGCTGTGCCTTTTCTACCATCTCTTCGATTCTGGCCGGATGAATCCGTCCGTCCACAATCAAACGCTCCAGAGCAATTCTGGCCACCTCACGACGGATGGGATCAAATCCTGATAATACTACCGCTTCCGGAGTATCATCAATAATCAGCTCTACACCAGTCATGGTTTCCAGGGTACGAATATTGCGTCCCTCACGTCCAATGATGCGTCCCTTCATCTCATCGTTCGGAAGCTGAACTACCGATACTGTAGTTTCAGCCACATGATCTGCCGCACATCGCTGAATGGCAGTCACAACATAGTCCTTAGCTTTTTTATCCGCTTCTTCCTTGGCCTTGTTTTCCAGCTCCTTGATCATTTTGGCAGTGTCATGCTTGACCTCTGCCTCAACAGAACGGAGAAGATATTCCTTGGCCTGCTCGGAGGTAAGGCCGGAGATTCTCTCCAGTTCCTGTATCCCTTTCTCGTACAGACTTTCCACTTCTGCATTCCGCCTGTTCAGGGCTTCTTCACGGGATGCAATACCAGCTTCCCGCCGTTCCATGGTTTCCGCTTTTTTGTCTAAGTTCTCTTCTTTGCTCAGTACACGTCTTTCATAGCGTTGAAGCTCAGCTCTTCTCTCTTTTGTCTCTTTATCCAGCTCATTCTTAGTCTTTAAAGACTCTTCCTTCGCCTCCAGGAGAGCTTCTCGCTTCTTTGTCTCTGCCGTCTTTAACGCTTCATCTATTATCTCTCTGGCTTTTATTTCTGCTGTACCAACCTTACTTTCGTAAGTTTTTTTCCGGTGATTCACAGCAGATATCCAGGTAATAGGCGCCACAACAACCAGTGTTATAACAACTGCTATTATCGTTGACACAGGAGCACCTCCTTATTTAGTTTTCATTGTACACCAATACAACACTTCAATTTTAAACTGTTTTATGCATTATGTCAAGTATCTTACATCCCCAACTGGGAATACTGGACAAAATTTATGCTGCGTCAAAGAACGGTGTCTGTCAATTCCTCCATCACTCGGCGAATTGTCTCAAAGGAAAATCCCCGGCGTCCCAAAGCTGCTGCCAGCTTTCTGGTCTTCTCTGGATCTTCTCCGGCTCCGTCAGTGTATCCTTTTTTCTTCAAAAAACGCCGGACAGCCTCTTCCTCATCTACTGTCTCCTCTTCAAAGCAAAGATCCAGTATCTCTCTGGAAATCCCCTTACTCAGCAGACTCTGACGCAGCTGCCGGATGCTCTTTCCCGCTCCGGCAGTCCGCACATATTTTCTGGCGTACTCCTGATCATCAAGATAATGGTATTCTTTTAAAAAATAAATTGTTTCCTCTACCGCCTCCGGAGCATACTCCCGCTCCTTCAGCTTTCTGCGCATCTCTGCCTCTGTCCTGTCCCGGTATTCCAGAAGGGAAAGCGCACAGTCTCTGGCAGTCCGCACCTGTCTCATCTCTACAGAAGTCCTTCTTCAGCAGAATTTGCGACCTTTCCGGATGCAGGCGCTCCATTTGCCTTTCCAGAAGCATTCTTCATTTCCTCATCAGACAGCTCCGGAATCACTACGTCTCCCGGAAGTCCGTGAAGCTCTCTCACCTTCAGCTCAATCTCTGCACAAATTCTGGGATTATCCTTTAAATATCCCTTTGCATTTTCGCGTCCCTGCCCAATCTTAGCTCCATTATACGCATACCAAGCTCCGCTCTTCTCCACAATGTTGTCCTTCACTGCCAAATCCAGAATGTCTCCTTCTCTGGAGATACCTTGTCCAAACATAATGTCAAATTCTGCCTCACGGAAAGGCGGCGCAATCTTGTTCTTTACAACCTTTACCCGGACATGGTTTCCCACTACCTCACCGCCGACCTTAATCGACTCTGTCCGGCGCACATCCATCCGGACAGATGCATAGAACTTCAGGGCCCGCCCGCCGGTCGTAGTCTCCGGATTGCCAAACATAACGCCAACCTTTTCACGAAGCTGGTTGATAAAGATAACAGAGCAGTTGGACTTGCTGATCACACCGGTCAGCTTTCGAAGCGCCTGCGACATCAGGCGAGCCTGCAGTCCTACATGGGAATCTCCCATCTCACCGTCAATCTCTGCCTTCGGCACCAGTGCTGCTACAGAGTCTACAATCACAATATCCACAGCGCCGGAGCGAACCATGGTTTCTGTGATCTCCAGTGCCTGCTCACCGTTGTCCGGCTGAGAGATATATAAATTGTCAATATCTACACCAATATTCCGAGCATAAACCGGATCCAGGGCATGCTCTGCATCGATAAATCCCGCAATTCCGCCCCGCTTCTGTACTTCTGCCACCATATGAAGAGCAACCGTTGTCTTACCGCTGGACTCCGGGCCATAGATCTCAATCACCCGCCCCTTGGGTACTCCTCCCAGTCCAAGGGCCAAATCCAGGCTAAGCGCGCCGGTAGGAACCGTCTCAATATTCATATTCGCGCCGGAATCGCCAAGCTTCATAATCGAGCCCTTTCCATAGGACTTTTCAATCTGGGTAATGGCTGCATCAAGCGCCTTTAATTTATCATCTCTAGTCATATTATCCTCCAAGCGAACAGACGTTCTTTTTCTCTGTCCTAATCATAGTATACTTCCCTAAAAAAGTCAATATTAACTTATGCCCAAAGGCACCACTTCTTTCTTTCAAAAATCAGATAATAACAATAGGAAATCTGGCGATATGCCGGACAGAAAGGCACAGCTGCCTTTCCAGGATCTGCTGTCTTATGAATACTATAACACAGGAATTTTTTTCCTGTCAAACCTCTTCCATCGCAAAAAATGACACCTTTCGACAATTCCGTAACAATTCAGCCGTGCGAAGATTCAGGCAGAAAAAAAGTTGAAAGTTCTCCTGTATGCACCTGTGTAAATCAAATTTACGGCCATGGAGAACTTTTTTATGGAAAAGAAAAAGCCCTGTACCGTGATGGATGGGTACAGGGTGCATTTTTCTTTCGGAATTAGGATTTCAAAAAAGGATTAAGGATTTATCTGTTTTTCTCTTTCTATGGTTAAAGTATATCACAGATGCCCGGAAAATGTGTGTATATTGTTTAAATAGATTCTTAGGAAATTATTAAGATCCTCCTGTCAACCTTCAGACCTGCCTGGAATACCATAATAGTAAAAAAATAACAGGTATCTTTTGGTGTGTCGGACAAATAGAAATGCCTGGAAAACAGAGCCGCACCGGCTTACCGGCCGCGGCATCGGTGTTGCCGTACTGGACACCGGCTGCTTTCTCCATGAAGATCTTCAAAACAGAATCGCCGCTTTCCGGGACATAGTCGGACGGAAACGGCTTCCCTATGATGACAACGGACATGGCACTCATGTATGCGGAATTATCGGCGGAAATGGATATGCCTCCTCCGGCTCCTGCTGCGGTCTTGCGCCGGAATGCCATCTGATTCCGGTTAAGGTTCTGGATCGGCGCGGAAACGGATATGCCTCTGATGTTCTCTCCGGCCTTCGGTGGATTCGGGAAAACAAAGAGCTTTACCAGATCCGTATTGTCAATATCTCTGTCGGCTCCTTTTCCAGAAAAAACATGAACGAAAATTCAGCCCTCGTCCGGGGCGTCAACGCCGCCTGGGACGAAGGGCTGATTGTAGTCGTTGCCGCGGGCAATATGGGACCTCGCAGCGGAACCATCACAACTCCCGGCATCAGCCGAAAGGTAATCACCGTAGGCTGTTCTGACGATAACCAGGAGGTCAATGTTATGGGCAGCCGGATGGTTGACTATTCCGGTCGAGGCCCCACCTGTTCCTGTATCTGCAAGCCAGATGTAGTAGCTCCCGGAGCCTCTGTTTTAAGCTGTGCCAACTTCCCCGGACGCTATACCTGCAAAAGCGGAACCAGTATGGCCACACCCTATGTATCTGGCGCCCTGGCTCTTCTTCTGGAAAAATGTCCAGAACTCAGCAACCGTGATGTCAAGCTCCTTCTCCGGGAACGAGCCGTAGATCTGGGGCTTCCCCGCAATCAGCAGGGCTGGGGTCTGGTGGATATTGGGGAACTGCTTCGATAATCCGCCGCTTTCCTTCCGCTTTGCCAGAACCGATCTTACAAAAGTCCTCCACATCTGCATTCTCATTTCTCTATTGCATGAATAAACAGGCCGCTGCGCAGCTTTGGTTCAAACCAGGTAGATTTCGGAGGCATGAGAAGCCCTGCATCTGCCACTTCAAATAGCTCTCGGATCGAGGTCGGGTACATGGAAAAGGCCACAGCTGCACCGCTGTCTACCAGCCGTTCCAACTCTGAGAGTCCGCGGATTCCGCCTACAAAACGAATTCTGCTGTCAGTCCGGGGATCTCCAATTCCCAGAAGAGGCCCTAATATTCTGTCCTGGAGAATGGATACATCCAGCCCCTCTACCGGATCATCGGTGCAAATCTCCGGTCTGGCATCCAGCTGATACCAGCTCCCATCCAGATACATTCCCACCTGTCCCTTCTGTTCTGGAGAAAAGGCCTTCCTTCCTCTTTCTGTTACAACAAAATATCTTTCTGTTTTTTTCAGAAACTCTTCCCTGGTAAGACCATTCAAATCCTGCACTACCCGATTATAGGGCATAATCATCAGCTGATCATCCGGAAACAGCACTGAAAGAAAATAATTAAACTCCTCGTTTCCTGTCCAGGATGGATTCGCTTCCCGGCGCATAGCTGCAACCTTTACTGCAGAAGCTGCACGGTGATGGCCGTCTGCTATATAAACTCTTGGAATTCCTGAAAAAATACGGTGAATCTCTTCTGCCTTCTGCGGATCCTCGATTTTCCAGACTCTGTGACAGATTCCATCCTCTGAAATAAAATCATACAAAGGCGTTTTTTTCTTTTCCAGGGCTACCAGACTGTTCAATTCCTCCTGAGAACGATATGCCAGAAAAATCGGTCCCGTATGGGCATTTGTCACATCCACATGGCGGATCCGATCCTGTTCCTTTTCTTCTCTTGTATTTTCATGACGTGCAATCACGCCGCTGCTGTAATCATCCACCGATGCGCAGGCCACAATTCCTGTCTGGGCACGTCCCTCCATCACCAGCTCATACAGATAATAAAACGGCGACTCATCCTCTGTCAAAATCCCCTCCTGCTGCCATCTCTTTAGGGTCCTGGCCGCCTGTTCATAAACCTCCGGGGCATAGGGATTCTTTCCATCCTCAAACTGAGTTTCCGCCCGATCCACTGCCAAAAATGACAGCGGATTTTTCTTCACAATTTCCTTTGCTTCTTTCCGGTCATAAACATCATAAGGAAGCGCCGCCACTGCTGACGCCGCTTCCTTACTGGGACGGATACACCGGAATGGTCTGATCTCCGCCATAAAATTCCTCTTTCTTTTCCTAATTTTCCGGTAACTATTCAGGACGGTGGGAGATCTGGCAGAAAAATTCTTATGAAAGCAAGCTTTCAACGAGTTGTTCTGACCGAATCCACGCAAGGCTGAACTGTTACAAATATTAAATCACGCGGACTCTCAGAACTCCGTCAATCTCATTCAGCTTCCGAATCACATCCTCAGACGGACTGTGATCCAGATCCATCAGGGTATAAGCGTATTTATCCTTACTCTTATTGGTCATATCAGAAATGTTGATTCCGCCGGATGCCAGAGCTCCTGTAATCTGTCCAATCATGTTCGGAACATTTTTATGAAGCACGCTGATTCTGCATACTGTTTTCTTCACGCCCATATCGCAGGCCGGGAAATTGACAGAATTTCTGATATTTCCGTTCTCCAGATACTCCATCAGCTGCTCCACTGCCATCTTGGCACAGTTATCCTCAGACTCCTCTGTAGATGCGCCCAGATGCGGAATCACAATGGTATTTTCCATGTTGGCAGACTTGGGATTGGGGAAGTCTGTTACATACTTCTTTACCTTTCCAGACTTTAATGCCTCTGCCATATCGTCATCATTCACCAGCACATCGCGGGCAAAGTTCAGAACCACCACGCCGTCCTTCATCTGATCCAGAGCTTCCTTGTTAATCATGCCCTTTGTGCTGTCTATAGCCGGCACATGAACGGTAATGTAATCGCACTCCTGGAAAATCACATCCAGACTTGTGGTGTGCTTCACTTCACGAGAAAGCATCCAGGCAGCGTGAACGGAAATATATGGGTCATATCCATAAACCTCCATGCCCAGTCCTGCTGCCGCATTCGCAACCAGAACGCCAATGGCTCCCAGGCCAATGACGCCCAGCTTCTTGCCCTTGATTTCACAGCCTGCAAATGCCTTTTTGCTCTTCTCTGTGGTTTTTGCAATATTAGCATCGTCTTTATTGTCCTTGCACCATCCGATTCCGCCGATAACATCACGGGAAGCCAGAAGCAGTCCTGCCAGAACCAGCTCCTTTACACCATTGGCATTGGCGCCCGGAGTATTAAACACTACGATACCCTTTTCTGCGCAGGCATCCAGCGGAATGTTGTTTACACCGGCTCCTGCACGGGCAATTGCCAGCAGAGAATCAGAAAATTCCATTTCATGCATGGAGGCGCTGCGAACCAGAATGCCGTCTGCTTCCTGGATCTCACCGGTCAGTGCATAATTGTCATTCAAAAGATCAGTACCATATTTGGAAATGGCGTTTAAACAGTGAATTTTTCTCATGCCTGATGCTCCTCCTCAAACTTTTTCATAAATTCTACCAGCTTCTGCACACCTTCTATCGGCATTGCATTGTAAATGCTGGCTCTCATACCGCCTACACTTCTGTGGCCCTTCAGATTTACAAAGCCGGCTGCTGTCGCTGCCTTGATAAATTCTGCATCGAGATCTGCATCACCGGTAACAAAGGGTACGTTCATCAAAGAACGATCCTCTTTTACAACAGTGCCCTTAAACAGCTTGCTCTCGTCCAGAAAATCGTAAAGAATTTTAGCCTTCTTTTCGTTGTATTCCTTCATAGCCTGCAGACCGCCGCGCTTCTTCAGCCACTTAAATACCTTGCCGCAGATGTAAATGCCATATGCCGGCGGCGTATTATACAGGGACTTGGCATCTGCGTGAGTCTTATACTGACACATGGTAGGAGTACCCGGAAGCACATCCTCTGTAATCAGGTCTTCACGGATAATCACAATAACCACTCCTGCCGGTCCGATGTTCTTCTGAACACCGCCGTAAATTACGCCGTATTTACTTACATCTACCGGTTCCGATAAGAAACAGGAAGAAACATCCGCTACCAGTGTTTTGCCCTTTGTATTGGGCAGTGTTTTGAACTTCGTACCGTAAATCGTATTGTTCTCGCAAATATATACATAATCTGCATCATCATCGATGGGCAGATCGGAACAGTCCGGAATATAGCTGAAGGTCTTGTCTTCACTGGACGCAACCGCTACTGCCTTTCCGTATTTCTGTGCCTCCTTAAATGCCTTCTTCGCCCACTGGCCGGTGATAATGTAGTCAGCCACACCATTTTTCATCAGGTTCTGCGGTATCATGGAGAACTGTAAATGGGCTCCTCCCTGCAGGAACAGTACTTTGTAATTGTCCGGGATATTCATCAGATCCCTGAGATCCTGTTCTGCTTCCTGGATAATCGTCTCAAATGCCTTAGATCGATGACTCATCTCCATCACTGACATTCCGGTGCCTCTGTAATCAAGCATTTCTTCTGCGGCTTCCTTCAGGACTTCCTCCGGTAATACGGCTGGTCCTGCTGAGAAATTGTAGACTCTTCCCATTGTTTCTTCCTCCCTCTTTTTCTTTTTCTTTTCCTGCCCGGAAACTGGGCCTTCCGCTCCCGGAAAACATTCTTTCCCGGGAACAATATAGAAACAAAACGGATTTTTCCGTTTGTTTTCCCCTCTCGCCGGATTCTTTTTGAATCCTTTCTTAACGGATCTTTAAATCTGTATCGTCAAAAGCCTCCTGAATCGGAGCTCCCGGAGATACCATCGGATAAACCTTATCATCGCAGTTAATCTGGCAGTCAATAACCACCGGAGCGCCTAAAGCCATGGCCTCCTGAAGCACTGGCCTCAGCTCCTCCTTTTTCGTTATCCGATAGGCCTTTGCTCCCATTGCCTCTGCCAGCTTGACAAAATCAACGGAGTCATTTAATACCGTATGTGAATAACGCTTGCCGTAGAACAAAGTCTGCCACTGGCGAACCATTCCCAGAACATGGTTATTGATAACCACCTGAATCACAGGGATGCCGTAGCGGGTTGCTGTTGCAATCTCGTTCATATTCATGCGGAAGCATCCGTCCCCGGCAATGTTAAATACCGGCTTGTCGGGACATCCCATATCGCCGCATCCCATCTTGGCTCCCAAGGCTGCTCCCAGGCCGTAGCCCATGGTTCCCAGACCGCCGGAGGTAAGAAAGGTTCTCGGCTTTTTATACTTGTAATACTGCGCTGCCCACATCTGATGCTGCCCTACCTCTGTAACAATCAGCGCATCTCCGTGGGTCAGTTCATCAATGGTTTCCATAATAAACGGGCCGGTCAGCTGTGTTTTATCGTATCTCAGCGGATACATATCCTTCAGCCGCTCAATATGGGCCACCCATTCCTCATGATTCATCGGATCCAGACGGGCATTCAGCCGTCTGAGTACCAGCTTCAGATCTCCAATCACACTGGCATGGGTACGAATATTTTTGTTAATCTCCGCTGGATCCACATCAATGTGCAGAATTTTTGCATTTTTCGCAAATTTAGAAGCATTTCCCGTTACTCGATCGCTGAAACGTGCTCCGGCTACAATCAGCAAATCACATTCGGAAATACCAAAGTTGGAGGTCTTCGTTCCATGCATACCCACCATTCCGGTATACAGCTCATCCTCTCCGTCAAAGGCTCCTTTTCCCATCAGGGTGTCTGCCACCGGAGCCTGGATTCTGTGCGCCAGGGTCCGCAGCTCTTCGCTGGCATTGGACAGCACAGCGCCCCCTCCTACCAGAATAAAAGGTTTCTGCGCATTGCGGATCATTTCCAGAGCCACTTCCATATCTTCATCCCGGATTGTATCCTTCTGACGGACAATCGGTTCCGGCTCCTGCGGTGTGTATTCGTACTCTGCCGCAGTCACATCCTTTGTAATATCAATAAGAACCGGGCCCGGGCGGCCACTTTGGGCAATAGTAAAAGCTCTGCGCACCGTATAGGCCAGCTTTTTAATATCTTTTACGATAAAATTGTATTTGGTAATAGGCATGGTCACACCGGCAATATCAATCTCCTGGAAGCTGTCTCGTCCCAGAAGGCTCACGCCTACATTACAGGTAATGGCTACTACCGGTATGGAATCCATACAGGCAGTTGCAATTCCAGTTACCAGATTGGTGGCTCCCGGACCGGATGTGGCCAGACACACGCCTACCTTTCCGGTTGCCCTTGCATAACCGTCTGCCGCATGAGCAGCTCCCTGCTCGTGGGAAGTCAGAATATGGGTAATCTCATCCTGATGCTTGTAAAGAGCGTCGTATATATTCAAAATTGCGCCGCCCGGATATCCAAATACAGTTTTTACTCCCTGTTCCTTCAGACATTCAATCAGAATCTCCGAGCCGTTCAATACTCTGGTTTCGGCCATGTTAAAAACTCCTTATCTATTAAGCTATCTCTTCTGTTTGCATTAATTTCCCATCAGTACAGCACCTTTATCTGCGCTGGTAACCAGCTGGGCATACCGTTTCAGATATCCTGTCGCCTCTGTCTTCTTTGGCGTCCAGTTTGCCCGCCGTCTCTCCAGCTCCTCATCCGATACCTTCATGTTAATGGTATTGGCATTGATATCTATTGCGATAATATCTCCCTCCTGTACCAGGCCAATAGGGCCGCCTGCTGCAGCCTCCGGACACACATGTCCGATGGATGCGCCTCGGGATGCGCCGCTGAACCGTCCGTCTGTCACCAGAGCCACAGAGGAACCAAGTCCCATACCGGCAATAGCTGAGGTGGGATTCAGCATTTCTCTCATACCCGGACCTCCCTTAGGACCTTCGTAGCGGATTACCACCACATCTCCGGCCACAATCTTTCCGCCCTTGATTGCTGCAATAGCATCGTCCTCACAGTCAAAGACACGGGCAGGCCCTTCGTGAACCAGCATCTCCGGTACTACGGCAGAGCGCTTTACCACGCAGGAATCCGGAGCCAGATTTCCTCTCAAAACAGCAATACCGCCGGTTGCGGAGTAAGGATTTTCTACTGTTCGGATGACCTCCGGGTTCTTATTGAAACAGTTTTTGATATTCTCCCCTACGGTCTTTCCTGTAACAGTCATACAGTCCAGATTAAGCAATCCCAGCTTGCTGATCTCATTCATCACTGCATAAATACCGCCTGCCTCATTGAGATCCTCCATATAGGTAGGACCTGCCGGAGCCAGATGACAGAGGTTTGGGGTTTTTGCACTGATTTCATTGGCAATATCTACGTTCAGCTCTACGCCTGCCTCGTGGGCAATCGCCGGAAGATGAAGCATACTGTTGGTGCTGCAGCCAAGAGCCATATCCATCGTCAGAGCATTTCGAAAAGCCGCTTCTGTCATAATATCCCGGGGGCAGATATTCTTCTTCAGCATTTCCATTACTGCCATGCCGGCATGCTTTGCCAGAACAAGACGTTCTGAATATACGGCAGGAATGGTTCCGTTGCCCTGAAGACCCATACCCAAAACCTCTGTGAGACAGTTCATGCTGTTGGCCGTATACATACCGGAGCAGGAACCACAGGTAGGACAAACCTTACACTCAAATTCCTTCACATCCTCCTCAGTCATGGTTCCTGCCGCATAGGAGCCTACTGCCTCAAACATACTGGAAAGGCTTCTCTTTTGCCCTTTTACATGACCTGCCAGCATAGGACCGCCGCTGACAAACACAGTGGGAATATTCAGTCTTGCCGCTGCCATTAAAAGTCCGGGAACATTCTTGTCACAGTTCGGCACCATTACCAGTGCGTCAAACTGATGAGCCATTGCCATACATTCTGTAGAATCGGCAATCAAGTCTCTGGTAACCAGAGAGTATTTCATACCCACATGGCCCATGGCAATTCCGTCGCAGACTGCAATAGCCGGAAACACAATCGGAGTGCCTCCTGCCATAGCCACACCCTGCTTCACTGCATCTACTATTTTATCCAGGTTCATATGTCCCGGAACAATCTCATTATAAGAGCTTACAATACCAACCAGGGGACGCTCCATCTCCTCATCTGTCAGTCCCAGGGCCCGAAAGAGTGAGCGGGCCGGCGCCTGCTGCATCCCTGATTTCGCATTATCACTTCTCATTGCTGCATATCCTCCTTCTGTCTTGCGCTTGATCCGCTGTATTTTCTATGCTACTAAAGTATCTGTTTTTCTGAATAGCTGCACTTACTCAATATATCCGGCAATCAGCTCGCCCATCCGGGCAGTTCCTACCAGGGTACAGCCCTCTGCCATAATATCGCTGGTTCGATAGCCCTCTGTAAGCGCCTTCTGCACAGCCGCCTCAATAGCATCTGCCTCCCGATCCAAGTCAAAGGAGTAACGAAGCATCATGGCTGCTGAAAGTATCGTTGCAATCGGATTGGCAATGTCCTTTCCTGCAATATCTGGTGCTGAGCCGTGACTGGGCTCATACATGCCAAATTTTGTCTCATTTAAGCTGGCTGAAGAAAGCATTCCAATAGATCCGGTAATCATGCTGGCCTCATCTGATAGAATATCGCCAAACATATTCTCTGTCAGAACTACATCAAACTGCCCCGGATTCATCACCAGCTGCATTGCACAGTTATCAACCAGCATATGCTCCAGCTTCACCTCCGGATAATCCGCTGCAACTTCTTCCACAACCTTTCTCCACAGACGGGAAGAATCCAGCACATTCGCCTTATCCACACTGATCACATGCTTTTTCCGCTTCATGGCAATATCAAAAGCCTTAACTGCAATCCGGCGAATCTCATTCTCATTGTAGGTAAGGGTATCTGTTGCCTGCAGCACTCCGTCTACCTCCTCTGTATGACGTTCTCCGAAATACAGACCGCCAGTCAGCTCTCTCATAATCACCATATCAAAGCCATCTCCGATAATCTCCTTTTTCAGGGGACAGGCATCGGCCAGCTCCTGATATAAGTAGGCCGGACGGATATTGGCAAAAAGATTCAGCCCCTTTCGAATAGCCAGAAGTCCTGCCTCTGGTCTTAAATTAGGAGCCACATCATACCATCTGGAATTTCCCACATTTCCGCCTACTGCTCCAAGGAGAACCGCATCGCTGTTTTTCGCTGTCTCCAGGGCTTCCTCTGTCAGAGGCACTCCATATTTGTCAATAGAGCATCCGCCCATCAGCACCTCTGTGTAAGTAAAGGTATGACCAAAAACCTGGCCTGCCTTGTCCAGAACCCTGCACGCCTCCCGTACAATCTCCGGTCCGATCCCATCACCCGGAATGGTTGTAATCTTACAATTCATTGCCATTCTCCCCTTTTTATCCCTGTTATTTTCTTCTTTCTGGTGTTTCTTTTCATATTATCGCATTTGACAGCATTTTTCAACTAATCAACGTGAATTTATTCACGAAATCCATACATGAATGGAATTTTTCCCATAACTACAGGTTATTATAAAAAGCCCTGCTCCCTTCTTCCAACCCATGGCGATCCCCGCGGAGCGTTTTTATGTCATAGGACGTAATTTCATATGACTGAGAAAGAAGCTCGCTCGCGAGCTTCTCCGCCTGCGGCGGGTCGCTTCTGCGACAAAATTCTCTTCCGCCCCATGGCGATCCCCGCGGAGCGTTTTTATGTCATAGGACGTAATTTCCTATGACATAAAAACAGGCAGAGTGACCGCCTTCGCTGCCTCTCTGCCTCAT
>OODP01000946.1_pt1 | contig 20801 bp, 13 predicted proteins | sample 1671011 | NCBI WGS metagenome assembly OODP01 (sample SAMN06348113, study PRJEB24527) | human gut metagenome | biome: human gut; feature: ankylosing spondylitis patient; material: feces | host: Homo sapiens | place: China | collected 2015-10
CGATTGTTTCTTCATAGGCTTTAATAGCCTTTTCTGCATCAGCGATACTTAACCCGCTGGCAGTCGATACCTTGTGTACCAATTCTTTCTTGTTCATAATTTCATTTTTTTATTTAACATAGCCTGTAAAATACATGGCCTCTCTATTTAATCTCTGATGCCGAAGTGAGTGGCGAAAAGGTTCATCAAGCGCTTTTTCACCTCATCACTCCCGTAATCCCGTGTTAAAAGTGAATATTCTTCTTTCAGTAAAGGGTCACTCTCTATGAATTTGAATATTATTTCAACAAGGTTATCAGTGTACTGGCTCACTACCTTGACGCCAAAAGTTTCAATCGACTTGGTTTTCATCTTTACAACTTAAAATTAGATATCAAAAAAGTGAAATGAAGTACATCCTCACAGTAATGTGGCCATCCACACTCTTATCTTTGCCGTTTTCTTTTTTTATTCAATGATATTCAGTTATTACTTGTTCTGTATTCACATTAAATTCAGGGACAGATACATTTCAATTTGTGTCCAGTTAGCATCTTTCAATATCACTTTTTTATCCTTGCCCAATAAATAAAGCGTAGGAATAGCCTTTAAATCATAAAGTCCCTTTTCCATGATTTTTCCATTTGGACTGTATCCGTCAATCCACTCTTTAGGGAATTCATGTTGTGCCTCTTTCCACTCAGACAAATCAGCGTCCGGATAGATAGCTAAAACTGTTACTTTGGGATTTCTTCCAAAGGAACTCATTTTCATTTTTGCTGCTGTCTCCTTACAACCGCTACATCCAGGATTATTAAAATACAACACAATATATTCTCCATTTACGTCCGTTAGCTTCCTCTGATGCCCGTCACGTTCAGCAAATACAAAGTTAGTAGCCACACTTCCCATTCTGTTCTTCATCGCCATTTTCAACCTGTATTCCGATGTAATCTTATCCTCGCTTTTTACGGTCGGTGAAACCACGATATACTCTAAAACTGGAATATACAACTCCTCATTTCTAAAAGGGGAATTAGGGTCATACAGATATTTATCAAATAGCTCAATAAAATACTTCTGTACATCATACTTCTGAGATGTATGCTCCATTAAAATTGTTATAGCCTTTTGAACAGTACTCATAGGAATCCTACCTAACATATCGACAAAATCGACAAAAATCTGTTCTGCAACTTCTGGTTTCTTTATGGAAGCTGTATCATTAAAATCAAAGTTATCCCAATAATGTGTCACGAGAAACTCACTTCTGCCTTCTGGATCAATAAGCGTTACAGGTATTTCCGGTAGTTTAAAAGCTGTTTCTGTTGTCGCTTTTATGTTGTCTTCTTGTCTTGGTTTACCGGGATTGCCACTACAGCCCATCAAATACCAAATGGCATTTATAAGGAAACAGTTCATTATGACTTTTGTAATCAGTTTATTACTTTCAATTCTTTTCATAAATTTTAGTCTCATGTATAAAAAACAGTCAAAAATTCTTCGTAGCCTACCAAAGGCTACGAAGAACTATTTTTATAAAGAGATAACAAGCTACTACTAAATTAAATATACGAATGTAATTCTTCGGTTAATTACACTCAAATTGGTCTCCTCTACTATTCAGCAGCGACACAGCGAATTAGTCCACCAAATCCCCCTAGATATAACTCCAAAGATACCATATTGGTATGAACAGACAACTGTTCAGGAGAGCCCGGAAGACTCGTCCAATAGGAACTCATAACTTCTGTATCAGATAAATACTTCCTATCGGGTAACCTTCGGCCCCAAATTGGCAAGAATAACTGACCGTTGTCTCCAAAAAAACAACCGTTCTTATTTCCCAACTTTCCATATCTTTTAGTTGCATTCGCAAGAGTTTCCATTTCTTCATAGTTAGGTGTTCTCCAAGTTCCTAAAGGCATAACTTGGCGACATGGATCATTAGCAGGGTTCCATGTAGTAATATTAGATGAAACTATGGTAGGATCTAATGTGTTATAATTATAAAAATCTCCACCATTCCAAGCGCCTGAACCGTCTTGTTGGTTTTTATAAAACGTATATACATTACCAACTTTGACCAAATTACCTGGTGCCCATATAATTCCATTTACCTCTATATAATTTCCTCCTCCTTTTTGTACTTTATTCTGAGATGTCGGTAAATCCTCCCAATTACCATCAGCACGTTTGTATTGGAATGTCACGTTCCGAGTATTTATAGTCTTATTACTAGGAACAGTAACTTGTGGCTGCTTATTCATAACAGCATTCCCAGTATTGACAACGACACCATTTACAAGGCATCTTACCTGTACTGTTCCTGCGTAACCACCTTCAAAAGTAAAAGTATAGATGCCCCCAACAAAGGGGATATTCCCTGTCGGCAAATTGCTTTTTACAAAAGACAATGTATTCGGTATAGTATAGGTTACAGCCCCTATTTGAGTAATGCCTTCCCCATAAGCTATTATTTGAGCCGTGAAAGACAGGGATGGCGCGCCATTGGCATTCCATTTGAAATTCACCAACTGGGAAGAAGTAATAGAAGTTGGAATTTGAGACATATCAATATTCATCTCTGAAGTAATATCCGAAACATCAAATACAGCAAAAGGAGTTTCATCCAATTTGACATACATAACTCCTCCGTTTTGATAGTTCATATGCACAGTCGTTGGAATCATTTGTATTTGCGCAACACGTGGAAGCGGACTATCTACAGATCTGGTCAATGGAATTGATTCTACGATCTTGGTTGAATCGATTTTCTCAGACCATACCAGAGGTACATATTTGGAATTCTCCCCATCGGTAAGTAATACACCGGCTTTATAGGCCGCATATTCCGGACCATATTTACCATTCTCCTGTTGCTTTTCCCATTTGATAGGCAAACGGCCTGTACCATTCTTCATATAGACAACTGTCTGGGTAGTATCCAGATTACAAATAGAATCCGTATTCCATTTTACATGAACCTTATCCATGTTGGAAACGATTGACAACTCACCGGCAATGTTATTGTCATCGCTCAGTTTTAAAAATTGTGCACTAACAGCTAAAGGGCGTTTTGAATCCACCGATGATGATTCTTCAATGTCGTTGCATCCGTAAAATACAAATACAAACAAAAAAAAGGAAATAATTTTATTCATATGCTTTATTTTTATATGTTACATTTAATCATATACTATTCGTTAATAATCACATTACCCATTGATAAATAAAGGGCTTGAAAAAGTCGGAGTCTAATATGATTTTCCTTTTCTTTTTCAAGCCCATATTAAATAAACTGAGTTACTTCTTCTACCCGTTATTATACGAGTTGAAAGGGCAATCAATTCTACCTCGCTGATATACAACGAATAGAAACACCTTTAGCACGAGGTATCAGATAATCCAAACGGATATTATTATTTTGGACTCCGAGTGCATACGCATAACCTGTACTAGCCGCTGTACTTGTCCAATAGAGGGCAGCAACGTTTTTATTAGTCATTGTAGTTATTCTGCTCTCGCGCCAGCCGGTTGCCGGAAGAAATAGTTCATTATTCGGTCCGAAGAAACGTCCTGAAACCCCATTTAAAGTTCCCCATGAATTAACAGTATTCACCAAAGCCTGCATTTCACCCGAAGTCGGGGTTCTCCATGTCCCAGCCGGTGCTACCTGACTACAAGGGTCATTTGCATAATTCCAACTGGTAATCACAGTTGTGTATGTATAAGGATCTAAGACATTCCAGTTCCAATAATCACCACCATTCCAGACTCCGGAGTATTGGCTTTGAGTAGTGTGGAATTGGAATACATAACCGACTTTTGTCAGATTACCGGGAGCCCAGGTATAACCGGCAACAACAATTCCACCAGTGCCGGTACCACCTCCTGTATAATCTTGAACTTTGTTTGTAGTAGCAGACAGGTCTATCCAGTTTCCGGTACTAAGCTTGTATTGGAATGTAACATTCCGGGTAGCCCCGGTTGTATTTGCAGGTACAGTTACGCTCGGTTGTTTATTAGTTACCTCTGCTCCTGTAGCTACTACAACACCGGCAGCCAAAGCTCTGACTTGTACATTTCCGGTATAAGTACCTTCAAATGTAAATGTGTATGTTCCACCCATTTGTGGTATATTACCAGTAGGTAAAGTACTACTCACATATGTCAGCCCAGTTGGTGTTTCTCCACTGGGAGTATATGTTATAATTCCTGTCTGAGTGACACCTTCGGTCATAGCAATAAATTTGGCTGTAAATCCATAAGAAGGAGCACCTGTGGCATTCCACTTAAAAGGAATAAACTGTCCTTCTGTAATCATCGTTGGTATCAGGGACATATCAATATTCAGATCAGAAGTTAACTCCGATGTATCAAAAATAACAAAAGGTGCATCTACCGGAGTGATTTGCATTCCTCCACCGTTGGCATAGTTCATGTGAACCGTAGTAGGTGTCATTATAATTCGTACAACCTTGGGGGTTCCGATAGCCCTTGTTTGGTTATGCATACACTTCAACACTTCGGTTGTATCTATCTTTTCAGCCCATATTAACGGTATATAAGTCGTTACTTCTCCTGCTGTTAACTCAACTCCGGCTTTATAAGCAATACCTTCCGGTCCATGATTACCATCTCCCTGCTTATTTTTCCATTTAATAGGCAATATACCTCTGCCATTTTTCATATTGATAACCGTTTGTGTCGTATCAAGATTACAAATAGCTTCCGTATTCCATTTAACGCTCACCTCACGTGCACTGGATATTATATCTAACTGTCCGGCAACATTATTGTTTCCGTCACTCAGTTTTATAAATTCAGTGCTGACCGCCAAAGGCGAAGTCATCTCTGGACTCGGTGATTGTTCATCATTATTGCACCCCCACAATAGCAGTGCGGACACAGTACAAATACATAAAGAGAATATTGTTTTATTCATAAGCAAATCTTATTTATTAAATTAAGATTCAATTATCTTGTTGAAACGCAACGAATTTGAGACGAATTTGCGCGGTGAGCATTATAATCTACATTGATTCGTCCCGATTCAAAGCCCATGATATAAACATTTCCTCCGGCATATCTCTGAGAACTTGCCCAGTAGAATCCGATACTTCCTGCTCCTGTTATACTCTGCTTTTTAGGGCGGTAACCCGCAGCCGGAAGGAATAATTCATTGTTGTATCCAAAATATCTACCGCCTACACCATTCAAATAACCCCATGAATTAGGAGATTGCATAAGAGCGGTCAGTTCATTACTTGTAGGTGTCCTCCAAGTCCCGGCTGGTGCAACCTGTCTGCATGGATCATTAGCAGTATTCCAGGAATAACTCAATCCTGTATTTTGCCATGAATATGGGTCTAAATTGTTCCATTTCCAATAGTCACCTCCATTCCACACACCGGAATACTGTTCCTGACGATCGTAAAATTTGTAGACATTCCCTACTTTCACAAGATTTCCTGAAGCCCATTTAATACCGCCCACCACGATACCTGCACCTAATTCATCCTGAGTTTTATTCGTTCCGACAGGCAAGTTTATCCATTCACCATTCTCGCGCTTATACTGGAAGGTTACACTACGTTTATTGGTAGTCGTGTTTTGTGGTACAGAGACAGAAGGTGTTTTGTTGGTTGCTGCGCCTCCTGTGGCTGCTACAACACCGTTTATTAAACATCTTAACTGAATGGTTCCAGTATAAGTTCCGTCGAAGGTGAATCTATAAGTACCTCCGGGTTGAGGGATATTTCCAGCAGGTAAATTACTGTTGACAAAGTTTAATGTTCCCGGATCTACGGGAGGAGCATAATTAACATATCCGTATTTTACCAGTCCTTCCGACATAGCTACAACCCGTGCAGAAAAAGCAAAAGCGGGTGCACCACCGGCTTTCCAACGGAAATTCAATATTTGACTTGTTGTAATATAATTAGGAATATTTGTCAGGTCCAGATTCATTTCTGCTGTAAATTCCGAAAGGTCAAGGATGGCAAAACTTATATCTGATAAGGTAACCTTCATCACTCCGCCATTTTGATCGTTTAATTGGACAGTTGATGGAAGCATCTCGATTTCAGCCACACGTGGCATTATTCCCTGATCGGTAGCCCTGGTCTTCACAGAAGACTCTGCCAGTTTCACAGAATCGACCTCTTCTGCCCAGACGAGCGGAACATATTTGGAATATTCTCCGGCAGTAATTTGCACCCCGGCTTTATAGGCAAGCTCCTTTGGGCCACGTGTACCTTCTTCCAATTTCTTTTGCCATTTTACAGGCAGTACACCCCGGCCGTTTTTCAGGGTAATAGTTGTTTGTAAAGTGTCCAGATTACAGCTTGGCGCTGTATTCCATTTTAACGTAACTTCCGGCGCGTTAGACATTATTTCCAATGTTCCGGCTACATCTGTACTATTATCCGTCAGTCTAAGGAATTCAACATCTGTTTGCAGGCCGTCAAATCCGCTTGGATAACTATTTGTGTCCTCTTCATTAGTACAAGAAAAAAGAGTTCCGGTTAAAACCGCACACAAAATAAAAAAGCAATAATATCTACTCTTTTTCATATCTATTCTTTTAAATAATGATTTTGTGCCCTCCTTTTTAGGGGAGAGCACAGGTCAAATTAATATCCTGATTGTCTCTTTATTTCCATTACTCGCCACGCCCCATTACTCCGTGCATAATAGAAAGTAACCAAACGGGAATTTTTACCCGTATAAGCAGGAATAGTCAACTGTACATTTCCCGGAACAGATGTACTGCCTCTGGCAATCACCACACCGTCCACCATAGCAATATAGTTGATCTTCTTCGAGTAAGTACCCGTTACCGAACTTGTATAAGTCCCTCCGCGGGATGGTATATCGGTAGCTGGCTCGAAAGCATTAACAGCAAGATATTCCAGACTCTGAAGTTTAGATTCAATAAATATCCAGGTAGCCCCACCGTCAATACTATATTCGAAAGCAACCGTTCTCTCTTTCATCCCCGAAATGCCTGGTACTTTTACAGAAGTTACTCCGGGAACCGTTCCGTTGCCCCTGCCCAATTCAGTAGTGCCTGACATTGCACGCATGATAATTGCCCCTCTGTACACTCCGCTGAAATTGCAATAATACGTTTCTCCTTCATCAGGTATATCACCACCTGGCACTAGGATACCGGCAATAACAGAACCGTCTCCGGTACCTCCGCCAGTTGTTCCGTCCTGTGTCCTGTTAGTAGAAGCAGGCAGAGCAGTCCAGGCTCCGTCAGCACGTTTATATTCGAAAGTAATATTACGTGCCGTAGCTGCCGTGTTCTCAGGAATACCGATTTGTGGTTGTTTATTAGTTACTTCGGCACCTGTTGCAAGCACTGCACCGTTAAACAATGCGCGTACCTGTACACCCCCTGTATAACTTCCGGTAAAAGTAAATGTATATGTTCCTCCGGCTTTTGGAATATTACCTGTAGGCAAATTGCTGCTGCTATACGTCAGTTCACCTGGTGTCGGAGTTATAGGACCTTCCGGTTCCCAAGTAATTGTTGTAGTAGATGCTCCTACAATCTCTGCGCAATATACAGATAAAACCGCTTCAAATCCATTTGCGGCAGGAGTATTATTCTTCCATTTAAATTGGAGAATATCTGAAGGGGGATCAACTGTATCTTTCATCGTGCTCAAATCGACATTGTAACTTGGTTTGAAACCGCTATAATCCATAATAGCCAAAGCAACATTGCTCAAACGCATCATCGTAGTTCCCCCACGGTCTGCCGACATATTAACTATACGCGGTGAGAAATCGATAGAAGCGGCTCTCTCATCCGCCTTTGTCATTAATCTGTTTCTTAGTTTTTCCAGATCAATCTTGCCATTTGACAAGATAATAGGTACATACTTCGATGATTTACCTACAAGGATCCTAACACCACCTTGGAACAACATATTCATAGGTGCATAAGAACCATGCTCATTTTTTTCTTTCCATTTGATAGGTAGTACACCTTTTCCTTCGGAAAGAGCCACTGTACATTGCGTTGTGTCAATGTTAAAATCCGGGTTCGTAACCCATTCGATTTTAACTTCCGGAACTTCTGCACTAATTAATAACTCGCCGGCCTTATCTGTGCCGTCATTCACCAACTGAACAAAATCAACACCGTCTTTAAAATCTCCGAAAGACTGTGTGTTTTTCTTTAAATCTTCATTTTCCATACAAATTAAATTTGTTAATAATATGATTAAATAAAAAAGACTATTTACATGTCCATGTCTTCATTCCATATGTTTAAATCCATTTATATATTGGGGCAAAAGCACAATTTCTGAATGAATAAAATATTTATTATGGGGCTAACTGCTTTACCGGCGGAGTACTCCCCCAATTCTCTCCATCTAACGTCCAGGAAAACGATACTAATCTGTAGTTTGGTCCCGGATTATCATCGACAGGAACCTTCAGAGTCAACCCTTCAGGAGTGGGATAAGCTGTTGCACTACCAATGAGCACCCTGCCGACATAAGCTCCAATTGTTACAGCCTCTTGCGATGTCCCTCGTATTCCGAAAGAAGCACTGGCATTTTTGGCTGGAAGTTCCTTTATGACAGGTGTGTCTACAACCACATAAGTTTGATTTTGTGTTCTGTTATCATTCATATTTATCCAGGTATTACCTCCGTCTATACTATACTCAAAAGAGATAGTAGAGCTGGGGGTATCACCAAGAGGCGGTATTGTTACGCTTAGGTTCACTCCCGTAGGTGTAGCTGTTCCTTCTGGTGATCTTGACACCTCGGTTCCGTTTCTCAGAGCCCTGAAGAAAACACTCCCTGTTCCTTTAAATTGACAGAAATAGCTCCTTCCTCCTTCGGGGACATCTCCCGGAGGCAAAATCTTCCCTGGAGTTATATTTCCTCCCGGTGTTTCACCGCCACCATTTGTTCCATCCTGCACACGGTTCGTACTGGTTGGTAAAGCCGTCCAATCTCCATCTGCACGTTTGTACTGAAAAGTAATATTACGTGTAGTGGCAAGTGTACTTGCGGGAACACTTACCTGTGGCTGCTTATTAGTCGCCGATGTACCCGGAGTCTGTGCCACACCGTCTATCAGAGCTCTGACCTGTACTTCACCTGTGTATGTTCCTGTAAAAGTGAAAGTATAGGTTCCACCACTTTGCGGTATATTCCCAGTCGGAAGTGTAGATCTGTCATAAACGAGCGTTGTACCAGTACTGGAACCATTAGAAGGATTCTGTACAAAATTAAGAGTTGTAACAGTAGTTTCATCATATCCAACTGTTATTGTAACAATTCGGGGAGCATCTGTTGTGTTCTCTGTTACTATCATTGTCCCTTTTTTTTCACCCAATTCACTTGCTTGATAATCAGCACGTTTTCCGCAGTTACATTTAATCCACCAGGCAAGATCTGTCTGCACAGTAATATCAACAGAAGTTTCTTCACTGGGTAATACGCTTTCAGCAACAGGACTAGAGGACAAAAAATCGAATATTCCAGTTTGATTATTGCCTAACTGATTAAAGGTCAATGTTTCTTTAAGTACATTTTGAGATTTAACCCGCACAATTATGGTACGTGGTGTCATATCAGGGTTGTCCTTAATACTAATACTCAATGTCTTATTTCCCAGTGGAGTGCCACCATTATCCCTAACTGGAGACAGAATGGCATCGTCACTTTCTATACTCCAATCCTTATTTGTCTTGGCTGTTACCACTACACTTGCATCAGTTGCAGGGATAGGGCTTCCTGAATCAGGTGTCGAATTTACAAAAAGCCAATATGATGGTTCATCACTTGGTTCATTATACACTAACGTCGCTTGTTTTCTCACACTTCCGGCTGTAAATGTAACCAAAGAAGTGAAGTTTATATTTGGAGGTCCGGCAGTAGCCCAATTAAAGACTACTTCACCTGGTTTCGTCAAGAATCTGGGTATATTTGCTTTATCTATATTAGTCGATACGGAAATATCTGTTTGATCAACTGTAACGACAGGAACACCGGAATAATCAACATAAACCGAACCACCAACCACAACATCCAAGGGTACTAATTCTGGATATAAGCTAAGGACTATCGCTGTGGGTACATCTTCACCTGCTCTTGTCTTTGCTATGGGATCGGACAGTTTCTCTATTACAGTTGAATCTACCTGCTCCGCCCAAATCAAATGCACATATTCTGACATCTCATTGGAAGATATTAAAACTCCAGCGTCAAAAGCTTTGTCGGTAGGACCATAAACACTATCAGATATGCATTCATTCCATTTTACTAATAGTTCAGCACTTCCATTATACAAGCATAAAGATGTAACTGTTGTATCAATATTACATGTGGGAGGAATATTCCACTTTAGCTTGACTTCTGGCGTATTGGCTGAAATAATAAGTTTACCAGCAATTTCAGTAGTATCATCAAATAATCGGAGTACATTGGTTTCCAGTTCTAACTTGCCCACTGTATGCAATTTGGACTCCATTTCGTGTTCACAACTGGTAAAAATCACCAGTATCGATAAAAATATAAGTAAAAAAATTCTCATGATATATGCTTTATTTTGTTTGGCGCTTTATTGATTATAATCAGTTTTCTCATTGAAAAAAGCAGTGGCTCTCCGTAATAATTCGCAGAGAGCCTGAGTTTAGAACTGCTTATAATCCTTAAAGTGTATTACAATTGTCGTTTTACGCATCGAATAGGTAATCCGTAAGGTCGTTGAATTTCTCCTTGCCAGTCAGGGGCTTCCCATACAATGAATGTTTGGTTATTTCCGGGAGTATTATCACGCAAAGAATAATATCCGAAAGTTCCATCATAGTAAACGCCTTCAGATGGAGAAATACCATCATTAACACGCATACCAGCACCAGGAAAATAGACTTTGATGGTTCCTTCTCCCATCCATGCCCCATGACCGTCATAATCATAACCACTATCTGCCAATGCTTTCGTTTCCACACGGGAAGGCGTTATCCATGTGCCCAAAGGTTTAATTTGGGAACAGGGGTCTGAATTATAGTCATAATTCCCTTCATTAAATTCACCGTCGGCAGCATCTCGTGTATTCCAACCGAAATAAGTCGAGCCGGCAATTCCGTTGTCACCATGATAACCATCTTGGGTAGCTTCTAAAAAAAACGCATTATCTTTCTTATAGATATTTCCTTTTGCCCATTTATAACCTCCTGCCAAAATATAGTTGCGTTCTATACTGATAGTGATGCTATAGTCTTTACGAGGGTCTAAAACTTGTCCCGGAATGGTGATTACAGAATTCTTCAAGTCCTGACCGTCTATAGTCAAAGCGGTGAACAACGCTGAAAGATCACGTTCTGATGTCGGAAGAACAATAACAGAATCGCTTCGCACACTTGTATTATTAAGTTTGTCTGCTGCCCAGAGAATATCTACACTTCCACTGGTTCCGGCATTTGGCAAAGAAGTGGCATCGGCAGTCCCCAATGTCCAGTTTACAGTAGCATCATTCATATTTTGAAGAGTTACTGCACATTGACTTATTTTATTATCAACAAACCCATCAACAGAGACGATCAATCGTATTCTCGCACATTGGCGGACAAAATTAATATTCTCCAGTTTGAAACCGCCGTCCACACTTGTTTCTACTTTCACATTACTTACTGTATAAGTCATGAAATCCTGATAGTGCTGTACGGGGATTGTGATATTCTCTGAATCAAATGTAGGGAGATCATCATTGTTTCCATAACTATAGCAAATAAATGTATAAGTCCCTTCCGGAAGATACAATTCTTTACCGGCAATAGCTGTTGCTGCTCCTGATGGATCTGTCTGATAGTCGCCTAAACCTGCAAAATTAGTTACTTTCACTCCGCCGTTTTTATATGCAATCATACGGAACTTTACATTTGGCATGGCAACATTTGCACGAGTTTCTATGGCAGGTATATCTTCTACGGTAGTTACAAAATCAAAGCCCGTATCTTGATTTTCATCCAAAGGCTGTACAAATATATTTTTCCTGTTTCCTGTAGAACGTGTGGTTGTTCCTCCGAAATTACCGATATTGCCGACTGAGGCTTCTATGCGGATAGGTTCTCCACTATAAACACCTCCATTTGAAGAATTAGATGAATCTACTCCTTCCATTTCATTATTACATCCTGTCCATAAAGGAAGTGCAAGTAATAAAGAAAAGATAATTGTTATATGAATATTCTTTCTCATATCTTTTTGTATTATTTTGTGAAACAAATCATTTATAATTCTACATCGACATCTTTGTTTCCTCCATCTTCAAATTCGCCTACATTCGGATCGCTCGGGTCAACTTTAATGTCAGATTTTTGAGTTCTTTTTTCCATTTCATTCCACGACGTTCCGTCTTTACTATACTCAAACACGACTTCTCGATCTGCTGATGTAGCATTCTTAGGAATAGTAAGAGTGAAAGTCGCTGGAATCAATCCTGACTTAGTATCCCAAACATTATCACCGGTCTTGGCTCTGAAATATACCGTACCCGTATAAGTTCCGCTGAATGCACAGCTATAATCATTTCCTGTAGCAGGAATATCACCAGCCGGAGTTATCGAGCCGTAGCGAATAGTACCCACAGCTTGTGTTTTAGTAGCGATCTTCTCCCAGGTTGTTCCACCATCTGTACTATAACTGAATGGAATTGCCCTGTCTGCTGTTCCTGTTAATGATGGAATATCGACCTCAATAGCTCCGGGAGAGGTTCCTGCTTGTTGGATAGGCGTTCCATCTACTTCTGCACGTAGAATGACATTTCCTGTATAAGAACCTGTAAAAATGCAGGAGTATGGGCCACCTTCTGCTGGTATGTCTCCAGTAGGCAAGACTTTGCCTGTGATAACACCACCCTGTTGTTGTCTGTCTGTAGCTGCCATATCATTTTTCCAGTCGCCCAATCCTAAACGATATTCAAATCTGATAGGACGTTCAGAAGTGCTTTTTGAATTACTGGGAACAGTAACGGCTGGCTGTTTGTTGGTAGTCGCAATCCCGGTTGCAAGTACAACGTCCCCTTGCAAAGCCCGTACCTGCAAATTACCACTATAGCTGCCAACGAAAGTAAATGTATAAGTTCCACCTTCCACAGGTATTACATCTGCCAAACTGGAACTTTCATAACTAATATCGTCACTTGCTGGTTGGGTATAGGTTACAGTTTCTGCTATCACATCATCATATCCTATAGTTACATATACCTTCTTTGTCGTAGTTCCCGAATTTACTGGAATATCAATTGAACCACTTGCATCAGTTGAATAAAACTTGGTCTTGATGCCGTCAAGTAAAATCCACCACTCACGGGAAGTTGTTACATCCACTGTCATAGTTTGTCCTCCACTTGATACGTTGCTCTCATTAACAGGGTCAATCGTATTCACCTTAAATACACCTTCACCCGGTTTCTGTTTCAGTGTTATTTTTTCTTCATAATTCTTGCCTGGATTGGCAGGATCAGGTACATTCGATTTCACTGTAATGATAATGTCTTTATTTACAGGATCAAGATTATCCTTAATCTTTATCACCAATGATTGGGCTCCATCTACTATCTCTGGACTTTCAACCGGAGAGACTTCAGCTTGATCGCTTTCAATAGACCATTGTCTATTAGTCTTGACATTAACGATAACATAACCGTCAACCGCATCAATCAATGTTTTATTATCTGCGGGTATAGTATTTACAAATTCCCAATATGGAGCGGCTAAAGCAATATATTGCATGTAAGCGTATGTAGAATATGAACCTGATGTTAATTTGAGGTGTGCAGCAAAAGAACTCTCAGGGGCACCCTTGCTGTCCCATTGTAAGGGGAGTTCGTTTTGATCTTTTCGCAATGTTGACGGTATGGAATTCTTGTCAAGGTTTAGTACAGCTCCGTTTTTTTCTAACTCATTTAAAGGACTTTTGTCTATCGTACAACTAAAGCCGCTAAAAGTAACATGAAAAGTTCCACAAGTGTCTTTGTCTAATTTTAAAAGGAAGGGGTCGACGGTAACTATCGTTGCTTTCGGTATAATCTCCTCACTTGCTCTTGTTAATATTCCATTATTGATTTGAGTAGAATCTATTTCGTCAGCCCAAAAGAGTGGAACATATTGGGAGTTTTCCCCCGAAGTAATAAGCACACCCGCTTCATACCCTACATTACGAGGGCCATAACCGCCAGTTTCTTGTTGATTGAGCCAGTGGATAGGTAGTTTGCCAACCCCTCTCTCCAAATCCAGTTTGGTTATGGTTGTATCCAGATTGCATCCGGGCAGTACATTCCATTTAAGTTCTACACTTGGCGCATTGGCCGTTATTTCTAAAATGCCGGCTACTTTTGTACTGTCATCCTGTAATTTTAGGAATTTAGTACTGGTACCAAACATTTTATTACCTGCCTCCGGGGTGTCACTGCCGAAGTCCTCATTACATGCAGTTACTACAAGTAATGCCAAAAGATACAATAAACACTTTTTCATAAATTTTATTTATATAAATGTGTATCAAGAATAAAAATCCATCTTTATGCAGTGTTGTCCTTCGTTATCTTAAGCAAATGGTCATTTGGGTAAAAAGGCAAAAAACATGCTGATTTACAAAAATAAACATTTATTAGTTAAAACCAAATTAAAACTGCAACAAAGTCAAATTTTATTTATCCTCTAAAACTCAGTGTTAAAAAAACAATGAATTTTATTCTCTCACGCATCGAATGGGTAGCGCTGCTGAACGATAATAGTCATTTCTTAGCATGACTTCATCAGCATTCATCATTGTTACTGTTTTACCAGTGTCATCACTATCTCCCCATGTTAAAACGACCATTACGTTGTTACCCGTTATATCCAAAGAACGCAAGTTTCCATCTGTATCGGCACTAATAACAGGATTAAAAGGATAATAGGTAGTTCCCCAAGTCATTCCATAAGTATCAATACTGGCATCTGTCGGCCATAAACCGGCAAAAGGAGATGATCCCCCTCCGACAGGCAAAGTCCAGCCGGAAGGACATGGATTATAGGCGGTTTTCTTTTTATCTTTTGTCAGCCATAGATAATTATTTCTTTTGGAATAATCACCTGAGTACCAGTCGTTTTCAATGAATCCATTAGGTAGGGCGTAATCTCTGCCAAGAATTATCCGGATTGGATATTGTATGGAATAATCCAAATTAGTATCATTAGTTGGAGTCTCTATGAATGAACCATACTCAGGATGATCATTAGTCTTTAAAGTATGAGATGCGCTTTCTGTATAAAAAACTGCGTTTTCCAGAAACTTGTCTCCGTCTTGACCTCCGGGAAATGGGTCTTTACGTCCCCATTGATAAAAAAGTCCTATACTTGCAGCGGTACCTGGGGTTAGGTCATAAGCTCCTAAATTACGGTCCATCCACGTGAAATTATTGAGTTCCCTCTCATTGGAAGATTTCATATCATAAATTCCTTTGTCAGCATCTAATTCAAGCACAGTATTATCCATTGCCCAGATATGCCAACTCCACTTAGTTTCACCGTTTACATTGGCGGCTATAACAATGTTACCGGTAAAAGGAGTCTTGTTTGTGACTTCTATCCAGCCTTTTGTATCATCATAGGATAAATCGAAAGAGGGGTTAGCTTGATCTGACCACACCACTTTAGGCTTTATTTTATCAGTGAAGCTAATACGCTTTTTGTCCAGATTAGCTTGTGCTATAGGAATTAATAATGTCCTCCCTGCTTGGGTAAAGTCATAAAGATAGCAATTGGAAGACATAACTTGTATTGGAATCTGCTTGCAGATGTCACCCAATCTTGCTTCCAGATAAGTGTTTTCAACAAGAGCTCCACTGAAACTCAACGTAATCTCTCTTTCACTATTGCTTGTGGTCAACTTTATTCCTGATTGCATCAGATCGAGATGACCGTCACTATCAGTATCTCCCACCAGACTGACTGTTCCCGTAGGTGATATTATTTTCACAGAATAAGTACTAATGTCAATTCCGGATATATCTGGTATAATTGCTGAAAGAGTTACGGCTACTATTGTCTGTATATCTTTACTTACCGGATATAGGGTAATCTCTTTGTGATTTGCCTGCAAAAGATATTGCCCGTTTGTGGCTGCATTTCCCTGGGTAGCTTCAAAAGTATAGTCTATATTGCTACCTATATTGGCAGCAGCTTCCGCTTCAGTACTATATCCTTGTGCAGTTACAGAGAGTACATTAAATTTATAATAAGTGTTTTTTTCAAGATTAATCATACTTGGTTCCTCGTTCAATCCGTTTGATTTTTTAGTTTCATAAAAGTCAAGCCGGAACCATCCCATGTCTTTAAGTTTTGCTATCAGAAATGTTTTTGTTGAAGCGGTGCTGTTGTCTGTTCGTGGAATAAAATAAGCAAGCCCGCCATCTGCTACAGCCTCTGCATCAAAAGTAGTTCCTGTTGGATAACCAGCCAGTGTGCCTGCATATCCTTTCGATGGTGCATTACATATTTTCCAACTTTCAATCGTATATCCAGGTGCGGAACAGGTTAACTCAGCTTTGGCGATGGAATATTCCACATTTAAAGAAACGACAGAACGGGTGACTACTTCATTTTTGCCATACATTACCAGTGAATTTGTAGTAGGTGACTGGAATAACATCTTACTGAATAAATCAGCTTCGTCTGTTGCAGTAACTGATGATATGCCGGTATTACAAAACAAATATATAGTCTCACCGATTTCCGGTTTTAATCCTGTCAAAGTAGCAAAAACTACATTATCAATCTGATTGAAATTACTGCCTGAGCCGCAATAGGCTTTACCGTCACGAATAATAACGGCAAGAAGATCGTTTACAGATCGCTCATTCACAGAACGGGTAGTTGGATGTTTCACGCTAAATTCCGGCAAGTTTAAATTAAGTGCAACTCCTTCTTGTGGGGTGCCTGCAAAATCATCTTCCGTACAACTATATAATCCGGTTGTTGCAACTATTAATCCGATATATAGAAAAAATATGTATATCCTCTTTTTCATATTTTCTGCTCCCTTTGTTTACTTACTGATTGTGAAATTATACTCTAATATTTTGTAACCTACATTTTTACCATATATACCGATTTCTAACCTACAGGTTACAATATCACTATAAGCAGGGCTATTTGGAAATATTAATATATCATTAGTATGTTCACCTGAAACTCCATCATAGGCCATATGTATCCAATCGCTATCCCATAATTTGTTATCAGGATTGGCGCCGTAAGTCCCGACATATTGTACTATTCGGTATTGCCATGCAATATTATTCTCAGTAATGATGGTTATATTGGCTTCTGATATAGAAGACGATAATCCAAAAGTCGGTGGTAACACTGCTCCTTCCGTAATAATATGTCCATTAACCGAAACTGATTTAATCAGGAATTTAGCTGCTGACTCTTTATATGATAAACTTATTGTTTTTGTTATTCCTCCGGCGGTTATAGTTACGGTTCCAGAGGTAGGTGGAATGATTAGAGAAGCATCTTCTCTGAAAAGAAGTTCTGCCAAGCCGTCAATTGGAGTAATTTCGATATTATCATCCGTATATCCATCCAAGAAGAATCCGTCCGCATGGGTCATATCAACTTGTATAGTTGCAGCGTTAGTCGAAATGTGTAAAGTAGCATCTATAGTACTGGATAATTGTAACACTTGTTGATCTAATTCAAGATAAGTCTCACCATTCATGGGAGCTAATTCTTTATCTGTCCATGAATCTAAAATAGTGTATTCTATGTCTATTACGGTAATCACTTTTTCTTTCAAATTCAGCGTCACCCCACAAATCGTATTCCTCGGCAACATTGTTTTACCATTAGGTTGCAACTCCGCGGTCCAAGTTCTAGCCGTTCCGTTCACACTCCCTTCGACTACTACTTTCACCGCATCCGTACTCAGGTTTTCATTAATATATCCGGAACACGTTACTTCATCATTTGTGGTTGGAGTTGTCATAACATCCAGTGACGTACCAAAAGTATTTGATGCAGGTGAAGCTGTACCACTGGCAAGCGAAAACAACAAAACTGATTTCTGGTCTCCAGCAATGCTGATTTTATTAATAATCCAATTTTCCCCCGTTGCATTTTTTACGGTAATGTCCAGTCCTGACGCAACACGTAGCAAAGGAATACTGATTTGACTATTATTCGCAAAATCATGTACCCCTACAGAACTTCCTGTCATAATGAAAGGAGAACCCGGACGGTTGACACTAGTGTATGAATATTCCTTCAAATCGTCAAGTCTTGTTTCCCCATTTATTGTTGCGTCGGCAGGCAGATTAGCAATTACAAACAGTTGGTAACTTCCTTCAGAATTCATATTATACAACCTCAGCACCTCATCTGTATATTTCAGCACCAGTTCGTCATCATTAGACGAAACCGTCTCCGATTTATATAACAATGCTTTATCCGTATCTAATGCCCCTTCGGCAAAAAACCAAAAATGAACGTTATCAATATGCTTCTCTGCTTCTGTTCCGGTCCCGACGGAACTGCGTGTGTTACCTGCTGATATTTGCAGACGCAGGCTGATACCTGGTAGCGCAGCAGGAGAATCGGACTCGCCTTCGGAAGTACACGAAGTAAATACTCCGAGGAACAGGAAGCAAGCCGGCATCAATTGTTTAATTAATTTCTTTATCATATATTCTTTCTAATTTTATTTATTTATTCTCCTAAACGGAAAAAACCGAGAATAGCTTCTCCAAGTACATTATTGTCTTTCTGCTGTTGCATTTTCAATTCTTCAAAATTATTTCGCCATGCCGGGCAACGAGGATCGTCCAGAACGATCCTTATATAATCATCCTGCACCATTACGTTGTAGCCGGGGAAATGATCGACGATGAATTGAATCGGCAATCTGACGAAAGAGAAGATTTCCGCTGCTTCCGGTACCCGTTTTTCCACCAGTTTCAGTGTATCAAAAAGCTGGGTAAGCAGGTAGGCAGAAAACTCATACGTCATACAGTAATCATCATCCATATATATATAGATCATATTACGATTACTCTTTTCTATTCTTTTTATTCTTTGTGCATCCATAATGATTAATGATTTAATGTTATAATATGTATAATTCTCTTTATATCGGTTACACAGCAGAAAGTTCGATGTTATTTACTTCTTATTCTCAAACTGTTTCCATACAATTGCCGCAAGTGCGCCTCCCACAAAAGGAGCCACAATGAACAGCCATAACTGGCAGAGTGCCGTTCCACCCTGGAACAATGCCGGAGCAATACTACGTGCCGGGTTTACCGACGTACCCGTCACAGGGATACACACGATATGTACCAATACCAATGTCAATCCGATGACAAGACCGGCAAACTTCGGTGCATCGTTCAACTTTGAAGTAGTTCCTAATACTACCAATACGAAAATAAACGTGAATACCGTTTCCGCTACCAGTGCCGGGAGCAGATGGCCTTCGGCATACATATTGGCTCCTGTACCTTCTGTGCCCAATCCCATGACGAGGATACTCAGAATACCCGAACCTACCAATGCGCCAATAACCTGTGCCACCATATAGCATCCTGCCTCCTTTCCGTTCATACGTCCGGAAAGCCATACACCCAATGTAATCGCAGGGTTAATATGGCAACCGGAGATACCTCCAATCGTGTATGCCATTGCCACCACCGAAAGTCCGAACGCCATTGCGATAGTTAACACTGCGGCTACACTTGTTGCGCCGCCATTCATGACGGCTGATCCGCAACCCATAAGTACCAGCACCATTGTTCCCAGTGCTTCTACTAATAACTTCTTGTTCATACGATAATTTATTTAAGTTTATATTGCTGTTATTCAACACATTACATATCCATTTATTGTATATATAATACAAAAGAGCCTCTGTTACCTTTCATTCATATCGCTATAAGACACTTCAGGTAGGCAGCAGGGGCTCTGGGACAAAGCAAACAAAACTAATATTAATATTAACTGGTTTATTCTACAATCACAGCTCTGCTGAGTGCTTCGTCGTCATAATACATATTATCTACGCCCCCTCTGCTTTCGGTTTTCAATTGTGATGCCTTTACGCCAAACTCTGTTACCAGAGCATCACGCACTGCTTCCGCACGTTCTTCGCTCAAACGTTCGTTCACAGCCGCACTGCCGGTTTTATTGTCAGCATATCCCACAATAGTATAAACCTTATCTGCCGGTGCTTCTTTTATCAACTTGGCAAAATAGCCCAGATTCACACGCTCTTGTTTGCTAAGAGTGCTCTTGCCCAATGGAAATATGATAATTCTCGGTGCAATAGTCATTTCTTTGCTTACAATGGTTTCTGCCTTTTTATTACGGGCTGCTTCCAGCTCGTCTGCCAGCATTTGCTTTTCTTTCTGCATATTGTTAAGGCGGTCTCTGAGTTGCTGCATATCGCTTTCGCTGATACCGGTGGATACGGTGCGCACGGTAGCTCTTTGGAAGCCACGTTGCTTAAACTTGTAAGTCAGACCTACCGTTACAGTAGCTAATCCTTCCTTTCCTTTGCCTCCCAATTCGCCGTCAAAACGGTCGTTCACCAGCGTTCCACGCATTTCAAGGTTCAAGTCTAATGCCGATGACAGACGGAAACGGTTGATAAAGCCTACCGTTGCTGCCAACTCATTCGTTTTAGGTCGGTCATACGAATGCATCCAGCCTAAACCCACATAGGGAATTGCCGAATAAACACGACCTTCACGGTATCCGCAAAACATATCTGTCAGGTTGAACAGCACATCTCCATGCA
>OODP01000949.1_pt1 | contig 20764 bp, 33 predicted proteins | sample 1671011 | NCBI WGS metagenome assembly OODP01 (sample SAMN06348113, study PRJEB24527) | human gut metagenome | biome: human gut; feature: ankylosing spondylitis patient; material: feces | host: Homo sapiens | place: China | collected 2015-10
CGACTACAAGTTTAAATCACTGACTGAAATCTGGTTGGGCGGCGACCATTACAAATGGCGTGCAATGCGTACAAATGGCGTAGACGAACGCTATTGTACAGGAAAAGATACCACAGACTGGGAAAAGTTCGAAAAATGGGCTGAAACCGTTCCTTATACCTTCCGCAATCCGTTGTATCATTGGACACACCTGGAATTGAAGACTGCTTTCGGCATCGACAAGATTTTAAGCCCGAAGACTGCACGCGAGATTTACGACGAGTGTAACGAGAAGCTGGCTCAGCCGGAATACTCAGCTCGCGGAATGATGCGTCGTTACCGCGTGGAAGTAGTATGTACTACGGACGATCCGATTGATTCTCTGGAATATCATATCCAGACACGCGAAAGCGGTTTTGAAATCAAAATGTTGCCTACCTGGCGCCCAGACAAGGCAATGGCAGTAGAAGTTCCTGCCGACTTCCGCGCTTATGTAGAAAAACTGTCTGTAGTAAGCGGCGTGACAATCTCCAATTTCGACGATATGATTGCGGCTCTCCGCAAACGTCATGACTTCTTCGCCGAACAGGGTTGCCGCTTGTCCGACCACGGTATCGAAGAGTTCTATGCAGAAGATTACACCGACGCAGAAATCAAAGCTATATTTAATAAGGTATATGGCGGAGCTGAATTGACTAAAGAAGAAATTCTGAAATTCAAGTCTGCTATGTTGGTAATCTTCGGAGAAATGGACTGGGAAAAAGGATGGACCCAGCAGTTCCACTACGGTGCTATCCGTAACAACAATACGAAGATGTTCAAATTGTTAGGACCCGATACAGGCTTCGACTCTATCGGCGAATTTACAACAGCCAAGGCAATGTCTAAATTCCTCGACCGCCTGAACGTTAACGGCAAGTTGACCAAGACAATCCTTTATAACCTGAATCCTTGCGCCAATGAAGTGATTGCCACTATGCTGGGCAACTTCCAGGATGGCTCGATAGCCGGCAAGATTCAGTTCGGTTCCGGATGGTGGTTCCTCGATCAGAAAGATGGTATGGAAAAACAAATGAACGCGTTGTCAGTACTTGGACTTTTGAGCCGTTTCGTAGGTATGCTGACAGACTCCCGTTCATTCCTTTCCTATCCACGCCATGAATACTTCCGCCGTACATTATGTAATTTGGTAGGACGTGATGTGGAGAACGGAGAAATTCCGGTATCTGAAATGGATCGAGTAAATCAGATGATCGAAGACATCAGCTACAACAATGCCAAGAACTTCTTCAAATTCTAAAACAAGAATTACTAAATAGTAATACCGCTGTCGGGGCACGATGCTCCACAGCGGTATTTTTTTAAAATAACGCTCCTCTCCCTGTAGTTTCATATACGATTCTATTGTCACTTGTCACCTTTTATAGTTAAATAGTTAGTAATCAATAAAATAGTGGTGACAATAAGCGGTGATAATAAGGTGATAATAGAATTTATATGAATTCATTTATCACCTTCTATTATCACCCATATCTCCTACTACACTGATTACCAACATTTAAACAGGAACTAACTTCTTTTTCTTTTTATCACAGAGAACTGGATTTTCGACCCGAAAATTGTATTTTACCCCCTTTTTACCTTCTATAATTCCTATTAATCAATTATTTCTCCCCCCAGTCACAACAAAATTTTATTTGCTAAAGCATTAAACGATGCTTCTTTGGCCTCCTAAGACATTTTAGATGGCATGTATAATAGTTAAAGCCAGTATACTTAATACATCAACAAGCCTTGATTAATACATTTTGCAGGATATATGCTCTCGTTTTACGTACGTGAAACATTCAGACTACGCACGTGATCCCATCAGCCCACGTACATGAACCGATGGGATCACGTACCTGAAACTTGTTCTTATTGCTTTCAAAAGACATTAACTTAGCATACAAAAGGGATTAATCAACGAAGCATAGACTATTAAACCAGGCAGGTCTGATTAAATCGGCAAGCATCTTTCGGGCTAAGGAGCAACAAGTCCCGAAGAGTAGGCTCAAATTGAGTTGAAGAGTAGTCCTCACAAGATTTACAACTGATCCCTTACAAGGCAGTTCATATAAACAAAAAAAGAAGTAACTAAGTTACTTCTTCATTCTTTGTACACCCTCAGGGATTCGAGCAAGTATCTATCAACTAATCAGTTATCGCAATCTGATCCATAATGTATCACATTTGTTCCGCATATCGGATTAATAATATATTATGTTTATGCCTCTGTTGAGGCGTTTTTATTTCTTTATTTACCGGATAAGCAGGTAGTTCTTCTTTGTCTTTTCCACAACAACTTCTACCCGTCGCATCTACATCTGCGATACATGATGTTTTGTGTTCCGCAAATGCGATACAGCCTTTGTATTACAAATTAATGGTTATAGGTATATTCACTTAGTTCCTATACAAAATGTTCAAAAGAATAAAACCTATTTCCAAAACTTCTCTTGAAGGAATCGTTTATCAGATAAGATATTTAGTAAATGACAAGTGTGTCTCTGATCAAGCTCTTGCTTGGCATTTACAGAAAATCTTATCTGATAAAGGAATCCCTGTCGATAATATACCCTCTCCAAAGCCGTGGGAATGGAAAAAGAAAATATGACTATTTCTTTCCACTATTTCCGCTTTTGTTTGGCGGGGGAGTGTTCGTTGTTTGAGGTATAGACCTTTCTTCTCTTTTAGGAGGCGGCGGCATAGAAGTGGTACGCGGCATCTCCTTTGGAGTGTAATCTCCATTATTAATTTTCTTTGTATATCCCATATTTATATCTTTAAGTTATTTACCTTTTTTGCTTTTAGGAGGTGGTAAAGTTTTACATGAAGTCGGAATTGAAAATGCACCAGTTTTCTTATCGGTTTTATGTACCATTGTAGTTCTAGTTCCTAAACTTGTTTTTTTTGCCATAATTATTCTTCTTTTTCAAAATAAACTCTATTTATATATTCTATTGCTTCTGCATCTATTTCGTTTTGCATCTTTTTCGATATGTATCTAACTCCCCGATTATAGGCAGATTCCTTATCACATTCAGTCTCTTTCAGTTTGAAAAAGCGGGTCATTGTTTCTTTCTCATTTGTTATATCATGATCGAAGTCATACCATATTTTTTCTAACGAATTCATATAACGAACATAAAAATCTGACAACATGTCTAATTCGGATAACTCTTGCGCACTCTGTATGAAATTTGGGGCTATAGATTTTGCAATTGATAAAGCTCCGACTATAACAGAACTGACGAAAGGGATTATTTCATCAAGACTATATCCGATTGCGCCCAATGAGGCAACTGCAGCAATTATTCCATTATACCATCTTGCCCAAGATCGCCGACTATCTGTGTATTTCTGTAGACCAAGTATATTTGCTTTAGCCTGCTTTAGTTCTTCCCATATTCTGTTTCTAGCTATCATTCGACTATATGTTTCTAAGAATATTAGTACGATAAATATCCATAAGATGTCTCAAATTGCCACCTACAGCTTTAAACTGCACTGTTCCATTTGATAGTTGAACATCAATAACAACACTTTGCAGGGTCTCGGACTCAACCTTTGAATACATCACTCCATCTAATGAATAAACTTCAAAATTTAAAATTCCACGGTTCATAATATCCTTATATTTCGTACATTTAATCATGACGTTTTCCGTAAATATCCATAACGACGTATCGGAAATATAATCATTCCCATCCTTCCAGTTAGAAATAAAAATATTAATAACCTCCAGTTTATCCTCAAAAAACTCTTTTAAATAGGATATAGCAGTATTTATCTGCCCTCGCATACTCCAGCTACCTCCTACTATTTGTGCATATTCATCAATATTTATCATTAATTCCTGTTTTTACGATTTAACTTAAAATATACAATAACAACCCAAGCACAGCAATGGCAATATACATCCACATCTGCCATCTGAACTTCCTGGGATCAACCTTTGGTATCCGAGGATCATCCACTGGAGTAGCATCGTCTCCTTGCTTCATTCTCATAGACTGCTGCATCATCTCCTTCATAGCTTTAATATCCGATGCCATATCGAAGAACTTAACAGCTACTACTAGTTGAACTACAACAGCAACTATCCATAATATCCAAAGTAGTGTTATAAATCCATTGTTTTCCATGACTTGTTCTATTTAATGCTCAGAGAATATCATTTGATACTTTTTTTCAGCATTGACAAATCAACAGAATCTATCCCTAATGCTTCTAACTCACATTTATAAATGGTATTTATTTCATTCTGGGCCTTAGATATGTTATATTCCGTATGATAACAAGCGGAGCTTATGAAATATTCATTTTTTGAAATAACTTCAAATAGTAATTCCTTTGCTTTCTCTTTATTTCCAGATAACAAAAAAGAGTAAAATCTAGATTTGAACTCTTCCCCTGATGGGGCGATTCGTTTCTTTATTACTGAAATATTATGAGCCATAACAAAGAAAACTATCATCATTATTAATTGCACAATACCTATTATGATGATGAAAGTAGCGAAAGTTGATTCTGCCATGATATTATATTTTAAGTTTAACAAAAACGATCAATCCTAGTATTACGCATAACATTAATTATATGCATTCATTAATGCTTCTGCTTCTGCCGCCAATGCTTCTACTGCAGCAATACTATCCGCTTTTCGTATTTCATCTGCTACTTCTATAGTGATGTTATTTTTATGCACTAAACCCATTCTTTCTAAATCTGAATTTAAATCATTTGTAAATATATTATCTGAAATTAGAAGTGACTTATACATAGAAGGCTCAACTATAAAAGAAGCTGGTTGATCTACGTTTGTCTTTTTATAGTTTAAATGAAAATTTTCCAACTTAATTGAATCATTATCATCTATGTAGATTCTATAGATATAGTAACCTTTCAGTTCAGCATCAGCACTGTCTACTTGGCTATACTCTATTCGCCTTCCATTTACTGGATAGTCTTTCTCAATCAAAGAGATAGCTACCTCCTTTACTGATAGTTGTTTATTGTTTGTGCAAGAAAATAGAATACTAACTCCTAAAAAAAATGATGCTACAAATAATAGTTGTTTCATGTGTGTGTATTTTATAAGTTAAACAATTACATTTCCATTATACTAACCACTCCGACGACTAAACTCATTGAGAGAATATCTTCTTTGGGAATAGAAAAATCTGCATATTCCGGATTATAAGATACGCAACGAATCTTATTCCCGTCTTCATATACTCTTTTTATCACAAATCCCTGTGTGGTGTCCAAGACATGCACCATTGAATAAAGCGAGATTGGTCAATATGCCGACAGGCGATTTCATCTCCTGATTCGAAACGAGGAGACATGCTATCACCTTTAATAAACATAGTGAAGTCATAAGACGGTATTTGATGTATTAGGGGCATCTGTTCACATTGCTCTAAAGTTACTCCAATAGAGTCTCCGGATAAAGAGCCAGCTGCAGCCGTAAGAGGAACACGTGGGCGGGTTGTTTTCTTATTAGGGGTACCGAATATACTCTCAAATGTTTTGGCACATTCATTCGCCAAAGGCGATTCGTTTTCAAAAGGACTTCCTAATCCTGTAAGAATCCAGTCCTTATTTGCCCCTATTGACGAAGCAATAACGTCAATCTTATTACCAATTGGTGAATTCTCTGAATTAAAAAAGTCTGCAAGTTCTGTATGACTAACCTTGCATCTTATCGCAAGCTCAGAAAAAGAGATATTAGCAGACTCCATAAGAGCTTCGATTCGAGAAATAATACTTTTATGGCTAATTTTGTCAGATTTCTGCTGTTTTAAGCATTCATAATAATCATCTTCAAATTCTTTTCCCATTCCATTGTATACCCAAGATGGATTAGCATTTGATATATATATAAATTTATCTATAATATTCTTGTCAGGAATATTTTTACCACTTTCAATTTTTTGGTATTCGGATAATGGAATCTTTAAATAGTCAGCCGTTTCTTGGGATGTCCACTTGCGTTCGTTTCTTATAATAAACATCCTAGTACCTAATCGCCTTGTGTCTAAATCATACATTTCCCCTTGCCCGCTTTCTAACCAATCTTTATTTATACCAAATGATATAATGAATTTATTTATTATATTCCCTCCAATAGGTCTTTTTCCAGACAGCATTGCTGATAGATTAGGCTGTGATATACCGATCTTTTGTGCTGTTTCTGAAATATTCAATTCGTAATATTTCATTAATTGCTTAATTCTTAGAATTATATCTTCCATTATTCTTTAGATTAAATCTAAATTACTATATCAAATGATATATTTAACAGTCTAAATATATCATTTGATATAGTAATTTTTATCTTTGCATTCGTAATTCAGTTCACAATAAAACAAACGGATACAAAAAGGACTGTTAGAGAAGCGTCCCTAATCCTATCATCGTTCATTTAGTCATGCGCAAAGATAGGCAGTCCTTTTCAATTATCCAATCAAAGGTGAATGTTTTACGACACAAATGGCGGTTTCGTGACTGTATTCGCCGAAAGATATTATAAAAACGAGCTCTTTTCAAGTATCGGGTATTAACAGTCACAATAGGTACCCGTGAACGATTAGAGCTCATTTTATTTAAGAAAGGATATTTATGAAAGCAGAAAAACTGTATCAATGTGAGTTTTGTGGTAAAGGGGGATTTAATAAAAAGAAGATGCACCACCATGAAGAGAATTGCGCACTCAATCCAGCCAACAAGTCTTGCCAGACTTGCGCCTATCTTTTTCAGGAACTATTTAAGGTTGATCCGAGACACACCATGCTAACTAGTGCTTCCGATATATATGGTCGTCGTCCTATGTGTAAAGCTGGAATGTCCATTTCTACTATTGAGAATAGCAGATGCAAGGCCGAACTACGTTCTGGCTGTGAATTTTGGCTACGAAAAATGAAAGAAGGAGAAGCGGATATTTATAATACCTATAATAAACAAAATCCCCAAAAGCCGACTTTGCAGGGACGCTAATGGGGATAAGATTTACTAATTTTAAAACAGTACAAAAATATGAAAGATTTAATTCCAATCCAAGAAAACAACGGGAAAAAAGCCGTTAGCGCACGTGATTTGCACGTTTTTCTAGAAAGTAAGCAACAATTTGCTGACTGGATCAAGAATCGTATTAATCAATATGATTTCATTGAAGATCAAGACTATGTAGTTTTTCATAATTCTATGAATAACCCCAGTGGAGGTCGTCCACAAATCGAATACGCTCTTACCATTGACGCTGCCAAAGAGCTATCTATGGTAGAAGGTAACGAGAAAGGTAAGCAAGCTCGTAGGTACTTCATCGAGTGCGAGAAGGTGGCAAAGGTTAAAGTGCTTGAAGCCAAAAATCCGATGGCAATGAATGCCAATACCTTGTATACTCTTCGAATGAAAGCAGTAGCATGGACTGCAAAGATGCTCAATCTATCAGAAGAATCTAAACTAAGAATGATTCAGGCTGTCACTGATCCACTCGGCTTGCCATCACCAAATTATGTATCGTCGAAAGGTGTTATGCACTCTGCGACTTATCTATTGAAAGAAAGAAGTAATCTGATTAGCATTCTCCGGTTCAATCAGAAAATGATTGCTGCTGGTTATCTGGAAGAAAAAGAGCGCCCATCCAAGAGCAAAGGAGTTTCTCGTTTCAAATGCTTAACAGAAAAAGGCCTTATATATGGTGAAAATGAAGTTTGCCCCAAGAATGCCCTAGAGACACAGCCACATTATTATGATGATAAGTTCGACGAACTTTTAGAGAAGTTATTAGTAATTCAATAAAAGGAAGGACTAAGCCATGTTATCAAGAACAGAAATCAACCTTATAGCGGAAAAGGTAGCTGAACTCATCCATTTGAAATGTGATGAGCTGATGTCCGCTAAACAATGCGCAGAGTGGTTAGGAATATCGGTAAATACTTTGCATTCGAAATGTTCACGGGGACATATCCCCTACCATAAGAAACATAAAACGCTCTATTTCTCCAAGAATGAAGTAATAGCGTATTACTTGAAAGAAGACAAACCTGCGTCGTGAGACAGCTGATTATAAAAGTGATAAATGATTGAAGGGCGAGGCTGGAGTGATTGCCTCCTCGCCCACTCTAACTTAACAAGAAAGGAGAACAAATGGAAAATATGAATAAAGCCAGTAAACACTTACTTATGATCATTACTACAATAGCTATGATAGCGAGTTGTATCTATGCCGGGCAAACTGAATATAACGATGAGGTACTATCCGGAATGAGTGCGGAAAAGTATCAGTACATACACGACAGTCTAGGTTGTCGTGCCTCTCAAGACGATGTAGTCAAAGAGTACATTGCCAATCAGAAATATTATGATTCAAAAATTTATTAAAACGATAAACAATTATGGACGACAAAAAGAAACAAGAAGAGTTAAATACTCTAATCAACAGAACAGAAACTGCTAAGATCGGTAATTGGTATCCCAATCTTTATTCCCAGATGTCATACTCATTGACCGATTTACAAAAAGAGGAACAAGCCATATTAGATGGCGTAAAAGAATTATACACCGAACAGGGTGATTTTATCGTATCTGAAATACTGAAAAGCATTTATCCTTCTTTCGTCACCGAATTTATGCAAGGCGATGGCAATCGAGGGGACGCTGATGAAGAGTTATCCATCTCACGTGGACAACTATATGACTTCTCGATGGATCTTTGTACAAAAGTGGATGCAGCAATTCACTTGAAATCCGCTTTCGATCACTTTCACCGCATCAGGGAAATTAAATACCGCATAGAGTTAGCTGAAAAAGGAATATTGCTTTAAAAAACAAAAGACATTGAACGATTAAAACATATATCATGAAAAGTAATGAATTAGTTATTCAGGATCCGGAATTAATGTCTATGATCCACAAGATTTACCCGAAAGGCGTTAAATACGCTACGGATGTTATGGACCTAGCTCTAAAGCTAAGCGAAGTATCTGAAACTCTCTATAATGGAGCATTCTTTAATGACTATGGCATATATCCTTTTCTTAATGTGGATGAAGCTCATCTCGAAAATGCTAATCTATCCAGCAAACATATCATTGTTGAGTCTGAATTCGACAAAGACACATTTAGTGAGTTCGTAACATCACTATCCATCTCTACGACTGAAATTGAGGATATCATAAAAGACGTCAATAATAGCTACTATAAAGAAGAGGGATCGCTTGATACCTGCTACTTATTAATCATGCGCTACTTGATTGAGTACCTAAAATGTATAGTTCAAAGAAGGGATACGAAAAAGGTCTATATGGAAGCTGTATTTGATACTTCTATCGGCTATTCCTCTATGATTACTCTAAATAGTGTGATGACCCTCCCCTATATCCGTCGGAGTATAAAGAAATACAATCAAAAACAGAGTGGCGCATCAGGTAAGTGGTTTAGGATTATGGTTCAAAATCCTGAACGCTTGATTGTATCATGTGAAAAATACATATCCAAATGAATGATCTGAAGAATCTAAAGATCGGCGGTATTCCATGGGGATACGGAGCTGAGGCAATCTATGCCCACAAGGTGGTTTCCGGTTGTAGCGGATGCTTTTTTGACAACAAACAAGGAGCAAAGTATTGTCAAATGAAAGAAAGTTGTATGGCACATTATCGTCCAGATAGAACGTCAGTGATATTCGTGATTAAATAGAAGCAACATGGAAAGTAGTGACGGATTTATAAAATTAAGTAGAAAATTCTTCTCTAATAAAATGTGGACAGCATCCCGGGCTTTTAGTGAATGCGAAGCGTGGCTGGACTTGATACAGTCAGCACGATTTGAGGCTTCTGAGACAACGTCTCGCGTTGGGATCCACGATATAACATGGAGAAGAGGACAATATCCGGCAGCTACCAGCTTTCTTGCAAAACGTTGGGGATGGAGCGATCAGAATGTTAAGACATTCTTGAAAAAGCTGAAGAGAGAGGAAATGATAACAACGGATAGTACACAAGGGGTCAATGTGATTACTTTATGTAATTATGATGAGTACAACACTTCAGAAAATAGTGCTAACCAATCATCTAACCAAACGGCTAACCAGTTAAAAGATTTAGAAATCAGCCACTTACAAGAGTTACTAACCAGTCTACTAACCAATACACTAACCGATGAGGCAAAAAGCCAACCAGTCTCTAACCAGAATAATAAGAAAGATAAGAATAATATAAAGAAAATATCTACTATCGTAGATATGAAAGAAAGTTCGCCAGATGGCGCAGCAGCTGCAGATATTAATCCGAATCTTTCTGAAAATTCAAAAACATGGCGGGAAGATTTTGAAGTTTATAAGGCTAATCTTGATTCAGCGTATCACTCTTTACTGAGCGACGAATCCTTTGCGGCCAGTCGCCTGAAGTTCTACAAAAATCTCGATGTACGTCTTTCACTAGAGAAAGCGTATGCAGATTATTGGAGCACAGAAGCCGGTTGGAAGAAGAAAAAGGCGTCTAGGAGCAAAGATCTGAATTGGACAAAGACCTTCATAAACGCATTAGATATAAAAAGTAACCGTGTGTATGTATCTGCTGGTGTTTACGTACCTACAACCGAATCACAGATAAAATTTACCTCGTATCTGCAAGAACATGCTCCGATGATGCTCAATATGCCTATACAACCAAACGATGAAGAAATAGACGATCTACGGAAATTGTCTGAGACTACGCTTCGTTCTATCGTGAAGGAAATCAGTAATAACCGATATTTAACCAATGGGCGTAACAGCGTTTATCAAACGATTATGGAACAATTAAAGAAATATCAAAATGACTAACAATAGAGTTAAACGAAATATCGGGATGCCATGGAACGAAGATGCGGAACGTATTGTGCTAGGTACTTTACTCTCTGAGCGTGATTCATTGGTTGAAGTAAATAACCTTCTGACGGAAGATTGTTTCTACCATGACTTCCACCGCAAGATATTTAGAGCAATTAAAGCAATCGATGAAAAAGGGCTGCGTTACGATACTATGACCGTATGGAATTACCTGTTACCGTCCATTGACGCAGCAAATGACCGTGTTCCCTACCTTGAGATAGCCAGTTACCAGTGCTTCGATCTACAACAGCATGCAATGGAGCTTAACCGCCTGATGGCGCACCGTAAAAACTACGAGATGGCTCAATACATCCTGTCAACAGTCCATTCGTGCGAAGATCCGTTTGAAGTACAAGATGAAGTAACAAGGCGTATTGAAGGGATCAGAGAGAACCAAGCTTCGGGAGTCGTTAATATGCGTGAAGTAATGCAGGAAGTATATGACATCATCAATAAAAACCTGAATAATCCGGAGCCGATAACCGGTACCCCTACCGGATTTCGTGACCTGGACAGACGTGGTGTATTAAGACCCGGTAATCTTACAGTAGTAGCAGCTGACTCATCACAAGGAAAAACATCACTTGCCACCAGCATTTGCGTCAATGCAGCGTTATCCGGAGCAAAGATCGCTTTTTACACAATGGAAATGACACCTGTAGAAATCGGACAGCGTGTTCTCAGTAAACAGAGCGGAGTAAATGGAATGCGTGTTTCAAGTTCACAGCTGACGCAGGACGAACTTTCTCATGTGGACAGAGGAATTGCTAATCTGATAGATTTACCTCTCTATTTTGACGGGAAAAGTACTTCGACGATTGACTCCGTCGTCTCTAGTATCCGAATGATGAAGAAACGGTATAATATTGACGGAGCTGTTGTGGACTACTTACAGATATTTTCTGCCAACAGTGGGAACGGCGGTGCAGCAGAACAAGAAATGGGGAACATTGCCAGACGATTAAAGAACTTAGCCAAGGATCTGGGTATATGGATTATGGCATTATCCCAATTAAGCCGGGATAAAGTTGACTCTGCACCATCAATCGGACGTATTCGTGGTTCCGGTCAAATAACCGAAGCAGCTGACGTAGTCCTTCTGCTATACCGTCCGGAATACTATGGAAGAGACAAACGCTATCCGGAACCATTCGCTAATGTTTCAACAGAAAACACAGCAATGATCGACGTAGCCAAGGGGCGCAATGTTGGCACTTGGAAAATGATTTGCGGTTTTAATGCGGAAACTACACAATTTTACGATTTAATTGATATTCCACATATCAATCCATCGAATGCCTCAACTGAAGATAAACCACCATTTTAAAAGAGGAAGTGGTTGTTCGGAATTTCCGAACAACCTAAAATAATTATAATCATAACAATCAAGAAATGAGTAGAGTTCAAATAACGTTAGAAAAATTAGAAGAGCTGAAATTTGAAATAATCAAAGAGATTGAGGAAGTTACCGAAGGCATTGTTTCGGAATTTCACATTGAAAACACCGGTATGTATGCCTATTTCAAAGTTACTTATGTATCTTCTCTTTGTTTTCCAAAATACCAACTGCTAAGTATTGATTTTGAAAAAAGAAGAGTTTATTGCCATGCAGATGTTATTTCATTTTCATGTGTGAGAGAATTGTTTCTTAGCGAATAACAATATAAGAATGAATCAATTCGAGATGTTCCTCGGATTGATATTTAAAAAGGAACTTGCAAATCTTAGAAGTATTTTCAAGGATTTACGTAAAGCTAAATAAAAAGAATTGATATGGGAAAAAAAATGATAAATGTTAGGTTTGACGAACGAACAGTGATGCTACTAAACGAGTTGTCGGACATCACAAAAACGAGTATCTCTGTAATAGTTCGAGGAATGGTATACCGCAGTATTGAGGAACTAATAGACAAATCCGGGAACTGGAGTTTGCAGAATGAGAAAAACAAAGAAAGGGAAGGTTAATGGCAAGGTCATGGATATGATAGCGCACAACTATGATAAGTTAAAACAACTGTGCGGTTATCGTACCTCCGGACTGTATTGTTCCAAAAGCTATGAAGATATCTTTCAGGACACTATTTTATTCGTCTCACAGGACGAGAAAGCCTCTACTCTGTCATCTGACAAAGAATTGATGAATTATTTCTGTTACCGATTCCGGATGATAGAGTATCAGGCTATCAACGATAATAAACAATTAAAAGAAATGCCCTATGCCGACTATCTACAAACCAAGAAAGAAGACACAGAAGAACGATAATTATTATGACGCAGAGCGCAGGAGGATATATAACTCCGACCGCTGGCGTCGTCTGCGTGCATGGAAATTCGCTTGTAATCCTCTATGCGAAATATGCCTGAAGGAAGACAAGATAGTGCCTGCTGAAGACATACACCACATTGTTTCATTTATGAGCACTGATAATCCGGAGCAAAGGTCATTCCTAGCCTATGACTTCGATAACTTGATGAGCTTATGTAAACAATGTCATCAAAATATCCATAACAAAAAAGGGAGCAGCTAATAGCTACTCCCTAACCTTTGCACGGCTCACAGGCAAAGGCAGTGTCAGATAACAGTTGTATTAACCAACTGAAAGTGAACCGATTTTATTCCCAATATCCTTTAAGGCACGATTAAAGATTTCAAGTTCTTTCTCATTCAGAGTATATACTTGACCTCGGACTTTATACCCGTTAATACGTTGATATAACCAAGCTCGACTCTTGCCAAAGTAATTCTTTGCAATATACGACACGGGTATTAAGTCTACAATATCATTCATCTGTTCCCGTATTGTGAGCTTTCGTTCTATTGCTTTGACATTATCAGTGATAGTATCAAGAGCCTTATCTAAGTGCTTTCTAATGGCTTCTTTCTCTTCCGGCTTGGTGTATAAAGCCTTCATCTCGTACAAGTGTGCATCAAGTTCATCTCCATGCAAACTATCCATCTTTAACAAGTCTTCTTCTAATGTTCTCATATCATTATTTGAGTTATGCTCCTCCGAAGAGGAGCGATTACTACTTCTTTAATTTCTCTTTTCTTTCAAGGAGTTCTGATATCCTTTCGAGTATCGCATCAGTACGTTCTTCATCATCTTCTTTTCCAATATCCAGTATAAGTACCTTGCGTTTCCATTCTCTAAGGTTTTGTTTCTCCTTCTCTATTTCGAACTCAATCTGTTCTAGTTCATTCAGTTCTCTCATGACGTTGTTTTAAAAGGTTAATACTTTGTTTATCTGACACTACAAAGATACATAATCATTTGTATATGTACAAATGATTATGACGATATTTGTATTTGAATCGAATAAATAGGGATTTCCCTACGAAAAGGTCTCGCATTGTTAATATTAAGTTAAATTTAACAATAAATTCATCAAAAGGGGGTATGGGGTCAAATTTGAGCGATTGAGACCTTCGAAACCTCGCCCTACCCTTCTTCACACACACGGCACTTTTTGAAAAAAGCCAAACTGTTTCGTTCTGTTAATTGCCGGTTTTGTATGACATTTCTATGGTTTTTAGATAAAAACGAATCAGAATCATGGGAAAAAAGAAGAAAATCAGCTTTAAAGTGCCTGATAGTATCAAGCATGACGAGGCCCATAAACTTATCACCGGTCTTGTCAAGCAATTAAATGAGAAGGAAATGCTTGAACTATCCGACATTCCACAACTTCATCGTATGGCTACGGCTTATGACATGTATCTTAGCTGTGTAGACATATTGAGTAAGCAGGGACTTACTATGGAAAATCTGAAAGGGGAAATGGTAAAACGTCCAGAGGCCAATTTACTGAAAGAAAGCTGGAGTCAATATCTTGAATTAGCAAAAGAATATGGATTAACAGCAAAAAGTAAGGGACAAATAAAAGCCATGAGTGCAGGAGATAATGAAGAATCTCCACTAGACAAATTCATAACCGACAGAAAAGAAGTGCGTTAATGGAAACGAAGATTTATTACAAATACGCCCAAGATATTAGTGAAGGGCATATTACGTCAGGGAATCTCATTAAATTGGCGGCAGAGCGTTTCTTTCGCTTCATGGAAGATGATCGATATGAGTTCAAGGAAGAAGAAGCAGACAAAGTGATAGCCTTCTTCTCCATCCTCCGACATTTTACGGGGAGACATGCAGGCAAACCGTTTATCTTACAGCCTTGGCAACAATTCGTAATCGCAGCCGTTTATGGTTTTTATGTAAGGGAGACAGGAGAACGGCTTACAAAGTACGTATATATCGAGATAGCCAGAAAAAATGGAAAAACTGCTTTTGCTGCCGGACTTTCTTTATACCACCTTATCGCCGATGGAGAAATGGATGCGGAAGTTGATTTGGCAGCAAACTCGAAAGATCAGGCTAAAATCGCATTCAAATTTTGCTCCCGGTTCGCAAAAGGTATTGATCCTAAAGGTAAAGACATCTTCCCGTTCCGGGATAAATTGAAATTTGAAAAGATGCTCAGTATACTTCAGGTATTTGCCGCTGACGGATCCAAGCTGGACGGATTTAATGCTTCCATGTACCTAATTGACGAATATCATGCCGCAAAGGACACGCTGGTAAAGGACGCACTCCAATCATCACAAAGTATGCGTGACAATCCAATGGCAGTTATTATCACCACAGCCGGATTTGATAAACTTGGTCCGTGTTACCAGCATCGCTTAATGTGTACAGAAGTACTTTCGGGACTGAAGGAAGATGATACATTATTCGCTGCTATTTTTTCCATGGATGATGGGGATGACTGGAAAAATGAAAGGAACTGGATAAAATCAAATCCGAATCTAGGCGTAACAGTCAAACCAAACTATTTGCAGACACAGGTACAAATGGTGAAAAACTCCCCTTCCGAGGAAGTCGGTGTAAAGACAAAGAGCTTCAACATTTGGTGTGATGCAGAAACTGTATGGATTCCCGATCACTATATTTTGCAAGCATCTGCCAGCCTCGACTTTGAGCAGTTCAGAGATACGGACTGTTATGCCGGTATCGACTTGTCAAGTACCAGCGACCTTACTTGCATAAACTTCATGTTTCCAATGGCAGATAAATACTACTTTAAAACTCTGTATTATTTGCCGGAAGCTGCACTACAAGAAAAACGTTTCAAAGAATTATATGGTGAATGGCGCAGACAGAAGCTTATCACCATCACACCTGGTAATGTCACAGACTACGATTACATTCTGAATGACCTTATTCGCATTCGTGATATCGTTTTCATTCAGAAGATAGCTTATGATGCTTGGAATGCAACACAATTTGTAATCAACGCAGAAGAAAAAGGACTGCCAATGGAACCATTCAGCCAGGCACTCGGCAACTTCAACCGTCCGACTAAAGAAATGGAACGTTTACTATTGTCCGGTAAAGCGGTAATTGATAATAACATGATAAATCGACATTGTTTCCGAAACGTGGTGATGGCACGTGACAGAAATGGTAATACCAAACCATCTAAGCAATTCGAAGAAAAGAAAATCGACGGAGTAATAGCAAAGCTGGAAGCTCTTGGAGTATACCTCGTTTCTCCCAGGTATAGCGCATTGATTTAAAGTTGTATGACACTTTCTTGGTTAGTCTAAAAAGTTGATATGAAAATATTAGGAATTGAAATAAGAAAGGCCAGTAAAAAAGAGATAGCCAGTACATCTATGATGAGAGGCGGTGGTGTATTTTTCGGTAGTCGTAGCAAACCAATGCTTCTTAGTACTGTGTATCGTTGTGTAGATGTTATTGGGGATAGTGTCGCTCAACTTCCGTTGGATACGTATTTGGTCGATGAGGATGGATTCAAGACAAAGTTTAAAGAGCATCCGGCCTATCATCTACTGAACTGTGAGCCTAATGAGGACATGACACGGTTTACTTTCTTCAAAACGCTTGTAACATCTGTATTACTGGATGGAAACGGCTATGCTTATATTGAACGTGATAATTCAGGAAATGCCCTGCAATTGATTTACCTGCCATCTAACATGGTAACTATCGTATATGTGGCTGATGCAATGGGAATACAACGAAAAAGATACCGTGTGACCGGCTTTGTGGAATTAGTAGAGCCGCATGACATGATACATATACTCAATTTTTCCTATGATGGCATTATTGGTGTGTCTACTTTGGCACATGCCCGGCAAACGATTGACATATCAACTTATGGGGAACAATACGCTGCTGGATTTTTTGAAGGCGGCGGGAGTACATCAGGAGTACTGACAATTGAGGGGGCACGGGTAGATGCAAAGCAGAAAGAACAGAATTACGCGGAATGGGAGCACCGTACTAACCCTACATCCGGTCATCCGAATGGAATTGTAATTCTGGAGGGAAATATGAAATACCAGCCAATAACTATCAGCCCTAAAGATGCGCAATTCATCGAAGGAAGAGAATATTGTGTGGTAGATATGTGCCGATTCTTTTCTGTTTCTCCTGTAAAGGCATTCGATTTGAAAAATTCCAGCTATTCGACTGTTGAGGCGACACAGTTAGCCTTCCTTACGGATACAGTAGCTCCAATGCTAGAGAAAATAGAACTAGAAATAAAACGTAAGGTGTTCAAACGTTCTGAGTGCAATAGAATAGCCGTACAGTTCGACACCTCCGCTTTATTAAGAGCTGACATAACTTCTTTAGCGGCTTACAATAACATGTTATTTCAGAATGGGGGTATTACTCCTAATGAAATTAGACGGGCTAACAATTTACCTCGATTACCGGATGGGAATGAAACTTTCGTCCAGGTTAATACTCAACCGTTAAAATTTGCCGTAATGAGGCCATCTGATCCGGAGAAAGATAAAAATAAATTGGAAAATCCACAAAAATAGCAGATTTGTATGACAGAATTTTGGTTAGTATAAAAATCGGGTAATATGGATAAAAGAGAAATTAGAAATACCTCGTATGAGGTTACAGTAGACAGCGAAAGCAGAACGGTTGAAGGGTATGCTTTACTTTTCGATACGCCTTCCACTGGACTTCCGTTCGTGGAAGTTATAGAACGCGGAGCTTTGGAAGGAGTGCTGGCAAAAAGTGACGTATTTGCGCTTCTTAATCATGATCAAAGTCGTGGTATTTTGGCAAGGTCTAAGAAAGGACAAGGTTCTTTGTCACTAACTGTTGATACAAAGGGGTTGAAGTACCGTTTTGAAGCTCCAAACACAGCATTGGGCAACGAATTATTAGAGAATTTGAAACGTGGAGAGGTTGATAGCTCTTCCTTTGCCTTTACCGTAGAAAAAGACACATGGGAACGTGGAAAAGACGGTAAAGTAAAACGTGTGATCCAAAAAGTAAGTGAATTGTATGATGTATCGCCAGTGTATAATGCCGCCTATTCTCAGACATCGGTATATAAACGCGGAATGGAAGCTCTCGAAGAAGAGGAAAGACAAGCTAATGAAATAGCGTTAAACACGTATTTCGCTGATATAGAAAGCAAATTTAATTAATATCTAAAGTGTAAGATTATGCCTAAAGAAAAAAGTACAGTCGAGCTGAAAGACGAAAAAAAACAGCTTAATACCCGGAAGGAAACATTGATTAGCGCAGCTAAGACAGAGAAAAGAATGCTTACTTCGGAAGAAACTACCAAGTTAAATGAAATTGCTACCCGAATGGTGGATATTGATGCCGAAATTGTGGAATTGGAAGCGATGAATAAACGAAAGGGTACCCCATACGCCCCACAGAAACGTTTCTCTCTTTTGCGAGCTATTGGCGAATCTATTACAGGCACCTATTCAGATGAGAGTCTGGCAGTAATTGAGAGAGGTCGGGCACAGATGTCCGGTATGGAGACTACCGGCAGTTTGTTGATTCCCGTGGAAGATCGTGCGGCTGTTGTGGCAGGTACTCCGGCTAATGGCGGTAATGTGATTGACACAGACATGTTGGATATCATGACACCACTTACTGCTAATCTTATCTTGGCGCAAGTTGGTGCGAATATTGTAACCGGGTTGACCAATAACGTATCAATCCCCAAATATACCGGAACTACTGCTGATTGGGCGGGTGAAACATCGGCCGCTGCTGATGGTACGGGGACTTTCAGTAAACAGGGTTTTAGCCCTAAGCGCCTGGCTGCAGTAACTTACATCTCTAAACAGATGCTAGCTCAAGACTCATTAGGAGTTGAGAGGATGTTGCGTGACCAGATCGTCCGTGCTATCGCCGCCAAATTAGAAGCTACCATCTTCGGGGCAGCCGCTACAGCAGCAACTAAGCCCGATGGGTTCTTTACTACAGTACCGACAGCTGGCGGTGTTGTTGATTGGAAAAAGATTGTTGAACTTGAAACAAAGATTAATACCGCCAACGCTCTGCAGGGTAATTTGGCGTACGTGATTCATCCGGCGATACTCGGTAAATTAAAGACTACCGTGAAAGACGCTTCCGGTGCCGGTGGTTTCTTAATCGGTGATAATGGTATGCTGAATGGCTACAAATGTCTTGTTACAACCAATGTTGCCAGTGGTTTACAAACTGCAAAAGATGAATATGGAGCAATCTTTGCGAACTGGGCAGACTACTTTATTGGTCAGTGGGGTGCACTTGATTTGACTGTGGATCCATACACGGAAGCCGCTAACGGACAAATTAAACTGATTGTAAACGCATATTTTGACGCAGGTATTCGCAGAGACGAAAGCTTTGCAAAAACAACTTGGAAGTAATATGGCATACGTCGAACTACAACTGGCAAAGAAACATCTGAACGTAGAGGAATCCTTTACGGAAGATGACGAATACATTATCGGACTTATAGAAGCCTCTGAAACTGTTGTAGAGAAAGATGTATGTGAGAAACTGGATACACTGGCGCAGGAGAACGAAGGTAAATTACCTGCGCCTCTTCGTCAGTGTATTCTCCTGATGGTCGGACAGTTTTATGCTAATCGTGAACCGGTTGCTTTTGCACAGTCGGCGGAAGTACCCCTGTCTTACAGACATCTCGTATCACTTTATCGGAATTATGCCAAATGAGAGCGGGCCTGCTGAAATATCAGCTTGTATTTGAAATCCCTGTCGAAGTAAAGTCTTCGACAGGAGCTGTCAGCAAGGAATATAAAGAAGTATTCCGATGCCGGGCACAGCGCAAGAAGCAGACTCTTCTTTCCGTAGAAGAGAATGCATATGAACAGTTTGTCGGGCATACAACAGTTATGCAAGTACGTAGTTATCCGCAGATCAAATATGGTTGCCGTGTAAGATACGCAAATTGTATCTGGGAGATAAAGATGATAGAACCTGTTGCCAACGAACTGACTTTAACGCTTAAAAAGATTGATGTATGATTCAGGTAACGACAATCGACAGAGAGAATATTCAATATCTGATCCGGAATCTGGAAGACTTCGAAAAAGATAAGGTGGTGAAAAGCGGTCTACGTGCAGCAGTGAATATATTTCGCGTGAAAGGTAGAAGCAATCTACGCACAAGGTTATTACATCACGGCAAACAGACTAATCATCTGATGAATTCTTTCACTACTCGGATAAAACGTAATAAACTGGGAGCATTAGCGGGGTTTGATCGCCCAGGTGGCAATCATTCTCATCTTGTAGATCAAGGGACCAAGAAACGTTACACCAATACCGGTAAAAGCCGGGGAATTATGCCGGGCAACAGTTTTTGGGGTGATGCCGAGAAAACAGAAGAGAATAAAGCTATGCAGGCTATCAGTCAAGGAATTCAGAAAGCAGTACAACGAATAAACGAGAGACGATGAATATGTTTAAGATCACAACGGAAGTGCGTGCCATTCTTCTTGCTTCGGATAGCATCAAGGATATTGTCGATGAGAAGATATTCCCGGTCATTGCACCGGAGAATA
>OODP01000950.1_pt1 | contig 20756 bp, 23 predicted proteins | sample 1671011 | NCBI WGS metagenome assembly OODP01 (sample SAMN06348113, study PRJEB24527) | human gut metagenome | biome: human gut; feature: ankylosing spondylitis patient; material: feces | host: Homo sapiens | place: China | collected 2015-10
CACGATGAAATCTAATTCCGACAATTTCCGCCAGTCATCCATACAGGGTGTGATGAAACGCATCAAAGCGAAAGGCGCCCAGGTCATCATTTACGAACCCGTGCTTGAGGATGGTGTTTCCTTCTTCGGCAGTACGGTGGTGAACGATCTTGCCAGATTCAAACAGATGAGCCATGCCATCATCGCCAACCGTTACGACGCTTGTCTGGATGATGTGGAAGATAAGGTATTTACCCGGGATATTTTCCGTAGAGACTAATTGTTTTTCCAGATTATATTACTTTTTATGTTAATTTTAAGCTTACGAATTTTGTCCCCAAAAATTTGTGCTAAATTTTGAGAAGAAAAATGGCAGTTAATCAACTAAAAGCTGGAGCAATATTAAATTACGTCGTTCTATGTCTAAATACTCTAGTTGGAATCGCATATACTCCATATATGCTACGTACGCTTGGACAAAATGAATATGGGTTATATTCACTTGCAGCATCTTTAATTGCATATTTATCTATGTTAGATTTAGGCTTTGGAAACGCAGTCATTCGATATACAGCCAAATTCCGAGCAGAAGGTAAAATAGAAGAACAGTATTCTATGTTTGGAATGTTCACGGTTCTTTATAGTGTGATTGGCATAATAACCTTAGGAATAGGACTATTATTGTACTTTAATGTATCCAATATTTTTGGGCAAACATTAACAGCCATTGAAATAGAAGAGTCTCAAACAATAGTATTGCTGATGGTGCTAAATCTAGCAGTAACATTTCCGCTTAGTATATATGGAGCAATAATAACAGCATATGAAGACTTTATATTTTTGAGGGTAATACAAATACTCAGAATATGTATAAATACGACAATTATGATTTATCTGCTAAGTATAGGATACAAAGCAATTGCAATGGTTGTTGTAGCTACCATTTGTAACATAATTGTCTTACTATTGAATGTCTTCTATTGTAAATATCAAATTAAGATAAAAATCATTTATGGTAAAATAAATAAACCCTTGTTGAAAGAGGTAGCAATATATTCTTTTTGGATTTTTTTGAATGTAATAATGGATAGGATATATTGGAATACTGGACAATTTGTCCTTGGCGCTTTAGTCGGGACATTAGCTGTAGCCGTGTTTGCTGTTGCGATTCAGTTGCAGGGGATGTATATGATGTTTTCTACAGCTATATCAGGTGTGTTTCTGCCTAAAATAATAGCAATGGTTACTAAAAGCAACAATGAGAAAGAAATCTCTGATTTATTTTTGCGTACAGGAAGAATCCAATATTCTGTTTTAGCCTTTATTCTATCTGGCTTTGTTGTATTTGGACGGCAATTCATTATTTTTTGGGCAGGAGAATCATATGATGATGCCTATTATATAGCTTTGTTATTCTTTGTTCCCCTGACGGTTCCATTAATACAAAATCTAGGAATAACAATTCTTCAAGCAAGAAATCAAATGAAATTCAGGTCTATAATTTATATAATCATAGCGTTAGGAAGTTTTGTCTTGCAAATTCCATTAACGAAATATTTTGGAGGTATAGGATGTGCTTCAGCTATATCGGGAGCATTAATCTTCGGACAAATACTTATTATGAATATCTATTATCAGCGCAAACAAGGAATAGATATTAAGAGATTTTGGATAGAAATATCAAAAATGAGTATGATCCCCATAATTATTTGCTCCGTTTCAATGATTATATTGAGACTTTTTCCTATTGAGACCTTTCTACAGTTTGTCATTGGGATAATGATATTTTCAGTATTCTATATTCCGCTATTTTGTAAGTTTGGAATGAATAGAAATGAGAGAGAATTAATGTTATCTCCATTAATGAAACTTTTTAAAAGAATATGATTTTTATCGTAGATAAATATAATTGCTGTGGTTGCACGGCTTGCGTTGAAGTTTGTCCCAAACAATGTATTGCCATGCGTGAGGATGAAAAAGGCTTTCTCTATCCTTATGCTGACACATCAAAGTGCATCGATTGTAAGTTATGTGAAATGGTATGTCCTGTGATTAATCAGGCGGAGCCTCGAGAGCCACTTAAGGTATTTGCAGCGAAAAATACGAATGAAGAAGTTAGATTAAAGAGTTCGTCAGGTGGAATATTTTCGATGATTGCAGAACGGATAATTAAGAATGGTGGGGTAGTTTTTGGTGCTCGATTTAATGAACAATGGGAAGTCGTTCATGATTTTGCTGATACTATTGAAGGACTTGGAGCTTTTAGAGGTTCAAAGTATGTTCAATCACGAATAGGTAATAACTTTAAAAAAGCTGAATTTTTTTTGAAAAATGGTAGAGAAGTACTTTTTACAGGAACACCATGTCAAATAGCAGGTTTACAAAGATTTCTGCGAAAAGATTATCCTAATCTACTCACTGTTGATGTGATTTGCCATGGAGTACCAAGCCCACTTGTCTGGAGAGATTATCTTAAACATATAATTTACCCGAAGGGCGAAAATAGAAAAAAATCGGTTTCGTTATCTCTAAATGAAATATCAAATTTATCAAGTATTTCATTTAGAGATAAAATGACAGGTTGGAAAAAATTCGGTTTCATCGTCCGTACAAAGTCTACCTTAAAAACAGACAAAAAATCGGTTTTGACATTTAAGGATAATATTTTATGTCATGAGATCCTTCAGCAAAATATCTTCTTAAGAGGTTTTTTACAAAATTTATATTTAAGACCATCGTGCTATAAGTGTCCTTCTAGAAATTTCAAATCTAATTCAGACTTTCTCCTTGGTGATTTTTGGAATATAGATAGTATAAATAAAGAAATTAATGACGATAAAGGTATAAGTTTAGTTTTTGCATTATCATTTAAAGCTTTAGCTTTTATAAAAGAAATGGAAGGATTTATTCCTATAGCCAAACAATTTTTTACTCCGATATATAATAGTAATAAAAATATTTTTGCTAACGAAATAGAAAGTAATAATAGTAAAACCTTTTGGAGAGAATATTTAGAGAATAAAATGGAAATAACCGAGTGTATTAAGAATAACACCCATTATTCGAGGATGCAGAGACTTAAAGATAATATCTTTTTATGCCTAACAAATTTTCATTTAAGTTACTTAATTATATTATGGAGAAAAAGAAAATAGGCATAATAACATTGCCTTTTGAGCCTAATTATGGATGGATTCTACAATTGTGGGCTTTAAATCATTTTTTATGTGCAAATGGGTATGATACAGAAGTTCTTGACAGAAGGTGGAATGAAGAAAAGGCTAAATATAGCAAAAATCTTATTCGATGGATTTACTATAATATTTGCTGCAGGGACTTTAATAAATTCTTTAATACCAAACTATGCGTAAGTGATACATTTAGGTCAAGTTCTAAATTAAGTAACTATGTAAATAGTAATAAATTCGAAGCTGTAGTATTTGGAAGTGATCAGATTTGGAGAATTGAAAATGTTAGAGATGCAAATTTAGATTTTTTTGGTGAATTTATAAAGAATTCATCTGTTAAGTCAATAGCATATTCAGCTTCATTTGGTACTGATAATTGGAAAGGTACAAAAGAGGATACTTTATTCGTTTCTAAATTACTTCAAGGATTTTCTTCTGTTTCTGTGAGAGAAGATTCTGGAGTTGAAATGTGCAATAGAATTTTTCACATAAATGCAAAATTGACTGTTGATCCAACTTTGTTACTAAAGAAATCTGATTATGACATATTAGTAAATACTAAAAAAGGATGTGATAAAATTGTGACATACATATTAGATTCAAATCATAAAAAGGATTTGCTAATAAATAAAATTTGTGAGTACTTACATAGTGAAAGGTCTGAACTTTATGTAAAGGGAAAATCTAAATTTCATTTATATAAACCTATATCAACTTGGATTAGCTCAATAAAAAATGCAAAATTTGTAGTTGTCGATTCTTTTCATGGAATGGTATTCTCTATTATTTTTCATAAACAATTCCTTGTTATTTGTAATAATAATAGGGGTAAAACACGTTTTACTTCTTTATTGTCTTTATTGCATTTAGAGAGTCGATTAGTTACTGAAAATTATATTTTTAATCCCGATTTTTTTGATTCTTATATTGATTATTCAAATGTAGAAAAAACGTTGACTGAATTGCGCTTTCAATCAGCTGATTATCTGCTTAAATCACTGTCTTAAAAATAGTATTCATAATTATGCAAGCGTCCGTAAGCGTCCAAAAAAGACGTGTTGCCTTTAATTCTTAACTACTCTATCTTTGTTCTGTACCAAAAATATATAGTTATGTACAGCAATACAGATTCCGAGAAGTTATGGTTCCTCTACACTACTGAGGGGCAACCAAAGGGAATTTCGATTAATTCCTATTGTGCTCAGCAGGGCATTTCCTATAAGTCATTTTATGACTGATTACGCAAACGTCAGAAGAATGTAGTTCCAGTGTGCGTTGATGGTCTTCCCGTAGAAGAGACTTCTACTGTGGTATCTTTAGAGGATGCCGGTTCATTATGTGAGCCGGGCCCATGCTGACAAGCTTCTTGCTGAGATTTCCGACTTGCGTAATCAACTGATGTCTGCGCATAAGGAGAACCGTGACCTGCGAGATGCTCTCGGAGTAGTAAACGGTGAACATTATGGCTGTTCTAAGAGCCGAAAAGGCATAAGTAAACAGCGTAACGCTAAGGGGCGTAATGACGGTCGTGATGATTTTGACGGTACTCCCTCTTCTTAGGGCGATGATGACAATGCGTCTTGTACATCGGAGGTCGGATAGAGACACTCTTCCTGCCTGAAGATAATGACCTTGAAGCTTATTTATATGAGGAAATCGTTCCGGGTACTCATTTGATGGTCTACTTACTGTCGTATCTGCTGTTCAATAAATATCAAATGTTTATTCCCTCTTATCGCGAAACAAAGAATCGTCTGGCTGATATGAATTGGGATACTTGTCGTCAGAATCTCTCGAACTGGGTGGACAAAGGCACCGTGCAGCTCAACAAACTTATTTCCACTCTCAAAGATGTGGCTTTGCAGGCCGGTTCTAACGTAAATGCAGATGAAATTTGGGAAAGCTACCGGACTCATAATGGTCACAAGAAGACCTATATGTGGTGCCTAGTTAATAAGAAAGCCGGTATTATTGATAGATATCGATCATCTTTGCTGTCTTGCTCATGCCCGGGCCAAGTTCAAGAAAGCTTTGGATCAAGGTTGTGAGAAGGCTCGTTACTTTCTGTTGAAGCTCGGTGATCTCTAGAGTCGTGAGGAAGAATACAGGTGTTTGGATTTGCCTCCGGATGAAATCTTCAAACGATGCAATGACGCTTATACAAACGGTACCGTGGACGATTTGTGGAAAGAGTTGTTTGATTTGCTGGCATTACCTGAATCGGAGATGAGTGACCTGATGCAACGCGCTTTGAAGTATCTCCATTCGTTCTGGAAGCAACTTTTCAACTACAGGAAAAACGGAGGGTATACTATAGACAATCTGGCGGCTGAGAGAGCCATACGCCCCTTGACGGTACAGCGAAAAAACAGTCTGTTCTTTTGCAGTACCCAAGGTGAGTCGAACTCGGCAACCTATAATACATTTATTGAGACCTGTAAGCAAATGGATATCTCGTTCAAGGATTACTTCCGAAGGGTAATGAAAGAACTCCAAGCTGGAAGGGTCGATTATGAGAACTTGCTTCCGCAGACTATAGATCTCGAATCAACTAATAAATATTAAAAATTGTGTGTCCAAAATTTTGGCAGATGTCCTCGGGTATCTGCCCCCTAGTGGGGTATAGCAGGTTTTGGACGCTTACCTAAATTGAGTGCTTACAAGATAATGAGTATATCAAGAGACATATTATCAGCATACCGCAAACTCCAATATAAGCTTTGCAGGCGTTTAGAATATGGTACGATGTCCCTAGGGGAGTTGTGTACACATACACCTTTTGAGGAGGAAATCAATCATGGAGATGTGATACATCCCTGTGTGCGGTATGTTCCTGAAGGTTATCTTGGTCATAAGTGGTGGATGGTCTATACGCCTTATTATGCTGCTAATGACAAGACAGAGAATCCAATACTCTGTTATGGAGACAATGAGACGAACAACCCTCCTACACACTGGATAGTAGCATATCAGGTGCAAGGACAGCCAGCAAAAGGTTACAACTCTGATCCTACACTATTCTATGACAATGGGAAAATGTATGTCATGTGGCGAGAGAATATGACAGAAAGATGCGATAAAGCGGGATATGTTCGTGCTACTTTTGGAGCAGAAGTCCTTAAAGACGGTATAGGAGACGTGTTCGGACCTCTTGTAGGAACAAAGGATATAGAAGAAGATGCAGAGGTTTCTCCCACATTCATAAAAACGAATGAAGGAAAGTATAGATGCTACGCAATGCATTTGAGGTTTCACTCTCCATTTGTTCAGAATGCAAATCCGCTAATTAAAAAAACTTTGGAAACATTTGTTAATATAACTGATATTCTTGGTCTTTGGAGTTTGCAAAAAGGCTACGGATATACTATTTGGGAGAGTGATGATATTAAGACCACATTCAGTTATAAGCAAACCTTAAAATTTTTAAATTGTAATAAGCTCTATCGTCCTTGGCACATGGATTTGTTTGAAGGAAATGACAAGTTATATGCCATAGTACAGAGTAATCAGTGTAATGCTGATATTTGTCTTGCAGAGAGTTTTGATGGAGTACATTTTAGAATGTATGCAAGGCCCCTTATGACGAACAAAACATGTGGTAAAGTTGGTATCTATAAACCTACTTCCGGAATGCTGGGTGGAAATTTCTTCCTCTACTATACTGCGCAAGATGTTGATAATAGAGCTTTAAATAAAATGTATCTTACAACTATCAAAATCATATATATTATATGAATATATTATTCCTTTCCGGCTATAATATAAATCCAGTTGATGGCGGTATTGCAAGGATTACGCACACACTCGCCAATTTATTTATAGCAAGTGGACATAGTGTTTGGTACTTAGGATATCGTAAAGTTAGTGATGATGATATACGGAGGCAATTATATTTTCCTACAGGCAAGCCTGTAGCTACAACAGAGAATCAGAATTTTCTCGAAAACGTGATTGTTACAAAACGTATAGATGTAGTGATTGTCCAGAAGAATCCTTGTGAGGCATATTTAAAAATGTTGCATGAATGTAAGAAACGACATGATTTTTTGATTGTTTCGTGTTTTCATAATTTGATTCTTACTCAGCTTTACAACTATGCCTATGGAGTAGAATATAAACTGAAAAAGGGTAAACTTGCTTTTATATTCTCTTTACTTAAAAATAAATGGATTAATCAGTTGTTGGTTCATATCTATATAATTAAGAATAAATCGCTTTACCGATATATTGTGGATAATAGTGATGTGTCTATTGTACTTGGCGAAGGACATAAAAATGAACTTCTAAAGATGATCGGAAGAAAATTCGATGATTCAATACAAATTATTCCAAATTGTATTAACGAAACTCACATGAGCAGATTGGAGAAGACGAACGAGGTTCTTTGGATTGGAAATGTAGACTGTTCCGTTAAGCGAATAGATTTTATGATTGATATTTGGGATAAAATACAGATTAAACATCCTGACTGGACATTACGAATATTAGGCGATGGCCCTTCGCTTCAAGAAATGAAGGATAAAATCCAGATCAGCAATATTAAGAATGTTTGTTTTGAAGGAAGGGTTATACCAAATATATATTATGAAAGAGCAAAGATACTATGTGTAACTAGCGTTCATGAATCATTTTCACTTGTTACAATTGAAGCAAAAATGCATGGAGTCGTCCCTGTTGTGCAAGATAGTTTTCCCATGGCAAGAGAAATTGTAAATAATGGTGTTGATGGTATTATAGTAAGACCGTTCAGTCTTAACGATTTCTGTGAAAAGCTTGATAGTCTCATGGATAATGATGAGTTAATAAAAAGATGTTCTGAAAGTGCGATTATTAGTTCACAACATTACGCTCCTGCTAGGATTTCTGCCTTGTGGAAAAGTTTGTTTATGAGATTTACCAAAACAGGATTTTGTACAACAAGATGAAATTAGTCAATATTTGAATAATATTTTTTTATGAAATTAAATAAAGTAAAACTATTCTTTCAAGAATTCCGTGTTCTTTCATACAAATATAACTTTCAGAAGAATATCTATGTTTATTTTCTTCATTGGATGATTCTTCGCAATATGTATTGGATAGATATGGAAGGATATTTTGAAAATGAAGTATGGCGCATTTCAGAAAAACACGATTCCTATTTTGAACATTTTCATAAATATGGAAATATGTTTATCATCGTTTTAATCCTGGCAAACACTCCCAGATATACTATAGGCTAGATTATATATTAAGCAAAATATTCTGTCCTGGCCTTGATGCAATGGACTATTTTAGATATGAATTCTATAACTATAGTTTGGATAAGAAAAGAACATTCATTACAGAGGGCGGAATAGCTGTGATGGATAAAAAGTTCAATGGAGGTAAAAACCAAAAGAAATATCGAGAAATCCTGTCTAACAAATCGTCTTTCAATCGCTTCTTTTCTGAATATATTAATAGGAGTTGGATTTCCTCTGATAATTTGTTATTTCGGGATTTTTTTGACTTTTTGATGAAAAATAAACATGTAATTGTCAAACCTATTGATGGCGTTGGCGGTGAAGGCATATTTAAGAAGATTATTCAATCAGAAAAAGAGATTAAGGAGTTGTATGATTATATTAAAGGGAAAAAGGTAATCATTGAAGAAGTTATATCTCAGTGTACGGAATTAAAGGATTTGAATCCGAGTTCAGTTAACACTATTCGTGTATATTCTGTAGAAAAAGAAAATCGAATATTTATCACGGGAGCACTACTCCGTATAGGAAATGGTAAAGGTATTACAGATAATTATTCTTCAGGTGGATTAGCAGCAGCTATAGATGTTGAAACAGGAATTATTATAAGCCCGGCTGTTTCTCAGAATAATGATAATGTTTATGTGCACCCTTATACAAATAAGGTCATTATTGGCCTGCAAATTCCAAAGTGGTGCGAAGTGCTTGAGTGTGTTAAACAGGCACATAGTAAAATGCCTCAACTTCGTTACATAGGGTGGGATGTTGTAATTTGCGAGGATGGTACAGTAACTTTTCTTGAAGCAAATACATGTTCTGGTGTAGAACTGCAGCAGCATCCGCTTCGTAAAGGGGTTAAACATGTATATGCTCCATATCTTTGAATTTGATAATAGGATTATTTTCCAAAATGTAATTGCAAATATAATGAAAAAAGAAGATAATATCATACGCATTTCATTCCTTGGCGATTTAATGTGTACGATAACAATGACTCAAAAGGCGGAACGAAAGACAGGGTATGATTTTAAACCTGTATTTGAGAATATCAAGGATTCTTTAATCAACTCCGATTATGTCGTTGGTAATCTTGAGACACCTTTGGCCGGTGCTGATTGTTTGTATACTTTTCATCCTACTGAATTTAATACTCCAGATGAATTTGCGCTTGCTGCATATGAGGTTGGGATAAAAATGTTTACTACGGCTAACAACCATTCGTTAGATAGAGGTTTGTACGGATTGAAAAGGACCTTAACTGTTTTAGACCAGATTGGTATTGAACATGTAGGTACCCAACTCAGAGCTGATACGGAGCGTACATTTTATAAGACTATAGGCGGTATAAAATGTGCTTTTATTTCATATACATATGATACGAACTCTCCTTGGATGAACAATAAATTGAAGGAAGAAGATCTGTATCATATTAATTTATTTAAAGAGCAGGAAAATTTCCCGAAAGGAGGAGAAGGTTATGAGGGACCTGTATTCAGACGCGTTTTGCGCTCTATAGTACCGGATTTGATTAAAGATATTATTCGTGATAGGAGTAAAGTTGATTGTGGAGAACTCAATGATGTAGCTTCTTCAAGGAATAAACGTTATGAGGATTCTTTATTTGCTGATATTAAAAGAGCTAAATATAAGTCTGATTACGTTTTTGTATGTTTGCATATAGGCGGTCAATACAATAATAAAATAGGCGCATATACAGATAAAATAGTAAATAAGTGTAAAGAAGCTGGCGCACATTATGTGATATGCAATCATCCTCATTGTGTTCTGCCAATCTCTCTTGATGGAAATAGTAATCTTGTTGCTTACGCATTGGGGAATTTTTGCTATACTCCTAACTGGGGTTATTACGTTGATGGTAAGTATTCTGAATATTCAATAGTTTTGCACTTGCTCTTTTCGACCGGAACTAAAAAAATATGTGATATTCGTTTTTCCATATTAAAATCAGTTGATAACAAAATAAATACTCAGGTGTACAATATCTATGATTTATATCGTTCAGAAACAAATAATCGAATTTTGAAAAAAACTGAAAAAGAACTTTCGAGTGTATTGTACAGATTATTAAAGTTGCATATCGAGAAAATAGAAATTAAAGAAGAATATAGTATTTGCGAATTTATGAACAAATTTCCTTGTGATTAGACTCATGACTTTTCATTAGGAAGAAATTTTTTGTTCATGCAGAATCCAAATAAAATTATATCTTTTGTTGTCACCTTTCAGGTGATAGCTCAAGGATGTAAGAATATCCTAGTACAAGGATTTCCATTCTTTTACGCGATTAATGATATGTTGAATATCTTGATCATGGGTGGATCTTTGCTTATGTATTTATATGCCTTGCTCGCTACATGTAGATTGCGTATTCCTATGCAAACTATAGGTGTATTGTTCTTTGTGTGGATGACCTATTTATTTACCTATATGTTTTGCTCTCAAAACGTAAAATACATTCAGCCTACTATTCTTAGAACACTTGTAGCTTGCTTCTTTACCTTTCTGCTTGTAAGTAAACTGTCGACTTTTGAATATCTTTGTGATTATTTCACCAAAGGTTCTTTCCTGATAACTTTGAGTGGCGTATTATATGCTGGGATTATCAGCGTTATAGGTCATAGTACCACTTCTGATTGGAGTACATATTCTATGACTATGTCAAATGTGCTGCTCTTGTCTGTACTTTGGCAGTTAAATGCGTATTTCGACTCAAAAAACAAGCTGGCACTTATTGCTGCAGTTATTGGTTCTGTGGTGATATTTATATATGGATCAAGAAATCCGTTCTTAGCCATTGTTTTCTTTGTTTCGATAAAAATATTATTCAATTCCAAAAGGAAGAGTTCGTCTGGAGCCGCCATCAAATTGTTCTTTGTTTCTTTTGTTTTGATTGTATTATCTTTCTTCAAGGAAATACTTGCTTTCTTTGGAGGAATGCTTGACTCCTTTGGTCTGAGCAGTCGCACCCTGTATTATCTGATAAATGCAGATACTGAAGATATTACTACAGGCAGAGCTGAGATTCATGACAAGTTGTGGGATATAGTCCTAAATGATCCTTTTCTAGGTTTTGGTGTTGCCGGTGATGAAGTGGCAATACAAGAACTCGCTCATAGCATGTACCTAAGCATTTTCGTTACATATGGAATGATATTGGGTAGTCTTGTTATTCTTTATCTATTCTTTCAAACTATAAAAAGTATTCGTAGAACATCCGGCCTAAATCATAATGTAATTATTATGTACGCCTGCCTCGTCTTTCCAAGAAGTTTTACGGGAGGCGATATTTGGGCAAATGATTATTTATGGTTTTTAATGGCGCTAATCATATCATCTCTCCAACAAAGAAAAAGAGCAATAGTTTGATACAAATAGTTTATAACTATGAATGTTAAATGTTTTCTAAATTATGTAAGTCCAAGACTCCTTACCAGTCTTCAGTTTCTCTATCATTTTCATAGGCCATTGAACTGGTTCAGTCCAAAAGATTTGAACGAGAAAATCAACTGGCTGAAGTTTAATTCTGACACGAGTTTGTGGACATTGTGTGCTGACAAATATCGTGTACGTAAATATATTCAAGAGAAAGGGCTTGATGACACTCTTGTGAAACTATATGGTGTTTGGGAAAAAGCAGAGGATGTGGATTGGGATTCTCTTCCGGATTCCTTTGTTCTGAAGACAAACAACGGAAGTGGTGATATCCTTGTCTGTAAAGACAAAAGCAAACTGGATATAGAAAATACAGTTAGGATGTATTCTGCATTGCTCTCAAAATCGTTTAGTGAGACAAATGGCGAGCCTCACTATGCTGCCATGAAACCTTGTATGATAGCCGAAGAAGTGCTTGACTGCAGGAAACAGCCGGTAGAAACAGACACACTGATAGACTACAAAATTTGGTGTTTTAATGGAAAGCCTCATCATATATGGGCATGTTTCAACAGACATCAAGGATCTGTAGAGGTGGCTACCTATGACTTAGATTGGAAACGACACGATGAGTGTAGCATTTTTACTTCACATTATAAGCAAGCCCAATCAGATTTGCCAAAGCCTGTGTCATTAGATAAAATGCTTGAGATTGTCTCAAAACTTTCATGTGGAATACCTCAGGTTAGAGTGGATTTGTATGAAGTTGATGGCAAACCATATTTCGGTGAGATGACTTTCTCGTCAGCTGGTGGATTTATGAATTTCTATACATCCAAATTTCTGCGAGAGATGGGTGATTTGGTGGATCTGTCATTGGTAAAAAGAAAATAAAGAAGTGATGTACGACAAAATAGTTTTTTTAGTTAGTTCACTCTCTCAACCTCGTGCTATCCGCAGAGTGGAATCTATAGCAGCCCTTGGATATGAGGTAGAGGTGTACGGATATGATAGAGTGCAGTATAACTGCAATAAGTTTTCTGTGAAAATACCGGTGACTATTTTAGGTCAGATGTCAAAAGGTGATGGGTATCTTGAAAAGATTAGAACCGTAAAGCGAGATATTGATAGTGTAGTAAAGGAACACAAGGGGCAGAATTGCCTTTATTATTCCTTTGGTTACTTCGAGAGCATTTTCCTTCGCCTGAAAGGCGTTCCATACGCATACGAGATTTCGGATATAGCATACGGCTTTCCTTCTTTCGGTAAAGTCCGTCCTTTGCTTCGGGCTATCGACCGTAATCTTGTGAAGAATGCTCAATTTACTTTGCTGACATCTGAAGGTTTCAAGGGGTTCCTTAACCAACCAAAGGCTAGATTTATTGTTCAGCCAAACAAGGTAAACCGTAAGATTATTGGTGTGGAGCGCAAACCGCTCAACCTGAAGGATGGGCACTTTATATTTTCATTTGTGGGTTCGATACGCTACGCCTCAATGATGCGTTTTGCTCGAACCATAGGAAAGTATTTCCCTCAGCATGAGTTTCACTTTCATGGAGTGGCAAATGTGGAATCGACCCAGAAAGCTATTGATGATATGATGGAATTGTACCCGAATATCAAATTGTTTGGTGCTTTCAAAAATCCTGATGATTTTGAACATATTTATAATTCTGTAGATGTTGTGGTGGTGACATATGGAGTAGAATCGCTCAACGAAACTATTTTGGATCCAAACAAATTGTATGAGGGCATCTTTTTCTGTCGTCCGCTGATTGCTACTAAGGGGACTTTTCTTGCTGAACAGATAGAAAGTTACGGTTGTGGCATCAGCATAGACTCTTCGACAGAAGAGGCAATACGCGATTCGCTCAGCCAGCTGACAATAGAACAACTTAACAATATTTCTAGAAAGGAGTATGAAATAGGGCACGAAGAGGTTTTTGACAGTATGGATAATCTTTCAACATTACTTGAGGAGATGTGCAAGAAAAGAAAGAATTGAATTGGGTAAATGTGGCAAAAGCGATAAGTACTATCACTGTGCTGTTTGTGCATACAAAAAACTATTACGGTCTGGAACTCGGTGAAATCAATTAATTCTTGTGCGGATTCTATGTAAATGCTTTCTTCTTGATTAGCGGGTATTTACTTTTCCGCAAGCAACTTAATAAAACCTACCATTGAAGCAGGTTTGGCTCAATATATAATAGGGGATAGTCAAAAGTTGATATTTAATATTTTATATAGGATGTATATTCATTCTCAGCAATTGAGTTTTTACCGAAGATTATGATAACTTACAGGGCGTTTGATTTTAATACACTCTTAATTGAGACGGTAGGAGCGAGTACCTATTGGTTTACATCTGCTCTTTTGATTGCTGAGGTGATTATTGCCTTGCTTTTGGTAACTAGAAGGCAAAATATTGGGTTTTACGTCGTAGTTCTAGGAATAATATCTTCTATAGGCATGTATCTTTATGACATAGAAATTTTTCACCTACATCGCGAACCATTTTTTGTTAGTAGGGGAATACTGGCCTGCTTCTTCTTGGGATTAGGAGCCTTATATTGGTAATATGAGACATGGTTTGATAGAGTTATCAACAAATACATCATCCTGCTTCTTATAGCACTCTATTGGTATATAACTTATTTCTTTCCAGTTGCCCCAAGATTTATGGTCTCAATGGGTGATATGGATGTATTAGGCTACTTTTTCGGATTCCTTGTATCTGTTATATTAATCTGGTTTTGTAAACAGTTGCCACAGATAAAAACTCTCACATTCGTTGGTCGAAATAGCATCTGTTTCTATTTCATGAGTTGTGCGTTGCCAATCACATTATCTGCTATTATAAAAATATTTTATCCTCAGGTATCCCTCCCTTGGAGTATTTTTAATATTTGGCCTTACATTAATTGGGGCGTATATAGCAAGCTTGGTTATTGTGAAATATCTGCCATGGATGCTTGATATTAGAAAATTAAAAAAATGATGAAAAAAATTGTTCTTGTGAATCAAACATCTGGTTTCCTTGTGGTGGATGACTTGAATGCATATTGTGAGAAATATGACAGTGTAAGTGTGTTGTGCAGTAGACTTCGCCCAGGGATGAGACCTGTCAATCCGAAGATCAATATTGACAAAATCTGTAACTACGATAGGTCAAGTAGCGCAAAGAGAATGGCGACTTGGCTGTTGGCATCCATGCAGGTATTCTTCAAGTTACTCTTCAAGTATAGAGATTGTGAAGTAGTCTATTATACCAATCCGCCAATGGCTTGCTTCTCAGCCTTACTCCTGAATAACAAGTTTCGTATTGTGGAGTATGACATCTATCCTGATGCTCTCAAGACAATTGGCATAAGTGAAAAAAACTTTATTTATAAAATATGGGTAATACTGAAAAAACGCCTTTATAAAAAGGCAGAGAAGATATATACTTTGAGCGAAGGGATGAAGGAGGTTCTGACAGCCTATGGTTCAGCTGAAAAAATAAAAATTGTGCCGCTATGGTCGGTTTCTGATGATTTCAAACCTGTGGCTAAGGAGGCTAATGTCTTCATCAAGCAGAACAATCTTGATGGGAAGTTCATCGTTATGTACTCTGGAAACATCGGTTATACCCATAGTGTAGAGTGTGTCGTGGATGTAGCCAAGGAGATGATAGATGATCTAAATGTGCAGTTCCTGATTATTGGAGACGGGAAGAAGAAAGCCGAACTGATGGAGAATGTGGATCATTCGAATCTGCAGAACGTACGATTTATGCCGTTTCAAGACTTTAGTATGTTACCATACTCATTGGCATCGGCTGATCTAGGGGTAGTCACTTTGGATGAGAACGTTTCTAAAGTGAGTGTGCCAAGCAAGACTTTCAATCTTTTGGCTGTGGGTGTTCCTCTTTTGGCAATCTCGAATGATGACACTGAAATGTACCGGTTAATTAACAAATATGGCTGTGGCCGTTGTATTCCAAAGAAAGATATTGAAAAAATGGTACTCTATATTAGGAAGTTGCGTGATGACAAGGAATACAAAACTCAACTCCGCAATAATTCTGTAAAAGCAAGTAAAGATTTCACATATAAGAATACAGAAATGTATTTTAAGGATTAACCGTAAGCACTCATTGTATAGTTTTTAACCTATTATCTTTAATCCTTTACTTTTGCTTCATAATATTAAAAAACTAATTTTATGAACATGGGTTAACTTTTACCTGTGAATGTTTTAAAATAACTTAAAGTTTAATTAATAAAATAGCTCAATGTGCGCTGTAATACCTTTTGGGACATTATAGCCGTACAGTGAGTGCTTACTTAATATATGTACAAGTATTTCTTAAAAAGAGTGATTGACCTTATCATTGTGTTTTGCGTGTTGTCTATCATCTGGCCAATATTGTTAATCATTGCCATTTGGCTGCATTTTGTCAATAAAGGTGCAGGGGTCTTTTTCACTCAGGCAAGGCCGGGTAAAAATGCTAGGATATTCAAAGTTATTAAGTTCAAATCTATGACAGATGAACGAGATGCTGATGGAAATCTGTTGCCAGATAAAGAGCGATTAACAAAGGTGGGTCGGTTTGTTCGTTCTACTTCTATTGATGAACTTCCGCAATTAATAAATGTCTTGAAAGGGGATATGGCTTTGGTTGGCCCCAGACCTTTATTACCTCAATATCTCTCCCTTTATTCTAAAGAACAAGCCCGTCGACATGAAGTTCGACCTGGGATAACCGGATGGGCACAGGTAAATGGGCGCAATGCTATTTCGTGGACTAAAAAATTTGAGTTGGACGTCTGGTATGTGGATCATTGCTCTTTTCGGTTAGATGTAAAAATAATCTTTCTGACAATAAAGAAAGTTTTTATAAGGGAAGGAATCAGTAAAGAAGGCATGGCCACGACTGTGAGATTTAATGGTACAAATTAGAGATAAATGGTGGATAAGATGAAAAATATTGCAATCTATGGAGCAGGAGGTTTTGGTAAAACTGTTGCCTGTTTGATAAATTCTATAAATGTAATTAAGGAGGAGTGGAATCTGGTAGGTTACTATGATGATGGTTATCCTATTGGATATGATGCTTATTATGCCAAAGTTATTGGTGGCATAAATGAGCTGAATGCTTATCATGGTAATATAAGCATTGTGTTTGCCATCGGGAATCCTCATGTTATTCAGACTCTTGTCAAAAAAATCACAAACTTGAATGTTGACTATCCGAATTTATTGGCACCTGGCGCTTTGATACTAGACAAGAATACATTTGTCATGGGAAAAGGTAATATTGTGATGTTTGATTGTCTGATAAGCAATCATGTTACTATCGGAGATTTTAATATATTTAATTGTGGCACTTATTTAGGTCATGATGATACGATTGGTTCTTTTAATTCAATGATGCCTTCAGTAAGAATTTCCGGTGAGGTAATAATTGGTGATTTGAATTTTTTTGGAGTATCTTCTGTTGTTTTACAACAGAAAATAATTGGAAATAATACGACAATTGGAGCTAATAGTGTAATAATGAGAAAAACTTTGGATAATCATCTTTGAAAATGAAAGCATTTATTTTTCCAGGGCAAGGATGTCAAAAGCGGGGTATGGGACGTGAATTGTATGAGAACTTTCCTGACGCAAGGGAGTTTTTTGAACGTGCTAATACTTATTTTAATAGACGTATAACTGACGTCATGTTTGACGGTGATGAGGTAGAACTCATGGAAACTATAAATACTCAGCCTGCAGTATTCCTTTATGAGGTTGTATTAGCTCTGACCCAGAAGGAAATGCGACCTGATATTGTAGCAGGTCACTCACTGGGTGAGTTTGCTGCCTTGGTTGTCAACAATTGTATAACCTTTGAAGACGGGCTAAATTTGGTTCTGAACCGTGCACTCATTGCGCAGAAGGTTTGTGAAGAAATAAAGACAGGCATGGGAGCTGTTATCGGCTTATCGGATGAATATGTGGCTAAAAGAGTAAAAGAAATATCAGAAGAAAGTGGTGAGGTTATTTATTTTGCTAATTATAATGGTCCTGGACAGGTCGTAATAACAGGGACGAAGAAAGGAATTCGATTAGCTTGTAAAGCTTTTATGAAAGAAGGAGCGAAAAAGGCAGTTCCTTTGCCCATTGGAGGTTCATTTCACTCACCCTTTATGAAAAATGCAGGTATAGAATTAGGACGAATTATAGAAAAAACAACTTTCAAGAGACCCACTATTCCCATATATCAGTGTGTGGATGGCCTGCCTCATACAAATCCGGAACAAATAAAAAAAAATTTGATAGAGCATATTACACATCCTGTGTTATGGACTACTATTGTAAATAATATGATTAAAGATGGAGCCGATTCTTTTTATGAGGTAGGGACAGATGATACATTACAAAAAATAGTAAAAAGGATGTGTCCAGATAAAGAAGTTTACTCTTTATGGGATATTCCTACCTATGTTAAATATAAAGTTTTAGAAGTATGAATTTAGAAGAATTTGTAGAAAAATTTGCAGAAGAGTTTGATGAGACTCCTGCTGAACTATTTAAGCCTGATACAAGATTCAGGACCTTAGATGAATGGAGCTCTTTATCTGGATTATCAGTTATTTCTATGATCGATGAAGAGTTTGAAAAACAAGTGACAGGTGCCGATTTAAGATCGGTAGGCACAATAGAGGAACTATATAATTTAGTGCTTTCTAAATAGTCTATCTTATAGTATGTATATGGGAATTAATTGAAAAATGAATTATTCCCATATATTTAATGTTAAACACTTTTTCTTATCTATTATGGCTTTTTTTGATATAAAAAATGTTAGGCTTTCAGGAATAGCAGCTTGTGTCCCAGCTGGAGTAAATGATAATCGCCAGACAAACTTACTTTCTGAAGATGAGCTTAAAAAATATATTCAGACAACTGGCGTTGAATGTAAGCATTGGGTTGAGCATGATGGAAGTGTATGTACTTCGGATCTATGCGTGAAAGCGGCTGCTCGATTACTCGATGAACTTAGATGGGAAAAAGAAGATATTGAAGTTTTGGTATTTGTATGCCAAACACCTGATTATAAGATGCCGGCTACTGCGTGTATAATTCAGGATAGATTGGGATTACCAACATCTTGTATGGCCTTTGATGTTAATTTGGGCTGTTCGGGTTTTATGTATGGGCTAAATATAATATCAAATATTTTGTCTACTGGCAATGTTCGCAAAGGTTTGTTGCTAGTAGGCAATACTCAATCGTATTATGCTAGTCCTGAAGACAAAAGTTATTATTTGATAGCAGGTGATGCAGGAAGTGCAATCGGTTTGGAATATAATGTAGAAAATGCTTCTACTATACAATTGAATCTTAAAACTATGGGTGCTGGGAAAGATTTCCTGATAGTTCCTGATGGTGGTTATAGAAATCCAGTTTCACCAGATTCTTTTATTATGCGCGAATATGAAGATGGACTAATTTACACCTTCATATGAATGGCTTGGAAGTTTTTTCATTTGCGATATCTAATGTACCTAAAGCTTTTAAAGAATTATTTTCCTATTTTGGAATAAATCCTTCGGAGTCTGATTATTTATTACTGCATCAAGCTAACAAATTCATGTGTGAAAAGATTCGTAAGAAATTAGGATGTACTGAAGAACAAACACCGTATAACATCCAAAAGTTTGGTAATACGAGTGGTACTTCTGTCCCCCTTTTGATGGTGACTAATTTAAGAAATGAATTAGGTGCTAAACGTTTAAATATTCTTTTTACAGGTTTTGGAGTCGGTTTGTCATTAGGCACCGGAAGAATGATTGTTGAGAATTTAGTTGTACCAGAATTAATTTATTATTAAACAAATGAATCCATTCACTTTACTAGGGAAAACAATTTTGATTACCGGTGCTTCGTCGGGAATCGGAAGGTCAACTGCTATTCATTGTTCTAAAATGGGAGCCACTGTTATTGCGACAGGGCGTAATGAAGTAAGATTAAAAGAAGTTCTGGCAGAAATGAATGGTGCGGAACATCAGGTAATTTGCGCGGATATTACTAATGAATCAGAAATTATATCATTGGTTAATTCTATCGTTTCTATTGATGGCGTAGTTTTATGCGCTGGGATAAACGATAGATCTCTATTTAAACAAATTAATCAAGATAAGATCGATAAGATGTATCATATAAATATTATGGCCCCTATTTTGTTATTGAAAGAAATTTTTAAAAAGAAAAAAATAACTTCTGGTGCATCAATTGTATTTATATCTTCGATCTCTTCTTTTTATGCAACAATTTCAAATGCACTTTATGCTTCATCGAAAGGGGCTATCAATTCATTGATAAGAGTCTTGGCCCTAGAATATGCTTCAAAAAAAATCAGGGTAAATGGTATTATGCCAGGCATGGTTCGTACTGATATGATTAATGCTTATGGCCTGTCCGAAGAGCAGATGGGTGATGTGGTTAAAAGCTATCCATTAGGAAGACTTGGTGAACCTGTCGATGTTGCTAATGGCGTAATTTATTTGCTTTCTGATGCTTCTTGTTGGGTGACAGGAACAAATATAGTTATTGATGGAGGGATCACTTTACGTTGAAATTTTTAAATGTATATAGAATCGTCAATTCAATAAGTTCATCCAATAGTTTTGTACTGTTCACGGTATTTGCTGATGATGTTTGGCTTGTTGATTGCGGTGATATAGAACCAATACTGGAATGGATGCATGATAATGGAAAAACTCTAATTAAAGGTGTTTTTATTACACACTCCCATTATGATCATATTTATGGTTTGAATAATCTTTTATCTATATATCCTAATCTTCGTATTTATACATCGCTATTTGGTATTGCAGGCCTGTTGTCAGACAAATTAAATTTATCCCGTTACATGGAAAGTTCGTTTGTATGTGCGGTTAAAAGTAATATTTTTGAAGTTTCTGATAATGAGAAAATA
>OODP01000951.1_pt1 | contig 20750 bp, 12 predicted proteins | sample 1671011 | NCBI WGS metagenome assembly OODP01 (sample SAMN06348113, study PRJEB24527) | human gut metagenome | biome: human gut; feature: ankylosing spondylitis patient; material: feces | host: Homo sapiens | place: China | collected 2015-10
GGTACATGGACTTTTATTGTGAACACATTATTAATTATCGGACAATTCTGGCTTATCAGGGAAAACAAGAATAGACAAGACATAATAGAAATTCTTCTTCAATTACCTTTCTCTTTCATTTTTTCGGCATTTATTGACATCAATATGACATTAACCAATGATTTGCATCCATCCGGCTATGGCATGTCAATAGCTTTATTACTCACAGGATGTATTGTGCAATCTGTCGGTGTGGTACTTGAAATCAAACCTAAAGTAGCAATGATGAGTGCCGAAGCATTTGTGAAATATGCATCTCGTCGTTATCATAAGGAGTTTGGAAAGTTCAAGGTTTATTTTGATATTACCTTGGTCACATTGGCAGTTGTACTTTCCCTCCTTTTCACCCAATGTATAGAAGGAGTCCGTGAAGGTTCACTTATAGCAGCATGCATTACTGGATATATTGTCAGTTTTCTTAATCGGAAAATAATGACAAGGAAGACATTGCATAAATTACTTCCCATTTTAAAATAAGAATACAAATCAATAACTTGTATAAAGCAATGAATATGCTTACATTTGTAAACAAATCAATGTTTTTTATGAATAAAAGAATATTTATACTTTGTAATATATTACTATTGTTAATTGTCAGCCTTCCGTTACTTGCTGATGACATGCTCAATTACGAGGAATTGGCAAAGCTACCCGCATCCGATTTGTTACAACATGGAGATGCCCACATGAAACTCAACCACACAGACACAGCTATGGGGTATTACATCATATTGGCAGGAAAATATAACACCGCGATGGATAAATCAGATAAATATCTATGTGCGATGGCTTGTAACTCGGCAGCACAAATATTTCACCAAAAAGATAATTATTCGAAAGCTTTTGAATTATATCTAAAAGGAGTACAAATCTGTGAAAGGAACAACTTTAGCGATCTTTTGGCAGAGTTTTATAAAAACATAGGAAATTTATATAGCACATTTCAAGATTTCCAGCAAGCAATTAATTGCTACAAGAAAGGGTTGGAATTTGCCAGAGAAACCGGTAATACCAAAACAGAAATCAAACTACTAATGAACCTATCAGGTATCTCCTGTTATGCGGATTTAACCGATGAAGCAAAAATTTATTATGATGAAATGATGAAATTTGCAGGAAAAGATACTTTAATTGAATATTTTGGTTACTTGAACAAAGCCCTCATACTTGCTAATGAGAAAAAATATGAAGCATCCATTAAGTGTTATGAGCAATCGGCAGCTTATGCCACTAAAATGCATCTAGCCCCCCGGTTTACCGGATCGGTATATGGAGAATTAGCCAAGCTATATGAGAAGATCGGACAAACTGATTCTGCTATTCATTACTGTCATCTGAATACTGATTATTCTGAGGAACACAACATCATGTACATGCTGGTCGAAAGTCTCAAAAGCCTTGCTACCCTCTATGAAAAAACAGGCGACAAAAAGAATGCCCTCCTGTATAAAAGCCGTTATTTAGCCGTTTCGGACTCTCTTTTTAGCATGAATGAATTCAACAAAATGAAAAACACCCAGTTCATTTATGAAATGGACAAGAACTATCAAAAAATAGCTTCCCTTACCACTGATAAAGAACAAAAAGATATCCAGATAAAAACACAACGGAAATTCTTATTCATCATTTCCGGAAGTCTGCTTGTATTTATAATCATGCTGATTTTAGTTTATACACACAAAAGAAGATTGCATCATGCATATAAAGACTTATTTAATCGAAATAACGAACTGCTTCAATCGGAGCAGGAAAACAAGAAACTTAGAATAGAATATGAGAATAAGCTAATTGAAGAACGTACAAAAAATGCACAATTAACTATCACTATGGGAAAAGCACCAACTCCTGAAAAGAACGATAAAACAGGAAGCCTAGAAAAGGAAAATGAGAAAGCAGAAGAGACAACCGGTGATAGTGATGAGATAAAATTATATTCCGCCAATAAACTCACTGAAGAACAAAAAGAGAATCTTCTCCACGCCATCAAAAAGGTCATGGATAATCCTGCCGAATTTTGCGACTGCGAATTCAGCCTTGAACGTCTTGCCGCACTCATCGGATCGAACTCCCGCTATGTATCACTTATCATCAATGAGACCTATAATAAAAACTTTCGAGCTTTCATTAACGAATATCGAATAAAAGAGGCACAACTCAGATTGATGAACACATCCCAATATGGTAATTACACGATCAAAGCTATCGCAGAAAGTGTAGGTTATAAATCACATACGAACTTTATCATCATATTTAAAAAGATCACAGGCATCACTCCTTCCATTTATCAAAAGATAGCAAAAGAGAAAGAATAGATATCTTTTGCACGAATCAGGTTCTTAGTCCAAGCGAATATTTTTCATCTAATTATTAGCTAACATACGTATTTTCATTATCTTTGCTTTACTTGAACTTAAAAAAGCATTTTGCCATGAAACGGACTATATCTATCCCGGTTTTCTTTTCAATGCTCCTGATGATCATCATTAGCATGAATTCCTGTGCAGGCTGTCAGAAAGAAGTCATACCTTCCTCCGAGTATGCGCCTTATGTAAATGCTTATACGGGAGGAGTCATATCATCATCCTCTCCCATACGCATAGAATTGACTCACGATCAGCCGGTGGTAGATCTGAATAATGAACTAAAAGACAATCCCTTCCACTTCTCGCCTTCACTGAAAGGGAAGGCGTACTGGGTCAGCAATAACTGCATCGAATTTCTACCGGAAGAGGGAGAATTAAAGCCGGGAACCTTGTATGAAGCCTCTTTCAAATTAGGAAATTTCGTGAAGGTGGAAAAGCGGTTGAAAGAGTTCAATTTTTCTTTCCGGGTACAAGAGAAAAACTTCGCCCTCGCTCTGGAACCTCTGGATATAACAGCGGCAGCCCCCGACTATGCATCCGTAAAAGGTGAGATCCGATTCAGTGATGTCATAAGTGATGTCATAGATAATGCCCATGTAGAGAAAATCCTGTCGGTTTCAGGGAACGGTTCCACCTCGTTGCCCATTTCCATAGAGGCAACCGGTAATCCTGCACGTTATGCTTTTACAATCAACCGTATTCCAAGAGCAGAGAAAGACTATGAACTAGAAATAAAGCTGGATGGTAAACCTGTCGGTATCGACCGGAAGTTGACAGAGAATCTTATCATCCCAGCGAAAAATGTATTCCGTTTCATGTCTGCACAACGGATCGAGCAACCGGAAAACGGGATACAACTTTCCTTCTCCGATCCCGTATCAGACACACAAGACCTGAAAGGATTGATCGAAATACCCGAGCTTTCAACTTATACATTTCAAGTTGTGAATGACAAGGTGAACGTATATTTTGAACCTACCAAAGCAAATACATTGACCGTGCGCATTTACGAAGGAGTAAAAAACATGCAGGGAAAACGTCTGGGCATCTCCCATTCGGTCTCTTTCAGCCAACCCAAATTGAAACCGCAGGTTGAATTACAAACACAAGCCGCCATCCTCCCCGACTCTAAAAACCTGATCATACCTTTCCGGGCTGTTAATCTGTATGCCGTAGATTTAAATGTGATCCGTGTTTTTGAGAGCAACGTGCTGATGTTCATGCAAACAAACACACTCTCCTCCGCCAATGAATTGAGACGTTCGGGAAGACTGGTCTACAAAAAGACACTCCGTTTGGATCAGGATCCCTCAAAAGACATTCATGGCTGGGAAGATTATTCCATCGACCTTTCCGGTCTGATCAATCAGCAACCGGGAGCTATTTACCGGATCATTCTCTCTTTTAAACAGGCATACTCAGCCTATCCTTGCGGGGATGAAGAGAAAGAGCTGCAAATTTCCGGTTCCGACGGCTTAACGAAAATCTCTTCGGAACAATTATCGGAAGAAGACGAAGCAATCTGGAATACACCGGAAGCTTATTATTATTATCAAAATATCGATGCACTGGACTGGAGGCAATATCGCTGGGAAGAGCGTGACAATCCTTGCCACCCGTCTTATTATATGGGTTCCGACCGGGTTGCTTCCTGTAATGTATTGGCCTCAAACCTGGGAATGACCGTAAAACGAAATTCAGCAAATACGATATGGGTCACAGTCAACAATATCCTTGACACAACCCCCACTGACAAAGCCGTGGTAACCGCCTACAACTTCCAACTTCAACCGGTAGGCAAAGCAGTAACCGATGACAATGGTTTTGCAGTCATAGAATCAAAAGGAGTACCTTTTATCGTCGTAGCCGAATCCGGGCAACAAAAAGCATATGTCCGGGTAGTAGACGGAGAGGAAGAATCCGTCAGCCGCTTCGACACAGGAGGAAAAGAGATCCGGAAAGGACTGAAAGGGTTCATTTACGGAGAAAGAGGTGTCTGGCGACCCGGAGACACGCTTCACCTATCGTTCATGCTTGAAGACCGTAACAAGCGGATTCCCGACAAACATCCGGTAGCACTGGAAATTTACAATCCGAGAGGTCAATTCTACAATAAAATGATCTCAACCAACGGGGTGAAAGGATTGTATACCTTTGCCGTACCCACCAAACCGGAAGACCCCACAGGACTTTGGAATGCTTATATCAAAGTGGGAGGAACAGCCTTCCATAAATCATTGCGCATAGAAACCGTGAAGCCGAACCGGTTGAAAATCAACCTCCAGTTACCCGGAAAAGTATTGGATGCTTCGGATAAGGAAGTACGCGCCAACTTATCGTCTTCCTGGTTGACAGGTGCCAAAGCACCGGGACTGAAAACAAAAGTGGAAATGTCACTGTCCAAAGTCAATACGCAATTCAAGAATTACGGACAGTACATATTCAATAATCCGGCAACGGAATTTACCTCTTCCCGTCTGGATATATTCAACGGCACGCTGGACAACAACGGGAATGTTTCATTTACATTCAAACTGCCGGATGCCAAAAATGCACCGGGATTGTTACAGGCAAACATCACTTCCCGCGTATTTGAACAAGGAGGAGATGCCAGTATCCATACGATGAGCGTTCCTTATTCTCCATTCAGTTCCTATGTCGGGATCAATCTCAACCAACCGAAGAACCGATACATCGAAACAGACAAAGATCATGTATTCGATATTGTTACCGTCAATCCGGAAGGCAAACCAGTGGATCGTTCCGCCCTAGAATACAAAATATACCGCATCGATTGGAGTTGGTGGTGGGAAGATTCTCAGGAATCTTTCGAGACTTATGTCAATAGCAGTTCTTATACGCCGGTAGCCACCGGAAAGCTACGCACGGTGAATGGGAAGACAAGTTTCAAATTCCGGGTCGACTATCCGGGTTGGGGACGCTATCTGGTTTATGTCAAAGATATGGAAAGCGGTCATGCAACGGGTGGAACGGTCTTTATAGACTGGCCTGAATCGCGCGGCCGTTCCAATAAATCCGATCCGAGCGGTATCAAGATGCTGACTTTCTCGTTAGACAAGGATTCCTATCAAACCGGTGAAACCGTTACCGCCATTCTTCCCGCATCTGCCGGTGGAAGAGCGCTGGTTTCATTAGAAAACGGATCGACCGTACTGCAACGCGAATGGATAGAAGTTTCCGGAAAGAAAGATACCAAATACCAGTTTAAAGTTACCCCGGAAATGGCTCCGAATGTTTACCTGCATGTAACGTTATTGCAACCTCATGCACAGACGGTCAACGATCTTCCCATCCGCATGTATGGCGTGATGCCGGTGCTTGTCACCGACAAAGGTACGGTACTTGAGCCACAAATACGGATGCCTGAGGTATTACGTCCGGAAACAGAATTTAGTGTGACAGTCAGCGAGAAACAAGGAAAACCGATGACTTACACTTTGGCTATCGTAGATGACGGATTGCTCGACTTGACGAACTTCAAAACGCCTGATCCCTGGAACGAATTCTACGCCCGGGAAGCATTGGGCATCCGCACCTGGGATATGTATGATGATGTGTTGGGTGCATATGCAGGGAGTTACGGTTCCCTATTCAGTACCGGTGGGGATGAAACCTTGAAACCGGCAGATACCAAAGCCAATCGTTTCAAACCCGTTGTACGCTACATCGGCCCGTTCAGCATAGGAAAAGGACAAAACCGGACGCATCGCATTACCTTACCGATGTATGTCGGCTCGGTACGTACCATGGTGGTAGCGGGTGAGAACGGTGCTTATGGAAAAGCGGAAAAGACAACGCCGGTACGTACACCTTTAATGATTCTTTCGACTCTCCCCCGCGTCCTCAGCACCGGAGAGGAGATTAAACTTCCGGTCAATGTATTTGCTATGGAGAAGGAAGTAAAGGACGTGAAAGTATCCGTCACCGTAAAAGGCGGTTTACAGGTTACGGACAGCCCTACCCAATCCGTAACTTTCGCCCGACCGGGCGACCAAATGGTTTATTTCCGCCTCAAGACGGGAAATAAGAGTGGAAAAGCCACTATCCGGATTGTAGCCGAAGGAGGTGGAAAGAAATTCACTGAAACAGTAGAAATAGAAATACGTAACCCGAATCCGGTAGTTACCCTTCGTGAAAGCAAATGGCTGGATAGCGGTAAGACAGCGGAATTGACCTATCGGATCGAGAACACTTCTTCGGAAAACAGTGTCAAACTGGAGGTATCACGCATCCCATCGGTAGATATCAGCCGCCGGTTCGATTTCTTATACAACTATCAGCATTATTGCACGGAACAATTGACATCCAAAGCTCTCCCTCTGTTGTTCATCGGGCAATTCAAAGCAATGGATGAAACTGAAACAAACCGTACAAAAACAAATGTCCAAGAGGCTATCAAACAGCTTTACGGCCGCCAACTTCCAAATGGAGGATTCATCTATTGGCCGGGGCAAGCCTCAGCTGACGAATGGATCACATCGTATACAGGAATGTTCCTTATATTGGCACAGGAAAAGGGTTATGCCGTGAATGCCAATGTGCTGAACAAATGGAAACGGTTCCAACGGGCAGCTTCGCAAAACTGGCGTACTCCTCATGAGAATACCTATTATAATTGGCAATCGGATGTACAACAAGCATTCCGCCTTTATACACTGGCATTGGCAGGGGCACCGGAATACGGGGCAATGAACCGTATGAAAGAGATGCAACAAAATCTGTCGCTGCAAGCCAAATGGAGACTGGCAGCCGCCTATGCGCTGACCGGAAAAATAAAAGCGGCCAACGAAATAGTGTACAATGCACAAACCACCGTCAAGCCGTATTCCTCTTCCGAAGGAAATTACATATACGGTTCCTATGACCGGGATGAATCGATGATTCTGGAAACTTTGTTGTTAATGAACCGCGACCGGGAAGCGTTTGCACAAGCACAGCAAATCTCCCGTCATCTTTCGCAAGAAGAGTGGTTCAGTACCCAATCTACCGCTTTTGCCTTAATGGCGATGGGACGGCTGGCTGAAAAGTTATCAGGAACTCTTGATTTCACCTGGTCTCTGCAAGGAAAACAGCAACCCGCGGTAAAGTCGGCGAAAGCTGTATTTGAAAAAGCATTGCCGGTGAAACCGGGTGAAGGTACAGTGACTGTCAGCAATAATGGCAAAGGAGTTTTGAATATAGACCTGATCACCCGAACGCAATTATTGAAAGATACATTGCCTGCCATAGCCAACAATCTGCGTATTGATGTGAAGTATACGGACTTAAACGGTGCTTCCTTAAATATCGGAGAGTTGAAACAGGGAACAGACTTCACAGCAACCGTCACCGTAGCCAATATCAGTGGCACAACGGATTATTCTAATCTGGCGTTGACCCATATCATTCCTTCCGGTTGGGAAATATATAACGAGCGAATGATTATCGATCCCGAACAGGCAGGAAGTGCAGACAGCAACAATACTTATACTTACCGGAATATTCGGGATGATCGTGTGCTGACCTATTTCAACCTGAATAAGGGACAATACAAGACATTCACTATCAGGCTCCAGGCAAGTTATGCAGGAACATTCATTCTGCCGGCCATCCAATGTGAAGCCATGTATGATCCAGTCGTTCAGGCAAGAACACGGGCCGGAAAGACGGTAGTGAAATCCGCGTCTAACTAAATCGTTAACATCATTTTATGCAGATTGTATGAATGAACACAATCCTTGTACGTGACATTTAAACTTTATATAGCGTTGATACGTAATCTTATTCAAGCAAAAATTCCTTTCTTAAAAAAGAAGTGGATAAAGGGAATAGGGATAATTACCCTACTTTTATTAGTATGGTTTATCTTTTGCCTCCCTGCACAATTATTCCATGTGCCCTATTCTACCGTAGTGGCCGACAGGAATAACGAATTGCTTGGTGCCCGTATTGCTTCGGACGGACAGTGGCGATTTCCTCTGCGCAATACAACTCCCGATAAAGTCAAAACCTGCCTGATCGAATTTGAAGATCATCACTTTTACCAACACTGGGGAGTAAACCCATTGGCGATAGCACGTGCCGCTTTTCAGAATATAAAACAGGGGCACATAGTCAGCGGAGGAAGTACTCTCACGATGCAGACCATTCGCCTGGCACGTAATAACCCGCGTACTTTTAAAGAAAAGTTCATCGAAATGGTATGGGCCACACGTCTGGAATTCCGCTATTCAAAAGAAGAAATCATGTCCCTTTACGTCTCTCACGCCCCCTTCGGAGGAAATGTAGTCGGGCTGGACGCTGCCGCATGGAGGTATTTCGGGCATCCGGCCGAAGAACTTTCATGGGCGGAAGCCGCCATGCTTGCAGTACTCCCCAATGCCCCGGCTATGATCCACCTTTCAAAAGGAAGGGATTTGCTTCTCAAGAAACGGAACCGGCTCCTTAGCAAACTTCACGATAACGGTAAGATCAGCGATTCAGACTATGACTTGGCTGTCAGCGAACCATTGCCACAAGAGCCAAAGCCACTCCCCCAAATAGCGCCACACCTCACAGATTATTTTTCTCAAACCCGGCAAGATCAATATTCGGTAAGTACCATCGAACGGAACATTCAAACACAGGTAGAAGGACTTGTCGAACGGTGGAACCAGGAGTTTGCCCGAAGTGACATCCGGAACCTTGCGATATTAGTGATCGATATAGAAAGAAATGAGCCGATCGCTTATTGCGGTAATCTGCATTTTAATAAAGAACAAAGCGGTAATCAAGTAGACATCATCCGTTCTCCACGAAGCACAGGCAGCATTCTTAAACCCTTTCTCTATTACGTCCTGTTGCAAGAAGGCGAGCTGTTACCCCATACGCTCGTGCCGGACATTCCGATCAATATCAACGGTTTTGCTCCGCAAAATTTCAGCCAGCAATTTGAAGGTGCCGTTCCGGCCTCCGAAGCCATCGCACGTTCGCTTAATATTCCTACCGTAACCATGTTACAACATTACAGTGTACCCAAATTCTACAACTTTCTGAAAGAAATAGGGCTTACCACCCTCAACCGCCCAGCCTCACATTACGGGCTGTCACTGATCCTCGGAGGAGCCGAAGGAACCCTATGGGATATCACTACAGCCTACGCAGATATGGCTCGGAGCCTGAAAGGATTAGATCATACCTATTGTACCCTCACCCACTCCGATCCCCCACCCTTCACCCTCCCCGACCTATTTCAACCGGGAGGAGTCTGGCAAACCTTCGAAGCCATCAAGGAGGTCAACCGTCCTGAAGAAATAGATTGGCGTACCATTCCTTCCATGCAGACTATCGCCTGGAAAACGGGAACAAGTTACGGTTTCCGGGATGCATGGGCAGTAGGAGTCACTCCCCGTTATGCCGTAGGAGTATGGGTGGGAAATGCCACAGGCGAAGGCAAACCGGGACTGGTAGGGGCACGTACTGCCGGCCCTGTAATGTTCGATGTGTTCAACCTTTTACCTTCTTCTCCCTGGTTCTCACGCCCGAAAGATATATTTATCGATGCAGAGGTATGCCGTCTGTCCGGACATCTGAAAGGACGATTCTGTGAAGAGACCGACACCGTGCTGATACTTCCTGCCGGACTCAAGACAGATGTCTGCCCTTATCATCACCCCGTCACATTGTCCGCCGATGGTACTTTCCGATTGTATGAAAGTTGTATTAATACGGAAATTTCTATTCAGAAAAACTGGTTTACATTGCCTCCGGTATGGGAATGGTATTATAAACAGCATCATCCGGAGTACCGGACACTTCCTCCTTTCAAACCCGGCTGCGGAGAAGATAGCTTCCGACCCATGCAATTTATTTACCCTACCATGAATGCCCATATTCATCTGCCCAAGCAGATGGACGGCAGCAAAGGTCAAATGACGTTCCAACTGGTACACAGTAATCCGGACGCTACCGTTTACTGGCATCTCGACGACAACTACCTTACAGAAACCAAAGATTTCCACAAAGTCTCCCTGACTCCTTCCGCAGGCAAGCATTCAATCACCGTAGTCGACGGAGAAGGGAATGCGGTTTCAGTAAGCTTCTTCATCGAATAATAAAAAACATTGTGTCAGTTTTGACATTTTGTATATTCTGAGCCTCCATCAATAGCTTGAATGAAGCCACAAGGCTTAGTTAGCAAAAAGAAACGATCGTAGCAGTTTCTACTGAACCATAAAAGTATGGCAAATGCCGGTTATGTCAATTAAAAAGTTCCATCTATACATAAAACTCTTTCCTTATAAGATGTGATAATCCTTATTCACTTACATTTTAACAAATCCTATCCGTATGGATTGACGAAGCAATTACCCAGAAAGAGCCTCACCAAAAACTCCTTTTCTCCTCCGATTCCTCTCCCCGGTGCCCTCCGGCATCTTCCTCGGTGAGCTTCAACACATTCATCGGTGAGTAACTTACCCTTCCTCACCGATGAGCAAGTTCTTCATCGGTGACATCCAGTCTAATCCCTGCTCCCCAAAGCGTATATATTTGCAAGTTATCGAATAATATCGCCTAATTATAGAATATTTATCCATCCGTTTCATTTATCAGCACCTATCAATCAAAATGCTCGGTAAGGAAACAAGATCATTTGCTTCCACTTTGTCACTTATTCCACTCACTCACCTACAAAAGTTGAATATAATCATTCACCTCTTCCTCCCATAAATTGATACAATCTTCGTATCTTTGCCTCCATGAAGCAGATTTTAAAAGAAAACGGAGGTTTGCCAGCGTCCATTCTTTGGACACTGGCAATTGTCGCAGGTATATCAGTAGCAAACCTTTACTATAACCAACCCCTGCTAAATATGATACGGCAGGAATTGGGAGTATCCGAATTTAAAACCAATCTTATCTCTATGATCACACAGATAGGATATGCATTGGGATTATTGTTTATTATTCCGTTGGGTGACTTGTACCAACGGAAAAACATTATCATCACCAATTTCTCCATACTGATTGTCTCATTGCTGACCATCGCTTTAGCTCCGAATATACACATCATACTGATAGCGTCTCTATTTACCGGTATCTGTTCGGTGATTCCACAGATATTCATACCGATAGCCTCTCAGTTTTCAAAGCCGGAAAATAAAGGCAGGAACGTAGGAATCGTAGTGTCGGGATTGCTGACCGGAATTCTTGCATCCCGGGTAATAAGTGGTTTCATAGGCGAACTTTTCGGATGGAGAGAGATGTATTACATCGCAGCTGGAATGATGCTGATTTGTGGGATTGTTGTAGTCAAAGTCTTACCGGATATAAAACCTACTTTCAGTGGAAAATACAGCGAATTGATGAAATCTCTGTTCTTGTTGTTGAAAGAATACCCTCAACTACGAATTTACTCGATCCGTGCCGCGCTCGCATTCGGTTCATTCCTTGCCATGTGGTCGTGTCTCGCCTTCAAGATGGGACAAGCTCCGTTCCATGCAAACAGCAACGTCATCGGAATGTTGGGTCTTTGCGGCATTGCCGGAGCGCTTTCGGCATCATTGGTCGGTAAATATGTAAGGCGGATTGGTGTGCGACGGTTTAATTTTATAGGTTGTGGGTTAATACTTTTTGCCTGGTTTCTGCTATTCGTGGGGGAAAACACCTATTTCGGGATCGTTGCAGGGATCATTATTATCGATATAGGCATGCAATGCATCCAGTTAAGTAACCAGACGAGTCTTTTCAGCCTGTGTCCCAGTGCCTCTAACCGAATCAATACCATTTTTATGACGACCTACTTCATTGGAGGCTCTTTCGGAACATTTCTGGCAGGTACCTTTTGGCAATCTTTCGGATGGTATGGCGTGATAGGCACAGGAGTCATACTGACAAGCTGTTCATTATTTATCACTTTATTTTCACGAAAGTAGATCAAAACAATGCTTAAGATTGTTGTTAATCTTGCATATCATCCTGAAAACTTATGAAGTACGGAGTCAACAGACAGGTTTTACTGATCACCGCCGGTATAGTATGGATCGTAGCGGGAGCCAATATCCTGCGGATAGGGATTGTGACATGGCTGAACGATTCACAATATTGGCTTTTTAAAATAGGGGAAGCCATAGTGGTATTCCTGCTGTTTTTTATACTTATATTCAGAAGGTTGTACTATAAACATACCGAACGTATCAGCCAAAAGAAGCATGAGAAAAATTGTCCTTTTTCATTTTTCGATGTAAAGGGTTGGGTCATCATGACTTTTATGATTTCACTGGGAATCGGTATCCGAAGCATGCACCTGTTACCCAATAGTTTCATATCCGTGTTTTACACGGGATTATCACTGGCACTGATCGCTACAGGATTTCTGTTCATCCGCTACTGGTGGATAAGGCGGCATGTATTGAATAATCCAAAAACAGAATAACATGAGTTTGTCACCAATAGACTTGAAAGAATTTACCCGTTTCCAACAAAATGAAATCACGGAAAGTATCGTCTACGACCATTTGGCAGCTATTGAAAAAGACCCTTCCAACCGTAAAGTTCTTCAACTGATTTCGGCTCAGGAAAAGGCTCACTATCATACGTTAAAGAAATATACTTTGACAGATACACGTCCCAACCGATGGCGCATTGCCAAATATTATTGGCTGGCACGTGTTTTGGGCATCACTTTTGCTATTAAACTCATGGAGTCAAGGGAAGAAAATGCCCACAATAATTACTCAAGATACACAGATTGTGAAGATTTGCAGCGACTTTCACGCGAAGAAGAAGAACACGAAGAAAAGCTTGTGGAATTGATTAATGAAGAAAGACTGGAATATATGGGTTCCGTGGTACTCGGACTGAACGACGCATTAGTCGAATTTACCGGAGCATTGGCCGGATTCACACTGGCATTGAGCGACCACAGGCTGATCGCATTAACCGGTAGTATTACCGGCATTGCAGCAGCCCTTTCAATGGCATCTTCTGAATATCTGTCCACTAAATCGGAAGGCGATCCCAACAAACACCCGGTTAAGGCTGCTATTTATACAGGTATTGCTTACATTATTACCGTAGCGGCATTGGTTACACCTTTTATTCTGATCAGCAACGTGTTGATGGCATTGGGAATAATGTTAGCGATGGCATTAGGCATCATTGCCCTATTCAATTATTATTATTCGGTTGCACGAGGCGAAAGTTTCCGCAAGCGCTTCACGGAAATGGCAGTTCTCAGCTTCAGTGTGGCTGGAATAAGTTTTCTAATCGGCTATGCCTTGAAGACGTTTACCGGCATCGATGCATGACATAGTAAATATAAAATTATGAAACATCTATGAACAATCTTTCATACACGTTGTTTTTGCAATAAACGAACAACGTTATTAAACCTAAACAAGAAAAAGTTATGAAAAAGTTAATTGCATTATTAGCATTAGTTTTGGTAAGTACATCTACAATGATGTACGCCCAGGAATCTAACAGAGCCGAACGTCGCGCTGATCGTAAAGCACAAAGAGACGCAGAAAGAGCAAGATTGAAAGCTGAAGAACAAGCAGCCGATGCAGTGGCTTATCAGCAGGCAGTACAGGCACTGAAGAATAAACAGTTTGTACTTGAAGCAAATCAAGTCATCTTCCGTAACGGACAGAGCGCCTATGTTACATCTAACACAAACTTTGTGATGATGAATGGTCAAAGATCGACAGTCCAGGTAGCTTTCAATACTCCGTATCCCGGCCCTAACGGAATCGGTGGTATTACAGTCGATGGAAATGCATCGGATATGAAAATGACAACTGATAAGAAGGGTAACGTAAACTGCTCCTTCAGTGTACAAGGTATCGGCATTTCAGCACAGATATTTATCTCATTGACCAATGGCGGTAACAACGCCACTGTTACTGTAAACCCGAACTTCAACAATAATACGCTCACATTGAACGGTAATCTTGTTCCGCTCGATCAGTCAGACGTATTCAAGGGACGTTCCTGGTAATTAAAGATAAGTGATATAAATTAAAGTATCCGGGGATGATAAATGGAACAACCTATTTATCATCCCCATTCTATTTTCTCCCCAAAATCATTACCTTTGCCCCAACATTATTTTATTCGCAGATAGTATGAGAGAATATATCATTGCAGACAATCAGGATATCACTAAGGCAGGAATGATGTTTCTGCTCAGTAAACAAAAAGATATATCCAGATTGTCGGTAGCAGACAATAAGGCCGAACTAATCAGAGAACTGCGCTTATATCCGCAAGCGGTAGTAATCCTCGACTATACTTTATTTGACTTTGCCGGTGCAGAAGAACTCGTTGTGCTTCGCGAACGTTTCAAGGAAGCGGACTGGTTGCTCTTCTCGGATGAATTGAGCATGAACTTCTTACGCCAAGTACTTTTTAGCAGTACGGCTTTCGGAGTGGTAATGAAAGACAATTCGAAGGAAGAGATCATTACGGCATTGCAATGCGCTTCCCGGAAGGAACGTTACATATGCAATCACGTCAGTAATCTACTGCTTTCGGGAAATACGCAGCCGACCGTCTCCTCGGAAACGATCCGGAGTGCCCATCTGCTCACACCTACGGAAAAGATCATTCTAAAAGAGATAGCTTTGGGGAAGACGACCAAAGAGATCGCCTCCGATAAGAATTTAAGCTTTCACACGATCAATAGTCACAGGAAGAACATATTCCGGAAACTGGGCGTGAATAATGTACATGAAGCCACGAAATATGCTATGCGGGCAGGAATCGTAGATTTAGCGGAATACTATATATAAGTGCCCGGGTAGACACGAGAAGATATGGCTATCCTATCTCCCCGCTCCCAATACAAAGTTTCGCAGCTTCATCATAAATAACTCCGAATTGTCCCGGAGCTATTCCCTGCAATTTCCCGGAAGAAAGAACCCGGTATTTTCCATCTTCTATCAAAAGCCGACCTTTGGTAAATTCTGGTGTATGACGAATTTTAAAAGTAATGGCTATATCCTTCCGTTCAGAGTCTTTCCAAGGATCATCCGTTATAAAGTGAAAATCAGAAAGCATAAACTCTGTCCCATATTGAGTCTCCACTCCATAGCCGTGAGAGACATAAACTATATTTTCTTCTATATCCTTTTTTACGACAAACCAAGGACCTCCACTTAACCCCAGCCCTTTTCGTTGACCGATGGTATGAAACCAATAACCACGATGGGTGCCGATCCGTTTCCCCGTTTCAAATTCAATGATAGCCCCCTCTCTCTCACCAAGAAATCGCCGGACAAAATCGTTATAGTCAATCTTCCCCAGAAAACAGATGCCCTGACTATCTTTTCTTCGAGCGTTTGGCAAACCTGCATTCAGTGCAATCTCCCGGACTTCCTGCTTCATCAGATGTCCGATCGGGAACATGAGTTTCGAAACTTGCAAATAATCGATCTGAGCCAGAAAATCCGTTTGATCCTTAACGGGATCTTTGGCTGTACCCAACCAGATTTTCCCATCCTGTTCCAGAGTTGTGGCATAATGTCCCGTAGCTGTATAGTCAAAATCCTTGCCTACCTGCTGTTCAAAACAACCGAACTTAATCAGTTTATTGCACATCACATCAGGATTGGGAGTTTGTCCCTTCTTAATCTTTTCAAGGGCATATGCCGCCACATTGTCCCAATACTGACGATGCAGATCGATCACCTCCAAAGACAAACCATATTTACGAGCTATGACCTTGGCCAATTCAATATCTTCCTCGGCAGAACAATCCATATGCTCCTCCCCTTCCATTCCAATCTTAATATAGAAAAGAGTCGGGCGAAACCCTTGCTCACAGAGAAGGTGAACAACCACTGAACTGTCCACACCACCGGATAATAATGCTGCTATATTCTTCATAGACGCAAAGATAGGCTGCATAACGTTTACAGGCAATCACACAATAAAGGCATTTTTATACCACAATTGTGGTAGATAAGCGAAGTATTTCCTACATTTGCAACTCATAAAGTCGATAAAGATATGAAGATAAGAAACATATTGCTAATTCCCTCATTGCTCATCCTATTATTCTCTGGCATATCCTCTTGCGGAGTGGACCGTTGGCCGGAATATGCTTCCGAAACAAAACTGGACTTATGGATAGACAGCGTGATGAAACAGGAGTACCTATGGTACAAAGAGATGCCTTCTGTTCCCTTGGGCGGAAAATATTTCGAAGCTCCGGGCACATTCCTGAAATCCCTTTTATACGCGGAAAAAGACAAAAGCTATTCATACATCGACACCATACGAAATACCCCCGTTCCCAGTTATGGATTCAACTATACGACCCACCGGAGTGCAAATGCAGACACGCTTTATGAAGCTTTAGTGACTTATGTGCTTCCCCATTCACCCGCTTCAATAGCGGGACTTGAACGAGGTGACTGGATCGTGAAAGTGAACGATGAACTGATCACCAAGAAAAATGAAAAGGAGCTATTCGAGTCCGGACAAGCCATGAAACTGTCTCTCGGAAAATATGAAATTAAGAAAGTAGAGACTGGAGAAGGAGATGACAAGAAAGTGGTGGAAAAGGGGATCGTAACGGAAACGGGAGAAATAATCAATGTAGGCCCTGAAGAAGTGGTGGAAGATAATCCCGTACACTATAGCGAAATCATAACAACGGCTACGGGAGCTAAAGCCGGTTATCTGGTGTACAGCCATTTCACATCCGGTACTGCAACGGACAAAGAAAAGTATAACAGCGAATTACGGAAAATATCCAAAGAGTTTGCCGATGCGGGAATCACATACTTCATTCTCGACCTGCGTTACAATACGGGCGGTTCTTTGGAATGTGCGCAATTACTGTCTACTCTTATGGCACCGTCCAATGCGCTAGGTACTCCTTTTGCCTATTTGGAATACAATGATAAACAGACTGCCAAAAATAAAGAATTATTGTTCGATCCAGAATTAATAGGAAGTACAGGAAAAAACATGAACCTATCCTATGGATTTATCATCTCGAGCAGTACGACATCAGGAATGGCAGGCATCATGCTTAACTGCATAGTACCACATGGGAAATACGTCTTAATCGGCAGTAATGTCGCTTGTCCCGGAGTGACTACCGAGGCTTTTATCAGTCCTGAACGCACTTGGGCGCTCAATCCGGTAGTATGCACCGTTTATAATAGCGAAGATGAATCCGGTGAAGGGGGAAGCTTCACTGCCGGCTATACAGCCAATGAATCGGAAGATCTCACCAAGTTCTTACCGTTTGGAAATAAAGATGAAGCCCTGTTGAGCATTGCCATCGGCTTAATTGACGGAACTTACCCGCCAAAGGATGATGAAAAGCCGAAAACTAAAATGTCACCGATAAAAAGCATAAACAAAGCCCATCCCGATAAGGTAAGGAACGGGACAAGATTAAAATAAAAACAACTAAACAGCAAAAGGTAATGAATCAGATCAAATACTGTCTTCCGGTACTGTTACTTCTCTCCATTATGGTGGGATGTGACAACGAACCGGAAGAAAGCCCGGAGGAAGAAATCAGAACCCTCACCGTCACCGAGACAACAGGACAAGGTTCTGAAAAAGTAACTACTAAACAACAGTTTTTCTATGAAACCGGCAAACTGGTTCAACACACCACCACCCAAACCTTTACTGATTTATTCTGTCAAACGGAGTATACATGGACTGTAAGTACACAGATCGGTTATGAATCGGGCAAAGTCATCGTCTCCGATGATGCCGGCAATGTATCTACCTACCTAATGGATGACAATGGACGTGCGGAGAGTTGTATCCGAAACGAACCTTCCGGGAACATTCGTTATTATACTTTCAGTTATTCTCCCGACAATGGAATTCTCAGCGGAATCAAAGAAGAGATGAATGGGAAGGTGTATTCAGAAATCACTCTTGCACCTTCCACTGTTGCCGGCAAAATGACAATCACAGGCAAAGTAGACAATTTTGGAAACACTTATATAGCCAGTACCGACAATGACTCTCCGGGTATCTCCAACGAAACAAGCAAATTGCCATGGGTGTTCCTTGCGGAAAGTTATCCTTTATCTTTCCATGAAGAAGCACTTTATGCCAACATTCTCGGTACGCCTCTACCACTACTTCCCGGACGTTTGGATATAGAAGGAAGCAATGAAGTAACGACTTACAGCTATACTACCGACAAGAAAGGCTATGTAACTTCGTGTGCCATGCGAACCGGAACAACAAGGGCAGCGTGGAGTCGCTATATAGAATATTCATATGACCTTGTTTTGTCAAATGCAGATTTACGTATTCTTAACTAAAAACAGGGATTAAGAGGGGGAGATTCTTTTGAATCGCGAGACGGTATCATTCGAATAACAACAATAATGTAATTCATCGTGACATCTGTTTAATCTAAAGATTAATTGACGCAACATATAAAAACAGTCAACCCCATTGTATTGGAACTGACTGCCTTCATAAAAGAATTTTATTATTTACTTTCTAACTGGACGAACTGGGAAACCATACGCAGGATTGAAAACACCATAGGTTACATCACTTCCCTCATCATAATAATCGGTGAGTGCAATTCCACGTTTTACATAGTCATATTGATAATCGTTACCACCAACTAATCTTCCCTGATACCAATGAATCTCACTTGTCCATGCATACAAGCATCCATTATTTTTCACAACACCGCTAAGTTTATATCCAGCAGCAGGAATAAATATCCATTTAGACTCATCTTTTTTATTTATGAATTTAAATCCCCTCACACTATTAAGAGTTGTAGACTCATAAGTCGTTTCTTTTATAAGTTCATCTACTTGATCCGGGGTGGGCATTGTCCATTGTTCCCCGAGTTGGTATGCTGCGATATCATATGAACCGTACTTGCTCTCAGTTGCACAGCATTGCCAATAGTAGAGCGTTCCATAAGTGTTCTCAGTAGAATAATTAGCTTCATTATAATTTGATGGTCCGTATTGAGCCGCAGAACTGACAATTTTTTGTCCAGTCACATCTCCCCAGCCATAGTAATTACCAGACTTATAAGGTTCATCAGCTCCAATATTTTTGGATGCCCAAAGCGTTCCTGATGTAAGACCTAAGTCAACCCATTCACCGGCTCCTTCTTCCTGCATCTTTACTTCGTAGCCTTGACTGACACCGGTTGCAAAATAGCGGTTCTCCTTGTAGGTATGAGACGGCAGAGTGGCTGCATATTCTTTTCCATTTACAGTAGCGTTAAATGTCAGTTCTACATTTTCTGCCGGACCAAGTATTATGTACAAGTCATTACCATGTGCCTTTGCCTTAATACTACCTTGCTTCATGTTTTTTCCACCGTTGGCAAGATTGAAAGTCACCTCATTGTAAAGATTAGTGCCGGATATCGTAACTTCCACTCCATCAAATGAGACGTTGGTACCCCCATTGAGGGTATAATGGGCAAAACTGAGTTGGCTTACAATGTTGAAGTTAACAGACGCCTGTCCATTTATAAGAGACACAGTTGTCTTCGCTGCCATAAAGTCTTTTTGAGGAAGTGATTCAAAGGTCCCTTCTTGAGTAGAAAGGTCGTCAATGAATGTGGTTCCACTAAAAGTTTGAGTATTTGTGGCCGAACCGAGATAGAATATATTGATTTCTTGGCCGTCACCGTCAATATACACTTCACCGGAAAATGTACCTTGACTTGCATCAATTCCACTAGCAAGGGTAAGCACACCAAGCTTTATGCCGGTATTGCTAGTAACTAAAAGCTGATCCCCCTCAGCCCAGCGGAAATCAAGTCCATTATTGGACTCCGGACGTGTAGTACGCGTATCTGGAATGTCAATGCTAGCATTTGCTGTAGCTACCATATGGACAAGAGTCCCCTTCGATGTTTGTTCTTCGCCCATCAACAGCTCATCGTTTGAACACGAGCTAAATGATAGTATCAACATTGATACCATCAATGTTATTGATATATATGTTTCCTTTAGCATAGGTAGTCGTAATTTTAAATTGAAAATTAGTTGTCAAAGCCGCTGCCACTACCGCCACCACCTATAGTAGGGGTTGTTTTACCATAGATAGCATAAAGAGTGGTAGATCGGGATATTGTAATTTCAGCACCTGCTTGTACTTCCACATCACTCAGTTTAAGCTCATCTCCTGTTTTAGCGGTATAACTCCAACCGAGGAATTGGTATTGCCCTTCTTTGGTGGGGAAAGTTGAAGTAACAGTAAATGTAGCACTTTCTCCTTGCGTAACCGTTTGATCTACAGACGGAATAGCTGGAGTACCATCTAAAACATCGTAGCTAAGAGTAATTGTCGTTTTATTTTTCTGCCAAACTGCATACAAATCAAATTTTTCTTCCT
>OODP01000953.1_pt1 | contig 20706 bp, 16 predicted proteins | sample 1671011 | NCBI WGS metagenome assembly OODP01 (sample SAMN06348113, study PRJEB24527) | human gut metagenome | biome: human gut; feature: ankylosing spondylitis patient; material: feces | host: Homo sapiens | place: China | collected 2015-10
TTTTTATAATAATGAGGTATGGTATATAACATACAGTATTCTGCCTCCCAAATCTTTTTCTCATTTTCTGCTGTCCATTATAACAGCCATTTTCTCCGCCTGCAAGATTCCCGGCTTCTGTTCTTTTCCTCTGCTCTTTTTCCTCTGCTCTTTTTCCTCTGCTCTTTTTCCTCTGCTCTTTTTCCCCTGTTCCTTTCCCTTCCTCCTCCATTTGTGCCCTGTGACAAAAAATGGAAGTATAAACCCTCCCTTTTTCGTAAATCATTTTCTATGTATCATGCGCCACAGAAAATTCATAAGCGGAGGTTAGAACATGGCAGGATATAAGGTTGAAATCTGCGGAGTAAATACGGCGAAGCTGCCGCTTCTTACGAACGAGGAGAAGGATGCCCTGTTTAAACGGATTCTGGAAGGAGATCCCGAAGCCAGAGAGGAATACATCCGGGGAAATCTGCGGCTGGTACTCAGCGTCATCCAGCGTTTTTCCAGCAGCAGCGAAAATATAGATGACCTTTTCCAGATTGGCTGCATCGGCCTGATCAAAGCCATTGATAATTTTGATATTACCCAGAATGTACGTTTTTCTACTTATGCTGTCCCTATGATTATAGGAGAAGTGCGCCGCTATCTCAGAGATAATAATTCCATCCGAGTCAGCCGTTCTCTGAGGGACACGGCCTATAAAGCCCTGTACGCCAAAGAAAAACTTACGCGAACTGCTTCCAGAGAACCTACTCTCATGGAAATTGCCGAGGAAATCGGCGTCAGCAAGGAAGACATTACCTATGCGTTAGACGCCATTCAAAGCCCGGTCAGTCTGTATGAACCCATTTACACAGACGGCGGAGATCCCCTTTATGTCATGGATCAGATCAGCGACAAGAAAAATCTTGAGGAAAACTGGGTGGAGGAAATCTCACTGCGGGAAGCCATGAACCGTTTGCCTCAGAGGGAGCGCCACATCATTGATCTTCGCTTTTTTGAAGGAAAAACACAGACAGAGGTGGCGGAAGAAATCCATATCAGCCAGGCACAGGTGTCCAGACTGGAAAAAAATGCATTAAAAAATATGCGGAATTATCTGAGCTGATTCCTATCAATCAATCTCTTCCATCACATACAGCGTTCCGAAAATACGCCGGAACGCTGTAAATTTTCCTCTTGTATTCTTTCTAAAAACAGGTTACAATCTTCTGTATTGCCTTTTTCTCTAAAGAAAAACCTGCTTTTTTTATTTCACGGAACCTGATGGTTTCAAACTATGATTTACAGGAGGTTATTGTTTATGACATTTTACCAGGAACTGCAGCTGAATGCCGCCGGTTCTAAAGCTTTGATCCGAATTACAGAAGATAAGAAAGAGCGAAAACGCCATGTGCTTATTTACAATTTTAAGGTATATCTGGTGGTTGCCTTCTGCTTTGCCGCCGTTACCCTTTTCAGCCTGATTTTTGGAAATGAAAACAGCATTGCCGGCGTAGCCATTCTTCTTGCCCTATTGGTTCTTCGTCAGGCCGATTTTGGAATTCAAACCACCCATGGCCTGTTGTGTATTATGGGAATTTTTTCCATACTGATGACTGGTCCTCATCTGTCTAATCTGGTATCACCGTTTTCCGGTTTTATCATTAATTTTATCTGTATCCTGACTCTCATGTTTTTAGGCTGTCACAATGTGATTATGTCCAATCACTCTACCTTTGTACTGTCCTATTTGATTCTTCAGGGCTATGACGTAAACGGGCGTTCCCTGGCTCTGCGGACAGCCGGTCTGTTTTTCGGCATGATCCTCTGTATGATTGTATTTTACATAAAACAGAAAAACCGGCCTCACAAACGGAAATTTGAAGATCTCTTTCATGAATTTGATCCTCGTTCCCTGCGAAACCGGTGGTATTTTAAGCTGACTGTATGCGTATCCACAGCCATGCTTCTTGCCTCTCTCCTCGGAATTCCCCGTGTAATGTGGGTAGGCATTGCCTGTATGTCCGTATGTCTTCCCTTTCAAAAGGATCTGGAAGTCCGTGCCAAATCAAGAGGTATTTATAACATTGCAGGATGCCTGATTTTCCTGGTTATTTACACCATACTCCCAAAAAGTCTTCACTCCATGATTGGGATTATCGGCGGAATTGGCGTAGGATATTCTGCAAAATATCCCTGGCAGACAGTCTTTAATACCTTTGGTGCCCTTTCCAACGCCTCCGGCATCTTTGGAGCCGTCGGCGCTGTAATCCTGCGTATCAGCACCAATGCAGCTGCTGCCGTCTATACAGCTGTTCTGGGCGGACTGTTTGACCGGACTGCCAATCGCCTGTTCCAGGCCAGATAACAGCCCGGACCAACTCTCACACCTGTTTTCGCGAGATACCAGAAGATGTCCTGTCCTGAACAGTTATGCTTCTGTTATCTCAGTGGAAAATGGCAGAACACCTTTCTCTCGCCAATCTCAGTACACCCTGGTGTCTCCTGGCTGCAGATTTCTCTTGCATAAGGACACCGGGTGTGGAAACGGCAGCCGGACGGCGGATTTACCGGCGAAGGAATCTCTCCCGACAACAGTTCTTTTGTTTCTCCCCGCAGCCGCGGATCTGCTTTTGGAATCGCATTCAGCAAAAATCTGGTATAGGGGTGGAGCGGCTTATCATACAGCTCCTCCGTAGGCCCCAATTCACATATCGTTCCCAGAAACATCACGCAGACCCGATCTGCAATAAACTTCACTACGCTTAAATCATGAGAAATAAACAGGTAGGTCAGGTGATACTGCGCCTGCAGATCCTTCAAAAGGTTCAGCACCTGGGACTGGATTGAAACGTCCAGAGCTGACACCGGCTCATCACAGATAATCAGTCTGGGATTTAAGGCAATTGCCCGGGCAATACCGATACGCTGACGCTGCCCGCCGGAAAACTGATGGGGATAACGATTATAGAATTCATCTGGAATTCCCACCTCCTTCATCAGCTCTCTGACCCTTTTTTCCAGCTCCTGCTTATCCTTCATGCCGTAAGTAATCAGCGGCTCTCCGATAATCTCGCGAACCCTCATCCGCGGATTCAAGGACGCATAGGGATCCTGAAAAATAATCTGCATCTGACGCCGGAGGGCTGCAAATTCCCCTGGCTTCATGGAGATAATTTCCTTTCCGTCAAAATAGATTTCTCCTGACGTAGCCTCCAGAAGACGGATCAATGTCCGGCCCAGCGTACTCTTTCCGCATCCGGACTCCCCAACCAGAGCCAGTGTTTCCCCTCCATAAATCTCCAGATTCACATCAGAAACCGCATGAACCACCTGCGGCCTTTTCTTCGTTCCTCCAATGGGAAATTCCTTTACAAGATGCCTTGCTTCCAGAAGGACTTTTTTATCTTCCATCTAACTGCACCTCGCTTTCATACTTAAAGCAGCGAACCCCGTGTCCGTCCCTTGTCTGATAAAGACATGGCTTCTCCATAAAGCACCGCTCAGAAGCCTCTTTGCACCTGGTGCAGAAATTACATCCAGCTGGCAAATGCAGCAGATTAGGCACCACACCCTCAATCGTGTACAGACGATCCACCTTCTCATCCAGACGGGGAATGGATTTTAAAAGTCCTGCTGTATAAGGATGCTCTGTATGTTCAAACAGCTCAAAGGTTTCTGCCTGTTCCATCACCTTTCCTGCATACATTACATACACATAATCGCAGATTTCCGCCACAACTCCCATATTATGGGTGATCAGAATAATTGAAGTTCCCTGTTCTCTGCAAAGCTTTTTCATCAGCTGCAGAATCTGGGCCTCAATCGTCACATCCAGAGCTGTCGTCGGCTCATCAGCAATCATTACTTTTGGCCGACATACCATAGCCATTCCAATCATCACTCTCTGGCGCAGTCCGCCGGAAAGCTGGTGGGGATAGCTGTTGTACCGCTTCTCCGGCTCCGGAATTCCCACTGCCTGAAAAATCTCCAGCACCCGCTTTCTGGCCTCTTCCTTTGATATCTTCTGATGCTGAAGAATTGCCTCCCGAACCTGGCGTCCCACAGGATAAACCGGGTTCAGAGAGGTCATAGGCTCCTGGAAAATCATGGAAATCTCATTTCCCCGCACCTTTGCCAGCTCTCTGGGGCTTAAATGGGTAATATCCCGTCCGTCCAGGGTAATACTTCCCTCTACCACCCGTCCCGGATACCGCAAAAGTCCCATAACCGACATGGCTGTCATACTCTTTCCGCATCCGGATTCACCTACAATTCCAATAATTTTTCCTGGCGGAACCTGAATGGTTACGCCGTCCACTGCCGGAACCTCTCCCTTTGCTGTAAAGAAATGGGATTTCAGATTCCGGATATCCAGTACGATTGATTCACTCATTCTGATTCCCTCCTTACTGCTCTTTCAAATAGGGATCCAGCACATCCCGCAGACCGTCTCCCAGAAAATTAAATGCAAGCACTACAATCATAATTGCCACGCTGGGCGCAATGCACAGCCATGGCTCAGAAAAAAGATACTTTTTCCCCCGCACTGCCATCAGGCCCCAGCTGGCGCTGGGCGGCTGAGCTCCCACGCCCAGAAAGCTTAAAGATGCCTCTGACAGAATTGCAGAGGGAATATTCAGGGTAAATAAAACGATCAGAGACGGCAGGCAGTTTGGCAGAATATGACGAAACATAATCTTCCACCGGCTGACGCCAATCGATCTTGCCGCTTCCACATACTCCTTTTCCTTCAGAGACAGCGTCTGGGAACGGACCACTCTTGCTGTACTGGCCCAGTTAATCAGGCTCAGGGCAATAAAAATATTAATCAGTCCTCCGCCCATGGTATACATGACCACCATAGCCAGCAAAAGAGACGGAAAGGCCAGCATAACGTCAGCCAGACGCATAATTACAAAGTCCACCTTTCCTCCATATACGCCTGCACAAAGCCCCAGAACCGTACCAATAGCCATGGAAATCAGCGTAGGAACAAGGCCGATCGTAAGGGATATCCGCGCTCCGAAAATAATCCGGCTCAGCACATCTCGTCCCAGCTCGTCTGTTCCCAGCCAGTGAGCCATACTGGGTGTCTGAAGGCGATCCGTCAGACTCTGAGCCAGATGATCATAAGGCGCCACAAGTGGCGCAAATACCGCTGCCAGAATAATCAAAAGAATCAAAACTGCCGAAGCCGCTGCCAGCTTGTTCTGGCGAATCAGAGTTTTCACCTGATCCATCCAGGTATCTGACTCTCCAATTTCGCTCATGGGATCACTGACGCCAGAAACAGGCACAGCTCCCTCTTTCCATAAATGCTTCACCGTCATCTCAGAACCGTTTTCTCCAGAATTCCTCATGTTACGCACCCTCCCGGATTCTCGGATCCAATACATTATAAAGCAGATCTGCTATCAGATTGCCAACAATGATCAGAACCGTAGTAAATACAACCGTTCCCTGAAGAAGCGGCATGTCTCTTGTTTCAATGGCATTGACTGCCAGGCGTCCAATTCCCGGAACGCCGAATACACTCTCTGTCAGCACAGCGCCGGACAGCATACTGGAAATCTGCAGCGCCATCATGGTTACAACCGGCAGCATAGCATTTTTCAGCGCATGGAAAATAATCACCGCATATTCCCGCAGCCCCTTTGCACGGGCTGTCCTGATATAATCCTCCTGCATAATCTCCACCAGATTGGAGCGGGTCATACGGGCAATGCTTCCTGCTGAATTCCACCCCAGCACAATAGCCGGAAGAATCATAGCGCGGAAGGAATCAAATCCGGATACAGGAAACCATTTTAATTTAAAGGCAAATACATACTGAAGCACCAACGCCGTCATAAATACCGGCATGGAAACTCCCATCAGCGCGCATCCCATAAAAAGCCGATCCAGAAGACGGTTCTGCCGGATTGCCGCCACAATCCCGGCTACAATCCCTATCAGCCAGGATACTGCTGCTGCAAGAAGGGACAGCTTTACCGTGTTGGGAAAAGCCTCAATAATAATCTGAGTCACATTCCGATTCAGCCGGTAGGACGTGCCAAAATCTCCCCGCAGCGCATTGGCTATGTATTTCAGGAACTGGATATAATACGGCTGATCCAGCCCCATCTCTTTGCTGATTTTCTCAATCACCGCCGGATTTACATGCTCTCCCATCATAGTGGTAACCGGATTTCCCGGTACAATGCGAAGCATAACAAAAATAGCCAGCACCACCCCAATCAGCACCGGTATGGATATCAGAATACGTTTTACTACTTTTTTTAACACTGGGCTTCCCTTCCCCCTTCTTTTGCTTAAAAAATGCCGCAAAATCGATTGCTCCATTCTGCGGCATTCGTTTCACTTTAATTCTTCCGGCTTCTTTCTCTTATTCGCTTAAAGAAACCTCATAATAGATCTTATCGCTGACTCCGCTCCAAAGCGGCTTAAAGTTCTGCACCCGCTTGCTGACAGCAAACAGATGAAGTCTGGAATACATGGGAACCCATGCGGCATCCTCGTGAATCAGCTTTTCCTCCAGTGCCTGGTACTCTGCCAGACGCTCATTCTCATTTACCATGGCGCGGGCTGCTGCCACACGCTCCATTACTGCCGTATCCGGATAATTGATGGAACGAATCTTTGTCTTCTCCTCATTTCCAAAGAAGGTATAAATAAAGTTATCCGGATCGTTGTAATCTGCCGTCCATGTGGACATAAACGACGGAAGTTCCCCGGCCTTTCTGGTTTCCAGCCAGGTAGACTCGTCATAATTCCGAATCTCTGCCTGAATCCCCACTGCTGACAGCTGCTCCTTAATAATCTCCAGAGCCATGGTCATGGTATCGGATGCAGAGCTGTCTGCTGCCAGCTCCATAGTGAATCCATCACCGTATCCGGCCTCTGCCAGAAGCGCTTTTGCTCCCTCCGGATCATAGACGATCTGGGTCTGATCCTTCTGGAAGCCAATCAGTCCGTGAGGGAAGATTCCATGCTCTGCCTGTCCCCGGCCGCCATAAAGGGCATCCAGAATCGCCTGTCTGTCAATAGCCATCTGAACAGCCTTGCGTACACGAACGTCCTGGAAAGGTTCTATATTAAAATTAAAGGTCAAATAAGTGATGCCTACTCTCGGACCGGATACAATCCGATCTGGATAAGAGGCCTCAAAACGGTCAACTGCATCTGTTACATAATCCAAATCAAGCAGATCCAGTTCTCCGCTTTCAAACATCATTGTCTGCGTCTCTGTATCCGGAATAATCCGAATCACAACACCGGGAAGCTTAGAAGCGCCTCTCCAGTAATTCTCATTTCTGGTCAGCACCAGACGGTCATTCAGAGTCCAGGAAGTAAACTGGAATGCTCCGGTGCCTACAGTTACAGACGGATCCATGCCGAACTGGTCACCAGCTGCCGCTGTGGCCTCACTGTCATAAATGGAAGCTCCCGGAGTAGACAGACAGGCCAGAAAAGCAGCAAACGGTTCTTTTAAGGTAATCTTCAAGGTATAATCATCTGTCGCCTCTACACCGGCCAGTGTCTCTGCTGTTCCTTCCAGCACCTCTGCCGCTCCCAGAATCTGATCCACTGATTCTGTATTTACGGTTCCCTTTTCTGTCAGCATACGGTTAAAGGTATAAACCACATCCTCTGCTGTAAAATCATTGCCATTGTGAAATTTTACTCCCTGACGGAGATGAAACGTATACTCGGTTCCATCTGGAGAAATCTCCCAGGATTCTGCCAGACTTGGCTGAATACTGGAGGTCCCGTCCTCCGCCACCTGAATCTCAACCAGGCGATCATAAATATTCCATGGAATTTCGTAATCCTTAGACGTCTTCTGTACATCAGCTGTCTGAATATCTGCATTCAGTACAGATACCAGATATCCGGAAGTATCCGCATCCGAACCGGTGCTTTCTCCGGAGGTTCCTTCTGCAGATGTGCTGCCTGCCGCAGCATTTTCCTCAGGCGTGCTGCTGCTTTCTCCGCCGCAGCCGGTCAGCAGCAGACCGAGAGCCAAAGTTGCCGCAGTTATCAAACGGATGCTTTTTTTCATAATGCTCCTCCTCTTCCATTCTGAAAAACAGGATTCTCTCTTTCTTCTGTCCGTTTTACATAGCCTCTCCAAAATAGAATTTTTTGTGGAAACAGGCAAGGTAAGTTAAGATAGAAAAAGGTGCATTCCCTCCGCGGGGATGCACCTTCGCATACGGAATCTGTTTTTCAAAATTCTGCTTTAATGGTTTCCATCATACCATACCGCTATCAGTTTTTCAACTGTTTTTCTGAGCGGAAGCAGACAGAATGCAACCGTCCAGCCATGCAGATTCCTGCCCGCTTACAGCGGACAAGAAGTTCCTGACGTCTGTCCTATAAAGAGTCAGAGTTCCTCCAGCACATCCAGCCATTCCAGACAGCAGGCGTGCCATGCTTCCCACGCCAATTCCCGCTCTGCTTTCAGCTGCCGCAGTTTTTCCCATTCCTCTGCCGCTCCCCTGTCCGAATCTGGGTCGTCTGCCTTCGATATCAGACCGCCTCCCCATTCTCCGGCCACTATATCCTCCCAGTACTCCCGGGACTGCATAAGCCTCTGCTCCAGCTCCCGGCACCGGGCCTCAAGCGTCCCATACCGCTCTCCTGCCGGTTCCAGACGTTCCATCACCAGCCCCAGCTTCCATTCCAGATACAGTTCCTCTGTCGGAAGCTCACGAAGTCTGTGGCGTTCTGCCTTCGGTACAGCCCGCATTCCTGCAATCAGCGCCGCATCCTCAGCCTTCATCTGACCGGCCATCGCTGCTCCATTGCCCTCTGCCTGACATTTTTCCAGTCTCTCCAGATAATGTTCATATCCAAAGGGATAATAAAATGCTCCCTGTTCCTCAAAAATCAGCACAGCCTCTGCTACCTGCCTGATAAAATATCGATCATGAGAAACAAAAAGAATGGTACCCTGGTAGGCCTGAAAGGCCGATTCCAGCACCTCCTTTGCCTGCACATCCATATGGTTCGTCGGTTCATCCAAAATCAGGAGATTTGGCCTTCCCTGAAGAAGCTCTGCCAGAACCAGGCGGGCCCGTTCTCCCCCGGACAGGCTGTTTACTTTTTTCGCTGCCTCCCGCCCGCCGAAAAGATATGCCCCCAGAGTACTGCGCACCTCCTTTTCTGTCATCGAAGGAAACAGATCATGAAAATGCTCCAGCACAGTCTTTTCTGATTCAATTTCCGCCGAATGCTGATCAAAATATCCGATCATCACCTGATTTCCCAGAGAGAGCCGCCCTTCCTTCGGCTCCAGAAGCCCTGCGGCTGTTTTTAAAAAGGTACTCTTCCCCACGCCATTTGCTCCCAGAATTCCAATCTTCTGCCCCCGGCGCACTCGGAGAGAAAGCTCCATAAGAGGCCTTTCATACCCTATTTTCAGATGCTCTGCCTCCAGCACCCATTTGCTTCCAGGAAACAGCGGCTCTAATGGACCAGGAAAAAGGCAGGTATCCTCCTCCAGCGGTTTTTCCACCTTCTGCATCCGCTCAATCTGCTTTTTCTTCGCTCTGGCAAAAGCCGCCTTTGCCGGTTTATTTTTAAAGCGACTGATAACCTCCTCCAGCCGCCTGATTTCCTCCTGCTGCCGTTCATAAGCCTTTCGCTGCAGCTCCAGTCTCTTGCGCTTCTCTGCCCGATACTGAGTATAATTTCCCGAATACCGCGTCAGATGCCCTGCCTCCACTTCATACACTGCATCTGCCGTCTGATCCAGAAAAAAACGGTCATGGGACACCATGACCACTGCATGGCTGTATTCCTTTAAATACCGCTCCAGCCACCGGGCAGAATCAATATCCAGGTGATTGGTCGGCTCATCCAGAAGAAGAATGTCCGGCTTCTGCAGCAGAAGGCGAATCAGAGCAATTTTTGTCTGCTGTCCGCCGGAAAAATCTTTCAGCCTTTTTCTTTTCTCTTCTCTGGAAAATCCAAAGCCTGTAAACAGCCGGTCATACTCCAGCTCATACTCAAAACGTTCTCGATCAAAACGATCCTTTGCCGGACATCCCTGCAGGATTTCCTCCTCTACGGTCCTCTCCCCGTTTTCAAAGGCCTGCTGCCTCAGCATTCCCACAGTCAGCCTCCTTGAGGTTACAATCCCCGGACCCTGTCTTCTGTCATCTCGATCCAGCTCCAGCTCTCCTGCAATCAGCCGCAGCAGCGTTGTTTTCCCTGTTCCGTTGCGCCCTACCAGAGCCACTTTTTCATTTCCCTTTATCTCAAAATTAAAATGCGACAGTACCGGCGTGCCTCCAGCCGAGATACTGCCGTCTGTAATCTGATATAGCATAGTCCATTTCCTTTTTCTGTCTGACAGTTCCCTGCCGTATTCTCCTGCAATACAATCATAACAGTTCAGCCATGCGAAGCTTCATAAAGCAGACGCCCAATGTTTCTTGTCTGCTGTAAGCAGGCAAGAAGAAATATGGCTGTTACACACAGTCAAATGGTAGCCAAAATATCCCTCTTTGTCAATGGATCAAAAATTTAAAATTTTTTTCAAATAATGCTTGACAAATTTGCAGTTATCATTTAATATATAACATGTTGCAGCGATAACAAAGCAGCAGCCAATCAAATATGTGTGCGTAGCTCAGCTGGATAGAGCACTTGGCTACGGACCAAGGTGTCGGGAGTTCGAATCTTCTCGCGCACGTATGGAAAGGGCAGGTCGATGACCTGCCTTTTTTGTTCCATAGGAAATTATGTCCTACGAAGTAAAACCAGGTTTCTGGTAACCGTTCAGCCCTCGCAGGGCAACAAATTGTGGGAAAGGAGAAATACATTCCTGCTTCTGCCTGAAGAAAAGGAGTGTCTGTGTGATTTTATGAAACCAGAAAATACAAAATGGGAAAACCTCAATCCGGAAAATATGAAGCTGGAAAGTCTCAAACCAGAAATTCAGGAAGGAATCCGCCGCCACATTCATCGCCTGGGCGGCACAGAACGTGCTGAAATCATAGAAGTCGGACCAGGCCACGCAAAAATCGCTGTGGACATCCAATCCGACTGTCTGAACTTATATGGAAAAGTACACGGGGGCTTTCTTTTTACCCTGTGCGATACCGTATCCGGAATGGCTGCATACTGTCTAGAGCAGATGAACGTTACCCAGGACAGCAGCATCCAGTTCCTCCATGGAATTTCCGAAGGAAGAATCTATGTAGAAGCCAACGCGCTGCATATTGGGAAACGCACTGCCGTCAATCGTCTGACTGTCACCAGTGAGGACGGAACCCTCTTAGCCAACGCATCCTTTACCATGTGTCTTCTGGGACCTCTTTCCAAATTTAACCTTCCATGGCTCCAAGCAGATAATTAATAAACTGCTGTGCCGTCCGTCCGGAAATGCCGCCGTGGCTCAGCTCCCATTTATTGGCCTCTGCCCGCAGCATTTCCTCCGGCATGGTAATACCTGCCCGACGGGCCAGCCCCTCTACAATATGGAAATATTCTTTCTGAGACGGCTTGGAGTAGCAGATGGTTACGCCAAACCGGTTGACCAAAGACAGCTTCTCTTCCATGGTATCAGAACGGTGCATTCCATTTTCGTGCTCCATATCACTGCGGTCGTTCCAGTTCTCCTTAATCAGGTGGCGTCGGTTGGAGGTCGCATAAATCAGAATGTTATCCGGTCTTGTCTCCACACCGCCTTCAATCACTGCCTTCAGGAACTTATACTCAACCTCAAACTCCTCAAAAGACAGATCATCCATATAAATAATAAAACGATAATTTCTGTTCTTAATCTGGGCAATCACAGACGACAAATCCTTAAACTGGTGTTTATAAATCTCGATCATCCGAAGTCCCTGATCGTAGAATTCGTTGACAATCGCCTTGATGCTTGTAGATTTTCCCGTACCACTGTCTCCAAAAAGAAGAACATTGTTGGCCTTCTTTCCCTGTACAAATGCAAGTGTATTCTCTACCAGCTTTTTCTTCTGCAGCTCATATCCAATCAAATCATCCAGCATAACGGCATCCATATTATTGATTGCCACAAAATCAACCCTTCCGTCGTTTCTTGACTGAATGCGAAAGGCTTTATTCAGTCCAAACATTCCCACGCCGTAATCCTTGTAAAATCCGGTTACACAATCAAAGAATTCGTTTTCATCCTGTGCTTCCTCCAGCCTCCGGCTCAGAGCCTGTACCTTCTGGCTGACATTTTTATTATACATCAGTTCTTTTTTTCCAATAGCCTGATAATTGGAAATCCGGCTGAAACAGTCGATCCCCAGATATTCCTCCAAAGCAGAAAAGTCATAATGGAATAAATCCAGAAAAGCTCTGAAATCTCCCTTGGCAAAATAATTGACACTTCCCTCATTTGCCCCGACCTTTTCACAGGTAATGCTGAACGGATTCTCATTCGTAATCAGCAGAAACGTCAGATAGTTGTGCCACAGATTTCTGTCAAAGCCATAATCTGTAGCCACCTGCAGCAAATGCTTCATCTGTGTAAAAACACGGGTGGAAAGTTCCTCCTTTGTCTGGCTTTTATCGTCCATTTTTCGAACAATATCCGCTAACTCCATCAGGATCGTATCCTTTGGCATGTCGCCATAAATCAGCAGTCTGGAAACTATTTTATACATTGGTATTCTCCTCATCTTCTCCGTCTTTTTATTTTTGCCTCTGCAACGATGTTGTGGACAGTTTATCACACTTTTGAAGAAAGGAAAAGATACGGATTTCCTGTTTTTCAAGAGATTTTTCAAAGTTTTTCAGTTCATTTTCAGGCTGCAAGAAACTTCTCCAGGTCTTTTCTCAGTTCACCGCACTCGCCGGCATGAACCTTCAAATGAACCACATGATCAAATCCCAGGTACAAAATCCCCAGAATCGATTTTGCATCTACTACAATACTTCCACAGCATAAATCCATCGTATAAGGATATTTTTCCACCCGCCGCACAAATTCCAGCGCATCCTCCGGACCTTTCAGAGAAATATTCATCTCACTCATAACCTTTTTTGAAACCTCCTTTATGCTTACTTGAATATACCATAAGCATAACCGTTCTGAGGAGATTCATACTTCTCTGCTGCTTTCTACTGTTCCATCCCGGACATTCTCTGGTGCTCCTCTAAAAGCTCCTCATATAAATGACCAAAACTCCAGCCTGCATTGCTTTCTGTTACAATTGCCTTCAGAGCAATTTTGGGGACACCGGCTTTCCGCAGATTCATCAAAAGCTCATCCAAACGCCTCTCTGAAAAACGGTGCATTACCAGCATTTCCTGAGCCATCACAGGAAGAGCCTTTTCCTCGTTCCCTGCCGCCCTGTCCTCCTCGCTGTTTTTTTCATATCCAGCAATTCCCAGAAGACTTCCTATAGTTTCTCCTGCCTGTTCCGGGGAAATGTTTTTAATTCGGATTCCCATTCTCACAAGCACACCCTTTAGCTTCACTGCTTTCTCTGACGGTTCTGGTATATAGTATAACACTGTTTCAAACACTCTATTTTTCATATTCCATCTCCCTTTCTCTCTATTTTATCCTGAACAGAATTTTCCTGTGTAATAAATAAGAATCTCGCTCGCGAGCTTCTCCGCCTGCGGCGGGTCGCTTCTGCGACAAAATCCCCTGCCGCCGCATGGCGATCCTCGCGGAGCGTTTTTGCTTCATAGGATGTACTTTCCTATGAAACAAAAAAAGCCCTAAACCTCTCTTCAGAAGTCTAAGACTCTCGCTCAATGCCGCAGGCCGGAATCGAACCGGCACGGGAGATTAGTCCCGCAGGATTTTAAGTCCTGTGCGTCTGCCAGTTCCGCCACTGCGGCGAAATGGGCGGAGATGGATTCGAACCATCGAAAGCACTGCTAACAGATTTACAGTCTGCCCCCTTTGGCCACTCGGGAACCCGCCCATACCGGCTTTAACAAGCAGAGTTATCTTATCACAGCATGGATAAAAAATCAAGACGTTTTTTCAAATACTTTTTTTATTTTTCAAACATTCCTGTTATTTTATTATTCTGCTCTGTTTTTTTCATCCGATCCTGTTCCTGCCTCGTCCACTCCAGCCACCAGCAAAATGCTGCTGTGAGCAGGCATTTCCAAAGCCAGAATGCCATCTCTGGCATAATATTCCAGAAATCCCGCATTGTATCCCTTTTCTTCCGTCAGCATGACGCGCATGATTTTTTCCTCATCCGTAATTCCCAGTTCCCATACCGGAAGCTGAATCTCGCGTCTGTTGTTGCGGTTATTGACTGCTACGACACATTTGTTCTTTCCGCGAATCCGTCCGTAGGCAATCAGCTGGCGATCAGCCAGAAGCTGTTTTATCGAGCCCCGCCGAAGAGCCGGCATTCCCTTATGGATCCGGATCATGTAGCTATAAAATTCTATCAGTTCAAAATTCTCATGGCCCCAGGGATAGGTTCTCCGATTATCCGGATCCGTCCAGCCGCACACGCCTGCCTCATCGCCATAATAAAGAGTAGGAGCACCCGGCCAGGTCATCTGTACCATCACTGCTTCCCGAAACACACCGTAATGAATGCCCTCTTCTGCTTTCTTCGCTCCGGCGGTAGCCAGACGTCCCACCGTCTGGTTGGTTCTGGTCAGAAAACGGCTGTGATCATGATTGGAAAGCTGATTCATTGCCGTAAGAAGAGACGGCGTTTTCATTCTCGCCATATGATAATTCATCGAACGGAAAAAGCTTACTCCATCCCCGAACAGAATTCCATTATACTCATCGCTGTGCTTTTCCATTCCCGTAAGAAACCAGGTAAGCGGCTCCATAAAAGCATCATAATTCATCACCGTATCCCACTGATCCCCGGCAAGCCAGCTTCCCGGATCTCCGTAATGTTCTGCCAAAATGATTGCCTCTGGATTGGCCTCTTTCACATTCTTCCGGAAATCTCTCCAGAATTTGTGGTTATACTCGCTGCTATGGCCCAAATCTGCCGCCACATCCAGCCGCCATCCGTCCACGTTAAAGGGCGGAGACACCCATTTGCGGGCAATGGACATTACATAGTCATATAACTGGTCAGATTCCTCATAATTCAGCTTAGGAAGAGTATCATGGCCCCACCAGCCGTCATAAGAATCATTGTCCGGCCATGCTGTCTCATCATTAAACCGGAAAAAGCTGCGGTAAGGGCTGTCCTCGCTGACGTATGCCCCTGTTTCATAGCCGCCCATTTTCTCATAAATCTTTTCCCGATCCAGCCATTTATTAAAAGAACCACAGTGATTAAACACACCGTCTATGATCACCCGCATTCCCCGCCGGTGAAGCTCTTCCACAAATTCTGCAAAAAACGCGTCGCTGGCTGTAAGATTTTCCGGCGCTGCGCTGCGGAGTCTGTAACGGGACGCATCCTCATTAGATACAGCTCCCTGGGGAACAGCCTGTCCTCCATCACGGACAATCACACCAAAGTGCGGATCAATATGCTCATAATCCTGGCTGTCATACTTGTGATTCGATGGGGACACAAAAAGTGGATTGAAATAAATCACCTCAATCCCCAGATACTGCAGATAATCCAGCTTATCCCAGACACCCTGCAGATCTCCTCCGTAAAATCTTCCCACATCCATTGCCTCCGGGCCGGCATTCCAGTCTTTCACCTGCTGCACGGGACATCCAATATAAATATATTCGTCATCCGTCACATCATTGTCCGGATCTCCATTGCAGAAGCGGTCAATGTAAATCTGATACATAACCGCACCCTTGGCCCACTCCGGCGTATGAAAGCCCGGAGTAATGCAGAAGGCATGACTTCCTTTGGGATCCGCATCCGTTCCCAGTCTGTCATAAAAGCAGACCTGACCATCCTTTTCTGCCTGAAAATAATAATAAAGGGGGTTCTCCCCTGCTGTTATCTGAATTTCATAATAATCAAACAAAGAATCGGATGAGGTTTTTTTCATCTGCATTTTTCCCTCATCCGAAATACAATACACATGATCCGTATTATCTTTTCCTGTACGGAACCGGAGGACTACACTGTCTCCTTCATCCGGCTCTTCCGGTATCCGGTAGTCCAGAGTCTCGTCTGCGAACAGCGCCCGCTTATTCAGTCTTTCCATCTGTTGTTCTGGCATCATCTACAATACTCCCTCTGCGTCATTACTGTTATTTTATCCCATCCCCTGACAAGATACAACTGTTTTTTCACAGAACGCACTTTCCTATGACATGAAAAAGAGAAAGAGCCGACGGGGCAGTCGGCTCTTTCAGGAGAAGGTATTTCGTTTCTTATGGGGTGTAGCAAAAACTATATAATGTATTGGGGGGTTTACGTTAATTATAGTACCATAAAGATGAAAATAAGTGTGCACAAACTTCCATAAATTTCATTTTATTTTTTATGCAGAATGACGGAACGGTATTTCATATATAAAATTTCTGTGAAATTTTCCTGCACTCCGCATAAACTCAACACTCTTTCGCTTCCCCTTCTGCCTCTGCAAACAGACCTTCAAACTCCTCCTGCCCAATTTTTTCTTTTTCCATCAGTAGGCTGCAGCAGCGTTCCAGCACATCTCTGTGCTGTTCGATGATTGCTCTGGCCTCTTTGTAGCAGTCGTCAATAATCCGCTTCACCTCGCGGTCTATCATGGATGCTACCTCCTCGCCATATCCCTTGGTGTGTCCAAAGTCACGGCCAATAAATACCTCATCATCATCGCCGTAATCAATCATACCCATCTGTTCAGACATTCCGTAACGGGTTACCATCGCCCGGGCAATCTTGGTTGCCTGCTTAATATCCTGAGACGCACCGGTTGTCACATCATCGAAAATAATCTCCTCGGCAATTCGGCCACCCAGAGATACCATAATATCCTGGAGCATTTTTCCCTTGGTATTAAACATCTCATCTTCCCCAGGCAGCGGCATGGTATATCCGGCTGCGCCAACTCCTGTAGGGATAATAGAAACCGTATGCACCGGTCCCACATCCGGCAGAACATGGAACAAAATTGCATGGCCGGCCTCATGGTATGCCGTAATTTTCTTTTCCTTCTCAGAAATCACACGGCTCTTCTTCTCCGCGCCGATTCCCACCTTAACAAAGGAACGATCAATATCAGACTGGCGGATAAAGCTTCTGTTTTCCTTGGCAGCCAGAATCGCTGCCTCATTCAGCAGATTTTCCAGATCTGCGCCGGTAAAGCCTGACGTAGTCTTTGCCACCCGCAGAAGATCCACATCCTCGCCTAAGGGCTTGGACTTGGAATGAACCTGCAAAATTTCCTGACGGCCCTTCACATCCGGCCGTCCTACCATTACCTTCCGGTCAAAACGGCCTGGCCTAAGAATCGCCGGATCCAGAATATCCACCCGGTTTGTAGCCGCCATAACAATGATTCCCTCATTTACACCAAAGCCGTCCATCTCTACCAGAAGCTGGTTTAAGGTCTGTTCTCTCTCATCATGGCCGCCGCCCATTCCGCTTCCTCTGCGGCGCGCTACGGCGTCAATCTCATCGATAAATACAATACAGGGAGCATTTTTCTTAGCATCCTCAAACAGATCGCGGACACGGGACGCACCCACACCCACAAACATTTCCACAAAATCAGAACCAGAAATAGAGAAGAAAGGTACGCCTGCCTCTCCTGCAACCGCCTTGGCAAGAAGGGTTTTACCTGTTCCGGGAGGGCCCACTAAAATGACACCCTTGGGAATCCGGGCGCCTACGCTGGTATATTTCTGAGGATTCCGCAGGAAATCTACCATCTCCTCCAGATCCTCCTTCTCCTCCATCAGGCCAGCTACATTCTTAAAATTGATATTGCTGGTATGAGTCATCCGGGCGCGGCTCTTTCCAAAATTCATCATCTTGGAGTTTCCGCCGCCGCCACCGCCGAGTCTCGCGTTCATGAACATAAACATGAACATGATGACCACAGCGCTCAATGCTACCGGGATGATAACGGACATCAGGTAATTCTCCTGTGGAACATTCTCGACAATATAGTCGATAGAGTTTTCCCGGAGAAGTTTTTCTGCTTCTTTTACATCGGACACTGCGACAACTGCCCGGTCTCCGCTTTTCAGCAATATATCCAGGATTCCGGTCGGCGGCTGCTGGTTCTGATTGATGTCTACGGATTCGATGGTCTTATTCTCCACGGCCACCATGAATTCCTGGTGGGTCATCTCCTGGCTGAATAAGCTCCCCTGGCTCGTCAGGCTTGATGCGAATGTGATAAGCGCGATCACAAGCAGGACGAGACCGATTCCGCGGAACTGCTGGTTCTGTTTCAACTTGGGGTGCCTCCTTACTGCTGCTCCACAACGCCGATGAACGGAAGGTTGCGGTATTTCTGGTCATAATCGAGGCCATAGCCTACAACGAACTCATCCGGGATCGTAAAGCAGGTGTAATCAACTTTTACCTGTTTCTTTACGCGGCGCTCCGGCTTGTCAAGCAGAGTGCATAAGTGGATGGAGTTCGGATTTCTCTTGTGTAAAATATCGATAAGGTACGCAAGTGTGCGTCCGGAATCGATAATATCCTCCACGATCAGGACATTCTTTCCCTCAAGCGGCTGGTCCAGATCTTTGATGATCTTTACAACACCGGAGGACTCTGTGCCGCTGCCGTAGCTGGACACGGACATAAAGTCCAGTGTAACCGGGACAGTCAGGCGCTTTGCAAGCTCACAGGTAAAGAATACACCGCCCTTTAAGATACAGATCAGATGAACCGATTTTCCCTCATAGTCCTTGTTGATCTGCTCCGCGATCTCTTTGATCCGCCTGTCAACTTCTTCTTCATTTAATAATACACGAATTTTATCAGCCATGGTCTTCTCCTTTGCAATTCCAGATGCCTGCCTGTCTGCCGCCTTCCGGCTCTCCCCCACCAGGCAGGATCACCTCCGCCTCCAGGATGTGCTCAGTCTCATCTGTTATTTTATAATAATCACTGATTCGGTATCCGACTACCCATAATACATGGTCTCCATCTGCAAGGACCGGGATCCGGTCCCGCTCGTTTTCCGGGATCTTTTCATCGATCATATACCTGCGGAGCTTCTTTTTTCCACCCCCGGAAAGTGTGAGATAATCCCCATTTTCCCTGTATCTTATGACTAATCCAACGCTCATTTTATCATAGTCAAACCATTTCGTATACTGGTTTTTCGGAATTTCCGGCTCTTTTTTCCGGTGGACGGCATGGAGGCGGATGTGTGTTCCGCCCAGGTCCAGAATCTCATCCATATCTGTTTCCAGGTTGATTTTATTTTCAAAAACTGGTTTTCTCTCCTGCTTCTGATCTGACTCAGACATCTGTACGATCCCTAATGTCTCATATCCACGCACCGCTTTGAGACCATATGGCAGGTCTACAGTATGCCCACCACCCGGACCGGAGAGATCCATTACGGAGCGGATATGGCGTTCCGTGATATCTTTCGCTTTCCCTGCGGCGTTTAGGATCATGCGGCGGACGATGTAGGTTTTCAGAATCTCGGGCTGTGGATCGAAAATGTCTGTGTTTATTTTTGTACACATTTTCATCTCATTTTCTGCCACTTTCGAGCTCTGACCTGTCCCAGACTCTTTTCCATCTGCTTCCCCCGCATTTTTGGAATTCGGCTGTTTCCCCTCTTCTCTTCTTTTTGAACAGCTTTCTTCCAGAATTCTCTCTGCTTCCATCTCAAAATATGCGTCTGCCTGCGCCGCAAACTCCGACACCGCCAGAATATGTTCTGCTGCCCGGCTGTTTATATTCTCTGTCACCCAGGGCAGAAGTTCGTTTCGGATCTTGTTCCGAGTGTAGTCATTTTCCTTATTTGTGGAGTCTTCGCACCAGGAAAGCTCCTGCTCATTCAAGTATCCCTCAATTTCTTTCCGTGAAACACATAATAACGGCCGGATAATATTCTCCCGCACCGGCCGGATCCCGGAAAGTCCGGCAAGTCCGCTTCCCCGGAACAGATTCAAAAGCACCGTCTCCGCATCATCATCTTCATGATGTGCGACAGCGATCTTCGCGCATTGATACTTTTCCGCAGTCTCTCCCAAATGATGATATCTCAGGATCCGCCCTGCCTCTTCGCCCGATAAACCACGTTCCGCTGCATATTCTTCCACTTTCTCATGCGCCACGGTGAGCGGAATATTTAACCGCTGACAGAGTTCCATCACAAACTGCTCATCCCGGTCAGCCTCCGCTCCGCGGATCCCATGGTTCATATGAAATGCAAAGACTTTAATTCCAAGCTCCGCCGCCATCTCATGCAAAAGCAAAAGCAGGCAGACCGAGTCCGCGCCTCCAGATACTGCCGCCAGGACGCTGTCTCCCCGGTCTGTCATATGATTTTTCTTCATAAAGCTAAGAACTTTCTGCCGAAATCTGCCCGCTTTTACATCTGTTTTCACTGCTGTTTTTCCTGCCATTTTCTTCTCCGCTGTTTTTCCTGTAGTGATATCTAAAATCTTTGTGCGTTTGTGATTACCTTTACCCGTATATTCCGCCCACCAGCACCGTCATATCATCCCGCGGCTCTCCCTCAAACGACAATGCAAACGTCAAGATCATCTCCGCCGTCTCCTGCACCCCCGCGTCGGGCAGACCATCCAGAAATTCCCGGAACGCTTTCTCCTTCTCCACTCCCGGCATAGCATCCAGGACTCCGTCGCTGACCATAATGATCTTATCTCCGTCCCACAGCTTCCTCGATATCATCACCGGTTCC
>OODP01000956.1_pt1 | contig 20614 bp, 17 predicted proteins | sample 1671011 | NCBI WGS metagenome assembly OODP01 (sample SAMN06348113, study PRJEB24527) | human gut metagenome | biome: human gut; feature: ankylosing spondylitis patient; material: feces | host: Homo sapiens | place: China | collected 2015-10
ATTTCATATAGATATAACAGCAATGCGCCTGCAGCAATTGTGCCGGCGGTATAATCCTTTAAGCCAAGACCGTCCAGTACGCCGACCTTAAAATGAGTCAGCAGCTTTTTAATACAGGTATCTTCATCAAAATACCAGCTATCCAGCGTGGACATGGTAATGCCCAATTTGTCATTGACAGCAGTTAAATCAATACCACTCATTGAAAAGTATTCATTGGTAATGATTTCTGACGGAACAAATTTATTGATTTCGTCAATCAGTTCACTGCCGGAAGACAGTTCGGTTACAAAGTAATCTCCGGTTGAAAAATCTGCAATCGATACACCGATTTTCTCACCGAGATAGACAATGCTCATCAGATAGTTGTTTTTGGTTTCGTCTAAAGCCTGTGTATTTAAATTCGTGCCGGGTGTAACGATGCGGATGACTTCCCGTTTTACAATGCCTTTAGCCTGCTTCGGGTCTTCGACCTGTTCACAGATGGCAACCTTGTGTCCGTTGGCAACCAGTCTGTTTAAGTAGGTTTCTGCGGCATGAAACGGGATTCCGCACATCGGCGCGCGTTCTGCCTGTCCGCAGTCTTTTCCGGTCAGTGTCAGTTCCAGTTCTTTTGATACGACAAGTGCATCATCAAAAAACATTTCATAGAAGTCACCCAGTCTGTAAAATAAGATACAGTCTTTATATTCTTCCTTTGTTTTTAAATAATGCTGCATCATCGGTGAGTATTCAGCCATTATGCGTTCTCCTGTTCACCCATATAGTAAAAGCCACGGCATTCTGTCAGCCGTACATTGACAAGTGTTCCGATTAAATCCTTTGAACCCGGAAAATGAACTAAAATGTTGTTGGTCATGCGGCCTGTGACATAGCTTGCATCATGGTCGTCCACGTCTTCAACAAGTACCTGCTGTACCGTGCCTTCATAGCGGTTACTGATAGAGCGGGATACTTCATTTACGGTTTCTAATAACCGGTTGAAGCGGTTTTTAACAACATCTTCCGGTACCTGATTTTCCATTGCGGCAGCAGGTGTTCCGGTACGCTTTGAATAGATAAAGGTATACGCACTGTCGTATTTTGCTTTTCTTACAACGTCTAAGGTTTCTTCAAAATCTTCTTCTGTTTCACCCGGAAAGCCGACAATAATATCGGTTGTCAGGGATACGTCCGGCATTTTACTGCGGATTTTATCAACCAGTTCCAGATAATGCTCCTTTGTGTAGTTACGATTCATCAGCTTTAATAAACGGCTGCTGCCCGACTGCACCGGAAGGTGTACGTGGTTGCAGATTTTTTTGGACTTGCTCATAACGTCGATTAAGTCATCGGATAAATCCTTCGGATGCGGTGTCATAAAACGGATACGCTCTAAGCCGTCAATCTTTTCCACTTCCTGTAATAATTCTGCAAATGTAACCGGAACAGAAAGATTTTTACCGTAAGAATTAACATTTTGTCCTAAAAGCATGACTTCCTTGACACCGTCTTTTACAAGACGTTCAATTTCCATGATAATTTCTTTCGGCTCACGGCTCTTTTCGCGGCCGCGCACATATGGCACGATACAGTAACTGCAGAAGTTGTTACAGCCGTACATAATATTAACACCGGATTTAAACGGATATTTACGCATAGTCGGCAGTTCTTCCACCACTTCTTTTGTGCTGTCCCAGATGTCGATAATCTGGTCTTCCTGTGTCCATCTGCTGTAGAGCAGTTCTGCCAGCTTGAAAATGTTGAATGTACCGAACATAATGTCGACAAAGCGGTAAGACTGCTTGATTTTTTCAACAACCTGTGTTTCCTGCATCATACAGCCGCACAGTGCGATAATCATATGCGGATTTTTCTTTTTTAAGCCGTTTAAGTGGCCAAGACGTCCGTATACACGCAGGTTGGCATTTTCACGGACGGTACAGGTATTGTAAAGCACGAGGTCGGCTTCTTCTGTTTCAACCGGAACATAGCCGATTTCCGTTAAAATACCAAGAAGCTTTTCAGAGTCCCTCGCATTCATCTGACACCCAAACGTCTGGGTACAGCAGGTTAAGGGACGTCCTAACTTTTCCTGTAAATCTGCTACATAAGCTTTGCATTTTTCTATAAAATATAACTGTCGTTCCAGGGAATCCTGTGGAATAACATCGGTAAGTGCAATATTGCCCATTTAAAATACTCCTTATTTCTATAATCTGTCATTGTATCAGTTTAAAACCGTCAACTCATAATTTTACTGAATTCCATAAAAAAAGTCAAATCTACAATGAAATTTTGTAGATTTGACTCTGCTGTTAAATATAGCTGGCGGCAAAATTTCCGGCATTCATCGGTTTGCCGTAGAAAAAGCCTTGAATACAGTCTGGTTTTAATGTCATGACCTTGTCGTATTCTTCCTGCGTTTCGACACCTTCCACGCAGACCTTGATGTTAAAGTTGTGCGCCATTTCCGTTACATACTTGACAAGTGTGTAGTTTTGGCTGCTTTCATTAATATCTTTGATAAACAGACGGTCGATTTTGATAATGCCAAACATCATATCGCGGATATAGCGCAGGTTAGAATAGCCCGTTCCGAAATCGTCAATGGCAAGATTTAAGCTTTTGTTATTAAAAGAATTTAACACATGCTTTACGGCAGTATTATTTTCCAGCTCGCCGCTTTCCGTGACCTCAAAAACAACATGTTCGGCAGAGAGTTCATACTGTTCCAGTAATTCTACCGCGTCTTTTAAAATATCACTTTTAATAATCTGTACAAAGGACAGGTTAATATTCATTATAAAATCCGGATAAACCGAAACCCATGCTTTACACTGCCGCACCGCATTTTCAATAATCCATTTGCCGAGCGGGATGATTAAGGCGCTTTCTTCAAGCAGTGGAACAAAATCAACCGGTGACATAAAACCGTATTTCTCACTGTGCCAGCGGATTAAGGCTTCCGAGCCGTAGAGGGTGTTCGTCTGCGGTTTCATAATTGGCTGGTAATAGACTTCAAAGCCCTTAAAATCATTTTCCACACATTTTCTTAATTCTTCCTGAATATCAATTCTGCGGATATAGGAAAGATATTCATCTTCTGAATATGGTGTAAAGGTGTTTTTACCATTTAATTTTGAAACATGCAGTGCAAATTTGGCATTTTTTAAAACATCTTCGTAAGAATCCTCCTGTGTATTAAAGGAAGCCGCACCACCGGAAATCGTGAAAAACATATGATACCCGTTTTTTTCAATTGAAGAATCGATCTTTCTACGGATAGTTTTATACAATTTTTTCGCATCGGCGGTGGTACATGACGGCTGTTCTTTTAAAATCACGGCAAATTCATCCCCGTGGAAACGGAATACATTTTCACGGTTTTTGCAGCAGACGGCAATTGCCTCTGCAACACCGGCAAGCAGAATGTTGCCCATTTTGGTACCGTATTTTTCATTGATTTCGCGGAAATTGTCAATGCCGATTAACAATATCGTGCCGGTAACAGGCTGCGGCTCTGCGATTTTTGCAAGGGCATAACGCTCTTTTAACACATCTTCACAGTAAAGACTTGTGATATTGTCGTATTTGTTATGCTTTCCGATTTCGGAAATGCAGCCTATCAGCATGAAAGGCTCACCGTTTTCATTAAAAAAGGTACGGCTTTTTCCGCTTACCCAGATAATTTCATCATCTTTGGTAATCAGGCGGTACTCCAGATTGTGCTGTGCTTTTTCCTGATTGCGCACGGCACGGATATCAGCAGCCAGCCTGTCCCAGTCTTTTGGATAAACCAGAGGTTTCAAAGCGCTGGAAGCTAATTTGATATGTTCCTCTTCCAAAGTAAAAGTATCCAGTGCAGATTTACTTATATGAAACAAATCATTTTCTAAATCATAAACGAACACATAGTTATCAGTACATTCATCAATCAGCGTAAAGACATCTTCATACGCTTTTAAATCTTTAACACTTTTTATCATTACAATTCCCCATTCTGCCGTCAGACGGCATTAAAATTACCTGTAAATTTTTCAAGGCTACTTCCGGACTTGTCCGTTTCCGTAAATGACATATTTGGAAGTGGTCAGCGCATCCAGTCCCATCGGACCGCGTGCGTGAATCTTTTGTGTGCTGATACCGATTTCCGCACCGAAGCCAAACTCAAATCCATCCGTAAAACGGGTCGAAGCATTGACATAGACGGCGGCGGCATCAATTTCATTTAAAAACTGCTGTGCGTGGTCATAATCTTTTGTGATAATGGCCTCGGAATGACCGGTATTATAGCGGTTAATGTGTGCAATTGCTTCATCAATGGAATCCACAACCTTTAATGAAATGATGTAATCTAAGTATTCCGTTCCCCAGTCTTCTTCCGTTGCCGGAACAATCCGTGAGTCGGCAGCCATTGCACGTTCATCACCACGGATTTCAACGTTTTTTAATTTTAAGCGGTCAACCAGCTGCGGGATAAATTCACCGGCAATCTTACTGTGGACAACTAAAGATTCACAGGCATTGCAGACACCGATACGCTGTGTCTTTGCATTGAAAATAATATCTTCCGCCATCTTGAAGTCTGCATATTCATCCACATAAATATGGCAGTTTCCGGTTCCTGTTTCAATGACCGGAACGGTGCTGTTTTGGACGACATTCTGAATCAGTCCGGCACCGCCTCTCGGAATAATGACATCAATATATTTATTCATATGCATTAATTCTGTAACAAGCGCCCTGTCGGTATCGGTAACCAGCTGGATGGCATCCGGATTGATACCACATTCTTTCAGGCTTTCGGTAATTACGGAAACAATTGCCGTATTGGAGTGAATCGCATCACTGCCACCTCTTAAAATAACGGCATTGCCGGATTTTAAAGTCAGTCCGAAAGCATCGGCAGTAACATTTGGACGGGATTCATAAATAATGGCGATAACACCTAACGGCACCTTTTTTTTACCAATCATTAGACCGTTTGGACGCTGCTTCATGGAAGTGATTTCACCAATCGGGTCGTCTAACTGCACAATCTGATACAAGCCTTCTGCCATGCCTTCAATTCTGGCATCGGTCAGTGTCAGACGGTCAATCATTGCCGGTTTCATCTGATTTTTCTTTGCGGCTTCAATGTCTTTTGCATTGGCAGCCTGAATGGTATCACGTTTTGCAAGCAGTGCATCTGCAGCTGCTTTTAAAGCATTATTGCGTTCGGTGATTCCGGTTTTTGCAAGCTGGGCGGCGGCTGTTTTTGCACGCTGTCCCATTACGGTAAGTGGTTCCATATTTTTTCTGCCCTCCATAAAATTTTTATATTTTTACGATTCTTTATTTTGCAGGCATTTTCGTCTGTTGTTACAGAACCGCCTGTTCAGTAATAATACAATCCGGTTTTAAGTCGTAGCTTTCGGTTTCGATATGGTCTACAATCTGAAAAGAAAAAGCTACAGCGGCTTTGTAAAACGCCGGGTGCTGTTCTAAATAGCGGTCGTAAAATCCGCCGCCATATCCGGCACGGTGGTGTTCTTTATCAAAAGCAAGTCCGGGCATAATCATCAGCCCCTGCTCCGGTTCACAGATATCAGTATTATCGGGTTCTAAAATACCGTATTTGCCGGGCTTTAATTCTGACAGCGCCATAATCCGGTGGAACTTCATATCCCTGCCGTAGACCTTTGGCACAAGCACGGTTTTGCCCAGAGAAAGACAATTGTCAATAAAGGAATGGGTTTCCACTTCCTGATTGTAACTGACATAAGTAAGTACGGTATCTGCGCTGTAAAAAAAATCCTGTGAAATAAGCCGATCTATGATTTGACGGCTGTTTTCATGAATCTGTGCCGGTGTCATTTTATTTTTTTCTGCTTTTACAAATACTCTTGCCTGTTCTTTAGTCATAACTGCCTCGTTTTGTCTTAATTGCCGTATTTTCTGGCATTTTCCAATGCTTCCTGTTCCAGCCGCTTCATTTTTTCTTCATGCCGCTTCTTGACATCAATCATAGAACCGTCCGGGTTCTGGATTTTAATGGAATCGAGCGTCCCTCTTAAATTGTTGCGGAATGCTGCAACGTACTCTGCACGAAGCTGCTTCTGTTCCTCGGCTTCGGCGCTTGTTAAGCCTTCTGCCTTGGACTTGCGGTATAATTCGTTAATCCGGTTAATAGTGTCCTGTGTTATCATACAAATGTTCTCCTGTTCTAATTGGTAAAAATCAGTAAATCGTCAAAAAATGCGATACAGTCTTTATATTTTGCACGCGTCTTAAAAATGGAATGGTGCATATCCGGGTATCGGAAAACCTCAATGTAATAGTTCTCCTTACGCATAAAAAACATTTTTTTAACATGGTGCTGCGTAACAATTAAATCCCTGCGGATAAATTTAATACGTACATCACCGCTTAATTTAATGTCGGTTTTCTGTGTATTCAGATTAATTAAACGCGTATTTTTGTCCGTATTTTTAATAATATACGGGGTATCATTTAAAATATACGTATGATTCAAATCGGAAATCCTGGTAATATTGCTGTTTAAGCGTACTTTCTTCACTTTTGTTTCATAATCGTATATAATAACTTCTTCTATTTTTTTTGAAACATCGACTTTTGAATAGACAATATCATTGTCATACTGGCGGATGTATGGAAATGTAATTTCCTCAGAGCCTTCATCTAAAATTTCCAGAAATGCATTGTTCTGATTTAACAGCAGTTCGGAAATAAACTGCTTGATATTGACAATGCCGATGATTTCTTTCTGCTTAAAAGGCTGTATGGCAGTATCAGAAAAAACCAGTTCTTCTAACATCGGACTCCCCAGTTTGATAATACATAAATTACCTGAAAGAGGAATCAGTTTTTCAATGCCGGATGTGGCAATCACAGAATCTTTTAGTAAACGCTCTTTATTTTCCTGTATTTCTTTTAAAAGCATTTTATGTGTACCCATGCCGTTGCTAAACAGTCCGGTACTGCTTAAATTTTCTCTGGAATATGTAATTTCATCAAAAATACAGTAGTTTTCATCCAGTACAAAAGCTTTTAATAAAAGCACATTGCCGAGTTTCGTCAGGTCTGCCACGGTGGTATGGATAATATGATACGCACCGGTACTGACATCGTAACGGTAGTAAGAAATCTCTACCTGTGTTTCATTAATACTGCTTGCGGATGTAAACAGTATATGGTTATGGGAAACTGCTGCATAACTGATGTTTGCCAAATTGTATTTATGAATTTCCGGTAAGATTTCAAGCCGTTCGTTTGTCAGCGGATTCAGCATAAAAATTTTTTTGCCGGGAAAACGTCCAAGACGGTAATTGGCATCTACGACCTGAAGCAGAAGCTGGTCATTAACCGGGATGTAATTACCCTCTTCAAAATTTTTGACAAGTTTGATGTCCATTCATTCCTCCCACAGCGTTTTAAATCAGCTCTTTTAAATCAAAATCCTTATTGCGGTGATTTAAAAAGAGTGTGCCAATATCCTCTCCATTTAAAATTCCAACAATATTTTCTACGTTATTGGCATTGGTAATGACCATATCGGCTCCTGAATTGGCAGCAATCATGGCAGCGGCAATTTTTGATGCCATACCGCCGGTTCCGACACTGCTGCCGGAAGTTGCCTTGCCCATCTGAATCAGTGAGTCATCGATGGTTTCAACATAATGAATAAAGCGTGCATCCGGATTCGTTCGCGGATCATCTGTATACATGCCGTCAATATCCGATAACAGAATCAGTAAATCCGCATCGGTAATAGAAGCAACGACAGCCGAAAGGCGGTCATTATCGCCAAAGGTCTGTACCTGCTCAATTTCCGAAGTCGAAATGGTATCATTTTCATTGACAACCGGAATTGCCCCAAGCTTTGACAATTCGCGGAATGTATTTTCGGCATTCTGGCGGCTGACCGGATTTAACACAATTGTCTTTGTCAGCAGAACCTGTGCCGCAAGGGAATTGTATTCGGAAAAAATCTTCTGATAAACCATCATCAGCTTAGCCTGTCCGATGGCGGCACACGCCTGCTTTACGGATAAATCATCGGGACGGTCATGCAGACCGATGGCATTTCTTCCGACGGCGATTGCACCGGAAGATACCAATATAACGTCTTTTCCGGAATTTTTAATATCGACCAGAATACGAACCAGTTTTTCGATTTTTAATAAATTTAATTTACCCGTATTATCATGCATGAGGGAAGAAGAACCGATTTTTACAACAATCCGTTTCTTCTCTTTCATTCGCTCTCTTATGCTGCTCATTTTTATGTTCTCCAAATTTCATCTACTATATATTTTGCATACTTTTGTTATTTTACACCATTTAAGGCAAAATGTCACGTTTTTTCTAGTTTGTGGCAATCTGCTCGGCAATTTTTAAACCATCAACGGCGGCAGAGGTAATACCGCCTGCATATCCTGCACCCTCTCCGCACGGGTACAGACCGTGAAGTGTCACAGACTGTAAGGAGTCGCCGCGCAGAATACGAACCGGGCTGGAGGTCCGGCTTTCAACACCCGAAAGCACGGCTTCTTCCATGTCAAATCCCTTAATGCGCGTTGAAAATCCGGTGATGCCCTCTTTTAATGGTGCTGTGAGAAACTCCGGTAAAACGCGGTTTAAGTTGCCAAAGGTGTACGCGCCTTTTATGGACGGCGTTACGGCACCGAAACCGGTCGATATGCGGTTGTTCTTGAAATCACTGTATAACTGTACGGGAATTTTGCCGTTTCCCTCCCGCCATGCGAGGTTTTCAAGTCTGCGCTGGAAGTGCATGCCGTCTAAAATGTTACTGCCGAAATCCTCCGGCGTTACGGTTACGATAATGGCACTGTTGGCATTGTCACCGTTTCTGCCCGAATAACTCATGCCATTTACGGCAATGCGTTCTTTTTCGGAGGAAGCGTTGACCACGTAACCGCCCGGACACATACAGAAAGAATACACGCCTTTGCCGGTGGATGTCTGAAACGTTACTTTATAATCGGCAGCAGGCAGTTTATAGTGGCAGTCGCCATACGCATTCTGATTGATAAAGGACTGCGGGTGTTCCATGCGCACACCAACCGCGAAAGCCTTCGGCTGCATGGAGATTCCCTGTGTCAGAAGCATTTCAAAGGTATCTCTGGCACTGTGACCGATTGCAAGACAGACGGTATTACAGGCGTGGGTGAAGGATTTGTTTTCTGCACGGTCAAAGACGGTAATGCCGTTTACTGCGCCGTCTTTTTCATGAATTGCCGTGAGTTTTGTCTGGAAATGCACTTCGCCGCCGCAGGCAGTGATTTTTTTACGGATATTCTGCACAACCTTGGCAAGAACATCAGTTCCGATATGCGGCTTATTCACATATAAAATCCGCGAATCCGCACCAAATTCTGCAAATATGCGTAAAACTTCGTGGATTCTTCCGGTTGGGTCTTTAATCGCCGTATTTAATTTACCGTCCGAAAATGTACCGGCGCCGCCCTCTCCGAACTGGACGTTCGATTCGGTATTGAGTGCGCCGCCCTGCCAGAACGCCTCGACTTCTTTTTTACGTTGTCCGATACTGTCACCGCGCTCAAATACAATCGGGCGCAGTCCTGCTTCGGCAAGCTTTAATGCGGCAAACATACCCGCAGGGCCGAAACCGATAATGACCGGACGGTCTTCTTCTTTTAAAATCTGCCTTGATACGGCAGGGAATGTGTATCCTTTTTTGGTAACCGGTGTAATGTCACGGTTCTTTAACTTTTTAATCCATGCAGCTTCGTCCACCGGCTTTTTGCCGTTAAGCAGAATGTCGGAAACATGCACGCTGTATATGTATAAGATATCCGGTTTATGTCTGGAATCAATCGACTGTTTGGCAATCTCAATGCGGCAGGTATCCTTCGGTGAAAGGCGCAGTGCTTTGTAAACTGCCTGATGTAATGCCGTTTCCGAGCTGTCCGGTTTTAAACGAATCTGATTAATTTGAATCATAGTGAGTTCCTTTCTGTGAAATACAATACTGTGCGGCAGAAGTTCCCGCCAGATGTCCACTGCTCCATGCCCATTGCAGGTTGTAGCCGCCGCATTTTCCGTCTACGTCTAAAAGTTCTCCCGCAAAGAAAAGTCCGGGACATAAAAGAGACTGCATAAACTGGGAATCCACTTCTTCAAGAGATACACCACCCTGACAGATTTGTGCGGCATCAAAGGAGCGGCTTCCGGTAATGCCAAAGGAAAAATCTTTAAAAGCTGTTATCATTTTTGCAATACCTTTTTTCCCAAGTGCGTCCATAGTCGTACCGGCTGGATAACCGCAGCTTTTTGCCACTGCCTGTACAAGCTTTTTGTTAAGCAGTCCCGAAAAGAACGTGACAATATCCTGCGTATTATGCTGATACATGCGTTTTATTGACTGTGTAATAAGGGTTTCCGCTTCAAAGTCCGGGAGCATATCCACAACTGCCGTCACGATTCTTTTACTGTCTGCGGCTTTGACGGCATAGCGGCTGACCTGAAATACGGGAATCCCCGAAATGCCGTAGTCCGTATACTGGATTTCTCCGGTATCCGAAGCAACAGGATGTCCGTCTGCAAAAACAGTAACCGTTCCTGTACTGCGCACGCCGGACATCGCTTTGCACAGCGGATTGTCGGAAGTAAGCTGTACGAGTGCCGGAAGTGGTTTTATAATGTGGTGTCCGAATTTTCTGGCAAGTGTATAGCCTGAGCCGTCCGAGCCTGTCTTTGGTGCGGCTTTTGAGCCGGTGGCAAGAATACAGGCGTGGCCGCAGAAGCTGTCGGTATCGGTCGTCACATAAAATGAACCGTCTTTTTTTTCAACGGACAGAACAGACTGTTCGGTAAACACGGTCACACCGCTCTGTTCGACTTCATACCGCAGTGCGGACTGCAAAGAAGCCGCCGTTTCCGAATGGGGATAGACATATCCGTTTCTGTCCTTGTGGTAAATGCCTGCATTTTCAAAAAATTCAAGGGTATCCTGTACCGGAAAGGTATTTAAAACCTGCATGACAAAGTCAGGATTGCCGTTCTGATAACAGTCTGCCTGCATATGCAGGTTGGTAAAGTTACATTTTCCGTTGCCGGTCTGGAGTATTTTTGAACCCAGTCGTGCCGTATGTTCTATTAAAATGACAGATGCACCGCCCTGTGAAGCGCAGACAGCGGACATCATGCCCGCGGCGCCGCCGCCGATAACAATGCAGTCACAGGTGTGCCGGTTTAATTTTGTCATAAAAGTCCTCGTTTCGTGTATTTTTATTTTTAATCTCTATTATTTAAGATGTGTTTTAAGATGTGTTTTAAGATGTGTTGGCAAAAGCAAGACATCTGTCTGAATCTAGTATCATATTTTATCAGACGTATAGTTTCCGCGCAATATTTAACTGCTGTAGGTCTGTAAAAATTCGTAAAGTTCCTGCTCTCCGGTGATGTACAGGCCGTATTTTAACTGCTCCCGTATTTCAACCGGCATGAGGTTTACCGCTACATCGGCGTAGTCGTAAAAAATCTTGTCATCTCCCCGGTAAATGCACAGGCGGTCTTCACTGTAAATCAGGTAAAAGGTTTCTTTTTTGGTCTGTACTTTTCCGTTGGCATAAATGCCGGCAGAGGTGTCTGCCAGACTGGTGCTGTCAGTTTCTGCCCGGTAGACAAAGGTTTCCTCTTTGGTAATATTTTTTGAATTTTCCTTTGAAGCAAAGAAAAAGATACAGCCAAAGCCGGAGATAAATAACAGTAATATTCCGGCAGCGGCGCTTATCCATTCCAATCGTTTCATGAATCTGAACCCTTTCTGTTTGAAGTTTGATATTCTTATTTTTTACAGAAATGTCAGATTTATACTTTTTTGCAAAATGTTTTAAAAAGTGCGATTTAATATAAAATTGCGGAAATTTTCCACGGCAGGAGGCATATACACGGAACCGTCATGCACCAGATAAAAATTGCGTTCGTAATCCGGTGAAAGAATCGGCAGAATCCGAACCGGCAGTTTTGACAGCAAATCCATATACGGAACAACGGCAATACCGAAGTCTTGTGCCACCAGTCCGGCAATGACTTCATCTTCTTCTGTTTCGTAAACGATATTGGGAATCACATTTTCCCTGTGGAACATATCGTCAATGACACTGCGGATACCCGAAGTCTTTGTAAAATAAATGTGCGGGTACGAAGCGGTGTCGGAAAGACATATACCGTCCTTAGCGGAACGTGCGGCAAGCGGGTGATTCTGCGGCACGATGACAACCAGCTCCTGTTTCTGAACCGGAACGGCGGTAAATTTTAAGTCGTCCTGCGGCTTGGAACAAAACAGCAAATCTACCTTCCGCTGTGCCAAATCATCTAACAGGTGCTGGGTAATGCCGGTATGAAAGGTAAAACGGATATCATTTTCAGGATATGCCCGTAAGAAATCTGCCGCAAGGTGCGGGACAAATTCAATCCCCAGCGGACGGACAAAGCCCAGACGAATCAGTCCTGAACCGCGCGCACTGCGCTGTAAGGAAGCAATGCCGTCATCAAGCGTGGAAAGCGTATGCTCCGCGCACGATAGAAATTCCCTGCCAAACGGCGTGAGCATGGTATTTCTGCCATTTTTCTCAAATAACGGCACACCCAGTTCTTTTTCCATCTGTGCAATGGCGTGGCTGAGGCTTGGCTGTGTAATGCAGAGCTGTTCTGCTGCTTTGGTATAGTGTTTGACGTGTGCAAGGGTCACAAAGTATCTTAAATAAAATAAATTCAAATAAATTCCTCCAGTGTGTCCGGTAATCTCCGGCAGGTAGTAAATCTAAATATCTGATGTGCAGTTACATTTATATATGATACCAGGGACAAAAGTCCCCAATCATGATAAATATATAATATTCAATAGATACAGTCTATAGTTTGATGAAATTTATTTATTTGTTATTTATAAAAAGCGTTTGTATACTGAAAAGCTGTAAACAAATATGTAGGGCAAAATGCCTTAGAACAGGAATGGTGAAAAGTATGAATAATAATAATGCTGACACAATGCTTCAGGAAACGGACAGGCGGACACTGCGCGGGGAGCTGGCTTTGATAGCGGCGGTTCTGATTAACAGTTTTGGTGTGGTATTAATGCTGTATTCCGGTGCGGGGATTTCAGCAATCTCAAGCGTGCCGTTTGCATTTTCAGAAGTCTTTACTAAAATTTCCCTCGGAACATGGACGTATCTTTTTCAGGGGTTACTGGTTCTGACATTAATGATTCTGCGTAAAAAATTCGTACCGCAGTATTTATTCAGTTTCGTTGTCGGATTTGCTTTCGGGGAATTTTTAGATGTACATGAATTATGGATAGGGATTCTGCCGCAGACAATTCCATGCAGAATTTTATACTTTATATTAAGCTATCTTTTAATCTGTTTTGGTATTGCACTGTCTAACCGCTGCGGACTGCCGATTATCCCGACCGATTTGTTTCCGAGAGAGCTTTCCGATATTATCCGTGTCGGATATCCTAAAATCAAAATTGCATTCGATGTGATCTGTCTGACAGTAACTGCCTGCATGACCGGATTTCTTTTAGGACATCTTGACGGATTAGGCATCGGAACAATCCTCGCAGCATTTACAATGGGAAAATGTATCGGTCTCATTGGCAGCTGGATGGATAAACGTTATACATTTGTAACAGTTTTAACTAAGGAATAACGCCTTAATCATACGTGCACGAAGCACCTTCCACATCAGCAGAGGGAAAAGTGTTTCAATGGTTGCACAGTATTTATCAGCCAGACACAGAATCCATGCTTCCTTATACCGCGGCGGTATCGGGGTCAGTGGAAACATGTGTCTGGCTATCATATTTTCTTCAATTGGATTCAGATCAAAATCTTCTTTGGCATTTCTTAAAGCTGTTGATGGGTGATAAAAGCCATGAAGTCGATGACTTTTATCCTTTTCATGCCAGTCATAAAGAAAGTAATCATGAAGCAATGCACCGCGGATCAGTGACTTTTCATCAATATTCAGCCTGAAACGTCTTGCAAAATACAAACTTGTATAAGCTACTTTTACACTATGTTCATAAACAGATGTCGAGCCGTGCTGTATATAGCTTTTCTCCATTGTCAGCCGTCCTTCCTTTTCCAGTGTACGGATGGCAGTTGACATTACTGTAAAAATACTTCTAATGGGTCTATTTTCAGGGTTCATGTACTTCTCCATTTCATTTTTGTGAACCATTACTTTGCTACCTACGCAGATTATACGCAAAAATGTATTTAATTACAATACCTGAAGCCAATTTATTTCTTAAGAATTTCTTATTTTGTTCCGAAGATTCTGTCGCCTGCATCACCAAGACCCGGACAGATGTATGCATTTTCATTTAACTGTCTGTCTAATGAACCGACATAAATCTGGATATCCGGATGTTCCCTGTGCAGTCTTTCGAGTCCTTCAGGAGCTGCAATAATGCACATGAACTTAATGTTTTTGCCGCCGTGTTTTTTAATCTGGTTAATCGCATCAATCGCAGAACCGCCTGTTGCTAACATCGGATCACACACAACAATCGTTCTTTCGGCAATCGGGTCCGGCAGTTTGCAGTAATATTCCTGCGGTTCGTGAGTTTCTTCGTCACGGTACATACCGATGTGTCCGACCTTTGCGGACGGAACTAACGCTAAAATACCGGAAACCATACCAAGTCCGGCACGAAGAATCGGCACAACGGCAAGTTTTCTTCCGGCAATCATCGGTGTCATGCAGGTTTCAATCGGCGTTTCGACTTCTACGTCTTCTACCGGCAAATCTGAAAGCGCTACAAAGCCTTCCAGCATGGCAATTTCATCAACTAACTGACGAAATTCGTTTGTGCCGGTTCTCTTGTCACGTAAGATTGAAATCTTGTGCTGGATTAAAGGGTGTTCAAAAATAGTTACATTTTCCATTTTATTCATAAAAATCTCCATTCCGCCGTCAATGCGGCATTTTTATCTTTTTTATTACTCTGCTTCATCTTCGCTGTCGCTGTTTGCAACATAGACCCCGCGGCTTCTGTCACCCTCCGGATTTTTACCAAACTGGTAATCATTTCCCGGTAAAACGGCATTGAGGAAAATACCTGCAATCGCAGCTACGGCAAGGGCTGTCAGTGTAATTGAAGTGCCAAAGACAGTAAAGGTCAAGCCGTCTGAAAATCCAAGTCCGCAGACAAAGATGACACCGGCAATAATTAAGTTTCTGGACTTTGTTAGGTCTACCTTATTTTCAACGACATTTCTCACGCCGATAGCGGAAATCATACCGTAGAGCATGAAAGACACACCGCCGATAATTGCCGCAGGCATTGTTGAAATAATTGCCGAAAACTTCGGAATAAAGGACAATACAATTGAAAAACATGCCGCAATACGGATAACACGCGGGTCATAAACTTTGGAAAGTTCAAGAACGCCGGTATTTTCACCGTATGTCGTGTTGGCAGGTCCGCCGAGGAAGCCGGCAAATGCGGTTGCAAGTCCGTCACCCATTAAGGTACGGTGCAGACCTGGTTCTTCAATAAAATTTTCTCCGACTGTAGCGGAAATGGCGGACATATCTCCTACGTGTTCCATCATCGTTGCAATGGCAATCGGTGCCATAACAAGAATGGCTGTGATGTCAAATTTGCAAATCTGGAACTGAGGCAGTCCAATCCAGCCGGCGCCCGATACAGATGCAAAATCTAAAATCGCTGTGCCATCAGGATTCGTGATACCGCAGGCATTTAAAATCACCGCAAACCCATAGGAAATCAAAACACCCATGAGAATCGGGATAATCTTAAACATGCCTTTTCCCCAGATATTGAAAATGATAATCACCGCTAATGCCGTAAATGCAATCCACCAGTTGGTTGAAGCATTTGAAATAGCTGACGGTGCAAGGGATAAACCGATGCAGATGATAATCGGACCGGTTACAACCGGCGGTAAAAATTTCATGACACGGTTGACACCGACCAGTTTGAATATCAGCGCCACCGCCAGATATAAAAGTCCGGCAACAACAATACCGCCGCAGGCATAAGCCGCTTTATCATTGACATTCATGGTCGCATAAATACCGTTTTTTAAGTTGGCAACGGTATAAAATCCGCCTAAAAATGCAAAGGACGAGCCTAAAAACGCAGGCACTTTCAATTTGGAACAAAGATGGAAAATCAGTGTGCCAAAGCCTGCACAAAATAAAGTAACAGAAACGGTAAGACCTCTTGTCAAAGGTTCACCGCAGGCATCTTTAAAATAGCCTGCCACAAGAATCGGTACCAGAATTGTAGCACCGAACATCGCAAACATATGCTGGATTCCGAGAATCAGCATTTTCGGAATGCCGAGCTTACGTGCGTCATAAATGGGTTCATTTGAGTTGTTCATAGAATTCTCCTGCTGTTAAAATAGTATTGATAAATAATCCACAAAGTATGATATCATTTTAACAGGAAATTGGCAACCGGTAATGTTTAATCCGTGTGGCTGATTTTACACTTTATACGGCGGAATCTGTCTGTGTGTGTCCTGTGATATACCGGACAATGAATTGTGCCGTTTTTTCAACACCGTCAGAGGAATCGACCGTTAATTCATAATTTCTTGCATCACCCCAGTGTGTGCCGGAAATATGCTCATAATATGAAGCCCTTGCCTTATCGGAACGCTCAATATTCACCCTTGCTTCTTTTGGCGTGTCGCCGTATACATCCATAACTCTTTGAATTCTGTAATCCTGCGGCGCATGGATAAATATGCGGACAACATTGTCGTAATCTTTTAAAATATAATCTGCTGCCCTGCCGACAATGACACAGGAGCCGTTTTCCGCAATTTCACGGATAATGGCATCCTGTGCTTTAATCGCGTATTGCACTGCATTGGAACTCAGATATAAATCACGCATGATATCCGGCGAATTTTTGTGAATATCGGAAATGAATTCGCGATTTAGTCCACTCTCTTTTGCCGCCAGCGTAATCATTTCTTTATAATAGAAAGGAATGCCTAAGGCATTGGCGACACATTTTCCAATCTGCTTGCCCGATGAGCCATGCTCTCTTGCAATCGTGATAATGACGCCGGGTTTGGAAGGCTTTAAGGCAATATCAGGATTGTCAAGATTATCGATATTGTCATGACTGCCTGTACTGTCTGCGCCAGCTGTGGCGGCTGAGATATGTGTGGCGGCGGTGACATCTGTGATGTTTTTACCGCCAGAAGCCTCAGTTTCCCGTACATAATCCTTGTTTAAGAATTGACGGTAAAAATAAGCCCCGGTAAGGCTGGTGATAACTTCCGTCACCGGATAAGTCAGCCAGAACCAGTTTAATCCGAATCTGGAAAATAAATATGCCAGCGGAACAAATAATACCACGGTGCGGATAACCGTAAGCAGTGAACTTTTAAGGCTTGAACCCACCGCCTGAAAAAATACCGGGAATATCAGCGAAGTGACCATTGGCAGAAAGCTGATGCCGACAAAGCGGAAGCCGACCTGTCCAATAGCAATAACCAGTTCATCGGAAGTAAATACCCGCAGCATTTGTGAAGGAATACAGACAAAGCATAGTGTTCCCAGTGCCATAAGGGACATTCCGAACACAATGGAAGCCGACAGGGTCTTTTTACAGCGCTCAATATTTCTTGCCGCATAATTGTAGCTGATAACAGGAACAATGCAGGTCTGCATTGCGCCGAGCGGGATAAAGAAAAAGGTCTGCCACTTATAGTAAAGTCCCAGTGTGGTTACTGCCTGGTCTGAAAAGGTTGCAAGAATCAGATTCAATCCCAGTATGTAAAAGGTATACGCCGACTGCATAAGAATATTCGGAATACCCAGCTGGAAGATTTTGGCAATGTGGTGTGGGTAAACCTGTCTGTGCGGGGATTTGCGAAAGCCTTTTTTCATGACAATCAGTGCCGCCATAATCTGTCCGGATACTGTCGCCACCGCCGCGCCCGCAATGTCCATTTTCGGAAATCCGAACATACCGAAAATTAGCAGTGGGTCTAACACGATATTCGTAATCGCTCCTATAATCTGCGCTGTCATCGGCGTTTTCATATCGCCGCAGGATTGCAGAACCTTTGTCCAGATACTTTCCAGAAACAGTCCGAAACTGAATACACACACAATACGTCCGTATACGATGACATCGTGAATGATGACTTCGGAATTGGTTGACATTTTTGCGTAAAACGGCATGGCAAACCAGCAGATGACCGCAAATAAAAGCCACATAAAGCCTGCTAACGGCGTGCCGACACCGGCATACTCATCGGCTTCTTTTTCATTGCCGACACCTAGCTTTGCCGCCATAACCGTGTTAATGCCCACCCCTGTTCCCACGGCAAGGGCAATCATTAAAAGCTGGAGCGGGTAGATAATTGACAGTGCCGTCAGCCCCGAATCGGAGTATCTGCCGACAAACAGGCTGTCAATGATGTTGTAGAGCGCCTGTATCAGCTGGGCGAGCATGACCGGTGGCGCCAGTTTTAAAAGTATTTTGCTGATTTTTTCTGTTCCAAATAAATCTGTCTGTCCCATGATTTTGTTTTACCTCGGGTTTGTTTAGTCTTCAAAAAGTTGTAATTGTGATTGGGCTAAGGAAAGTATATCATATAAACAGAAAAAAGAATTTGCTATTTTGCAATCTTTATGAAAATGTCCAAAGTACCATGCCTTAAAATCAGTATGGTCGACTACCTGCTGTAAAAATTCTCTTAAAGGTGCTTCTTCGTTGTGACCGGGTAAATCTTTATATCCCATTTGGGAAACAATGTTTTGGGGTGCGGTATGGGTAAGAATATAGTCGACCTTAAAACCGGATTTTTTTAAATTTTCCCAGCCTTTTAAATATCCCATGAAATCTGAGACACTTAACTTTGGTGGTATTGCAATACTTAAATGTACATGATCTACACAAACTGCACCTGCTATTATTTCGACATTTTTGTATTTGCACAGTGTGCTCAGAATTTCTCGCACATCTTCTCTTACTTTTCCATACAATACCTTCTTCCGATATTTTGGAATAAATACGATGTAATATTGGCATTTCCATTTTGTATGTGATAAACTTCTATTGTCCATATGGACCACCTCCTGTGATTAAGTTTGGCTTGCGACACCATTCTTAATATATCACAGGAGGTTTTTTATTGATATCCTCACCGTTTCCAACTATTCCATTCTCCCCAGCATAGCTGGGGGATTAGACTTTTCATTTAATAATTTACTATTTCCATTATTTTTAAAATATTTACAGAACAAAAACCTTCAAGTCATTAAACTCAAAGGCTTCTGTTTTCATATAATTTTATACAAGTGCAGGTTCTTTCCCTGCAATAATTGCTTTCACTTCTTCGATATCCTTATCTATAGCCGATGTTATCTGTTCTGCTGTGAAACCATTCCTATACATTTTTATAATAAGTCCGGCTTCACCTTCTGCACGTCCAATCGCAATCCCCTTTTCTTCAATACCCTAACTCAAGTTACACGTAACACTCACATCCTTTCTGAAGTTCTCCTCGATAGGGATATCGTATTCATTTCTAATTTTATTTTAATGTCATCAAAACTACATTTTCGATACGCCATGAGTGTGCAATAAAGATGCACATCCCTTGGCTTTTCGTTAAGTCTTGGATTCAAAAATGATGCAATAGTCCCCTACCGGTCCTGCAAAATTAAGCATGATGCACCACTTTGCACCTGCCATAGAAAAAGATTAGATTTGTTTTTACGATACAGGTCAGACTAAGCTGCATGTGATTTGTGTTCTGCTCTTTCTCTATGGTACAGCAACTGCATAAAACCTTTACGCCATTGTACCATAGATTGTTTGTTTCGGAAATTGCTTTCCTCAAAAAAATGGTTGGAATTAAGCCTCCAAATCTTTAAGGACTTGGAGGCTTGATTCCAACCATTTTTCCTATTCTTCATCTAGCACAAATCATCTAATCTTTCAATATCTTCTGTTGTACATGCCAAATGATCTAATGTTAATATATTTATATAAATTCTGTCTTTCGTTTCCTTAAGTTTTCCAAAAGCAAAACAATATGTATTTTCCTCATATAAAAAACTTTCTAATAGTTTCTTGGATGCATTTTTACTTAGTGTATTATCTATTATCTGCTGATTAATGACACAACACACCTTCCTCTCGTCGTTATACAACGGTTCTTCAAAATTAACCCAATACTCGCCTTTCTTATTTTTACTGATATTGGCTTTACCAAAAAATATTTTCGTTTTCCATGTCTCTTCTGACACAAAGGGAGTGCTTTTAATATTTTTAAACAATTTGTCCAAGGGAGTTGGATATATCTTCTTGCTTCCAGGATAACAAATATTTACTTTTATTTTAGCTAAAGTTCCATTTTTCAATCCATATAAATACTTTGTTACCAGCGTATGTATTAGATATAGATGTGATTTTCTTGAACCGCTCCTTTTCACACCTTCCTTTTCTTTTTTTACTACTTTGTTCTCAACAGATTGTCCCTCTGAAAAATCATCATTATGTTTATCTATCTGTGTTTCTTTATGGCTCGGCAACCTTTCCATGCTGAATGTTATTTCTTCTTCTAGTTCT
>OODP01000963.1_pt1 | contig 20532 bp, 22 predicted proteins | sample 1671011 | NCBI WGS metagenome assembly OODP01 (sample SAMN06348113, study PRJEB24527) | human gut metagenome | biome: human gut; feature: ankylosing spondylitis patient; material: feces | host: Homo sapiens | place: China | collected 2015-10
TGGGTGATGCGTAGTGTTCTATAGCTGCTATAATCTATGTTGATAGAAGAATAGGGCTGGTTTTCGTCTAACGTTTCTGTTATATTTTTCAGGAAGTATTTTCCCTCCGTATTAATTAGATAGTCGAAAGTATAAGAGCGTATTTTTCCATCCATTTCCTTCCGTATGCAACTCACGGCATAGCCATTATCGTCCAATGTATAAGTAGAAACAGTATTGATTTCATCTGTCACTACGGCCTGATGGTCTCCGTAAACAACACTTGTAGCATTTTCTATCTTGAAGGTTTCTCCTCCGGCTACAAAACTTTGTATGGCAGTGAAATTTGTCAGTCTACCGGCTTTATAAGCATAGGTCTGAGTGAGGGTAACCGGCGAATTAGGTTCTTCTGTCTTAACTTCCGATAATTCTATTTTAGAAAAATGAGTTACGGGATACCCCGGATTATCGGGTATATCCGAATCGTCACTATCACTGCAAGCAGCCAATCCTCCTATGAATAGCAAAGCTATGAGAATATTCTTCTTCATTCAGATTTATTTAATGATAAGACCGTTACGGAAGGTGCGTTTTACTTTCATACTTTTCACAGCCTTCATTTGGGTTTCGGGCTCTGGTTCAGGGTCTGGCTCTGGCTCAGGTTCCGGAAGTACGATGCTACCATCGATAATTCCTAATGCTGCACTTAACATTTCTTCATTAGGATCACCTAAGGGCAATACTTTTGCAAAGTCTTGTAGAGAATTTACTGCATAGTCTGCAGTAAAACCAGTGGAATAATCAGCTTTGCCTTCAGAATTGAATACCTCGCATACAACGGGGCGAAGAACCCATTGGAACTTATCACTGGAGAAACTTGCTGTTGCTACGTTTTCTCCCTTGGTTGTGGCACCTACGAGTACTACGGTCATATAAGGTTTCAGACAGTTAATCAGCATTTCTGCGGCGCCTGCAGTAGTACTGCTTGTCAGGATATATACTTTCGACAGATTTAAATTGCTACCTCCTTGCAAAAGCTGGTCGTCGAAAGTGAGTTCCCGGTCTTTGGACATCTGCTTTAGGCTGTATTCCAGTGAAGCGAGGGTACTTCCTAATTTATCAGCAGGTGCTAATATCGTTGCCAGAAGCTGTACACAATCCATTGCTCCACCGGCATTGTAGCGTAAGTCGAGAACGAACTCTTTTACATTGTTCTCTTTATAGTACTGGGAGAGTCGAAGCAATTCACTATTATCTTCTGTACTGAAACTATTGTATGCCAGATAACCTACACCGCCGGTGAGAACATCATAGGCGGGTATGGCAACGTCTTCCACGGGGCGGGCAGCGGGCAGGTTGGCTTCACCATAGGAAGTAATGACACCTTCTGTTTCTCCAGCTTCATTTTCCTGCGTACTATATTCTCCCATTAATAACTTCCGGTTTTCACCTTCTTTCAGTAATTCTTCTGTTTTCTTGGTGATAAAGTCATCGTTGACTTTCATAATCCACTCACCCCGTTTTAAACCAACTTCGGCAGCGGGAGAACCGGGTATCACGTAGGTAATCAGTGCATTAAAAGCAGTATCATTACCAACTATACTATACAGCGTATAGTCGAAACCATAACTTGGCAATGGGGTAGCATACAGCGTATCTACGCTGGAGTATCCTTTATCGAGTGGAGATATTATTTTCTTCAAAAAAGCATCCGGTTCAAGGAAGTAGTTCAGGTCCTTTGTATTGGGGATGTCTTCAAACCACAGATATTCTTCTCTCATGACGCTGTCTATCCATAGATCACGCCCGGTCCATTTGTAATATTCCGGCCAACGGTCTACTCCACAAGAGAATAAGCTCGTCAATGCAAGGATTCCCAATAGTAGGAAAAGCTGTATATTCCTTCTTTTCATCTGTATCTATCGTTTGGTTTTCGTTGCAAATTTAGCGAATAGTTTGTTTATCTACCATAAATGTGGTATAAAATTCCCTATCTTATGTCATTGCCCATGTCAGAACATCCCGTTATCTTTGCGCTCAATCAATTAATCCTAAAAAATACAAAGACAATGGAAACAAAGAAATTGCATTTCGAGACGCTTCAACTCCATGTGGGACAAGAACAACCCGACCCGGCTACTGATGCGCGTGCCGTGCCCATTTACCAAACTACTTCGTATGTATTCCGTGACTCTGCCCATGCTGCCGCACGCTTTGGTTTGCAAGATCCGGGCAATATTTATGGCCGCTTGACTAACTCTACACAAGGTGTGTTCGAGGCACGTGTGGCTGCTTTGGAAGGGGGCGTTGCCGGATTAGCGGTTGCTTCGGGGGCTGCTGCCGTGACTTATGCTTTAGAGAATATTACCCGTGCCGGAGATCATATTGTTTCAGCTAAAACCATCTATGGTGGTACATATAATCTGTTGGAACATACTCTGCCTGCCTATGGGGTGACTACTACTTTTGTAGACCCTGCTGATCTCTCCAACTTTGAGAAGGCCATACAGGAAAATACAAAAGCTGTATATATCGAAACTTTGGGTAATCCGAACTCCAACATTATTGATATTGAAGCCGTTGCCGAGATAGCACATCGCCATAAAATTCCATTGATTATTGATAATACATTCGGTACACCTTACCTGATACGGCCTATTGAGCATGGAGCAGACATTGTAGTACACTCTGCTACGAAGTTTATCGGCGGTCATGGCACCTCCTTGGGTGGTGTGATTGTGGATGGTGGTAAGTTCGACTGGGCAGCTTCGGGTAAATTCCCTCAACTGACGGAACCGGAGCCTTGCTACCATGGTATACGTTTTACCGAAGCTGCCGGTGCTGCTGCTTATGTTACACGTATTCGTGCTATCCTGCTTCGTGATACGGGGGCAACTATCAGTCCATTCAATGCTTTCATCTTATTGCAGGGATTGGAAACACTTTCCCTCCGCGTGGAACGTCATGTGGAGAATGCATTGAAGGTGGTTGATTTCCTGAAGAAGCACCCTAAAGTGGCAGCAGTGAATCACCCGTCATTACCGGAACATCCGGATCATGCGTTGTATCAAAGATATTTTCCTAATGGTGCAAGCTCTATCTTTACTTTTGAAGTGAAGGGTGGGGTGAAAGAGGCACAAACTTTTATTGATAACTTGCAGATCTTCTCACTTCTGGCAAATGTAGCGGATGTTAAGTCACTCGTTATCCATCCGGCCACTACTACACATTCGCAGTTGAATGAACAGGAGTTGGAAGAACAGGGAATTAAGCCGGGAACTGTGCGCCTGTCTATCGGTACGGAGCATATTGCTGACTTACTGGATGACTTGGCTCAGGCGTTGGATAAAATATAATCGATTCATAATGGAAAAGTAATGAATAAATAGATACGCGGACGACACGGATAAGGCGGACGAACGCGGACTTTAATTTATCATTTATAATAGTATAGCGCAGCTTTTTAAATCCGCGTTCGTCTGCCTTATCCGTGTCGTCCGCGTACCCATTTAATTCATAACCCATCCGTAACGAATCTATTTCTTATCAATTGTTTGTATTGATTTATTGATACTAAAGGTTGCTTTTGTAACTAATTGATTATCAGTAGTGTTATAGTCACCCTATCTCAGTATCATACTGAGATACCCTCAGTATGATACTGAGGTACCCTAAGTATAGGACTGAGATAGGCTAAGTATACGACTATGGCTTGAAACTTTATTTATTGTAAGTAATAAGTACCTATGCTTACTATAATCTTAAACTATTTGAATGAATATATCTGTTTTATTATCAGGAGGTGTCGACAGTTCAGTTGTCGTACACCTTCTTTGTGAACAAGGGTATCGACCGTCTCTGTTTTATATAAAGATAGGAATGGAAGGTACCGATTATATGGATTGTTCTGCTGAAGAAGACTGGGAGATGGCTACGGCTGTTGCACACCGTTACGGATTGCCTTTGGAAATGGTCGATTTGCAGAAAGAATACTGGGAACAGGTTGCTGCTTATGCCATTGACAAAATCCGTCGTGGATTGACTCCTAATCCGGATGTGATGTGCAACCGCTTCATTAAATTCGGTTGCTTTGAGCAGAAGATAGGCAAAGAGTTTGATTTTACCGCTACCGGGCATTATGCCACTACGGTTCATAAAGATGGTAAAGTATGGTTGGGTACAGCTATCGATCCCGTAAAGGACCAGACAGATTTTCTTGCACAGATTGATTACCTGCAAGTATCTAAGCTAATGTTCCCCCTTGGCGGATTGATGAAACAGGAAGTACGGGACATTGCCCGCAATGCAGGACTGCCTACTGCCCGTCGTCGTGACAGTCAGGGCATTTGCTTTCTGGGAAAGATCAACTACAATGATTTTGTTCGTCGTTTCCTTGGTGAACGGCAAGGAGATATTGTGGAATGGGAGACTGGAAAGAAAATCGGTACACACCGGGGATATTGGTTTCATACCATCGGACAACGTAAAGGATTGGGCTTAAGCGGTGGTCCTTGGTTTGTCATTCGGAAAGACATCGATGCAAATGTACTTTATGTCTCACGAGGGTATGATACCCAATGGCAGTACGGGCGTGAATTTATGATCCATGATTTTCATTTTATTACAGAAAATCCCTGGTTACATAATCAGGAAATCGATGTGACTTTTAAAATCCGCCATACACCGGAATTTATGAAAGGAAAACTGATACGGGAAGGGGAGAGCTATCGTATTGTATCTTCTGAAAATTTACAGGGCATTGCCCCCGGACAATTCGGTGTGGTATATGATGAAGCTTCCCGGATATGTATCGGTAGCGGAGAAATAGGTGTCTGAACTGCTTTTATATATAGTATTCCACTAAATCCACAATCCCTGCCTTCATGGCATATTTGGTAGCTTCGTGCACATTATTCACTCCTAATTTACGGAATATGTTTTTGCGGTGGCTGTTTACCGTATGAAAGCTGAGGTTCTTCTCCGCCGCAATTTCCTTCGTAGTCTTTCCCAGAGCGATTTCTTTCAGTACACTCCGTTCGGCAGGTGTCAGTAAATCATCTTTCAATGTGTGGCGTACGGGAGATGCATTGCTGCCCGACAGCAATAAATTACTGACATGATTACAGATAAAACGCTCTTTGCGCGAAGCACATTGCAATGCAGACAGTATTTCTTCTTTTGAATTGTCCTTCAGTACCACTCCGAAAGCCATACTGCTGAACAATACCTGCCGTAGAAATTCCATGCTCAATTCATCAGAGAAAAGAAGCCAGTCCGCTTCTTTAAAACGCTCATGCAGCACAATTAACTCGTCCGCACCTGAGAAATCAAATAACGTATAGTCCAGTATCACTACTGCTTGCGGATGCAGGCGCAGTTGCTGAACTAATTCGGTTTTGTTATCTGCTTCCAGTAACAAGGCTGTGTCCTTCTGACTACTGAGCAGAAACATCATACCTGCTTTGGTGATGTCCTGATTGTCTGCGATGATAAATTCTCTCATATATGGATGCAAAAATATAAAAACTCCGCTGCAAATGTACACATTTCTGGCAATTTGCAGCGGAGTGGAAATATATATATTGTAAAGGGCTTTACCAGGAGCGACCTTTAAAGATGCTGGATTGGTCTAATGGAACGAGGTTACCAGTCAGCGTCATTGTATTGGAGTTAAAGTTCGGACTGATGGTTATGGTTGCATTGTTTCCACCGTTGGTCAGCGAAATGAAAATCTGTGCAGAGATACCGATACCTTGAATACTGAACTGGCAGTTTACGTTACCTCTCTTGTCAGTTGTAATCTGCATATCCGAGGTAGAACCATCTACAGTTACACCGCCGATACCGTTAGGGCCGGGATACACTGTGTTGAATGCTACCTGTACGGTACCACGTCCTTGATTTACCAGTACGAAGTTGGTGTTGGAGTTAACGAAAGCTGTCTGTCCGTTACGGAACATTACCTGGTCGGCTTCCAGTACGAATTGGTGGGCTTTCAATGCGGCTACAGCGTCATCATACGATACTGCGTCGGCTACTTGTTCTTCAGCTTTCAGGCGGGCGCGTTCAGCGTCTCTTTGAGCCTTACGGTCTGCGCGGCGTTCCGCTTTACTTTCTTGTGCATACATGGCGGTTGTTGCCGCACTCATCATCACTAATGCTACTAATGCAATAAACTTTTTCATAATTCTTTAATGTTTAGGTTTTACGATTCTTGTTCGTTTATTGCAAAACAACCTTTATTCGGGATTGTTCACGGGATGCTTCACAATTTTATATCCGATGGCTGCAACGAGGATGCTCATTAAGGGGCTGATAATGTTGAAAAAGCAATAAGGAAGGTAGGTCAGAGTAGATACGTTCAATATCGTTGCCTGCGTCATTCCGCAGGTATTCCACGGTATCAAAGGGGAGGTCACGGTAACAGCATCTTCCGTTGTACGACTCAATAATCGGTTCTCATATCCTTTTTTCTCATATATATTGCGAAACATGTTTCCGGTGAGGATAATACTGATATATTGGTCGGCAGTAGTCAGATTAAGGAATAGTCCGGAACAAACAGTGGATGCGACAACACTGACTCTTCCTTTCATAAAGCGTACAAAGACTGAAGTTATGCTACCCAGCATACCGCTTGCTGTCATGGCACCTCCGAAACACATGGCACAAAGAATCAACCAGACCGTATCCATCATGCCGGCCATACCACGTGTAGAAACAAGGTCTGTCAGCATACTGTTGCCAGTATCCAGGCTGGTACTTCCGTAGAATGTCATCATTGCCCCTTTGAAGATATTATTTTCTCCTGCTATTTCACGTAGCAAATCCGGTTGGAAGATGATAGCGCATACTCCTGCCAGCATAGTGGATATGAACAAAGTGATGATGGACGGGACTTTTCGTGCGATAAGTATTCCGGTTACCAAGGGAACAATCAGTAACCAGGGAGTGATTGTGAATGTATCTTTCAGTGACACGGCAAAGTCCTCCATGTGCGCAGTAGAGTTTGTTTCGATGACGAATCCCATTACTGTAAAGATGATCAGTGTGATAATCAGCGATGGAGTGGTTGTTATCAACATATAGCGTATATGCTTGAATAAAGGTACGTCTGTTATGGATGAAGCAAGTATCGTAGTTTCCGACAGCGGGGAGATTTTATCGCCGAAATATGCTCCGGAGATAATGGCTCCTGCTATCCAGCCTTCGTTGAATCCTTGTGCTTTGCCAATCCCCATCAGGGCGATGCCGATAGTGGCGATTGTTGTCCATGAGCTACCCGTCATTACGGAAATTAATGCACAAATGATACAGGTTGATGCCAGGAAAAAATCAGGATGAATAATTTGCATACCATAATATATAAGAGTAGGGACGATGCCGCTTATCATCCATGCTCCGCTCAGTGCACCTATTATCAGCAGGATGATAATTGCTGTAGCAACTCCTGAAATATTATTTGTGATGGCGAGTTCATAATCTTTCCAGGGAACGCGGTAGAATGCTATGCCTATGAATACGCAAAAAGCAGTGGTGGTCAGTAGGGAAATCTGGCTACCCCCTTCCAGTGCATCACTTCCGAATGTATGTATGGTGGCGAATAACATTCCTACCAACAACACGATGGGTAGGAGGGAAACTAAAGGAGAGGGAATTTTTTTCAATGAACTCATTCTGTTTGTTATATCAGTTAAAACTTTGCAAAGTTACAACAAATCTGATGATTATGTTTTATCCCTGCTTTTCCGCCAATAAATATTATTATATCTTTGCGTTTGCTTGGAATAAAAATACAACTTTGCTGTTTAGTTAATCTTTATTATTGACATCGTATGAACAAGAAACAAATTGCCACAAATAAGAAAGTAGTCACCTTTGGTGAAGTAATGCTGAGGCTTACTGCTCCTGATTTCCTGCGTTTTTCACAAACTAATCAAATGATAGCCACTTACGGTGGCAGTGAAGCTAATGTGGCCGTTTCGTTGGCTAACTTTGGTATTCCCACAGAATTCGTAACCCGCCTGCCGGACAATGCTGTGGCACGTGCCTGTATAGCTTCGCTCCGTGCTAACGGTTTAGGTACGGAAGGTATTGTTTTTGGTGGTAAGCGCATGGGGCTTTATTTTCTGGAAAGTGGTGCGGCATTCCGTAATTCTAATGTGGTTTACGACCGTGAAGGCTCTTCTTTTGCTACTTTGCGTCCGGGCATGATTGATTGGGAAAAGATATTCTCTGATGCCGGTTGGTTTCATTGGTCGGGTATTGCTGCTGCTTTGTCACAAGATGGTGCCGATGCATGCCGTGAGGCTCTTGAAATAGCTGACCGTATGGGGTTGACTATCTCCTGTGATCTGAATTTCCGTAAGAAACTTTGGAACTATGGGAGTTCTGCCGCCGAAGTCATGCAACCTTTAGTACAATATAGTGATGTTATTTTCGGTGCCGAACCGGAATATAAAGAGATACTTGGCATACAGCCTGTCGGTTTCAAAGCTGTAGATGCTGTGGATACTACGTTTGAAGCAAACCTTCCTGCTTTTGAAGAGTTCGGTCGTCGGGTGGTGGAACTTGTTCCTCGTTGCCAGAAGGCATTTCTGGAACTTCGTAATTCCATTACTTCCAATCATAATTTGCTGGCTGCCGTTCTCTATTCTGATAGCACATTGAAGCATACAGGTATTTATGATATCGAATGCGAAGTGGATCGTGTGGGTGCCGGTGATGCTTTTGTCGGTGGCATGATTTATGGTCTCATAACGTATCCGGATAATGATCAGAAAGCATTGGAATATGCTCTGGCAGCCTCTGCATTAAAGAATACCGTATACGGTGATTTTAATCATGTGACGGTGGAGGAAGTAGAAAGCCTGATGCAAGGAAATACATCCGGAAGGGTATCACGATAAAAATGCTTTTCCGATTCATCAATTCATAGGTGCATAAATTGATGAATCGGAAAAAGAATACAATTAGATAACCTCTTTTGCAAGTGCCTCGGCAGTAGAGGTGTTTATCGATTCATCCAGCACATAGATCCGATAAGAAAGACGCAATTCCTGATCGGGATGTAAAGTAAATGACTGGCGTTTGGTTGGAGAGAAGTTCCACATCAGGTCGCCTCGGGAATTATTGGCTTTATCATCCCATACCCGTATCGGTTCGGGATAGTTCAGATTGGAAGGGTAAGGAACAATCAGGATACAGGCATCGTCTTTGCCGGGCTTCTTTTGAAAGTAGCACCAACGGGCCAGTGATCCATCGGCATTGTTACGGTCGAGTCCTTCGGATGTGAGCATCTCGGCTGTCTGCCCATTCCAACTTTCGCATACGCGGATACAAATGCCTCCATAGCGATAGCTTTCTAATACTACCGGGGCAGAAGTGGCACAACGAAGCGTGGTGTGATAGTCAATGTAATATCCCCGTTGTTTGGTTTTTCCCATACGGATTTTCAGTTGCTCGGTCATTGCTATTTTTTCTTTCGTGGAGTCGGGATATGCCACATGGTCGAGTACAGCGGAAAAACCATCGGGTTGCACTTCAACGAATTGCCGAAAACGAACTGTACCTTGTTTCTTATAGAGATTCCAGAAGTCAATTTCATTTTCTTCGAATGTGGTTTTTGTCCAAGCATACCACAAGCCGAAATGGTGATAATGGTCGGATGGGGAACAATTGGTCAGTACCTCACCTTCCAATGTACGTAAAGGATGGATGAATCCGCTTCGTTTATAAACTGTATCTACGCCCTGTGGAGGATAAGTTACTGCATAATTGTAAGTAAACAAGTGCTTTCCATCCATTGTGTACTCCAATGCTCTATTTGTATCTACCACAGCAAACGGAGTGTGGGTAGAAGAGCATGAACTGAAAAGCACGAAAAAACTTAAATGGAATAGAAATAAAATGATGCTCTTTGTTTCAGTGTATTTATTCATAGTTATCAATGTTTTGTTGGCAGTGTAAATATATCAACTACAATGTTATAGAAGATTTTCTTTAGCACTGGGAGTATGCTGAAAAATAGGACCCACTATCTGGCAGTTATCCAATTCTTTACAGTCACCACAGGTATTAAATCCTTTTTCGTTTACGCATTTGCGGATTGCGCACATATCGCTGCAATACATCGTTTTCACTCCATCCACACGGCAGCCCATACAATTAATGGTATCTGCCGTAATCTCCGGTATATTATTCAACTTACTCCACAGTTGGGCTGTTTTTTCTCTTAACTCATTGTCATCTTTGACAGTAGCTATGCGGGCATCGCAACTTTCGCAATCTAATCCGCAACAAGCAATTAATTGTTTCATCATTAGGCTATGACTGTTGATATTTGGTTATGTAGGTCGGCGGCGTTACCGCCGCTTTCCCCATTAAGAACTGTACGTGCGACTTTCACCGCATACAGCTCCGATAATTCAAAATTTAGTTCTCATAAAACTAAATCGGCTCATCCCCCTCTTATGAGGGTTAATTTTCCGATAAAGTTCCCTTTCGGGACGTACGTAAGCGGCTTCCTTTTATCTTCTGCTTCAAGAAGTATGCTTCCCAAGTCGGGTCGTAAGGATTGGCTTCACACTTCACTTTTACGTGTCTGCAAATCGGTATGTCTGCCAGTTTCATAAGTACAAAGATAGCTTCTTTCTCGCAATCTTTGTACTTGAAGCCAAAAAACCAGTCCCGATTGCCAACCTTTATAAAGTACTTGTCCTTTATCCATTTCCTCGATTTGTTCGTATGCCTCCGATAAGACCAACGCTTTAACTGATTGGTTAATATATGGTCTATCTTACTAAACGTATTTTTCGATACCACACCTCTGTAGTAGTTACCCCATCCCCGCAATACGGGGTTGAGTTCTTCTATCAGCTTTTGCTGCGCTACAGCCTTGTTCTTCTTGAACACGACCTCGTGCAGTTTTTCAGTGAATCGTTTCTGGCTTTTGGAGGATGGTTTTATTAACAATGTTCCGTTGTACTTCCGGACATTGAACCCCAAAAAGTCAAAGCCTTCGCTGATGTGTGTTATCAGTGTCTTTTCCTCGGATAGCGTGAGACCGCGCTCCCTAAGAAACTCAATCAACATGCATTTTACATCCTCCAACGTCTCCCGCTTGTCCGCCGTGACGATAAAGTCATCGGCATAACGCACATAATTCACTTTCGGATGATAAAGTCTGCCATCGATATAGTTCACCCTGTACCTCTCTTTCAGCATCCTTTCCATGCCGTCAAGCGTAGTGTTGGCGAGTATGGGTGAGATGATGCCGCCTTGCGGAGTACCCTCCACGGTGGGTTGTGGCATTTTGTTAAACACAACTCCACTTTTCAGCCATTTCTCTAAGATGCGCTTGTCGATTCGTACGTTGTCGAGAAGCCATTGGTGGCTGATGTGGTCGAAGCATCCCTTGATGTCTCCCTCCAATATCCATTGGGGAGAACAATCCCTGCTTAACCATCTGTGTAGGGCGTCAATGGCGTCAGCCGTACTTCTGAACTTTCTAAATCCATAAGAGTTGGCGTCAGCAGTTGTTTCCGTTATGGGTTCCAAAGCCATCAGATAAAGAGCCTGCATGGCTCTGTCTTTCATAGTCGGAATCCCCAGCGGTCTCATCTTCCCGTTTTTCTTCGGTATGTTGACCCTCTTCAGTGGGAGGGCTTTATATCCTCTCCGTTTCAAAGAACACACTGCGTTTATCTTCCTGGCATCGGTATCCCATAGTACATGGTCAATTCCTGCCGTACGTTTTCCTTTATTGGTTGTCACTTTCCTTACCGCCAATACCTTGGCTTCAAAGGAGGTGACAAGAAGATGTTGCAAGGCTTTCACTTTGTTGTATCTTCCTTCTTTTTGAGCCTTTGCTATTCTGAATTGTAGCTTTCTTACCTTGCGCTCGCACCGTGAGAAGTCGATTTTCTTCCACGAAGTTCTGCGTTCGGCTGAAGATGCACACTTGGCTTGCGCCTCGCTCCTTTGCTGTTTCTTCATTCTTTAAGTTCTACCATTCGTTTCACAAAGAATTACCCTGTGGAAGTCTGCCCGCTTTCGCGTGGGGTGACGTTGAAACTCCTATCCACGATATTACACCGTGGCATTCGCTTTCTCCACAATCCTTTACCCGCACCCCGTTCGGCTGCTCTTACGATTGACTCACCCATCCACCACCATTGGCTCATGGGAGAAATACGGGCTTACCAAGTTCCGCACAAGTAACTAACGACCGACTTAGAGTCCGCCTCTCCACCGGCAGTACAACATCCGTGTAGCCCGAAACAACAGCGAGCTATCCTGACTGCTTGCCTTTGGCATGGCTCATTAACATCCGTGAGCCATTCATTTGTTACGATGGTGCAGCGGTTCACTTGCGTTACTCATATCAGTCAGCCTTGCCATTCTTTACCTATGATGTTTAGGCTGGAACGTCGTTGTCAAGAGGGCTCCGCACCCGACCGTTGCCAGTCAAGCACGCCTCCTTAGGCTACTATTGACGGAACAATAGGTTCAGACATAATGCTGAACAATTACTTATGCGACCTCTTGTCGCACGTTGATTGCAAATATAGTGATTCTTATGCGGCTTAATCTCATTGAATACATTTTTTCTTGATATTCTTTGCTCCTTTCATTTTTTATATTTTACTTTGCATCACAAAGTACTTTTTGTATATGGATAAGAATAAAGCAATAGAATCAGTAAATGAGATAAAAGAATTGATGGAAAGATCTTCCAAGTTCGTATCTCTCAGTGGAATGACGGCTGTCTTGGCCGGAGTGTATGCATTAGCCGGTGCTTATGTGGCCGGTCAGTTATTAAGATCAGGAGATAATAGGGAAGGGCTAATAATGGTTGCTTCACTGGTTTTGACTGTTTCAGTTGTTACCGCCTGTATCTTGTCCTGGTATAAGGCCAAGAAGATGCAACAAAAGCTATTCAGTAAACTAACCTATCGTATTGCATGGAATTTTTCATTGCCGTTGTTGACGGGAGGATTGTTCTGTATAGCCTTGCTGCTACATGAATATTACGGACTGGTATCTTCTGTAATGTTACTTTTCTATGGACTTTCTTTGGTCAATGTGTCTAAGTTCACTTACTCCAATGTGGCATGGTTAGGATATGCTTTTCTTTGCCTGGGTATTGCAGACTGTTTCTTTGAAGGACATGGCTTGATGTTTTGGACAATTGGTTTTGGTGGATTCCATATTCTGTATGGCATGTTGTTTTATTTACAGTACGAAAGAAGAAAATAATAGATGATAGAAGCATTTCAAAATATAAATAAGGCATTTGAAAGTAAAGTTCGTCTGGGTATTATGGCAGTTCTCATGGTAAATGAAGATGCCGATTTCAATACTTTGAAGGAATTACTTTCACTGACGGACGGTAACCTGGCGAGCCATACAAGGGCTTTGGAAGACTTGGGTTATATCGTTTGCCAGAAGAGCTTTGTGGGCAGAAAGCCGAAAACATCTTTCCAGGCCACTAAGGAGGGGAAGAAGGCTTTCAAAACTCACATTGAAGCATTGGAGAATTTTCTGAAATCAACGTAGATGTTTGGCTTCACACAAAACCGGACAATACTAAATATCTTACTTAATACTATTCTATTATGGACAATTTGAATGACAATTTGAACGAAGATTTCAATGTAGATTTCACAGAGAATCTGAATGAAACAAAGAAACAGGCGAGTGGCTGTCTACGCCGTTTCTCCAAATCAATTAAAGTGGTAATTATCGCTTTTCTAATTTTATTGCTGTTGATCCCGATGTTTATGATCGAAGATATGATTAGGGAACGTGGGCAGATACAGACGGACGCTATTGAGGAAGTTGGCCAGAAGTGGAGTTTGGCACAGACTATTACAGGCCCTTATATTAACTTGCAATATCCCATTACTCAGGAAGATAATGGAGTAAAGAAGGTTACTATGGGGAGTATAACATTGCTTCCTGATGAATTGTCAATAGATGGACAGTTGAGTACAGAAATTCTTCAGAGAGGAATTTATAAGGTAAATGTCTATCAGTCCGAATTACTGATCAAGGGATTCTTTAGTTCGGAAGAACTCCGTAAGAGTAATGTCGACATGGATGTGCTTCAGTACAATAGAGCAGCTGTTTGCTTGAACCTAACAGATATGCGTGGTCTCAGTGAACAGGTCAGTATTACACTGAATGATTCTGTCTATACGTTTGAGCCGGGAGTGGATGGACGAGGTATTGAAAGTATGGGTGTTCATGCCATTGTCGACCTTTCCTCTCTGAAAGAAGACAGGAAATTGCCTTATGAAATGAAAATTAAATTGAAAGGTTCCCAGTCTATCTACTTTACCCCATTGGGCAAAACCACCAAAGTGAACCTGAAAGCAAATTGGAATACTCCAAGTTTTGATGGCAATTATTTGCCTGAGAAACGGGAGATTACAGAGAAAGATTTCTCAGCACAGTGGCAGGTGTTGAATCTTAATCGGAATTATCCCCAGGTACTTGTCAATTATCAGAATGCCAGCGTTAAAGATATTCAAAACTCTAATTTTGGTGTCAATCTGAAAATGCCGGTAGAACAGTACCAGCAGTCTATGCGCTCTACTAAGTATGCTATTCTGATTATTCTACTTACTTTTACAGTAATATTCTTCACAGAGATAATGGAGAAAACCCGTATTCATGCCTTGCAATATTTGTTGGTGGGATTAGCTCTTTGCCTATTCTATAGTCTGTTATTATCCATGTCCGAGCATATTGGTTTCAATATGGCTTACTTGGTGGCATCGGTGCTTACTATTACTTTGGTGGGTGGATACATGCTAGGGATTATCAAAAGAAAAAAAACGGCGTTCATTATGGTAGGTTTGCTAAGTGTTCTTTACATTTATGTTTTCATCCTTATCCAGTTAGAAACCTTTGCTTTGCTGGCCGGTAGTCTCGGACTGTTTGTGATACTGGCAATGGTGATGTATTTCTCTAAGAAGATTGACTGGTTCAATGAATAAATTTTTTGTAAATAAAAAGAGAGTATCCGTTTATGAGTCGGATACTCTCTTTATACATTCACTTGCTTCTTAGTTCCTATCTTCGGTCTCTGAGTATTTCTTTAGAAGTACTTATTTTTTATACCAATCTTTGTTCTTTTCTCCATTACTGGTTACCCATTCATCATAGCCGCTATATAATAGATTAATAGCTTTTCTTTCGTTGGCGCTATCCAGCAATTTGCTTAAATCACTTCAGAAGCAGTAGTACGGCTTTTCTTATAGGTTATACAATGCTATAATAGCAATAGATAAACTCCTTATTAGTAAATAAAAGAACGAATTATCAAAAAGGGCTGCATCATAGACAAATTCCCTTTAGATGAGAAGAATCTTTAGTAGGATTGAGACCTTAATCTTATTTGCGTATCAATGAAATATAAGTGACCATCAATACCATATAAAACATTGTTAGGTACAGCGTCAAAGACTTCGTATTGTTCATTATGGAATTCATCTATGTAGTCCATTTCAAAACCAAGTGCTTTCATATATTCAGCAATCTCATCTTCTGTAGCTTCACGTTCAGCTATAATATAAGGCTGTATAAGAACAGCACAAAATTCATGTTCGCTATTATAAGCAAATCCAATCATGTGATAGGGGACATTGCAAAAGAACAGGTTATGTGCAGAAATACGAATGAAGAAGTTTTCTAAATCATCACCTGCGTACTCAAAGTTGTTTAGCTTGGCAACAATATCATCTTTATCCCCTGTATAAACTTCATTTTCTCCTCCCTTACTTAAGAACTCAATATTCAATTCAGAGGGAGAAATCCATAAGTTATTTGAATTGGCAAATGAAATCAGTTCTTCGATTTGCCCTCTCTTATAGCTTTCTGCAGGTTCAAGCGTTGCTGTTGCTTCCTTTTTTCTTCTAACGATACAGGCTGCTTGCTCCAAGAGGCTATCGACTGGCGAGTACGCTCTATCCATTCTTTGTGAAATTCGTTGATGTATTCCATAATTTGTTATAATTATGATCAGATGCAAATGTAGCTATTTTCTTTGTATCTAACAATACTCTCGCTTCTTATACTACAATTTACTTATTTGAGGATTTAGAATCTTCTTATAAAAATAGTATCTCGTTCACTGCTTCCACTTTACCACCTCACCATTCTACTACCCTAAATGATGTCTGAAATGAAGTTTCTGTAACTGCCATCCATTACAAGTTACCATAAAATAATAAACTCCTGCAATCGCAAGGATTACAGGAGTTTATCTATATAGAGTAACTTAAATTACTTGCTCAAAGCCTGAGCTACGTCCACCGCACAAGCCACAGTACAACCTACCATCGGGTTGTTACCGATACCCAGGAATCCCATCATTTCTACGTGAGCAGGAACTGATGACGAGCCCGCAAATTGCGCATCTGAGTGCATACGACCCATAGTATCTGTCATACCGTAAGAAGCAGGACCAGCAGCCATGTTATCTGGGTGAAGTGTACGGCCTGTACCACCACCTGAAGCTACTGAGAAGTAAGGCTTACCTGCAAGAACACGTTCTTTCTTGTAAGTACCTGCAACCGGGTGCTGGAAACGAGTCGGGTTAGTAGAGTTACCTGTGATAGATACGTCTACACCTTCTTTCCACATGATAGCTACACCTTCGCGAACGTCGTCAGCTCCGTAGCATTTTACTTTTGCACGAGGACCGTCTGAGTAAGCGATTTCCTGAACCACTTTCAGTTCGCCAGTGTAGTAGTCAAACTGAGTCTGAACGTATGTAAATCCGTTGATACGAGAGATAATCTGTGCAGCGTCCTTACCCAGACCGTTCAAGATACAACGCAAAGGTTCTTTACGTACTTTGTCTGCTTTAGCAGCGATTTTGATAGCACCTTCAGCAGCAGCGAAAGATTCGTGACCTGCCAGGAAAGCGAAACATTTAGTTTCTTCGCGCAGCAACATAGCAGCGAGGTTACCATGGCCGATACCAACCTTACGGTCGTCAGCTACAGAACCCGGGATGCAGAATGCTTGCAGACCGATACCGATAGCTTCAGCAGCTTCAGCAGCGTTTGTACAACCTTTTTTAATAGCAATGGCAGTACCTACAACATAAGCCCATTTTGCATTTTCAAAACAGATAGGCTGAGTTTCTTCACACGTTTTATAAGGATCAAGTCCATGAGCTTCACAGATAGCGTTAGCTTCTTCGATATCTTTGATGCCGTTAGCGTTCAAAGCAGCGATAATCTGTTTGATACGACGGTCTTGGCTTTCGAATTTTACTTCTCTAATCATTGTTTCTTTCCTCCTTATATTATTCGTGACGTGGATCAATAGATTTAACTGCTCCCTGTTCTGCTGTTACGCGTCCGTAAGTACCTGTAACTTTCTTCAAAGCTTCGTTAGCATCAGTACCTTTCTTGATTTCGTCCATGAACTTACCCATGTGTACGAATTCGTATCCGCAGATTTCGTCGTTCTTGTCCAAGAAGATTTGTTTGATATAACCTTCTGCCATTTCAAGGTAACGAGGACCTTTAGCCAAAGTACCATAAAGAGTACCTACCTGGCTACGCAGACCTTTACCCAAGTCTTCCAAACCTGCACCGATAATCAAACCACCTTCAGAGAAAGCTGATTGAGTACGTCCGTATACGATTTGCAAGAAAAGTTCGCGCATTGCAGTATTGATAGCGTCGCAAACAAGGTCAGTGTTCAATGCTTCAAGGATCGTTTTTCCCGGAAGAATTTCAGCAGCCATAGCAGCAGAGTGAGTCATACCGGAACATCCGATAGTTTCAACTAAAGCTTCCTGAATGATACCTTCTTTAACGTTCAGTGTCAGTTTACAAGCACCTTGTTGAGGAGCGCACCAACCGATACCGTGTGTCAAACCAGAAATATCAACGATTTCTTTAGATTTTACCCATTTGCCTTCTTCGGGTATGGGAGCCGGTCCGTGGTTAGGACCCTTCTTTACAACACACATGTGTTCCACTTCGTGTGAATAAGTCATAATTAGCTCTTTTTAAGTGATATAAATAAATAATACGTAGTCTTGATTCTCAAATCGTCCGCAAAGTTACTTGTTTTATTGGTTTATGCAAATCAGCTTTTATTACTTTTTCCGAAAAAAAACGTAATACAGGAAGAGTTGTTTCAGTATTGTAATGTGGAGATGGCATTTTATTTCGAACTATTCTATGAGGATTTTGTTTCTCTTCAAAAATAATTATGGATTTCAATCAGGTAGATATACATTATTTAATTGCGGCAATTTGTGTCATCACGGGAGCATTGGTGTTTTACAGCATAGGTGTATGGGGGGAACGCATACAGAAAAAATTAAAATTCTGGCATATTTCTTTTTTCCTGCTAGGACTGGTTTGTGATGCGGTGGGAACCGGATTGATGAAGAATATAGCCCATATGACCGGATTGCATGACGAGCTTCACACGGTGACGGGTATTATTGCCATTTTATTGATGTTTGTTCATGCTATGTGGGCTATCTGGGTGTATGTCAAAGGTTCTCCTAAAGCAAAGATGCACTTCAATCGGTTTAGTATTGTTGTGTGGTGCATTTGGTTGATCCCTTATTTCATAGGAATGTATCTTGGGATGTCCATACACCATTAATGATATTTATATATTCATTATCTCCTGGTCCTCTGTCGAATATGGTAGATGCAAACGGGCACTTTTACAAATACGTGACATAAGCGCGATTGTCACGAATCGGCAAAGCCACAGTGACCTGTTTCCGTAATGAATCCATAACTTTGTGGTTGGTCGATGCAACGAAGCATTTCTTCATAAATCATACATTCATTATGAAGAATGACCAATTTACCCTGCTCCCAGTCTGCCACATGGCAAACGACAACATACTCCTGCTTATTGAAAAATGTGGCATGGAGGGTTATGGTATTTACATCGCATTGGTAGGCGAAATCCGTCTACGGGATGACTACCACGTAAGCAGTGAAATCTTTAGCTAACTTTTGTGTAAGCAATGCGTCGGCCATACGAAACGTGCTATAGTACATACTACAATCAAAAAGCCATTTCTTTTAGCGGAAAATTATACTGTGTAATGATTAAAGTTACTACCTTTGTGGCATTAATTTGTATATAGTAAGCGTATGATAGAAGTAACGGACGCGGCTTTGCGTAAAGCGGTGGGAGAAGGAATGGATGAGTTTATCCAGGTATTTACTGATAAATACAAAGAAGCTATAGGCGATGAATGGACAGCTGAGGCGATGTCTCTGCTTACGGGAGAACAGCATTCTTTGCTTGCTTATCAGATATTCCGGGATGAAGTAATGGCGGGAGGCTTTTGCCAGTTGATACAAAATGGATATGGAGGATATATTTTTGATAATCCTTTTGCCAAAGTAATGCGTATGTGGGGGGCGGAAGATCTTTCAAAATTGGTGTATAAAGCAAAAAAGATATATGACGATCATCGTGTCGATTTGGAGAAAGAACGTACGGATGACGAGTTTATGGCAATGTATGAGCAATATGAAGCTTTTGATGAAATCGAGGAAGAATATTTAGACATGGAGGAACGGGTGACAGCGTTAATTGCAAGATATGTTGATGAACATTTGGAACTGTTTGCGAAAATTAACAAGTGATCTATGCAGTATTTTTTAAGCCTCTGCATTTATTGAATGTGAATTAGAATTTATATCTTTGCAAACTCTAAAAAATAGATTTATGAAACAAGTGAACATTTTAATGTTAGCCCTGATTGTTCTTATGGGTGGTGGTTTTACTTCGTGTATGGATGGGGATAGCGAGTCTCCTTATGATATTGCGGCATATGTGACGGTAAGTAGTTATTTGGGATTGGATGCGACTTTAATATCTGATGATGGTTATAAATATAAACCGACTAATCCCGATTTCCTTAAGAATAAAACGACTGGGGAGTATGTAGAGAGAGCGTTTGTATACTTGAAATTGTCCGAAGGAGTCTCTCTGACACAAGACCAGACTAAGGAATACAGTGTCTCTATTGTGGATGCACAGGGACTTTTTACTAAAACTTTTTGCAATCGTCCGGATACGATAAAAAATGAATATCCTATCGTACAATTGGGAGAAGCATGGGCAACTGATCGTTATTATAACATAGCCTTTTCCTTCAATGGATATGCTACCAGTCCTGCCAGTTTTGATATGGTTCCTAAACGAGCAGAAAACAACACGTTGTATGTGAAATTCGTTCAAACGGTTGGACAAAAAGATGTATATAACCCGTTGACTGCATTTATTTCATTTAATATTCCTTATTTGAGCGCTGTAAACACATTGTTGAGTACTTATGAAAATCCTACCGTGTTGAAGGCTGATGATGAAGGATTTATAGAACTAGTTGTGGAGGCCGATAAAACTGGAGGAACTTTACAGAAAGAGCCTTTAAAAATAAAGTTACGATAATTGAATTACAAAGAATTATTTAAAATTGCAATGACACTGATTTCCTCTCCGGCCAAGGCTTGGGAGGAAATTCGTTTGGAAGAGGATAGG